>WNFI01558314.1_pt1 | contig 22179 bp, 21 predicted proteins | sample 5400471 | NCBI WGS metagenome assembly WNFI01 (sample SAMN13153348, study PRJNA577476) | soil metagenome | isolation source: 100 cm saprolite on Douglas fir-dominated hillslope | place: USA:California | collected 2013-09-17
CTAACTTCCAATAGGCCGCAAAAGTGCGGTTGAGCACAATCATAATCCGTTTATGATTTGGTCAACGCCCATTGAATCACGGCGTTAGGTTACTGTATAATCATCCAGTCATTTGGATATCACGCAGAAAATGGGTCAAGAGCCTGATTCTTCGTCGGAAAAACCTGTGCAGTCGAAGGAGCCTCGCCTGCGCGACCGGCTTCACCAAGCCATCAGCGTGCGGTTCTATAGTCGTCGAACCGAGCAGACGTACTGGTATTGGATTCGGTACTTCATCCGTTTCCACGGCATGCGCCACCCTTCGGACATGGGCGCCGCCGAAGTCACGGCCTTCCTCAACTGGCTCGCCGCGGAGCGCAACGTCGCCGCCGCGACTCAGAACCAGGCCCTCAACGCTTTGTTGTTTCTCTACAAGCATGTGCTGGACCGGGAGCTTCCCTGGTTCGACGGGCTGGTTCGCGCGAAGCGCCCGGTACGGCTTCCGGTTGTGCTGTCCGAGGCGGAGGTCCGGCGGCTGCTCGCGCAGCTCGACGGTTTCAAGTGGTTGATGGCGAGCCTTCTTTACGGAGCCGGCCTGCGCTTGCAGGAATGCCTGATGCTTCGGGTCAAGGACGTGGATTTCGCTTATCGGCAGATTGTCGTGAGAGACGGCAAGGGCGGGAAGGACCGCGTCACCGTGTTGCCGGAGAACGTGGTGCAGCCGCTCCAGGCTCACCTCGGTAAGGTGCGGAGCCTGCATCGGTGCGATCTGGAGGACGGCTACGGTGAGGTGTGGCTGCCCCACGCGCTCTCCAGGAAGTATCCTCGGGCGGGCTATGAATGGGGCTGGCAGTTCGTGTTCTCTTCGAAAAACCGGTCGGCGGAGCCCGAGACCGGCGTGATCCGTCGGCACCATGTCTATCCCGACACGGTGCAGCGCGCCGTCAAGCGTTCGGCGCAGGCGGCGCAGATCATGAAGCCCGTGGGTTGCCACACTCTGCGGCATTCCTTCGCGACGCACCTCCTTCAGTCAGGCCAGGACATCCGCACGGTGCAGGAACTGCTTGGGCATTCAGATGTGTCGACGACCATGATCTACACCCACGTCATGAACAAGGGTGCGCGTGGGGTGAGGAGCCCGCTCGATCGCCTGGAGCAGCGGCGCGCGAAATACCGGTGCATGCCCGCTCAGGCGGCGGCCCCGGCGTAGCGGGCCTGGAGTATATTGGGCTTGTCGGTCATGCTTCCCGAAGACTTCCATCCCATCCTCCGCCGCTGGTGGGAGACGCACTTCCGCGAGCCCGGCAGCGGGGGGATCTTGCCGCCCACCGAGGCGCAGCTCGAGGGCTGGCGCTCGATCCGCTCAGGGCAACACACGCTGATCGCGGCACCGACCGGCTCGGGCAAGACGCTCGCCGCTTTCCTCACCTCGATCGACCAGCTGCTGCGCGAGAGCCTCGAGGCAGGGGAGTTGCCGGACGAGGTGCGCGTCGTCTATGTCTCGCCGCTCAAGGCGCTGTCCGCCGATATCCACAAGAACCTCGCCGAGCCGCGGCGCGAGATGCGCCGCATCGCCGAGGAGATGGGCTCGCCCCCGGTGGGGATCACCGCTGCGGTGAGGAGCGGGGACACTCCGCAGGCGGAGCGCGCCGCGATGCTGCGCTCACCATCGTCGACGAGATCCACGCGGTGCTCGAATCGCGGCGCGGTGCGCACCTCGCGCTCTCGCTGGAGCGCCTCGACCACGTCTGCGGGCGGCGCCTGCAGCGGGTGGGCCTGTCCGCGACGCAGAAACCCATCGAAGAAGTCGCGCGCTTCCTGGTCGGCTCGGACAAATCGGAATGCACCATCGTCGACCGCGGCCACAAGCGCAAGATCGACCTCGAGATCGAAGTGCCCGGCTCGCCGCTCGAGGCGGTGATGTCCGGCGAAGTCTGGCAGGAGACCTACAAGCGCCTGGTCGAGCTGATCGAGTCGCACCGCACCACCCTGATTTTCGTGAACACGCGCCGGCTCTCGGAGCGCATGGCGTTCCAGTTGAGCGAGCGCCTTGGAGCCGAGCACGTTGCCGCTCATCACGGCAGCCTCGCCAAGGAAGCGCGCCTGGACGCCGAAGCCAGGCTGCGCGAAGGCCGGTTGAAGGTGCTGGTCGCAACGGCCTCGCTCGAACTGGGTATCGACATCGGCCACGTCGATCTCGTCTGCCAGATCTCCTCGCCGCATCGCATCGCGACGCTCCTGCAGCGCGTCGGCCGCTCGGGCCACACCGTGAGCGGCTTGCCCAAGGGCCGCGTCTTCCCGCTCAGCCGCGACGACCTGATCGAGTGCGCGGCGATGGTGCGCGCGGTAAAGGACGGCGAGCTCGATCGCGTGCTGATCCCGGACAAGCCGCTCGACGTGCTTGCACAGCAGATCGTCGCCGAGTCCGCCGCCGAGGAATGGGACGAGGACACGCTGTTCGGGCTTTTCCGCCGCGCCTGGCCGTACCGCAGCCTGGGAAAGGCCGAGTTCGACGAGGTCGTCGCCATGCTCGCGCACGGCTATGCGACCAAGCGCGGCCAGCGCGCGGCGCTGGTGCACTACGACGCCGTGCACCGCAAGCTCCGCGAGCGGCGCGGCTCGCGCATGGTCGCGATCATGTCGGGCGGCGCGATTCCCGAGGTGTTCGACTACCGCGTGCGCCTGGAGCCCGAAGGCAGCTTCATCGGCACGCTGAACGAGGACTTCGCGATCGAATCGCTGCCCGGAGACATCTTCCAGCTCGGCAACACGTCCTGGCGCATCCTGCAGATCGGCAACGGCGTGGTGCGCGTCGCCGACGCTCAGGGGCAGCCGCCCTCGATGCCGTTCTGGCTGGGCGAGGCGCCTTCGCGCAGCGACGAGATGAGCGCGGCGGTGTCGAAGCTGCGCGCCGCTGCCGACCTCAGGCTTCCCGGGCCCGATCAGCCGCGCAAGCCCGATGAGCTCGGCGCCGCGGTCGCGTGGCTCGAGCGGGACTACGCGCTCCCGCGTTCCGCCGCCGAGCAGATCGCGGCTTATCTGGCCGAGGGCAAGCGGGCCCTGGGGGTCGTACCCACCGCCGAGACGCTTGTCCTTGAGCGCTTCTTCGACGAAGCGGGCGGCATGCAGCTCGTGCTGCACGCGCCCCTGGGCAGCCGCATCAACAAGGCCTGGGGTCTCGCGCTCAGGAAGAAATTCTGCCAGAGCTTCAACTTCGAGCTGCAGGCGGCGGCGAGCGAGGAGGCGCTGGTCCTTTCGCTCGGACCGATGCATTCCTTCGCGCTCGAGGAGGTGTTCCGCTACCTGAATCCGAAGACCGTGCGCGAGACGCTGGTACAGGCGGTGCTCGACTCGCCGATCTTCGAGACGCGCTGGCGCTGGACCACGACGCTCGCGCTGGCCGTCCCGCGCAACCGCAACGGCGCCAAGCTGCCCGCGCAGATCCAGCGCATGATCGCCGACGAGCTGCTCGCCGCGATCTTCCCGGATGCGGCGGCGTGCCTCGACAACATCCAGGGCGCGCGCGAGCTGCCCAAGCATCCGCTCGTCGACCAGGCGATCCGCGACTGCCTCGAGCAGGCGATGGACCTGCCGCAGCTCGAGCGCACGCTGCAACGCGTGTTCGCGGGCGAGATCAAGTGCGTCGCGCGCGACACGCCCGAGCCCTCGGTCTTCTGCAACGAGATCCTGAACTCCGCAGTGTACACCTTTCTGGACGATGCGCCGCTCGAGGAGCGCCGCACCCGTGCCGTGTATACGCGGCGCACGACCGAGCCGAGGAGCGCCGACGATCTGGGCGCGACGCCGGCGGTTATTGGATTTCGGTCGAGCGCTTCGACGAGCTGAACGCCGTCGTCCCCCAAGCCACGGTACCGGCGATCCCCGAGCGCCTGCGCAAATCGTGGACGCGCGAGGACGCGGCGCGTGAGCTCATCCGCGGGCGAACCGAGGTGCTCGGGCCGGTGACCGCGCGCAGCCTCGCCGATTCTCTCGGGCTTCCCGAAGCCGCTCTCGTCGACGGGGCGTTGCTCGCGCTCGAAAACGAAGGCAAGCTCTTGCGGGGCCGGTTCACTGCCGGCGCCGCCCAGCTCGAATGGTGCGACCGCAGGCTCCTGGCGCGCATTCACCGCTACACGCTCAACCGGCTGCGCGCCGAGATCGAGCCGGTCGGCGCCGCCGATTTCATGCGTTTCCTCCTGCACTGGCAGCACGTCGCGGGCGAGCAGCAGCTGAAGGGTCCCGAAGGACTCGCCGCAGTGGTCGAGCAGCTCGACGGCTACGAAGTTGCCGCTGGCGCCTGGGAGCACGAAGTGCTCGCCGCGCGCGTCGCGGACTACGAGCCCGATTTAATCGACAGGCTGTGTCTCTCCGGCCGCGTCGCCTGGGGCCGGCTCTCTCCCGCGAACGGGACGGGCAAGGCGCCGCTGCGCAGCTCTCCGATCGCCCTGATGCTGCGCGAGCACGCGGGGCTGTGGCGTGCGGCGGCCGAGCCGGAAGCCGGGGAGCTCGGCTCGGAAGCGCGCGCCGTCTACGAAGCGCTGCGCTCGCGCGGCGCATCGTTCTTCCACGAGATCGTATCCGTCACAGGGCAGCTGCGCGGCCAAGCCGAGCGCTCGCTCGGAGAGCTGGCCGGCCTGGGTCTCGTTACGGCGGACAGCTTCGGGGGCTTGCGCGCGCTGCTCGCGCCCTCCGAGAAACACAAGCGGCGCTCGCGCCGCCGCCGGCCGGCCTACGAAGTGGACACCGCCGGACGCTGGGCAATCCTGCGGGGCGACGCGACGGCCGACGACGCCAAGCGCGTCGAAGAGATCGCGCGCGCCTTGCTGCGCCGCTACGGCGTGGTTTTCCGCGCCCTGCTCGTGCGCGAGTCGCGCCTTCCGACCTGGCGCGAGCTCGCAGCGGTGTACCGGCGGCTGGAAGCGCGCGGCGAGATCCGCGGCGGGCGCTTCGTTTCGGGCTTCGGCGGCGAGCAGTTCGCGCTCTCCGATGCGGTCGGCAGGCTGCGCGCCGTGAGGAAGCTGGAGAAGAGCGGCGAGCTCGTCGCGCTCTCCGGCGCCGATCCGCTCAATCTGGTCGGCATCGTGACTCCGCAGGCGCGCGTCGGGGCGATCGCGCCGAACCGGGTGCTCTATTGCGACGGTCTCGCGATCGCCGCGCTCGAAGGCGGCGAACTGCGCCGCCTCGCGCCTTCCGAATTCGATGACGATACGCTGAAGACGCTCTTCTGGCGCCGCTCGAGCGCGCTCGGCTTCACGCCGAAACGACTCTCCGAAGCCAGCCGCAAGCGCCTGCTCGAGCACAAGGTGCGCGTGCCGCTGCCGGGCTGATATTCACGGAGACGGGGAGAGGGGAGGTAACGGACGGAGAGGGTCCTCCCTCTCCCTCCGTTCGTAACTTTCAGAACGCGCAGAGCTTTGGGCGGAATGCTGGGCTTAGCCCAGCATGTCCGCCCAAATGTTCTGCGCCCACGCCCAGCCGTAGACTCCTTCAAGCTCGCTCCGACCGGAAGACACTCCGCTCGCGCCCGGCACCACCGTCAGCGTTTTCTGCGCGGGATCGTAGCGATGCACCGAGGCGACGTGGATGACTTCCTTGTCGGAAACGAAGCTGTAGCAGGTGTTGGCGATGACGGGCTGCGGATTGGGTGCCCGGCCGTTCATGAGCTCGATGATCGCGGCAGCGGCGAGCTTGCCGTGGTTGTTCGCCATATGGCCCGACTTGGGCATCGCCGGCGCCGAAAGCGTGGCGTCGCCGAGCACGTGGATGCCCTTGTGCGCGGTCGATTCCATGCTGAGCCAGTCCACGCCGCACCAGCGCGTGTTCGGGGTGAGGAGCCCTGCGGTGCGCGCGATATCTCCGGCGCGCATGGGCGGCAGCACGTTGAGCACGTCGCCCTTGATCGTGTCGAAATCGGTCTTCACCGTTTTCGCGCGCGCGTCTACCGCTTTGACTTCGTTGTTGCCGCGGTACTCGATCGTGCCCTTGTAGAGATCGTTCCATGCGGCCTTGAAAAGCGCGGGCTTCGAGACAACGTCCTCGTTGGCGTCGAGGATAATCACTTTGGAGCGCGGTTTCGTGTTCTTGAAGTAGAACGCAATCTGGCAGGCGCGCTCGTAGGGCCCCGGCGGGCAGCGGAAGGGTGACCTGGGGACCCCAATGACGCACACGCCGCCGTCGGGCATCGCCTCGAGCTGCTGGCGCAGCGCGACCGTCTCCGGACCGGCCTTCCACGCGTGCAGGATGGTCTTCTGCGCCTCGGCGTCGTAGCCGTCGATTGCCTCGTGCATGAAATCCACGGCCGGAGAAACGATCAGCCTGTCGTAGGGGAGGTCCTCGATGCGCTTGAGGGAAACCCGTTTCTTCTCGACGTTGATGGCCGTGGCTTCGTCACGCAGTACCTGCACGCCGTATTCGCGCAGCTTCGCATAGCTGCGCGTGATGTCGGAGAGCGTCCGGGTCCCTCCGAGGACCAAGTTCGAGGTGGGACAGGAGACGAACTCGGGGTTGCGCTCGATCAGGAACACCTCGATCGTGCCTTCGCTCCACATTCGCAGGTACTTTGCCGCGGTTGCGCCGCCGAAACCACCGCCGACCACGATCACGCGCCCGATCGGTTTGGACGGGACGCCCGGCTGAGTCACGCAGCCAGACAGGAGCGAAGCGGCGGCCGCGGCGCCGGAAGCTTTCAGGAACTCGCGTCGGCTGATTCGGCTCATGGTCGTCTCCTATCGGCTCTTTTGCGCCGAAAAATACGCCGCGAGCGCATCGATCTGCTCGTCGCTGTAGCCCTTCGCGATCTGGTGCATGATGGTCGCGGGTCGCTTGCCGGCTCTGAAATCCTGCATCTGCTGCACGAGATAGTCCCGCTGTTGACCGGCCAAGTTCGGCATTCCCTGCTGGCTCACTCCGTTTGTCCCGTGGCAGTTGGCGCAAGCAGCGGCGAGATTGCGGCCGAGGTTGGGATCGGTACCTTGCGCCAAGGCGGGCACAGCGAACACTGCGCCCGAGGCGAGCGCGGCGAAGAGCAGTGGACGAATCATTGTGGGCTCCTCGAAGAATTTTTTCTTCTCGTGTTTCGAGTTTCCTTCCGGCCCGCCCGGCTGTCAAGGGGCGCAGCCGGGAAAAAAAAGGCCGCCAGCGGCGACCTTTTTCGGCTCCACTGGAGAACGCTTATGTCTCCGGAGCCACCTCGGGCATTTTCTCTTCGACGAACTTGAGCGTGATCTTGCCCGCCTCGTCGATGTCCACCGTGATCTTACCGCCGTTGGCGAGCTTGCCGAACAGTAGCTCGTCGGCGAGCGCGCGGCGAATCGTGTCCTGGATCAGTCTCGACATCGGACGCGCACCCATCAGCGGATCGAAGCCGTGCCTGGCAAGATGCTCGCGCAGCGCGTCGGTGAACACCGCGTCGACCTTTTTCTCGTGCAGCTGTGCCTCGAGCTGCATGAGGAATTTGTCCACCACGCGCAGGATGATGTCGTGATCGAGCGAGCGGAACGAGATGGTCGCGTCCAGTCGATTTCTGAACTCCGGCGAGAACAGCCGCTTGATCTCGGCACTTTCGTCGCCCTGCTCTTTCTTCGCGGTGAATCCCATCACCGGCCGGTTGAGCGCATCGGCGCCGGCGTTGGTCGTCATGACGATGATGATGTTCCGGAAGTCGGCCTTTCTGCCGTTGTTGTCGGTGAGGGTGCCGTGGTCCATCACCTGCAGAAGGATGTTGAAGATGTCCGGGTGCGCTTTCTCGATCTCGTCGAGGAGCAGCACCGCGTACGGCTTCTTCGTGACCGCCTCAGTCAGCAGACCGCCTTGGTCGAAGCCGACGTAACCCGGAGGCGCACCGATGAGGCGCGACACCGCGTGCCTCTCCATGTACTCGGACATGTCGAAGCGGTGCAATTCGATCCCCATGCAGTACGCGAGCTGGCGCGCGACCTCGGTCTTTCCGACCCCTGTCGGTCCGGAGAAAAGAAAGGCGCCGATCGGCTTCTGCGGATTGGCAAGGCCCGAGCGCGCAGTGCGGATCGCCGCTACCAGTGCTTCGATGGCCTGATCCTGGCCGAACACGACGGCTTTCAAGTCGCGGTCGAGGTTCTTGAGGGCGGCGCGGTCGTCCTGCGATACCGAGGCCGGGGGGATGCGCGCAATCTTGGAGATGATTTCCTCGATCTCGGTCTTGCCTACGACCTTTTTCTGCTTGGACTTGGGCAGGATCTTCTGCGCTGCACCCGCCTCGTCGATGACGTCGATTGCCTTGTCGGGCAAGTGCCGGTCGTTGATGTAGCGGGCGGAGAGTTCGGCGGCGCTGGTAAGCGCGTTGCCGCTGTACTTGATACCGTGGTGCGCCTCGAAGCGCGATTTCAGGCCGCGCAGGATCGCGACGGTCTCCTCGACCGACGGCTCGGGCACGTCGATCTTCTGGAAGCGCCGCGACAGCGCATGATCCTTTTCGAACACCCCGCGGTACTCGTTGTAGGTCGTCGCGCCGATGCATTTCAGCGCACCCGAAGAGAGCGCGGGTTTCAGCAGGTTCGAGGCGTCGAGGGTCCCGCCTGAGGCAGCACCCGCGCCGATAAGCGTGTGGATTTCGTCGATGAACAGGATCGCATTCGGGTTGTCCACCAGCTGCTTCAGCACCGCCTTCAGACGCTGTTCGAAATCGCCGCGATATTTGGTTCCCGCGAGCAGCGCACCCATGTCGAGCATGTAGACCTGGCAGCGTGCCAGGATCTCCGGAACTTGGCCCTCGACGATACGGCGCGCGAGCCCTTCGGCGATGGCTGTCTTGCCTACGCCCGCCTCGCCCACAAGGAGAGGATTGTTCTTGCGCCTCCGGCACAGCGTCTGGATGACGCGCTCGATCTCGCGCTCGCGGCCGATCAGCGGATCGATCTTGCCTACCAGCGCCTGGGCGTTGAGGTTGAGCGTGTACGTCTCGAGAGCGCCGCCGGACTGCTGCTCGTCGCCCGCTGTTTCCTGTTCGGCTTCGCCGCCGCCCTTCGCCTCCTTGGAGGCCGGTGTCTTGGTGATGCCGTGGGAGATGTAGTTCACGACGTCGAGACGCGTCACGCCTTGCTGGTGCAGGAAATACACAGCATGGGAGTCCTTCTCGCCGAAGATCGCGACCAGTACGTTTGCGCCGGTCACTTCTTTCTTGCCCGAGGACTGGACGTGCAGGATCGCGCGCTGGATGACGCGCTGGAAACCGAGCGTCGGCTGGGTATCGATTTCCTCGGCGCCCGCTACCGTGGGGGTGTGCGCGGCGATGAAGTCTCCGAGCGCTTTCCTCAGTTCCTCGATGTTGGCGGCGCAGGCGCGCAGCACTTCCGCGGCCGTCGGATTGTCCAGGAGCGCGAGCAGCAGGTGCTCGACGGTGATGAACTCATGCCGCTTCTGGCGCGCCTCTACGAACGCCATGTGGAGACTGACTTCGAGTTCCTGCGCGATCATCTTTCGTCCCGGGTCGTCATCGGATCAACGAGGGGCTTGCGCTCCCCCGCTCTCAGGTTTCCTCCATAACGCATTGTAGCGGGTGCTGGTGCTTGCGTGCGTAGCCGACAACTTGCTCGACCTTGGTAGTGGCGACGTCCTTGGGGTAGATCCCGCAAATTCCCATACCCTCCCGATGGACTTTGAGCATGACCTGGGTCGCTTTTTCCCGCGTCATGGAAAAGAACCTCTGCAGCACGATGACGACGAATTCCATCGGGGTGTAGTCGTCGTTCAAGAGGATCACCTTGAAAAGGGGAGGAGGCTTGAGCTTGGCCTTCTTGGCCTCGAGTAGAGCGCCTTCTCGCATGCGGGTTGCCATACCTTACTTAACTTATGCCAGAAGCTTCCACCCGTCAAACCGCTCGGATCAGCTGCGAGTGGAAAAGTCACGCACCCCATGCACACCCTGTCAATCGGAACGCCTCCATTCAGTGTAGGCACATCGCTGATAATGTAATCGCTGTCGCTACACCATGCAACATCCAAACGTGTCGGCAGAACAAAGGGTTGACGCGCTCTGGGGCACTTGACGCCGTCGCCCAAAGCGCGTAAAAGGCTTCCCTGTGTTTGTCCTCTATGCGGTTTGCAGGTTCAAATTCCTCTGCTGCGTTGAAGTACAGGCATAGTTGAAGGTTCCCCGGTTCTAAAATTCAGGAAGGCTCTATGCCAACAGGTACGGTGAAGTGGTTCAATGATGCTAAGGGTTATGGGTTCATAACCCCGGATGATGGCGGTGAGGATTTGTTTGCGCACTTCTCCGCGATTCAGATGAGCGGATTCAAAACGCTCAAGGAAGGACAGAAAGTCCAGTTCGAAGTCACGCAAGGCCCCAAGGGCAAGCAGGCTTCGAACATCCAGGCCGCAAGCTAGCGGCTCGCGCGGGCGGCGCAGCCGCCCGCGGTCGCAAGTCCCTCTTGGTTTTCGGCCCCGGGAGCTTCCAGGGGTCCTGTCGTCTTTTTTCTCGCGCGCGGGAAAAAGCCTCTGCGTGGAGGCCTTTTTCGACGTTCGCGCGGCCTCCGGTCAGCCTGCGCGCCGTTTGAGTTCCGCGTCCACCGCGCCCATGAATTCGTCGGTAGAGAGGAAGGGGTGGTCCGGACGTATCAGGACTGCCAGATCCTTCGTCATCTTGCCCGACTCGACGACGTCGACGCAGACCTTTTCCAGGGTCTCCGCGAATCCGGCCACGTCGGGTGTGCCGTCCATGCGCCCGCGAAATATCAGCCCGCGCGTCCAAGCGAAAATCGAGGCGATGGGATTGGTTGATGTGGGCTTGCCTTGCTGGTGCAGGCGGTAGTGCCGAGTCACGGTACCGTGTGCCGCCTCAGCCTCGACCGCCTTCCCGTCGGGGGACATCAAGACTGAGGTCATGAGCCCGAGCGAACCGTAGCCCTGGGCGACCGTGTCGGACTGCACGTCGCCGTCGTAGTTCTTGCAGGCCCACAGGTAGCCGCCGTTCCACTTGAGGCTCGCGGCCACCATGTCGTCGATCAGCCGGTGCTCATAGGTCAAGCCCGCGGCGTCGAACTGCTTCTTGAACTCCGCGTCGAAGATATCCTGGAACAGGTTCTTGAACCGGCCGTCGTAGACTTTGAGGATCGTATTCTTGCTCGAGAAATAGACGGGGTACTTGCGCTGCAACGCGTAGTTGAAGCAGGCGCGCGCGAAGCCCTTGATCGATTCGTCGAGGTTGAACATCGCCATGGTGACGCCGGCGCCGGGAGCCTTGAACACTTCGCGCTCGATCACCGGGCCGCCGCCCTCGGGACGAAAGCTGAGCCTGATCGCACCGGGGCCGTCGAATTTGATCTCGGTGGCCCGGTACTGGTCGCCGAATCCGTGACGCGCGATGACCACTGGCTTATTCCAGTGAGTCACGATGCGCGGCACGTTCTTACAGATGATGGGCTCCCGGAAAATCGTGCCGTCGAGAATATTGCGGATGGTCCCGTTTGGGCTGCGCCACATCTGTTTCAGGTTGAACTCCTTGACGCGCTCTTCGTCCGGGGTGATGGTCGCGCATTTCACTGCTACGCCGTACTTCCGCGTGGCGTTGGCCGCATCGATCGTGATCTGGTCGTTGGTCTGGTCTCTCGCCTCGACCCCGAGATCGTAGTATTTCAACTCGACATCGAGATAGGGGAGAATCAGGTGCTCGCGGATCGACCTCCAGATGATCCGCGTCATTTCGTCACCGTCCATTTCGACGATCGGATTCTTGACTTTGATTTTGCCCACGGGACGCTCCTGCGGTCTCACTTCGGAAGGGATCGGCGGTACGACCTTGCGGTTATCGCGGGGCCGCGAACACGACGGTCGTTCCGCTCTTGGCCGGGCGGTATTATAGCCAATTGCGCGAACTCCTCCGCGTGCCTCGAGGATAAGCTTCAGCGCGCACGGAATCACCTGTATCTGTATGATTTTGCACATGAAAATAGACTTTTACGATCTGTGCTCCGGATGGAAGTTGCTGCGATGCTGACGCGCTTGTCAACCTCGGGGGGGGCAGGGCGTTAGTGGGAGGGACTGGTTCCGAAGCAAAGGGCTGGTCGCAACCTGTTCCTTAAACTTCACGAAGAGGAAAACATGAGGAAGCTGATCTCCATCCTGGTCGCCACGGTGTTCGCCGTTTCCAGCGGCGCGGCTTTGGCCGCGTCCCACGCCGGCGCCCAGCCGATGAAGGACGACAAGAAGTCTGAAATGAAGAAAAGCGACAAGAAGGGCGAGAAGAAGGCCGCCAAGAAGTCCAAGAAGGGTGAAATGAAGAAGGGTGAAATGAAGAAGGACGAAATGAAGAAATAGTTGTCTCTCGACGAGACCAGGGCAGGGGTCGACTCCCTGCCTTTTTTATTTTTGCCGACCATGCCCAGTGTGAAAGAAAAGACTCTTGCATTCCTTGGCGCAGCCGCGTGGATTGCGGCGAGCATCGCATTCGCGGAGCTGCCGATCCTGGAGCTGTCAGCGGGGATTCACCTCATCCGCGCTGAGGTCGCTTATACCTTCGAGACACGGGCGCAAGGCCTCATGTTTCGCAAGCATCTTGGTTCGAACCAGGGCATGTTTTTTGTATTTCCACAATCCGAACCTTACTGCATGTGGATGAAGAATACGCTGATCCCGCTCTCGGTAGCTTTTGTCGACGAAAAGGGAAAAATCGTCAGCATCTCGGAAATGCAGCCGCAGACGGAGACTTCGCATTGTGCGGCGGCTCCCGTGAAGTTTGCACTGGAAATGCCGGCGGGCTGGTTCGCGAAGAAGGGTATCAAGTCCGGCACGACAATTCGGGGCCTCGAGAAGGCTCCCGCCGCGCGCTAGTACTAGTACTCCTTTGACGAAAAAGCCGGCTGGCGTGAGCCAGCCGGCTTTTTTCCTGTTGAGCTCTCTAGCCGAAGTATAGAGCGGTGTGCGCTCCCGCCGCCATGAAGTACAGCATCGGGATGGAGAACATCGTATTGGTGCGCGAGGCGAGGAAGGCCACGCGCCGCGCCTTGTTCTTCTCCTCGTCGGTTGCGGCGATGATGCCCAGGATCTTCTTCTGGTTGGGCCAGATCAGCCACCACACGTTAATCAGCATGATTGTCCCGAACCAGGCACCGACCCCGATCGGGTAATACGCTTTGTTCAGGAAGAAAAACGCCTCGTGGAAATGGCGCCCCAGCAGCGCCGCGCCGGCGAGCCAGGTCACCACCGCCGCCCAGCGGAACCAAAACAGCGCTCGGGGCATGACGTGCTTGCTGATGCCGGCGGCAGTGCCATCAGCCGCCGCCGCTTTTGCCGCGGCAACATTGACGAAGTTGAAGTAGTACAGCAGTCCGATCCACATCACTCCTGCGAGCAAGTGGATCCAGCGAGATATTGCAGGTACCCAGTCCATATCAGCCTCCCAGCGCGTACCGGACGATGTTGTGCAGGAACAGGGTCAGGATCAAACCGCATATGACCGTCCCCCAAAGTGAATCGAGCGGATTCTTCATGGTCGTTCTCCCGATGATCGGGGCCGCAGCCGCGCCCCGCGTATTTTCTGTCCAAGCGAGCCTGATTGCAAGCGGCTGCTTCTCCGATCTCGATTTCCTAACGAAAGCGCTCGACGCGTGCATGAGCACCGCCCTCCGCGAACGTGATATCGAGGAGCTCGCCCGCAGCAAGACTCGTGCCGCGCAGCACGATCCGCCCCGAGCCGTCCCGGACGACGCTGTAGCCGCGCTCCAGCACTGCCGTGGGATCCAGGTGTGACAGATTGGCGATCCGACGGACGCAAGCCGAGCCGGCGCGTTCGAGCGTCGCATGCGTTGCAGCGCGTAGCCGCGCGACCAATTGCACCGAAGTCGCGAGAAGTTTATCGGTATTGGGGAGTCTTACCTGGGCCCGCTGCAAAAGCCGAACGACTTCCCAGCGCCGCTCGGACGAGATTCGGCTGGCGGCTTGTCCGAGTCTCAACCGCAATTGGCCGAGAAGTTCGCCCTGAGCCCACAGCCTCGCTTCGGGGTGAACCAGCCTGCGCGCAAGGTGATCGACGAGCACCCTGCGTCTCTCGAGTTCCTGGCGGACGCGCAGGGCGAGGCTGGCCGTCAGTCTGGAAATGCCCTCGAGCAACCCAGCGCGTTCGGGACTGACCAGCTCGGCTGCGGCGGTCGGCGTGGGTGCACGGCGGTCGGCGACGAAGTCGGCGATCGTGAAGTCGGTTTCGTGGCCGATTCCGGTGACGACTGGAATCGGGCATGCGCGAATCGCCCGCGCCACGATCTCCTCGTTGAAAGCCCACAAGTCCTCGATGCTACCGCCTCCGCGCACCAGCAATATGATGTCGCACCCGCCAAGCCGGCCGGCGATTGTGAGCGCAGAGGCGATCTTCTCCGCCGCCCCCTCACCCTGGACTTGCACGGGAAAGACGACTACCTCGATGGACGGGTTACGCCGAGCCAGCGTCGTCAATACGTCCCGAAGCGCCGCCGCTTCCCGCGAGGTGATCACGCCGACCGCGCGCGGCAGAGAAGGCAGCGTTCGTTTCGTTTCGGCATTGAACAAGCCTTCTTTTTCGAGCTTGTCACGGAGCCTAAGAAAGGACTCGAACAGGGCGCCGAGCCCTGCGCGCCGCATGGTTTCCACACTGAGCTGGAAATCTCCGCGCGGCTCGTAAAAGCTGACGAGCGCCTGCACCTCGATTTGCATGCCGTCGCGCGGCGTCCACGCGAGATTCTGCTGGCGCTGCCGGAACATGACGCAACGCACTTGGGCGTGCTCGTCCTTCAGAACGAAATAGGCGTGTCCCGACTTGGCAACGGTGAAGTTGGATATCTCGCCGGCGACCCAAAGCAGCGGATAGCGACGCTCGAGCAGATCCCGGACGCTGCGAGCGAGGGCTGAAACGGTGAGAATTTCCAAGGGGGAATGCGTGGAAACCCGCGCCAGTCCTTGTTCTCCGGGCATGCGGTGATTGTAACCTATCCACAATGGGCCCTCCGCCGAGGCAGTTCCCTATGAGCGGCTCAGACAATGGCCGAGAACCTGCTTGTAACACTTTGAGTGGTAAAGTGAAAAATGGAAGTTCAAGTTTTCATCATGAATGAGAAAACCCTTTTGCGCGATTCACTTACGCGCGCTATTTGACGGGTATGCACAACCTTATCCACAGTATTTGTGGATAAAGACTCGAGGCCGTCTGCGAGCTTCGCGCGCGCGGCAAGCAGCGCGGCAGCTCGTGGATTTTCCGGAGTGTAAATGGCGCATCTTCTTGAAATTCTTTGCCTTGCCGAATCCGCAGTCGCAGGCTAAAGTGTCCGCGTTTTTCGTAAGACACGGAGAGCGCCGTTGTTTGCCATCATCCACGCTGCCGGCTGGCCGATCTATTTCCTTCTCGCTGTTTCGGTCATCGCAGTAGCGCTCATCATCGAAAGGTTCACGATCCTTCGCAAGGAGAAGATCGTTCCGGGCGACCTGCTGGAGAAGGTGCTCGCTGCATACCAGAAACAAGGAGTGAGTGAGGACATGCTCGAAAAGCTCTCGCGGGACTCTCCGCTCGGCCAGGTACTGGCTTCGGGTCTTCGCAACTACAGGAGCTCGCGCGACGTCATGAAGGACGCAATCGAAGAGGCCGGCAGCGCCGTGGCACACGAACTGGAGCGCTTTTTGACAACGCTCGGGACGATCGCCACGATCAGCCCGCTGATGGGATCTTCTTCCGCCACTTTCGCGGCAGGGTCGAAGGCTTCGTGGTCGAGATGGAGCAACAGGCAGCGAAGCTGGTCGACGTGGTCCACGGAGAACGTTTCGAATTCCAGCCGCCGCATACTCAGGTATGAGGTTCGCCCGCACGCAGAAAGAAGATCCGGAAATCAACCTGATTCCGATGATCGACGTGCTCCTCGTCATCATCATCTTCCTGATGTTGACTACGACCTACTCCCGATTCGCCGAACTGAAGATCAATCTGCCGAGTGCGGACGCGGAAAAGAAGTTGGAACGATCCAACGAAATCAACGTAGTGATCAGCGCCAACGGGCAATATCTGCTGCAGCGAAAGCCGGTCCAGTTCCGGAACGTCGCAACACTCGCCGAAGAACTCCGTCGCGCCGGCGCAGGCATGAAGGAGGCGATCGTGGTCGTCAACGCCGACAACAATGCCAACTATCAGTCGGTGATCCGCGTCATGGACGCCGCGCGCCAAGCGGGGTTTGGCCAGGTAGTGTTCGCGGTGGAGCAATCGACGAAGTAGCGCGCAGCGCGCGTATGGAGGCCGCCCGGCCCACCTTTCTTGCCGCTGGCTTTGCCGCGCGTCACTGGTACCGGCTGAGCCCGGTGTCGGTGCTGCTGTTTCCGATAAGCCTTGTGTTTCGTCTGCTGGTAGCGCTGCGCCGTCTGCTCTTTCGCGCAGGCGCGCTGACCTCGGTGCGGCTTCAGGTTCCGGTGATCGTCGTCGGAAACCTTACGGTCGGGGGCACAGGGAAAACCCCGCTGATCCTCGCGCTCGTCGAAGCCTTGCGTTCGAAGGGCCTACGCCCCGGAATCCTCAGCCGGGGGCACGGAGGGACCGACGCCGGACCCCGCGCGGTGAGTGAGGGTGACGATGCCGCGCGGGTCGGCGATGAGCCTTTGTTGCTTGCCGAGCGTTCGGGCTGCCCGGTGTGGATCGGCGCGGATCGCGCCGCTGCCGCACGCGCGCTGCTCGCAGCCCATGCTCGTTGCGACGTGATCCTTTGCGACGACGGATTGCAGCATTATCGCTTGCAGCGGGATTTCGAAATCGCGGTCGAGGATGAGCGCGGTTTTGGCAACGGCTTGCTGCTTCCGGCCGGTCCTTTGCGTGAGCCTGCCGGTCGCCGTGTGGACGCGACGGTGGTGAACGGCGCCGAGCCGAGGCCCGGCGCATTTCGCATGCGGCTTGCTCCGGCGGGTCTGTACCGAGTTGATGCCCATGCGGCAGCTTTGGCATGGTCCGAGCTTTCAGGAAAGAAGCTGCACGCGGTCGCCGGAATCGGCAATCCCGAGCGTTTTTTCGCGGGGCTTTCGCGCATGGGGCTCGCGTTCTCGGCTCATCCGTTTCCGGATCACCACGCGTTTCGGGCTGCAGATCTCGAGTTCGCCGATTGCGATTTCGTGCTGATGACCGAAAAGGATGCGGTAAAATGCCGCCACTTCGGCCGGCGCGACCTGATCGCGGTGCGCGTCGATGCCGAACTCGACTCTGCCTTGGTGGAACTCATGCTGGAACGAATTCATGGACTCGCGGCTGCTTGACATTCTCGTCTGCCCGATTTGCAAGGGACCACTGGTCCACCGCAGGGCACAAGCGGAGTTCATCTGCAAGGCCGACCGCCTCGCGTTTCCGATTCGGGACGATATTCCAGTGATGCTCGAGGAGGAAGCGAGAAGGTTGCCGCCCGAGGAAGAAGTAAACGAGTGAGCCGGGAGGCGCCGCCTAAGATCCTTCACATGTCCTTCACCGCCATTATCCCGGCGCGATTTGCGTCCAGTCGGTTCCCTGGAAAGGCGCTCGCCGATATTGGAGGCAGGCCCATGGTCGTGCGAGTGGCGGAGCGGGCGCGCGAAAGCGGCGCGCGCGACGTATACGTGGCCACCGACCACGGCGACATTGCGGCGGCCGTAGAGCGGTACGGCCATCGGGCCATAATGACCCGTGACGACCATGCCACGGGCACCGACCGGATCGCGGAGGTTGTAGAGCGCCTCGGCCTCGCGGCGGACAGTCTGGTCGTCAATGTCCAGGGCGATGAGCCGATGATCGAACCGGGCCTGATACGTGCGGTGGCGACCCTGCTCGCGGATACGCCGGATGCGGCCATGGCCACGGCCTGCCACCCGATCCGGGACACGGGCGAGCTGTTCAATCCCAATGTGGTCAAAGTCGTGCTGGACCACGCCGGATTGGCGCGCTATTTCAGCCGGGCGCCGGTTCCCTGGGCGCGGGACGCCTTCGGAGATTCCGCACGGGCCTTGCCGCAGGGGCTTCCCTGCTACCGCCATATCGGCATCTATGCTTATCGCGCCGATTTCCTGCGTAGCTATCCGCGGCTCGAGCGCTCGCCGCTTGAAGAATTCGAAGCGCTCGAGCAGCTGCGGGCGCTTTGGCACGGCTACGCGATCGCGGTCGCTGTGCGACAAGATGCGCCACTCGCCGGGGTTGACACGGCCGAGGATCTGGAACGCGCACGAGCCCTGTTTGACCGCACGGTTCATGGAAGGTAAGTTGAGGGTGCCTTCGTGAGGCTGATCCTCCTGGGACCACCGGGCGCCGGTAAGGGCACCCAAGCAGCCTTCATTCGAGATCACTTCCGCATTCCGCAGATCTCGACGGGCGACATGCTGCGCGCCGCGGTAAAAGCGGGCACGCCCCTCGGTCTTGCGGCAAAGAAGGTCATGGACGCGGGGCAGCTCGTTTCCGACGACATCATCATCGGGCTGGTGAGGGAACGTCTGAAGCACCTGGATTGCAAGAACGGTTACCTGTTCGACGGCTTTCCGCGCACCATTCCCCAGGCGGAAGCGATGCGCGAATCGGGCGTCGCTCTCGAGTTCGTGCTCGAGATCGACGTGGCGGAAGATGAGATCATTCAACGGATGAGCGGGCGCTGGGTACATCCCGGCTCGGGGCGCGTCTACCACGTCAGATTCAATCCTCCCAAGGTGGTGGGCAAGGACGACGTTACGGGCGAGGCGCTCATTCAGCGCGACGACGACAGGGAGGAGACGGTGAGGAAGCGCATCGAGGTCTACCGGAAGCAGACGCGGCCGCTCGTGGACTACTATTCGAGTTGGGCCGGGCAGGGCGACGCGCGCGCGCCGAAGTACCGGAAGATCTCGGGCGTCGGCTCGGTCGCGGAGATTCGCGACCGGGTTCTCGCCGCGCTCAAATAACGCATGAGTACCATGAAGCCCAAAAATGCGCTCTATGCTCAATCGGGTGGCGTGACCGCCGTCATCAACGCGAGTGCCGCGGGCGTGATCGAGACCGCGCGTGAGCACAGAAACCGCATCGGCAAGGTCTACGCCGGCCGCGACGGCATCATCGGTGCGCTCACCGAGGACCTGATCGACACCAGTCGCGAGCCCGCATCGGCGATCTCAAGGCTCAAGACCACGCCGGGTGGTGCGTTCGGCTCGTGTCGCTACAAGCTGAAAGGTATCGATGAAGACCGGGCGCATTACGAGCGCCTGATCGACGTATTCCGGGCCCACGACATCGGCTACTTCTTCTACAACGGTGGCAACGATTCCGCGGACACCGCCTGGAAGATCTCGCAAGTCGGCGAAAAGCTCGGATACCCGCTGGTCTGCGTGGGCATCCCCAAGACCGTCGACAACGATCTTGCGATCACCGATAACTGTCCGGGTTTCGGGTCGGTAGCGAAATACGTCGCGACATCGATCCGCGAAGCGGGTTTCGACGTCGCCTCGATGTCGAAGACTTCGACGCGGGTCTTCGTCATGGAAGTGATGGGCAGGCACGCGGGGTGGATCACCGCCGCCTGCGGCCTCGCCGCCGACCAGGAAGGCGACGCGCCGCAAATACTCCTTTTCCCCGAGATCCAGTTCGACGAGGAGAAGTTTCTCGAGCGGGTCAAGATGGTCGTGGAACGCGACGGGTATTGCGCGATCGCCGTGTCGGAGGGCCTGCGCAACAGGGAGGGGCAATTCCTTTCCGAGACCGGTCTGAAGGACGCTTTCGGCCATTCGCAGCTGGGCGGCGCTGGCGAGATCATCGCGAAGCTCGTGAAGGACCGTCTGAAGTACAAGTATCACTGGGCGCTCGCCGACTACCTGCAGCGCTCTGCCCGCCATATCGCATCCAGGGTGGACGTCGAACAATCCTACAAACTCGGCGTGGCTGCGGTAAAGCTCGCCCTTGCCGGGAAGAACGCGGTGATGCCGATCATCGAGCGCATCTCGAACAAACCCTATCGCTGGCGCATCGCCGTTGCGAACCTCGCCGATATCGCTAACAAGGAGAAGATGATGCCGCGCGATTTCATCACCGAAGACGGGTTTCACATCACGCCGAAATGCCGCACCTACATTTCGCCGCTGATCCAGGGGGAAGCGCCCCCGCCTTACAAGAACGGCTTGCCTGATTACGTGAAGCTGAGAAACGCGCCGGTTCCAAAGAAACTCCCCGCTTTCAAGGTTTAGCGCCGGGCTTCCTGCTGTTATAATTTCGCGCTTTTTATCGACTTGAGGCCCGGGGCTAGGGCCGGTATCAGGGGAGAAATCTATGCTCGGAGGTCTCTGGTTCGCAATCGCCTGCGCGTTCATCGCAATCGCCTACGGTGTCGTGCAATCGAGATGGATCGTTTCGCTGCCCGCGGGCAACGCGCGTATGCAGGAAATCGCCGCGGCGGTTCGCGAAGGCGCCAGCGCCTATCTCAAGCGCCAGTACACGACCATCGCGGTCGTCGGTGTGGTCTTGTTCCTCGTCATCGGCTTGATTCCGAAACTGGGCTGGGCCACGGCCTGGGGTTTCGCCATCGGGGCGCTGTTCTCGGGCCTCTCGGGCATCATCGGCATGAACATCTCGGTGCGCGCCAACGTGCGCACCGCGGAAGCCGCGCGCAGCGGCCTGCAGCAGGCGCTCAACGTCGCCTTTAAGGGCGGGGCGATCACCGGGTTGCTGGTGGTCGGGCTGGGGTTGCTCGGCGTAGCGGGCTATTTCGCGCTGCTGTATTTCAATGCGCAGGACAATAGCGCGCTCGATCACATTCTGAAGCCCCTGATCGGACTGGGCTTCGGCGGCTCGCTGATCTCGATTTTCGCGCGGCTGGGCGGGGGCATCTTTACCAAAGGCGCGGACGTGGGCGCCGACCTGGTGGGCAAGGTCGAGGCGGGCATTCCCGAGGACGATCCGCGCAATCCTGCCGTGATCGCCGACAACGTGGGCGACAACGTCGGTGATTGTGCCGGCATGGCCGCGGACCTGTTCGAGACTTATGCGGTAACGATCATCGCCACCATGATCCTCAGCGCGCTGGTCGTGAAGACGGCCAGCCCGGCGGCGGTGATCTATCCGCTCGCGATGGGCGGCTTCGCCATCATCGCCTCGATCATCGGAACCTGGTTCGTGAAAACGAAGGCGGGCGACAAGAACGTCATGCCGGCCCTCTACCGGGGCCTGATCTGGGCCGGCGGCCTCGCACTGATCGCTTTTTATCCGATTACCCAGCTGATGATGGGGGACATTCTCAAAGTCGTGCCGTTCCAGGTGCTCGGCGGCAGCAAGCTGATCACGGTCTGGCACCTGTACGGTGCCGCGGTGGTCGGCCTTGCGCTCACCGGTTTCCTCGTATGGATCACCGAGTACTACACGGGCACGCAGTACAAGCCGGTGCGGCATATCGCTGAGGCCTCGACCACCGGGCACGGCACCAACATCATCGCCGGCCTGGGAGTATCGATGCGGGCGACCGCCTGGCCGGTGCTCGCGGTCTGCGTCGCGATTTTCGTTTCCTACGCACTTGCGGGCCTGTACGGTATCGCCGTCGCCGCGACCTCGATGCTTTCGATGGCCGGGATCATCGTCGCGCTCGACGCGTACGGGCCGATCACCGACAACGCCGGCGGCATCGCCGAGATGGCCGATCTGCCGAAGGAAGTGCGCGCCATCACCGATCCGCTCGACGCGGTAGGCAACACCACCAAGGCAGTGACCAAGGGTTATGCCATCGGCTCCGCGGGGCTTGCCGCGCTGGTGCTCTTCGCCGACTACACCCATGCGCTCGAAGGCGCGGGCAAGGTCGTGTCCTTCGATCTTTCCAACCACATGGTGATCATCGGTCTGTTCATCGGCGGCATGGTGCCCTACCTCTTCGGCGCGATGGCGATGGAGGCGGTCGGCCGCGCCGCCGGCTCGGTGGTGGTGGAAGTGCGCCGCCAGTTCAAGGAAATCGCCGGGATAATGGAAGGCAAAGCGAAGCCCGAGTACGGTGTCGCGGTGGACATGCTCACGCGCGCTGCGATAAAGGAAATGATGATCCCGTCGCTCCTGCCCGTATTGGTGCCGGTCGTGGTCGGCCTTGCGCTCGGGCCGCAGGCGCTTGGCGGCGTGTTGATGGGTACCATCGTCACCGGTCTTTTCGTCGCTATCTCCATGACCACGGGCGGCGGCGCCTGGGACAACGCCAAGAAATACATCGAAGACGGCCACTACGGCGGCAAAGGCTCGGACGCGCACAAGGCCGCGGTCACCGGGGACACCGTGGGAGA
>WNFI01668289.1_pt1 | contig 22170 bp, 33 predicted proteins | sample 5400471 | NCBI WGS metagenome assembly WNFI01 (sample SAMN13153348, study PRJNA577476) | soil metagenome | isolation source: 100 cm saprolite on Douglas fir-dominated hillslope | place: USA:California | collected 2013-09-17
TGCCGTCAAACACCCAAGGTGGGAGCCCGGTGCGTGAATTGCGCCCGCCGGGATCTGTGCGGGGGGCGCTCAGCAATGAGCGTCCCTACCGCGATACGTCTAAGCGGCGGACTCTGTACGGAATCTGTACGGAAAGTCGCGCCAGGCATCTTTGCTGTGTTCACACGCAAGGAGCCGATCATGCCGACCCGTTTCCCCCGCCTGCGCGCGGCACACCTGCGCTATCGCCTTCACGTCGCTGTCGCTTTCCTAACCCTACTGCTGCTGGGCGCGTACCTGCGAATCGTACTTGCTCTGTGCGCGGCATACGTGTGGGTGAAGGGGAGAAATTCAAAGCCAGCCACTCGAATCGCCGCTTGGTTTCTTGGGGCGCTGGTGCTCTGGGCGCGCTCGTGATTCTCGCCTCGCTGATCACATGATGCGCCAAACGCTCAAACACAACACTGCGGCTCGCGGTTCACCGATAGGGCGGCGCCGCCTTCGGGCGGCTTTGCGGTTCCGGCTCAGGTTTCCGGTGGCTCGAGGCTCTTTGCCTCATCAACCAGTCTGGTTAACTCTTCGAATCGGGCTTCGCGCTCAGCATCTTCCCGCGTCTTAATTTGGTTCAGGACCTTGATTTGTTCTTCAGCAACTCGCGTGAGCTTATCGGCACTGTGTTCCAAGACGCCAATCTCGTGCTCCGCGAGCTGTAGCGCCCTCAAAATACGGCTGGAATTTTCGTCGGTCGACAGTCTCTCAATCGACCAGCGAAGACGTTGAGCTTTCTCAGTGGAATCGTCTGCTTCCTCGGCGAGTGCGGGCGCCTCTTCGATCCAGTCGTACTTGTTTGGGTGAGATTCGGGGAGACGGCGCAGGTCGAAACGCGTCGAACGCAATCCTTGGTCGGCCTCGCCCAACCGCTCTTCAACCCTAGTCAGCCGCTGCAAGACACTAGAGCGCAGCTTGGTGATCTCGCCGAAGCGTCGCTCGCCATGGGCGGATAGGTTGTGCCACCACGAGGCGGCGCTGAAGGCCGCAGCCGCTAGACTGATCCCTGTCGGTACCCAAAAGTGCCAATCTCCCATGGGTCGCCATTATAGCCTCTAGTGCTTTGGCACCACAGAGTCGTTTGCCAGTACAGTAGAAACTCGCTTGTGACGGAATGCACATTAAATCATTCGAAGCTTGACGGGCAGAATTATATAAGCTTATATATGCGCCATGGGTAAGACGAAAAAACATCAGCAATTATTGTTGCTCGATCTAGAGAAGGCTGCGCTGCTTAACGATTTGGCGATCAAATCGCGCATCGCACGCCAGGTGCTACTGCGCGAGGCGGTGGATGACCTTCTGATCAAGTACAAGGTATTGAAGGCGTCGAAGCGGAAGCCCTAAAACCGGCGCCCAACGGTGCGCGAACATCGATGAGTGCCCGACCCGGTCACAAACAGGAGTTAATGACAATGGCTGATGGAAGTTTAGGAACTGAATCGAAATCGAAAAAGGCACCGAGTGCAGCCGCTGCCAAATCTGCGGACAAGGATTATATCTCGACGTTGCTCCTCGAACTCGGCCAGGCAAATGCGATCGTTGATCTGCTGTTTACGGTGGCGCGCGAGGACCAGGCTGACTCTTTGTGTAATGACACGCTTGCGAGCTCGATGTACGCCGTCTTGGAGCGCTTGAGCGCCGTCAAGGACGCCGCCGAGGCGCTACTAGACGAGAAGGTTGCTGCACTGAAAAGCGTAACGGAGGCGGCCCGTGGCTGAGAAAAACGTTACGCCAGCGGCGAAGCGGTCGAGACCCGGCACGCCGAGGAAGTTCACAGACTCAATGGCTGCAGCCTATCGCGATGGGCACGCCGCCGCTGAATGGGAACTCCGCAAGCCTGTGAAGTCGCCACGCAACGGCCGCGAGGTTCGAAAGCGGGAGATGGAGGCCTTTTTGAATCGGCTTGGTCCGACCGGCATTGGAAGCGTTCCATCGTCCTTCAAGAGATATCGGCGCCCGCTTGACCAAGGGGCATTCGTCGTCGGCTGGGTGGACGCGATGAACGGTCGAGACGCGAAGCCGAAGGCGGGCGACAAGGTTGCGCCCCTCGCCGGAGAAGGCGTGACTGCGTAGTTCATTTTTGCCCTCACTGATAGGCCGCCTGCTCTCGGGGCGGCCTTTTTGTTTCCGCTCTGTACTAGGACCAACATTTAGTTTGACATAACGTGTTTCGCTCCGTGACGAGCTGCGCGTGATCAATCGTTGGCCATCCCTTATGCTTCGCACTCTTTCGACGCACAATTAATGAAGGGAGTAGAGGGAAATGAACAGGAAGTTTTTAGGATTGCTGACGGTCGCCGCGATGGCGATTTCCTTCAGTGCCAATGCGCAATTGGTGTCGTCCGTGGTGACGGACAGCAGTGGGCTGATGTGGGCCAATACCGTGGGGGTAGACGTGGGTTGGAATCCCGACGGTGAGGCTGGCACGGCGCAGGGATGGGTGGCCGGACTCAACGCCGAAAATTACGGCGGCTACAACGATTGGACGCTGGCGACCGGCGATGGCACTGCGGCACCGAACACGACCACAAATCAACTCGGGCAATTGTTTAACACAGACTGTGGGAATACGGCGGGGAGCTTTACTTCGCTAACTAATCCCGGCAAGAATTGCAGCGCGCTGACCGCCATTCAACAGAAAGTGTTAGATCCAATCAATCTTAATGCCAGCGTGAACACCCTCTTAATACTTTCGAGCACTCCCGACCTTCCACTCACTGAATATACTGGTACCGGTCATATTCTCGACTATGGATACTGGACCTATTCAGTCGTGGGCAGTGGCCCCGCTGGATTCAATCAAGACACGCAGTACTGGGGCGTCGTTGGCCTCGGGGATGCGCTGGCGGTACGCGACGCACCTGAGATCGACCCCGCCTCCGCGGCCAGCGGTCTCACGCTGTTACTCGGCGGCCTGGCTGTGCTGCGCGGAAGACGAAAGGTCGTCGCCGCCTAGGTCGCTCCTATTTCTGCGCCCGGCGCAGCAGATCGACCATTGACGAGTTCAACGCGGCGGCGATCGCATCGAGTGTAATGATGCTGGGGGTTATATTTGCCGCGCTCAGTTCTGCCCACGACATTGGGATGAACTCCCGCCTTCGTCGCGAGTGCAATCTGCGAGATGCCCAGCTTCTGGCGGCGGCGCCTAATCTCCGCGCCGATGCGAATTAAAACGGTGTTTGCCCGGACGCGCGATGATCGCATTGGCAAAGCGGCCCCCACTCGGTCGAAACGGCGAAAACAATTGCGGCGCCCCGTGTCGTGCGGATGCCGCAGCGCTGCTACAATTCGGGCCCATGGGCTTCCGCTTCCGCCGCTCGATCAAAATCCTACTTAGAAGGCAACGCGGGCAATTCAAGGAAGAATCGTGACGCGATTTACCGATATCGAAAATAGGCCCTTAGGGACACCGCTTTACCACTACACGTCATTGGAAGTTTTTGCTCAAATTATCAGCACAGGGAAGATGCACGCGAGTCACGCCGCGTATATGAATGATGGATCTGAGCTCGAATATGGCTTCAATATACTGAAAGGATTTTTACGGGAGAAGATGGCGGCCCTGAGCGGCCAGCAAAAGGAGATCGTCGCGGCAATCTTGGCGCTGATCGATACGCAATCAATTCCTGAGACACCCGTCTTTTTGCTTTGCTTTTCCGAAAACGCCAACCTGCTGAGCCAATGGCAAGCATATACGCCGCACGGACGCGGGATATCGATCGGGTTCGATCATGTCGCATTGATTCAACGAGCTACGAGGGCAGGCTGGGTATGGCGGAGTTGCAAATACCGCACCGAATCTCAGCAGGCGTGGGTCGATGCAATTCTCAGTCGCCTTCTGGGCGAAGCGGCGAAATGCGACCCAGCGACCACGCCCTGGGACGCAGCTTTACAGACGCTCACAAAACTGAGGGGGGAGTTCTACAGCGTCGCCGCCAGCATCAAGCACCCGGCATTCTCGGCGGAGGTTGAATGGAGGCTGGTCTCGCCGCCAATCGATCTTAAAGACAAGCGCGTGAAATTTCGCCCCGGCAAGACCACTCTCGTACCGTACATTGAGTTCGAAATGTGCGATGTGGAGTGTCCGCAAGTACGCGTTACTGAGAGCTGGATCGGGCCCACGACCAATGTGAATCATACTCTTGCGGTGATCAACGCGATTCAATGGCAATGCGGTCCCACTGGGCCAATCGTGATCCATAACTCGCGGATTCCTTTCCGTCAGATATAGCCACGAAACGGATTGAACGATTGCGCCGTGGATCTGCGCGGATCGCGCTCCCTGAGTGACACGAGCCGCCGAGCGCCGGGCGCGCCGGATGAAAACGAACCCATACTCGGGGCCACTCTCGGCCTGCCATCCTTCGCCCGTCAGCCGCTCAATCGTCGCTGCCATTGCGCCGGATAGGTCCGTGGCGGGCTCCAGGCGCTGACAGGCCATCACGTGCCAATGGATATCCCAAACGACTACGTAGCGAGGCGTTGACGCGTTATTGTAGGCGGGGAAGGTGTAGCGGGCCATGCCGCGGATTGTGGCGAGAGCAAGCGAAGGCGTCTATTCAGTGGTCGCGGGCGTCGAACACTGTATAAAATGCCGGCTGATCCGAACGAAGTAACGGAGGGATCTCTGCAAATGTGGACTGATCAACTGTGGACTCTCGCAGCGGTAATTACCGGTGGAGCGCTGACTACGGGTATCGAAACGTGGAAAAATCGGCTATCGCGCTCGGAAAAGAATCAAGCTCTTGCAGTTAGCCGCGCCGAAGAAGCCGTCGAGATTTGCGAACAAATGTTGCGCTGGACCGGCGAAACACTCGACATAGCTAAAACTGGTTTGCTGACGAACAACGACCCACCACGATTTTACAGGCTCGCAGCCATTGCCGCCACTTGGGCGCCAGAGCTGGCGCCTCAGATGGAAGGGCTTCACAAGGCACTCTACGGCTTAGCAAACGCCGCGAATTTTCAAATCGCCATACCCATCAGGAATCACCAAGCAGGAGGGCCTACCGCCGCTCAATACGAAGCGTATCAAGATGCGACGACTGCTGCCGCCACGAAGGTCAGTCAAGCCGCGAAGGCCGCAGTTCTGGCGCTTAAGCGCCTCGCGCCGTCCGGCTAAACGCGGAGCGCGGCCGTAAACTGGCGGCGGGCAGCCGAATGTGCCACGCCACCCTCGGCTTACGCGCGCCGGCCGACAATCGCCGGATCGTTATCGAACAATAATCACCAGGGCTTGATGCCCCCGCCTTTGACTACCTCGAACGTTGCTTCGCCGAGCAAGCTTTCGATCTTTTTGCGGTTCTTGAATAGCGCCGGCCCGACGACAGGCCGCGGCGGCATGCGGCTCGTGCCGGCCTCGTGATAGACCATTTTGAGATCAGTCGAGCCCACGATACCTTCGTCGCCTTGCTGCTCGTGATTGAAGCTATCCTGTAGATCGCCCTCGCGGAGCAGCGGCGCGTCCGCCGGGTATCCCAGCCGCGCCTTTTCGTCCTCGGTGCTGTCGGCGAGCGGCGCCCACTCAGGGTGTGGGCCGGCCCGCCCCTGATAATGGCCGATCTGCTCGCTCATGTCTTTTTCGAGGATGACGAGAGCGGTGCCGAGGGCTTTATGCTGGGCTGGGGGTACCTCAACTGCGAGGCTCGCTAGATGCTCGGCGAACGCCGATAGACTGCCAAATTCACGCATGGTTTATTCCTTTTGTTTCTGTGGTCATTTGAAAATCTCCTATTTTGTTGGCGGCCAATCGCGCGGTCATGCGCAGCCACAGGCGAGCGAGCTCAAGCAACTCGATGCGCCCTAAGAGTTCGTCGACAATATCCGCGAACTCAAAAATGCGGCCGTGCACGTCGCGAGATTCCCCCTCGGCCCGCAGCGCCCTCATCAGATGAAGGCGCGTTAGCCGCAGTTCGTCGTCGAAAGCCGTAGCGTCACGATTGAGAGTGTTCATACGACCTACTACTCGCGGTACCAGGTATTCGCTGACGCCAGAAATCTGAATTTTGAGCTAGTGTTGGCTGACTGCGTGGTTGGCGCGCCGCTGATAGTTGTTCCATCGGCTGTGTTCACGGTAAGCGCGGTGATCGTCTGCGAGGTCATCAACAGGAACGGTTGATTGTCCGCAGGCGCTTGGGGTAGCGTGACCGTGCCGCTCGCAAGCGTTCCCGCAGGAGTCAACATGAGCTGCGTTACGCCTGCCGCTGCAGAGATCGTAAATCCTGTGACTGCCGTCTGGACGTTTCGCACGGGGAACAGATGCGCCAAATTCACATTTTCATCGGCCGCCCACTGCTTGAGCTTGTTGAACGCGACCTGAGCAGTATCACCCGTGCCCGTTCCGGGACCGCTACCCAAGCCGACATTGTCCGACCCGTTGGTGTGGGCCGGATTATCGAGCAGGATCGGCGCGAAGGGCGCCGGGGTCGCTGAGAGCGCACCCGTAGCACTGGTGGTGTCGGAGGCGGCGCCAGCGATCGCGGTGACCGCGCCGCCACTGCTCTTGAAGCTCAGGATTGCCCATACTTGGCCCGCGGCAGCGCTCGGCGTCGCATTCAGCGAATTGGTACCCGAAGATGCCAGGGTATTTGAAAAGGAAAAAAGGTCAGTGTTCGGGTCCGGGGGAAAATCCTGAGTCCAGCCATTGTTTTGCGTATACGTGATGGTGGAGTTGGAATTGACCATCGCGGCAATGGCGAATTCCCCTGCAGCGGTCGTCGTGAACGAGGCGTTGAAGGCACCAGAGCCGAAAGAACTGCTACTCGCCACATTGGCATCAATCGTCGATGCGCCCACCTCATAGATCGTAGCCGCGATCAGAATATTGGTCGAGACCGTCGATGCGACTGTCACCGATAGGATGCGAGCACCATTGGTGATATTGAGGAAATGGGCTGCGCCTACATTACTCCCGGAAAAGCTATCGTGGGCGTTTTGATCGACGGTGTAGCTGTTGCCCTTATCATCAACGATTGAAGTGAGAGACGATGTTCCGGCAACGGCCTGATACGCAAACGCCACTCCAACCGCATTCCCCGATGTCACCGGATTGGTGAGCGTGATCGTGAGCGTCTGACTGGTCGCGGTCAGGCCCGACCGCGTATTATTGGCCTTCTGTACCGGATTCGTCGCGAATGCGAAGGGCGCGCCAACAAGCAGCAGTACTGCAGCCAGTAATCGCTTCATAAAAATCCTGCTCAGAATCGATTTACGAATGGTCGAAAACGCGGTCATGGTTTGTGTCCTTGTAGTAATTCAAAAGTCGCCCCAGACCCTGGGAGATCCGTGCACCGCGTCCGCGGTAGGAACGGCCAGAACAGGGTCGGGGACGAAAGCGGTTATGTCGCTGTGCTGTTGACCGACCAATCCCCATTGACCGGCAGATCGGACAGGTGCGGAGCCTGCGCGGCGCGGCTCTTGGCCTCGTCGTGTTTCTTGTGGGCAGCGTCCAGCGCGTCTTGCGCTTGCTGTACTTCTTTGGCAGTGTTTTCGATTTCGGTCATGTTCGTATTTCCTAGCAATTACAGGTCCATCGCCGATGCAACAGGTGTCGGGAACCAGCCATAGTTCGTATAAAGATTCGCGAAGGCGATGGGAATCAACGCCGCGCCGGCCGTGACCGCGGCAGTTGTACCGTCGGGAAAAGTGATCGTCCCGTTAACGGGCCAATTGCCATTCGACGGAGCGGACAGGTGCTTGACGGCTGCGCCCGGCCAGTTCTCGCCGTTCATAACGGTCCATCCAAGCCGAATAGCCGTTGGTACGTCAGAAGCGTTGACGGAGCCGATACCCAGCGTCAGCGCTACGACTGCGAGGGAGGGAGCCGGAAGACCAAAGTTCCCGGTCATGATGGTGTTTGAATTCATCCTAATTGTGGTCATGTCGATTATTTCCTGGTGTGTGGTGATCTGAGAAAGCGGTGAACTAGAACCGCCGTTTGCCTCTGTCCTTTAGATCCGCGATCGTTTGAAGATGACTACGGTGCTCATAGTCGACGTGGTCTTTGCGGATTGCGTCGCGTTTCAGTTTGTCGAACTGAGCGGGCGTCACATCGGGGTTCATAGCGTGAAGTTCCGGGCGTTCGCGGCGCGGCGTCGGCTCGCTTGCCGCACTTCTCGCGGCGTCGATGACTTCGCGACGTGCGGTCTTCCACTCTTCAAGGCTCATGTACTTCGCGTTCTTCGGTTGATCTGCCATAAATCACCCCCTATCGCAAGTGGAAATAGAGGCTGCCGTCATCGTTCACGCCAAACCGGCCGATATTCGGGCGCGAAAGATCGAACACGTACCCCGATTCCGATAAGCCGATGCCCAGGCTATGGCTGAGCTTGTCGAGTTCGCGAACGATCGGAATTGCCGGGACGATGGCTTGTGCGAGCTGGACGGTGAGTTGCATAAACCGCGCTTCGCGAAGATCTCTTTCGGCTGAATTGATCGGCGCGCTCGCCTTGTAGAGTTCCCTATCGCGTGCAAGCGCTTCGTTGTTTGCTTCGGCCAGCAGCGTCTCAAGTCCGCCGATATTTGCCAGGTGTCCGGAGACGGTCTGCTGCAAATCTTTCAAAGGCTTTCCGTCAGCCAGTGCGGCCGTCAATGCACGCTGCGCCGCGGTGAGTGCTTCGCGCTCAGCAGTAGCTCGCTGCTGCGCGACAGCGGCGGCCCTTTGTGCCGCACGCGAGATCTCTCGCGCTTGCTCCAAGTCTGCGTTTACCTGATCGCAGCGTGCGAGTGCTGCCGCGTATTTCTCGTCTGTGTTCTGAAGTTCCGGAAGATTGGCCTGCATTAGTGATTTCCTCGGGTGAATGAAATTAGCGTTCCATGAAATCGACTCGCGTCCACTGGGCTGGGCGGCGGCGATTCACAATTAGATAGTTGATGCCTTGCGTGAAAGCGTCGACTTGGTCGTCGTGCGATCCCTTCGGGAAGGCTGCGAGCTCGGTTAGAAATTCGCGCAGCCATGGCGCATCAGCGGGGGCGAATACGCGGCCGGCCTCGACGGTAGGCACACAGACATGCGCCCTTGAGACCTTGTCGGCGTCCACCTTGACCGGTATGACGGGCAGGCTCGTCGATTGCCGCATGTCCTGGACAAGCGATTGACCGGAAGCCTTGTCTTCAATCAGGACTGCAGAGATTCCATTGAGGGAACCGAGATATTTCGCAGCGCTCTTCAATTGCGGGTATTCCATGCGCTTTCGCATGCACGAGATGACCATCACTCCGCGCTCGAACTCGCCCATTTCGAGAATCACCGAATAGTCGGCCGTGCTTTTTATGCTGAAGGCCGTATCGAGCGAGAGGATGCGGCGCTTAAAGTGCGGTAGCGGAACATTTGCCGGCCAAAGTTGTATCTGGTCGGGCTTGAAGATTTCGCCTTCTGCATCGAATGGAAGTTGCTGATGCTGGGAGGAATAGGCGCTGCGGCCCAGGCGCACGCGCTCAGCCTCGACAACCTCTTTCGGGTAGCGAATAGGGAACGCAAGTTCGCCGTCATCCTTGCGAGGATCGACCCAACCGAGTGACGTGACGGTGCGTCGCGCTTCGTCAAATTCCTGTGGGATTGTCACCACTTCCCACTGTGAGCCCTCGCGCTCGAGAATGAGCCCGGCGAGGTCATTGCTGTGCAGTCTCTGCATGATCAGGCATCGTGTGCCCGTAGTCATGTCGCTCAGACGATTCGCAAACGCCTCGAAATACCAGCGTTCAATCGCTTCGCGCTCAAGTTGCGAATGAACACTCGCTGCATCTTGCGGATCGTCGATAAAGAGCGAATCGGCACGGTCGCCTGTCACGCGCTGATTCGTGCTCATTGCCTGGTGAAAGCCTAATGCGGTGTTTTGATAGCGCGTCTTGAGGTTTGAATCGATAGACAGGCTCCACGCGGGCGCGAATGCGCGGCGATAGGCGAAGCTGTCGACGATGTAGCGTCGTTTCAGGCTGTCCCTGGTGCTGACGCGATCGTTACCGGAGGCAAGAATCGCCCGCCATGACGGTGAAGTGACCCACTTCCACGTCGGAGCGCAGACGGAGACAATCGTCGACTTGGCAAAGCCGGGCGGCACCAGGAACATGAGATTGCGCTTGCCGAGTGTCCCGTCGAGCAGCGCCTGCGTGTGCTCGCACAGGCAACCGATATGCCAGTTATCGACGAATGCCGTCGCCGGCTCGACGAGCGGCCAAGCCCATCGTAGGAACTGCTTCAGCGTGAGGTTGCGCGCCTCCGTTTGCGAATGGGTGATGGTCTGAGGTATCGCCTCAAGCAGCGCCCTCGCGCGTTCACGTAGTGCGGCGCGTACCGTCATTGCGCCTCCGTGGCTACGTCCAGCACTTGGAGCACGGCCGACACACCGAGGCGCAAGGCGACTGCGATATCGCGCGGCTTGAGACCCTCGCGGTACATGCGGCGGATCTCCGCGGCTATCACAGCGGGGTCGGTCGGTCGGTGCATCTGGGCAAGCTGCGTCCAGTTGTACTGAGAACTCATGAACCGCTCCCGGTAGCGCGGCGGACTCGCTCGACGGCGGCTTCCAGTTGCGCGAGCCTCAGACGAGCCTTGAACAGTGCCCGTCGTTTCTTTTGAGGGTGCATGCGAGCGGACTCGATATCGCGGATGAGTGCCTGTGTCTCGGCGATGGTCGCCTCGCACACCTTGAGGTAGTGCAGGGTGTCCGCGGAGGACATTTCGAAGGCAGGGGCGATCATGCCGCGGCCCTCCGTGAGCTAGAATGGCGACATGACAGACACATCCCAGAAGCGATTTGAGGATCACGCGCTACAGAGAATTGCCTCCGTATCGAATTCCAATGAGCAAGAGCGGCGCCTGGCGCTTGAGTTGCTGGAGGCGCGCGACGCCTTGACGCGGATACGTGACTTAGCCAGGCATTGGCCGGATAACGGAGACTGGAAGCTTTGTGCCGCGAGAATGTGCGACATATCAGAAATCGCGACGCTTCCGGAGCGGTAAAGCGCGCGCCTTTTAGTCGGTGATCAGCATCTCGCTGAAAGTGATGGCATGCGCTACGGCCGTGGCAGTCCATTGCTTGCCGCGTGGCGTCGGAATCTCCTGGCTGTTCAAGTACGCCGCGATGGCTCGAAGCGACGTGTGACCGGCTTCGCGCGCCTCGTTGATCCGCGGCGCCACGTCCTTGGCTCGCGCAATCGCCTTTGCCCGGTTCGCGGCCTTGCCTAGAACCGACGCACGCTGCGCATACGCGGTCATATCGCGATTGGTGCCCAACGGCAGACCGCGAGCGCGGCGCGCTGCCAGGGCGGCCTTGGTGCGCGCCGAGATGAGTTCGCGCTCCTGCTGCGCCATCAACGCCATAACACCGACGGTGAGCGTGTTGGCGCCCGGAACGTCCAGCGCTTCGAACTGCACGCCCGAATCCTTGAGGCTCATGAGAAACGACGCGTTGCGGCTCAAGCGATCGAGCTTGGCGACCAGCAGCGTCGCCCTGGTCTGCCGGCAGCGAAGCAGGGCTGCCTGCAGCTGCGGACGATCCACAGCATTCTTGCCAGACTCGACCTCGGTGAAGCTCGCCAACTCCACGCCGGCATGCGCCCGTAGGTAAGTCTCTACAGCCGCTTTCTGTGCTTCGAGGCCCAGGCCGCTTCGGCCCTGCTTTTGCGTGGAAACGCGGTAGTAACTCACGAATTTGGACTTGGGCGGGACCATGTATAGTTATCCTCGACGAATGTTGAGGATGTTTATACACCTGGAAAATGATCTGTGCAACACCTGAAAGCGCATTCATTCGCTCACCTCGTCATCGTTGGATTCGCGCGGCATCAACTCGCCCACAATCGGAGTAGTCGGCGCGGGTAAGTGTTCGATAGCCGGCACGCTGGGCTGACGCTGTCGATCGAGCGCTTCGATGCCCGCGGCCAGGCGCTCGTCGATCTCGCGCTGACGCTCTTGCTCGAGCGCTGTGAGAGCCGTGGCCAGGGCGGATAGACCGCGAACGCTGACCAGGTATGCGTCATGGGACATGCGTCCCTGCTTCCAGTCGCGATAGTTCTTTGACTTTTCGGCCGCCACTCCGGTCAGGCTGGCGAGGTCCTTGGCGGTCGGGGCACGGGGCATCAACGTCTGACCAACTAACGCGCGAGCCTTCGAGAGCTTGCGCTTCTGTGCCCCACTCAGTTGCTTGCGGCCCATCAGTTGCGCTCCAAATCGTTGGCGGCACAGTGATTTACGAGGGGCATCAATAGGGCCTTTTGCGGGGCCCTCGGGGGCAGAGGCTGGCAGTCTTCCTGCCAGTGTTGATCACCAAATGCTCTGGTGCTTGAGTGACCGACACTGACTGACTCTGTAAGACTCTGTCGGACAATGGGCCTATACAGTCTCCGACAGAGTCCGGCAGTGTCCGTCAGTCTCGTACACTTAGTCATGAGTCGTTTTCCCGTCCGACTCTGGGAGTCGGTAGTGCCATTTCCCCTGGTAGCCCAAATTTTCGGAGACGGCCTTGAGAGCCTTAAGCGCTGCGCGGACGCGGCGCTCTGAGTAGTTTCGCTCCTTGGCTCGGTCCCACATGGTTTTGGCTAGGACGGGTTCAGCGCGGAGTAGGTCGCGCAGCCAGTCTTGAACCTCGGTCGATTTCTCGACGGCAGCCTGTGCGCGCGGCGTCGAATCGATCAAGGCATCGTCGGCGCTGACATCCACGACGCGCTCTGACTCCCATTCGACCCGGGGGACATCGCCGCACACTGGGTGTTTCGTTACGACGATTCGGAAAGCGAATCCGCCCTCATCAGGTCCGATGTTGATCTTGATGGGCAACAGCAGGCGCCGGGCCTTATCGTTCGGATCGCGAGCCGTCACGAGGGCGACGCGGACGGCCGCCACAATGACGTGAGATCCGGCAATCATTTGCATCGCCTTGCGGGCATCGGAGCGTTTGTTGAGGTGAGTAATCACCAGGACCGCGATCCCTGTCTTTGCGGCCATCTGCGCTATCGCATCAAACAGCCGGCGCATGTCTGCAGTTTTGTTCGTGTCGCTTGTGGCAAACGAGGTGAGCGGGTCAATGATCATCAACTTGGCGCCGATGGCGACAATGCGTTCCTCGATCGCCAATAGGTCGTCGATGAGACTGACGGCTGTGAGCCCGCGTGTGCCTGTTTTGGGATCGACGTGATATGAGCCCTGAATCAACTCAATCGCTGCGCAGTCGGCTCCTGCAGCGTCCAGGCGAGGGCGAATGGTGTCTGCGGGGTCGTCTTCTGCGGTGAGTAGCAGGACGTTCCCTCGCTCAAAGCAGCCGTCCCCACATGGCAATCTCGCTCCTATCGACATGCGAGCCGCAATGTCTTCGCCGCTCAGCGATTTACCGTCGCCGGGCACGCCGGCAGTCACTGTCACCTTCCCCCGATAGAGCACGCCCGGCCATATCGGGACGATGGGCTTTGCTATGACTTCCGACATGCGAATGGTTTTGAGGTGCGCACCGTCCTTGAGGTCGGTGCCCGCCGCCAACTTCTCGCCCATCCGCCTGGCCTGAATCGCGGCGTCAATTCGCGCTATCGAGTTCTGCGCTGAAGTGCTCAAGCGGCGTCCTCGGCTTTGACCGAGCACATTCCGAGGCTCGGCCGCTTCGAGTTCAGCGCGCGCCGAATGGCGTGCAACTCATCGAGTAGTCGGCTCATGCCGAGATCGCTCAGCGCGTGCTCGCCAATGACGCGAATGGTGAGACATGCCCGTTCCGCCTCGAGTAGCTCAATGCGCTCGCGGTCGGCGGCCTGTGGCTTTTGTTCCGTGTGGTGCGGCCCCAAACGGTCGGGGGAGTACCGCAACACCACTCCATGGTGATCGCGGGTAACGATCTCGCGCAGCACGGCACTCATGCGCGCCTCAATTGGGAACCATGGACGGCGAAGCCGATGGCTATAACTTCGCCGTCCTGGTCAGCCCCGGGGGCAATCACGTCCCGGGCTTGGGCCTTGCTGGCAACCCTGGCCTCAAATTCAATTCTCATGTGGTGCCAACTGCGCCCCGTGACTGAGTGCGCAATCGGCGGCGAGATTGGCGCTTCCCGCTCAGCCGCTGCTGCTCTTCGCGCTCGATGCGCCGGACGATCCTGTCGCGAGCGTCCTGGCTTAGCCGCATTGCCCCCCGGCACATGGAGGCGATTTCTTCCGGGGACGCCACGATCGCGCGCATCAATACGAACGCCCGGTATTTGACATCACCGACTACTGCTTTTTCAGACACGTGCGCTCCTATGCCGCGCATTCGCGCAGCCTGGTTGACCAAAAAGTGATTTATTTCCGCGCATCAATGCACGCGGGCGCCCGATAGGTCGGCCGTTTCTTCTTCTCTATACCTAATATCGTAGCTGACCGTAGCAGCGGAACCCTCTTTCAGAGGGCCGAAGTCGTCTAAAAAGCCTCTTTTTATAGGCTCAAAACACTGCCAAGCCTTGCGGGTCAAAACGGCCACTTTTCTACACTGAAGCCGTCAAGGTCTCCCGTATTGAGGCCCCAGCAATCGTTATCCGAGGGGCTGCTGTCGGGGTCGGCGTGATACCGCTCGATATCGTCCTGCGAAAACCATTCAGAATCATCAGCACCACCTAAGCGCTGAGCAAGGGAACCGGCCAGTGATCGATGGGCGGCATCAAGTTTTCTGAAGTAGTCCCGCTCACTAATTCCCCAGTAGGCAGCCTTGAGGCGCGCCGGCTCGGCCGATGCGTAGTGAATCAGGAGCACCCAGCCAAGATCGTTATCACGTGGGTGCGCCCAGTCGATCTTGAATTCATCGAAAAGCAATCGGAGGCGGCGGGTTTTGAACGAAAACCCCTTGCGGTCTGCTGCGTCGATGATGGCTTCAATAACCGCCTGTGTCGCCATCGATCGCCTGGTGTCCTCCATGCCGGATTGATGCGCTAACTCGACGGCCATCGCGCTCAGTAGCTTTGGAAGCCATTCCCGGCAGCTCTCGACGATTTGAGCTTCTCGCGCGGGCCTTACGGCTTTGATGTCCTTGGTGCGGGGCTGATCGAATCCACAGGCTTCCTCAATTGAGATGCCTACCTTTTTGAATTTTTCCTGTAACACCCGAAGCTCTGCCGGCTCCGAAGTCTTCTGCCGGATGATACCGTTGCGAGCATCGCACTCCCGTTCGGCCTCGAGCCGGGAAGGAAACAAATCGTATTTGAGGGCAACGGAATCGAGAATGACGAACTCGTCGCCCCGCATCGGCGTAGCAGCTGTTCTCCACATGCGCTCGACGCGAAAGCGAGGCTGATTTGTGGTAGGTTTTCTGTAAGCCATTACGCACCTCCAATGCGTTGTGGTCTGGCCTGGTCGGTGTGGTCGCACCGATCGGGCCGAATTTTTTGGATGGGGATTAGGTGGCAGGAAGCGTTGACCGCCGCACGATCTCGCTGCCGGGAACATAGGTTCGGTCACCATCCTTGATGACACGAAGTTCACCGATCTTTATCTGTTTGTAGGTTCTCGCGTTGCTCTGGCGCAAAAACGCGTTTGTTTCCGGGATCGAATAGCGCTGGAGAGGATCGATGAACGCGGGCGGGGTTGGTTTGAGCTTGGCTTTCCGCTCAGCGGGCTCGATGGACTGGGGGGAATTTCTCTGCGGCATGACGGTCTCCGTATGATTGACCGTCGTCTATACTATGCATCTGTCTTTGGGAGTCCACCAGAATCCAGTCCCGATAATTCATTCAATTATTGGGACTTGGTGCGTCCTCTGCTGCTCTCATGCCATGCGCGAAGTTGGGTACTGAGTTCCTTGAGCGCTGTTCGTTCGTTGTACGGCTTCCCATTCTTGTCGATCGGGATCGCGCGGCCGAGATCGTTAACGGTTCCCTTAGTCAATCGTTCGATTAATTCGTCGAGACGCCGCTCCGCGGCCTTTCCGTGAACCGTGTACGCATTGCGTGGCGACTTGTGCCACCAACCCTTGACCGCGGCCGCCGCAGCAGTCGCTTTGGGTTCCAGGCGCTTGTGTATCGCGTAATCCATTGCGATGTCCGGGTCCCGCGAGGAGAGGTTACGACCAGGCGAGCCCGGGTAGTTGATGTGCACGAATGAATCGCTGCCGGCGTACACGCGGAGGTGCTCGGCTATAACGCGCCGAGTCGAGGCGGCAAGCGGCTGGTCAGCCTCGAGCAAATCGGCGAACCAGCGAAGTGAACGCCGGCCGGCTTCGGTCGCGTCCATATACTCGGTGTATCCGAGCCCCGGCCAAAGGCCGCGCTGACTGACTATCCCCTCGCCGTGCGGCTCCATCTTTCGCCTACGTGGCGCTGGTTTTCTCCGCTTCATGACTCTTTCACACCCGCCAGCTTCTCGCGCATCGCTGAGGGAAGGAATTTGTAATAAACCTTTTCGATCATGACTACCGAAGTGCCTGTTTGAGCGGCAACAGTGAGGGGATCGATGCCGTGCTTTTGCAAGAGCTCGGATATTCGAGCGTGGCGGAACGCATACGCTCCGATGCCATCCGGGAGACGCAATTTGCCGCGCGCCTTCTCATTGTGTTTTTTCACTGCGGCGCGGACCTCTTCCGCCCATCTACCACGGGCCCACGGTCGCCCCGCATCGGTGAACAATAGCTCCGTGCCGGACCGGCCCGTCGCGCATTCCGTAAAAAACTCGATGCCTTCAGGGCCGAGTTCCGAATGTCGAACCCGTAACTTTGGGGGCTTCCCCTTTTTGTGAGCGAGGCGAATTTTATTGCCGTCGAAATGGCTGACGAACGTGGCGGCCAACTCTTTTGGACGGGCGCCGGTACATTCGAGTCCCCGAAAAAACAACGCCGCGGCCGGCGTAGAGGCTGCTAGGAGGGCTTTGCGCTGCTCCGGGCTCAGGAATATGGCGGTTTCGTTTTCGTCGTCTGCATCGTCTTCCAGTGGCGTCAGGTGCCACGCTGAGGGTTTGCCCACATGGCCCAATTCGCTCGCGCGGTTGAGGCCTGCGACGACCGAGCGGACGTAGCGGTTAACGGATCGGGGCTTGCGGCCCTCGACCAATCGGGCGCGCCACTCGCGAAAGTCGTCGCCCGATGCGCGCTCGAGCTTCACGTTGGCGATCGGGTCCTTGTGAACCGCCGTTTTGAATATTCCCTCGGCGGCCTTTGCCGCATCGGTCCGCCCGTGGCCGCGAAGGTCATCGAGGTAGGCTTGTAGTGCTGCCTTTACAGTGCCGCGCTTAACTGTTCGAACCGTAGCGCCCGCAATCTGAGCAAGCCATGCCTCGGCTCTGCTTTTGGCATCGTCAAACTGCAGGGCTTCGCCGAGCGCGTGATATTGCTGGCGTTCGTCACGGCCACGATAGCGAGCGATCCACGTATCCGGACCCCGTCGGAATCCCAAGTATTGGCCCTCGGCAAGGCGTTGCCAGTAAGGTTCTCGCCTCGCGGCTAAGCGTTCGCGCACGCGTTTTCGTGACAAGTCTGCCAAAAGCGTAATCCCTCCGTACGGAACGGTACGGAAACATTATGGCATATAACGGCAGACAACGGTGTACGAATAGCCTATAAATACAGGAGTGTCTAAGATGCCAATAGACAGACCTAGATGAGTTTGCATCCCTTTCACGGATGCGACCGGGGTTCGAATCCCCGTGGGGACGCCACATTAACCCCGGTAATTCGGGGTAGCGATGGACGAAGGTATTTCAGCAGTCGTTTGTCACGTCCGCTGCCGACATATCGCGGGGTCGCGGCTGCCGCGGAATACGGCCAAAGCGACGATTCGTCGTTCTTCCGCTCGGACGTAGACGCTAAATGGGAACCGATTGGCAACGACACGCCGAACATCATTGTAGACCGCTGAATACGGTGTAGGCCTTTCGGCGGCGGCCGCTACGCAGCGTTCGATTTCGGAATGCGATGCCGAGGGCGATGGGCTGCGCCTGCCGTCATTCAAGCTGGAGAAGACCGGCTAAGAGCACCCACCCTGCCCCGCAGAAAGAGGCCGCAATGGCTGCGGCCTCTTTCGCGTTTCAGTGTGCGATTACGGGTTGACGTGCGCGACGAACGTGGCCCAGTTGGCCAGGAGGGTGCGGGTCGTGGTGTCGGTCGCCGGGTGTGCGATGTACTCGGTGGCAATCCACACGCTGTCACCATCCGCGACCGCTGCGGTGTAGTCACCCCAGCGAGAGACGTCGCCACCGAATTGGTCATAGCCGGTGAAGCCGTCCTCCGGTCCCTGGCCGGCACCGGCAATGTGGATATCTCCGACCCCGTTGACGGCGTCGATGGAGGCGTAGGCGGCGCTGGGGAAGTAATCGGGTCCCACCAGCGTGAAGGTTATGATGCCCTTGCCGGCAGCTGTCACACCGATGGACGGGAACAGGAGGTTCTGCTGACCCGCGGCGACGTAGCCCTGCTTGACGACAACCGCCGAGAGTGATCCAGCTGGATCGGAGGGGCCCACGATGAAGTAGGCGGTGCCCACCCGGGTCGGCCCGTTTGGCGTCTGGAGAGCCGTGTTCACACCCGCCCAGAGCTTGCCATCCGCAAAGACCACCTGGTTCATCCGGTCGTCGTTGCCCGCGATCAGCGAGAGCGGGTTATGCAGGATGCTTCCAAGGTAGAGGGCGCCCGGCTTCTGCTGCGCATTCGGCGGTTGGACGTACAACTCGCTGTCGATCACGACGTCCGACAGGGTCACCGACGGATTGCGATCCTTGAGCGACTGGCTGTTGGTCAGAGCCCACACGGCCAGCCGGTTCGCCCGCGTCCCGAGAGCAGGCGCCGCTGTGAAGTCGAGGTCGCTCATGAAGTACTCGGTCCCGCCATTCGCCAGCTCGTTCCCGGCGGCTCCGGGAGCGGTGGCGGGCTGGATTGAAAACGCGAGACCACCGGCCGCCGACAGGTACGGCCCGGCATTGATATGGACGACCTTCCCGCCGCTTCCGCTCTCGAGCGCCTGCTTGGATACCGCGTAGACCTGGGCCCCGTTGAAGGGGAAGCCGGCGCCCAGCCCGTACTCGTTGGTCGTGATGTAGAAGCCATTCGCATCGGCGCCGATCAGGGGCTGATCGCCGAAGCAAGGGCAGTTGGCATGCGATGGCGTGCCGTTGCTCCCGTCATCGGTGGTGTCGATGCTGAACAGGTTCCAGCTCCCGGTCGGGTCGGCGCTCTGGCTGACCGCGACCTCCAGGTGGGTGGGCGGCACGAAGTTCGCGGTCGTCGGGTCGAGCCCAATTTGCAGGGCGGTCACGAACCACCGCTGATCGGCCGCGTCGAAGTAGCACTTCGGATCGGACACGAAGTCTCCGAACACCGCTGGATTGCTACGGGTAAACGCCGGAATCAGGTTGAAGAACTGGTTCAGGGCTGTGGGGGCGCTGAGCGCGCTACCCGAACTGTCGAACACGCGGAGGGCGTCGTTGACCGTCTCGAGAACGAATCCGTTGCCGACGCACAGCCCCTGGTCCGGCGGTTCGAGGCTGAATTGCGTGTTCAAGTACTGGTCCGTACCGGCGCGCCGCTGGTCGCGATGATTCAGGCCGTTGAAGCCGCCAAAGCCGTCGAGCTGCCCGCCGACAATCGCGTTCGACGCGGAGGGCACGCCGGCAGCCGAGACGTGGTTCAGGTTCGGGTTCTTGGGCTGGTGCGCGACGAAGTTTGGAATGGCCTCGTTGGTCAAGCCGTCTGTCGCGGTGCCCGATTGACTGGCGAGCGCCGTGGTGCCCGTGACGGTGAGCTGGCTGACAGTCGTCCCGGACGTCGAGGTGGCCGAGTAGCCGCCAGCGGCCGGCGTCAGCGCCGCCGCCGCCACGATGGCCGCCGAGGCAGCCGTGACGAGATATGGTCGCTTTCGCTTGGTCAAGCCCCCGGTGTCAGCGAAAGCCAACACAGGCAGCACAGATATGGTTGCTCCCAAAATCCACCGGAGATTGATTCTCATGGCTGCACCTCAGAAGAGTTTCTGGAAGATGTTCTATGAATTGATGTTTACGGACCCCGCGTCGCCTTGATTGTTTGTTTAAATTGCGAAATGCGTCACAACCTTCTACTCCGAAGTTATGTAGAGAGCAATCAATGTTGCACTCTGCGCAAAACGCTACGACGCAGCGGCCATCGCAGATTGATTTCCGTTCTCGTCACCACTCGCGAGACGGCTCAACTAACGCAGCGTGATTTGGCGCACCTACTCAAACGGCCACATTCTTTTGTCGGCCGAGTTGCCAATGGATCGCGCGGGCGGCGTCGCAGGGCCAGCTCCCGGTCGCGGCGCCGCACCGCGTCTCCGCAACGTCCCGAATAGCCCCAAGCCGCAATTGTTTGCGTGGGTTAAGAATGAGTACCCGTGGGGACGCCAATTTTAAACGCCGGTTAAGACGGTGACCCTAGTGTTTCCCTGCTGCCTGCTGCTGCAGCCAGCGTGCGGCAAGTAGGTACCAATCGTTAAATGCCGTCACCGGTTCGATATCCGCGAGAGTCAGATCGGCTTCCGCCGCAATGGCGGGGAGTGCCGATACGAAATTGTCGTAGAGCGCGATGATAGCCGTAGGGCCAATTGGCTTCGGATCCAAACCGGCGGAGAGGAAATCGCGGACGCAAGCGATCAGTTTCTCAGGCTTATCGTCATGTGCCCGCGGATCCAGACCTGCCGCATCGCTCATGGTTTTCTGGTACTGGTAGGGCTCCGTATCCAGCAGCAGAAAACGCTTCCGGCGTTGGCTCGGTCTGCCAAAACGAAGGGCTCCATAAAAAACACCGCACTCGAATGGCATGTTGAATCTGGGCAGCCCGGCGGGAGCGGCTGCGCGGACCCTGCTGAGATCATGGATGCCGAGTTCGCATTCCCCGATCATTTTGACCAACCGATCCAGCCGCACGCCCTCTGAGCCCGTGTTTTCGAGTGCAATCCTCGCCGTGAATCCGCAAGCTTGAACTGCGAAGATGGCGGCCCGAAGAAGCGGCCGATATTCATCATCGAAAGGGCAGTTCAGGAAGACTTGCCGGGAATAGGGGACCCGACGCGTGCGCCGTGTCTCCATCCAGGCGTCAGCCCTCGATGGTCTCGAGAGCCTCAAGAAGCTTGCGGCCCCGGGCGCTGGGCTCGATGTCCGGCATGTAGATGGTCATGCCGACAATCGAAGTTCGAGTGCGAGCTCGGATTGGGGCGGCCTTCTTGCCCGTTCGTTTCTTTGCCGCAGGGATCGGATTGGGTTCTCGGCGAATCCCTGAGGAAGATGACTTTAACGCGGCGCGACGTTTCGTAACCATGGCCCAAATTTTAGCACGGAGAAGCCAATCCGCGCCCAGCAGTAACTGCTTGGAACATCCAAATTGACATCGAGTTCGCGAGCTAGCCATCGCCAAGTTTGTTCTTGCCGCCGGCAAGCGCAACAAACAGGCTTTGTCTTACTTCCGTCGGGCGCCGGACCCGGTATTTACGTGGGTTAAGACGGAGTACCCGTGGGGACGCCAATTTTAAACGCCGGTAACTCGGGGCAATTCAATTCGCTTCAGGGGCCCGCGATCGCCTGCCAGCCTTTCTGACAGCGCCGGCGAGCGGAATGCCGGTATCAAAAGTAACGAGCCGTCCTTCATGCTGAACCGCGAGAGCAAGCAGGTATATGTCGGTCAGTTGCCGCGGTCCATGAATTCGGGTCGAGTCCACGACATTCGAATCCAACAGACTGACTTCATCCGGCCAGAATTCATGGATATCTTGGTGGCAGGCCTCGGCTAGATGCTCAATGACAGCTTGAACTGGTAACGGGTTTGGATAGCCCGGATTCGACATGATACGGATACAACCGTTTTGCGTGATTGGACATGATGCCCAACCCTCCCGCGCATGCTTCGAGAACCAACTAATCGCCGAATCGTGGGATGCATGATCGGAGTCCAGCAACGCGATCAGCACATTGACATCCAACAGTGCGCGCACTTGCTAAAGTCCGCAGATCTCAAGCCCACTTGTGGCGGCATGACGCGCACGCGACCAGCCGGGGTGAGCGCCGCTAGTACGCATCTTCGTCACGAAGCTTGTCGATCAACTCATTGGTGACGATACCGCCACGTCGCGCGAACGGCTTAAGTCCATAAACTGCCTTGGGTTCCTTCACGGACAGCGGCTCTTGCGGAGTCGTCAGCGCGCGCCGAGCTAACTCGGAGATCATCTCGCCGATGGTCTTCCGTTCCCGCTTAGCCCGCTCCTT
>WNFI01019921.1_pt1 | contig 22168 bp, 19 predicted proteins | sample 5400471 | NCBI WGS metagenome assembly WNFI01 (sample SAMN13153348, study PRJNA577476) | soil metagenome | isolation source: 100 cm saprolite on Douglas fir-dominated hillslope | place: USA:California | collected 2013-09-17
CAGCGAGGATCTTTTCGCGCATTTCTCCGCAATCAACATGTCGGGCTTCAAGACCCTCAAAGAAGGTCAGAAAGTCAGCTTCGACGTGGTGCAGGGGCCCAAGGGGAAGCAGGCCTCCAATATCCAGAAGAGCGGCTGAGAAAACGCCGCCCGATAAAAAGGCCGCCCCGAGGCGGCCTTTTTTTCGCCCGAAGGGGCCTACATTCTCTCGATCATCGCCTGGCCGAAGCCCGAGCAGGAAACTTTTTTGGCGTCCGGCATCTGGCGAGCAAAGTCGTAGGTCACGATCTTGTTCTGGATCGTATTCTCCATGGAGCGGATGATGGCGTCCGCCGCCTCCACCCAGCCCATGTGGCGCAGCATCATCTCCGCGGAAAGGATCTCCGAACCCGGATTCACCTGGTCCTTGCCGGCGTATTTTGGCGCCGTGCCGTGGGTCGCCTCGAACATGGCTACGGAATCGCTCATGTTGGCCCCCGGCGCGATGCCGATGCCGCCTACCTCGGCGGCAAGAGCATCGGAAATGTAGTCCCCGTTCAGGTTGGTGGTCGCGAGCACGTCGTACTCCGCGGGCCGGAGCAGGATCTGTTGCAACATCGCATCGGTAATGACGTCCTTCACCACGATATCGGGCCCGCCCTTGGGGTTCTTGAAGCTCTGCCACGGCCCGCCGTCGATCAGCTTGGCGCCGAACTCCTTTTGCGCCAGTTGGTAGCCCCAGTCGCGGAAGCCGCCCTCGGTGAATTTCTGGATATTCCCCTTGTGCACCAGCGTGACCGACTTGCGCTTGTTGTCGATGGCGTACTGGTAGGCTTTGCGGATAAGCCTTTCCGAGCCCTCGATGGAGACCGGCTTGATGCCGATCGCCGACGAGCCCGGGAAGCGGATCTTCTTGACCTTCATCTCCTTGATCAGGAAATCGATGATCTTTTTTGCCTCCGCGGACTTGGCGGGCCACTCGATCCCCGCATAGATGTCTTCGGCGTTCTCGCGGAAGATCACCATGTCCACTTTTTCCGGCTCCTTGACCGGGGAGGGCACCCCTTTGAACCAGCGCACCGGCCGCAGGCAGACATAGAGATCGAGCTCCTGGCGCAGCGCAACGTTGATCGAGCGGATGCCGCCGCCGACCGGCGTGGTTAGCGGGCCTTTGATCGAGACCACATACTCCTTCGACGCCGCCAGCGTTTCCTCCGGCAGCCAGACGTTCTCACCGTAGACCTTGCAGGACTTCTCGCCGGCGAACATCTCCATCCACACGATCCTCTTCTTGCTGCCATAGGCCTTTTTCACCGCGGCATCGACCACTTTGAGCATCACCGGCGTGATATCGACCCCGGTGCCGTCACCCTCGATGTACGGGATGATCGGGTTGTCGGGCACCGTCAGCGAGAAATCCTTGTTGACCCTGATCTTCTCGCCGCCCGAGGGGATTTTTATGTGCTGGTAAGCCATGAGGACCTTCTTTTCTTATAGGAGGGAATTGCGTGCAGGAAGCTCGAATTATATAAGACCCAGCTTCAGGTTGAACGCGCGCTCCACCAGCCAGATCCCGGCGATGACGACGATCACCGCCGAGCCGCCGATAAATACCAGGCGGCGGTAGATCCAGGTGCGGCGCAGCGCGAAGGCGATCGGCAAGAAGGCGGCGATGATCGCGAGCTGGCCCACCTCCACGCCCAGGTTGAAGCCGACCAGGGCAAGCAGGAGCGCGCTTTGCGGCAAACCCAGATCGGTAAGCACGCTGGCGAAGCCGAAGCCGTGAATCAAGCCGAAGCCGAACGCCACTACCCAGCGCCTGCCGTGGACCAGAGGCCAGACGTTGTTCAGCGCCGCGAGCACCACCGACAGCGCAATCGCCGACTCGACCAGCCGCGATGGCAGCTGGATCACCGACAGCGCCGCGAGCGAAAGAGTGATTGAGTGGGCGACGGTAAACGATGTTGCTACCTTGAAGACATCCCAAAATGCCGAACCGAATCTATCCGCGGGCTGCCAGCCTTTCCCCATCGCGATGAATACCGAAGGCAAAAGCAGCGACAGCAGGAACAGGATGTGGTCGAAGCCGATCCAGATATGCCACACGCCTTCGCGCACGTAGTCGGCGAACTGCTCGAGCTTCGAGCGTCCTCCCGCGCGCAGCTCCATCCGCGGACGCTCGGGCGAAAGAATGCCCGTCAAGGAATCCTTCGCTTGCTCGACACGCAGCAGGCCGCGATGCGTCGGGTCCAGATCGAAGAACAAGCTGTATTCGACCTCGGCCTTGGCATAGCTTCCGGTCTCGCATTGGGCGGTAAAGCGCACCACCGCGTACGCGCCGTCGGTATGATCGTCGACGAGATGCTCGGTGGGCGTCAGCCGGCAAGGCCGGCCGTCCGCGCTCAGGGCGAGCCGAGCCAGCACGTAGGCGTCGACATCCGCCTGCTTCGCTTTCAGCTCACCCCAGGTAATCGCGCCGTCGCCATCGGCATCGAGACCGACGGCATATTCGAGGTCGCGAAGGGCGATATCCCATTGGCCTTTCAGGGATTGCCCGTCGGCGTAGAGGGTGAGATAGCTGTCGCTCGGTTTGTGGGCGAGCGCCCAGCAGGAATTCAGGAAGACGAGAAGGAAGAGGACGAGTTGCTTCATTGCTGCTTCTTCAACTGGGCGGCGGCGCGCTGCAACCGCTTGCTCTCGAACCCGCTCTCGTCCAGCCATTTCAAGACCGGCGCGGCCGCTTTCGGATCGCGCGCGGCTATGGCCGCCTCAAGCACCACCAGGGCGTCGCGCGGCTCGCGCTGCGATTTCCAATTTTCAGCCGCGACCTCGAGCGCGCCGCGGGCATCGCCCCTCAGATCGAGCAGGAAACGCGCTTGCTCGCCCATGTGCAGCCGCTCGCCGCGCAGCGCCGCCGCGGCGAACCGGTCGCCGAGCGCCTGGATGTGCGCCTCGGCCTCCCGCATTCCCAGGGCCCGCTCGGCGAGCGCCAGCCGCAGCAGCAGGGTGTCGGAACGCGCCCAGGCTTTCAGCAATCCGACGACCTCGTTCGCGCGACCGCGCTCGAGGAGAAAGTCGGCGTAGGCGGCGAACAGGAAGTTGTCGTCGATGCCGAGCGCGAGCGCTTGGTTGAAAAGCCGGTCCGCCGTGGCGTGGTCCTCGAGCCGCCAAGCCATCTCTGCCAGCCGCGTGAGCGTCCAGAGCCTCACCTCGGCGCTCGCCTGCGCGTTGTGGCGCAAGGCCTCGGACAGGCGCTCGTACGCGACACGAGTCTTCCCTGTGGTCGCCTCCACGTAGGCGCTGCAGCCCGTCGCGCGCAACTCGCTTGTGAGCGGCGCCAACGCCGCGCACTCGCGGGCCGCAGCGGCGTATTCCGCGCGCACCATGTAGATGGCGGCGCGCCATGAGTGGGCGGCTGCGTGCTCCGGGTCGCGCTGAACAGCGCGCTGCAGGTCTTCGAGCGCGCCGTCGAAGTCATGGCGGTATTGGCGAAGCAGTCCGCGCATGAAAAGAATCTCGGCGGGCGCCTCGGCCCCGCGCCAGGGACGCAGCGCTGCTTCGGCATATCCCACGTACCGCGGATCGCCCTCGGCGCTGGCAAGCTCGAAATACCGTTGCGCGACAGCCGCGGCCGCGACCGCATCGTCTGGCGCGGCGGCAAGCGCGGCGCGCAGCCGCCGCAGCTCGGCCATGGCCGGGTCGTCGCGCCTTGCCGGCAGGCGCTCCAGCACTTCGGCATCGTCCTTGGGGACATGGGGCGCGCCCCAAGCACCCGGGGCAATGACCCCCAAGGCCAGGGCGGCGACCACCGCTTTACGCATCATACAATCATTTAAAAACAATAGGTTACCATACAATCTGAGAGATTCAGCGCTTTTCAATACAATGCCCGGCGGCGGCAACCCCCCCAAGAGGATCGGGGGCGGTCAACCGACTGCCCGGCCGCGCGTTAGTAACGCCGGGTAGCGCAAGAATAGCGTCCGCCCGTGTTCGAACACTACAGGAGAAGGAAATGAGCAAGCTGCTGACCGTGATCGTCGCCGCGATGTTTGCAAGAAGTAACCCGCTTCAAGCTCAAAGAAAGGCAGGGCGTGTCCCTGCCTTTTTCTTTTGGGGGGTTGCTTGAAAAGACTCATTGCCGTTCTTGCCGTCGCTTGCGTCGCCACGGCGCATGCCGAGCTGCCGACGGTCCAGCTGAGCGCCGGCATGCATCTCATCCGCGCCGAAGTTGCGGCCGACGTCTCGACGCGGATGCAAGGCCTGATGCATCGCGAGTCGCTCGCTCCCAACGCCGGCATGCTGTTCATATTCGAGGATGCCGCGATCCACTGCATGTGGATGAAGAACACGCTGATCCCGCTGTCGGTCGCGTTCATCGACCAGGGCGGCGCTATCATCAACGTCGCCGACATGCAGCCGCACAGCGAACAATCGCATTGTGCCTCTGCGCCGGCGCGTTTCGCCCTCGAGATGACCAAGGGATGGTTTGCGCAGCGCGGAGTGAAGCCGGGGATGAAGCTCGGGGGGCTGGAGAAGCTCTCGCCTCGCCGCTAGCACTAGTGATGCCGGTGGTGAATGTCGGGGTAGTGAGGGTGCCGGTGCGCGAGCCCCGCATGGCGGTGCGGGTGCGCGTGAGGCTCCTTTCTGTCCCATGCGAAGTCATGCGTATGCCGGTGGTGCTCGTCGTGTGAGTGGCTGTGGTCGTGCTCCATCGGTTCGTGCAGATGCTCGTGCTCGTGACGCTCGGTGAGGTGCAGCCAGACCCCCGCCAGCATCAGCGCAGCCGCCGGCCAGAATAGCGCCCCGGGGGCCTCGCCGAGAGCGACGAGCGCGAGCGTGACGCCGACGAAGGGCGCAGTAGAGAAATAAGCGCCAGTGCGCGCTGCTCCGAGATCGCGCAGCGCGACCACGAACAGCACGAGGCTTACTCCGTAGCCGAGCAAGCCGATCGAGGCCGCCGCGGCCGCCTTCGCGACGCCTGGCCAGGCCGCGCCGATCGCGCCGGCGATCGCAAGATTGACGGCCCCAGCGGCCAAGCCCTTGATCGCCGCGATCACGGTCGCATCCCCTGCCGAAACCTTGCGGGTAAGGTTGTTGTCCACCGCCCACGCCAGGCAGGCCCCCGCGATGGCGAGGTCCCCGAGGCCCCGCTGCAGTGCGCCTGGCTCGAACGCAAGCAACGCGCCGCCGGCGACGATCAGCGCCATGCCGAGCGCGATCCGGCGATCGAAGTTTTCCCGGAAAGCGAACCAGGCGAGCAGCGCGGTAAATACGCCTTCGAGGTTCAACAGCAATGAAGCATTGGCCGCGGAGGTGGACGCCAGCCCGGCCATGAGCAGGACCGGCCCAATGACGCCTCCTGCGACGACGGCGCTCGCGAGCCATGCGATATCAGAGCGCTGCAGCGCGACTTTGCCTTTTCTCAGCAGAAGCCAGCCGCCCAGACCCACTCCGCTTCCCGCGTAGAGCAAACCGGCGAGGAGCACGGGATGCATCTCCCCTGCCAGCGTCTTGGCCGCCGGCGTGCTCGCGCCGAACAGGAAGGCGGCACCCAGCGCGCTGGCGACGGGGAGGTTTTTCACATCTGGAGCATAAGGGAAACCCGCAGGCTGTGAGGTTCGGCGGGATGGAAATGCTTGTCCGCCACCCCGGCTGCCGGCTCACCCTGCAGGCGCGAGGTGTAGAAATAGGTGATGTCGTCGACCTTGCGGTCGAACAGGTTCAGCACCTCGAAGCCGAACCTGATTTGCTTGGTGACCGCATAACCGAGCTTGGCATTAACCAGCGTCGACGACCCCGAGCGCTGCGAATCGTCCTCGATCAGCGGCCGTGACCCGAAGTAGCGCAGCCGCAGGCCGCCGCTCCAGGGGCCCTCGGCATACGTCAAGCCGCCCGACATCGTCCTGCCGCTGGAGCCGGGGATGTAATTGCCCGCCGGTTCTTCGTCCTTGAAGCGCGACTTCGAGAGTGTCAGGTCGTAGTCCGCCGTGACATTGCGCGTCGGCTTGAAATAGCTCGCCCATTCGATGCCTTCGCGCCGGCTCGGGCGGCTCGGCTTGGTCGTACCCGCGTCGCCGACGAACAGCAACTCGGAGTTGATGTCGAGCCGCCACAGTGCAACCGAGGTCTGCGTGCCCTTGAACGGGGCGGCGCGGAAGCCTAGCTCACCGCCCTTCGCGCGCACCAGGGGCGAGACGCGCTGCGCCGGCGCGCCGGTGGCCGGGTCGACACTGATCGTGGTGCCGCGCGCGTCGTTGCTGTGGAAGCCGTAGCCATAGTTGACGAAGTACTCGACATCCGACCAGGGTCCGAGCACCAGGCCGACCTTCGGGCTAAGCAGCGACGCGCTCGTCTTGCCGGAATTGAGCGAATTGTCGCTGTCGACACGGAAGCGATACGAGTCGGTGCGCAGGCCCGCGTTGCTCCGCAGCCACGGCAACCAGGTAGTCGTATTGAGGTAGTACAAGCCGGCGCTTGTCTGCTGTACCGAATCGTCTCGCACCGTCGAGAGACGCTGCTGTGCAGCGGTGTTGTGCAGGCCGACTTCGGAGATATGGTCGTTCCGCAGTTGAAGGCCCACGGTGTGCTCCATCTCCCGGCCGCTGAAAGGGGTGCGCCAGGTCTGCGAGGCCTGCGCGCCGGCGACCGTGCGGCGGTCCACCTGCTCGAACTGATCGCCGTTTACCGGGTCGTTCAGGAAGTAGGTGAAATTAGAGAACAGCCTGAGCCTGGAGTGAACGACGTAGGCGCTGGCGAGCGTCGACGCCGCCGCGTCGCTCTTCGCCCACTGGGTCGAAAGGCTGTAGCGCGAAGCGCGCCCGCCGTCGGTCGGATCGACCGCGCCGAAGCGGTCGAGCTGCCCCGAATCCACCGCGCGCAACGGGATCTGGTCGGTCGAGTTCCAATGCGACCCATACGCCATGCCGGTTAGCGTGAAGCCGTTCTTATCGTCGCCGTGCGCATAGCGCAGCACGCCATTCAGCTTGCGCAGCTTCTCCGGGTTGAGCCACGGCCCGTTGTCCTGGCCGATCTCCAGCACCCCGAGCAGATTGCCGCCCTCGACCGCAGTGTTGCCGCCGAACAGGCCGCGCCGGTAGCCGAACGAGCCTGCGGTCAGGTCGCTGAATCCGTCCGCCAACGACCGCTTGAGGTGCACATGCGCGGCGCCTGCGGCAGAGAAATCGCCTTCATCCGCGTAATAGGGGCCTTTGCGGTAATGGATGTGCTCCACCAGCTCCGGAACGAGAAAGTTGAGATCCGCGTAGCCCTGGCCGTGCCCGTGGCTGGGCAGGTTGAGCGGCATGCCGTCGACATGCACCGCGAAGTCGGTGCCGTGGTCGAGGTTGAACCCGCGGAGAAAATACTGGTTCGCCTTGCCGCTGCCGCTGTGCTGGGTGATGACGACCCCGGGAATAACTTCAAGCACTTCGGCTGGCCGCAGCAAAGGCCGATTCTCCAGCTGCTCGTCGTCGACAGTTCCCTGACTCGCGGCGTCTGCTTCGCCGGCGAGTCCTTCTTGGCCGGGTGTCACGATGACGGCGTCGCGGCCAGGGAGGCCCGCAGACCAGGCATGCTGCATGGCTACTGCGGCCGCCAGCGCTGCAAGCGCGCGCTGGATGCGGCCTTTCAAAATCGTCTCCACAACCTCTCCTCTGCGGATAGCACTCCGCAGGCAAAATCAAAACGGAAACTACTTCAGGAGATCGCGGAAGACTTGAGGCGGGCGCTCGGGTCGGCCTGGGATGTGTCCAGCCCGCTCTGCGGTGCGGTCGGCCGGGATCGCGCCTGCAAGAGATCGCGGAGAGAAAACAAACAGCGAAGCTGTCGATGTATCAAGCGAGCCGAACACAGTCCTTTTGTCCTCTCCGGCGGCCAGGGCTGCGGAGTGATGGGCATCATCGGCGACTTCCACCACGCCCTCATCTGCGGCATGGTGGTGGCGCTCTACATGCGCATGCCCTTGACGGGAAACCGAATCACCATGAGCGTGGAAGTGCGCCGGACCCCGCAGCTCCATGGTGATGCCGGCGAATCCCTGCACCGGCAGCGCCAGGGCCAGCAGCGAGACGACGGCACGTCGACGAAGCACCGAGGGGCAGCATTTCCAGGCTACGCAGAGCCAGCCGAAGCAGACGAGGAACGGCAGCCAGCTGATTTCGGCGAGGATGAGCAAGAGCGCGCTCGTTCCCCAGGCGATGGGTATTCCCCACAACCACAGGTACGACTGTTTTGCGAGTGCGCTCATTCAAAAAGAAGGGGCTCCCGAGGAGCCCCGTTCTTTGAAGTTGAGAAGCACCGGCTAGAAGCCCACGTGCGATTGCGCCACCATGCAGTAGAGCATCGGGATCGAAAGCATCGTGTTGATCCGCGAGGTCATGCCGGCCATTTTCGCGGCCGCCGCCTTTTCATCGGGGCTCACCTGCACGATGCCCAGTGCCTTCTTCTGATTCGGCCAGATGATGAACCAGACGTTGAACCACATGATGATGGCCAGCCACATGCCGACGCCGATGGTCCGGACCCCTTCACTTAGCGACAGCGCCTGGAAGATATAGCCGCTCGCGCCCGCCACAAGCGCACCGGGCGCCGTCGGAGCAATGACCTTGCTTACTGCCGGTTTCTGCTCATCCGGGATCTTGGGCATAGATGGTGTCTGGACGAAATTGAAGTACCAGAGCAGCCCGATCCACATCACGCCCGACATCACGTGCAGCCAGCGCAGAAAAAATGTCCACCAGTCGAGATTTCCGAACCGACCGTAGGTGCCGGCAACCGCCAGCATGACGATAAGAATGACGACACCGGCGACAATGGTCCGGCCGAGAGACTGGAAAATCGAACCCATGGCTTTCTCCTTGTTTCTGTGATGGGTTTGAGCCCCAAAAAGTCTAGCATGAAGCTATCCTCGCATCATGCTCAAGCTCGCGGCAAACCTGTCGATGCTGTTTACCGATGCCGGCTTCCTGGAGCGCTTTGCCGCGGCGGCCGCGGGCGGCTTCCGGGCAGTCGAGTACCAGTACCCCTATGACTGGCCGGCGCAGGAGATCGCGGCACGTGTCCACGATGCCGGCGTCCAGGTCGTGCTGCATAACATGCCGCGCGGCGACCCAGAGCGTGGCGAGCATGGCACGGCTTGCCTTCCGGGGCGCGAGCCGCGGTTTCGCGCCGATCTGGAGCGGGCGATCGAATATGCGCGCGCCGCCGGATGCCCGCGGCTGCATTGCATGGCGGGGGTGGCGCCCCCCGGCATCGACCGCGCCAAGCTGCATGTCACGTATGTTTCGAATCTCAAGTACGCCGCCCGGCGACTGGAGGAGGAGGGAATGCAACTCATGATCGAGCCGCTCAGCGCGCGCACGATCGCCGGCTGCTTTCTCACCGGCAGCTCGCAAGCGGTCCAGGTTCTGGATGAAGTCGGCGCCGGCAATGCGTTCCTGCAGTACGACCTGTTTCACATGCAGATCATGGAAGGCAACCTGGCCGAGACGCTCGAACGGCTGCTGCCGCGCATCGGCCATATCCAGCTCGCAGATGTGCCGGGGCGGCACGAGCCCGGCACGGGCGAGCTCAATTTCGATTTCCTGCTGCGCCACATCGATCGCATCGGATACTCGGGCTGGATCGGTTGCGAATACAATCCCCTGGGTGACACCGTCGAAGGTCTGAAGTGGGCGAAGCCGTACCTCTAGGGCGCATCGACGCGGCGCGCCAGCGGGACGTGGCGCGCGCTCTGCGCGAGTTTCTTCCGGAGCGCGCGGTCCTGTGGCAGGAGGAAGACACGCGACCTTACGAGTGCGACGGGCTCACCGCGTATCGCGCCCTGCCCATGGTGGTTGCGCTTCCGGAAACCGAGGACCAGGTGCAGCGCGTGCTGCGAGCCTGTTCTGCACTCGGCGTGCCCGTTGTCCCGCGCGGCGCCGGAACCGGGCTCTCGGGCGGCGCGCTTCCCCTGGGCGACGGCGTGCTGCTTTCCATGGCCAAGTTCATGCGCGTTGTTCGTCTCGACCCTCGCGCACGCGTCGCGGTCGTGCAGCCCGGGGTGCGCAATGCCGCGATCTCGGACATCGCCGCGCCGTTCGGCCTGTACTACGCGCCCGATCCCTCCAGCCAGATCGCCTGCACCATCGGCGGCAACGTGGCGGAGAACTCGGGAGGCGTGCACTGCCTGAAATACGGCCTGACGCTGCACAACGTCCTGCGGGTGCGGGGCTTCACAATCGACGGCGAGCCGCTCGAGCTCGGCTCGGAGGCGCCGGACGCGCCCGGGTACGATCTGCTTGCGCTCGCCGTCGGTTCCGAGGGAATGCTGATGGTGGTTACCGAGGTGACGGTCAAGCTGCTGGCGAAGCCGCAGTGCGCGCGAGTCATCATGGCCTCGTTCGACGACGTGGAGAAGGCCGGGCAGGCGGTGGCGAATATCATCGCCGCGGGAATCATCCCCGCAGGGCTGGAAATGATGGACCGCGCCGCGACGCGGGCCTCCGAAGAATTCGCGGGCGCCGGCTACGATCTCGAGGCGATGGCCATCCTGCTGTGCGAGTCTGACGGCTCGCCGCAGGAAGTCGAGGATGAGATTGGGCGCATGAAGGAAGTGCTCGCGAGGGCCGGCTCTGCGCGCATGACCGTTTCGCGCGACGAAGCGGAGCGGCTGCGGTTCTGGTCCGGCCGCAAGGCCGCGTTCCCTGCTATGGGGCGCATCTCGCCCGACTATTACTGCATGGACGGCACGATCCCGCGCAAGCGCCTGGGCGAAGTGCTGCTGTTCATCGGCGCGATGGAGAAGAAATACGGGCTGCGCTGCCCCAACGTGTTCCACGCCGGCGACGGCAATCTCCATCCGCTGATCCTGTTCGACGCCAACAACGCCGACGAGCTGCATCGCACCGAGCTGTTTGCCGGCGAAGTCCTGGAGAAATGCATCGAAGTCGGCGGCACCATCACCGGCGAGCACGGCGTCGGCGTCGAGAAGATCAACCAGATGTGCACCCAGTTCCGGCCCGACGAGCTCGACGCCTTCCGGGCGGTGAAGCGCGCGTTCGATCCGCGCGGCCTGCTCAATCCCGGCAAGGCGGTCCCGACGCTCGCACGCTGCGCCGAGTACGGGCGCATGCGGGTGAGCGGCGGCAAGCTGCCGCACGCCGAGCTCCCCCGGTTTTGACCCTCGACGATCTCCAGGGGCGAATCCGGGAGGCGTCCGCCCACGGCACGGCCTTGCGGCTGCGCGGCGGCGGCACCAAGGATTTCTACGGCAACGAGCCGCGCGGCGAGCTGCTCGATACCCGCCCCCACGCCGGAATCGTCAGCTACGAGCCGACCGAGCTGGTCGTCACCGCGCGCTGCGGCACCTCGCTTTCCGAATTGGAAAAAGTCCTCCAGGAGGCCGGGCAGTGCCTGCCTTTCGAGCCACCCCATTTCGGGGAGGGCGCCACGCTGGGCGGCTGCGTCGCCGCGGGCCTGTCGGGGCCGAGCAGGGCGAGCGCCGGCGCGCTGCGGGACTTCATGCTCGGAGCGAAAATCGTCGATGGGCGAGGCCGGGTGCTGAGCTTCGGCGGTCAGGTGATGAAGAATGTCGCCGGCTACGACGTGTCGCGCCTTCTTGCCGGATCGCTCGGCACGCTGGGGTTCATTTCGGAGGTATCGCTCAAGATATTGCCGCGCGTGCCATCGGAAAGCACGCTGCGCCTCGAGATGCCGCAGCAGCGCGCGATCGAGGCGCTCAACCGCTGGGCGGGACAGCCGCTGCCGATCTCGGCCAGCACCTGGCATGAGGGCGAGCTGACGCTGCGCCTCTCGGGCGGCGCCGCCGCGCTCGATCCCGCAGCCAAAGCCATTGGCGGCGAGACGGTGGCCGCCGAGCAGGCCGGCGCGTTCTGGCGTTCGATCCGCGAGCAGTCGCACGCATTCTTTGCGGGCCCGGAACCGCTGTGGCGGATCGCGGTGCCGACGATCACGCCGCCGCTCGAGCTGCCCGGCAGGCAGCTCATGGAATGGGGCGCAGGCTTGCGCTGGCTGAAATCGGATTGCGAGCCCCGCACCGTGCGCGAGGCTGCGCAGCATGCCCAGGGACACGCGACCCTGTTTCGCGCCCTGCGGCGGCCGGTGACGGCATTCACGCCGCTTGAGCCGATCGCGCTGCGCCTGCACCGCGAGCTGAAGGCGGCTTTCGACCCGGCGGGGATTTTTAATCCGGGCCGCCTGTATCCGGAGCTCTAGGGCCTTGCGAGCTTTTTCTTCTGCTCTTCGACCGCTACGCGCGCCAGCCCGGCAAACGAACTGTCCGGATAGCGCGACAGAAGGCGCGCGTAAAGCTGGATCGACAACACCGCCTCGCCAGCTTGCCCGGCTTTCGCGGCGGCTTCGAACAGGAGCTTCTGCTTCAGAAGCGCGCCCGCATCTATTGCCATTGGCATGGCCTGCACTGCGGGCGTGGCCTGCGCTGCGGGCGTGGCCTGCGCTGCGGGCGTGGCCTGCGCTGCGGGCATGGCCTGCGCCATGAAAGACGCCATGCGGTCTTCGGCTGCGCGCTTGCGTTCCTCCTCGCTGCGCCGCCAGCGCCAAAACACGAACGCAATCCCGGCAGTGGAGGCGATGAGTAACAGCCAGCCAATCAGTTTCACGAGGAAAGTATAGCCAGTCCGATGCAGACCCAGCTCGCCGATTTCATCCGCGACACGAACGAAGGCCGGGAAGCCGACGCCATCCTGCGCAAGTGCGTGCATTGCGGGTTCTGCACCGCGACCTGTCCGACTTACCAGTTGCTGGGCGACGATCTCGACAGTCCGCGCGGCAGGATCTACCTGATCAAGCGCGCGCTCGAAGGCGCCCCGGTCAGCGAGAAAACGCGCCTGCATCTTGACCGCTGCCTGACCTGCCGCGCCTGCGAGACGACCTGCCCGTCGGGCGTGCGCTATGGACGCCTTGTCGACATCGGGCGCGCCGTGGTGGAGGAGCGCACTGCGCGCACGTCCCGGGACCGCATCAAGCGCGCGGCACTCTCGTTTGCGTTGCCGCGCAGCGCGCTTTTTTCATTCGCCTTGAAGCTGGGACAGTTGGCAAGGCCGTTGCTTCCGGGATCGCTGCAAAAGCGAATTCCGGGAAAGACCCGGCCCGCGGGCGCTTGGCCGCCGCCGCGACACGCCAGAAAGATGCTCGCTCTCGCGGGCTGCGTGCAGCCGGCGCTGGCGCCGTCGATCAATGCTGCGGCGGCGCGGGTGCTCGATCGGGTGGGCGTTTCGCTCATCGAGGCCCCGGGCGCAGGCTGCTGCGGCGCGCTGCGGTTTCATCTCAACAGGCAGGACGCCGGGCGCGACGATATGCGCGCGCTGATCGATGCCTGGTGGCCGATCGTGGAACGGGGCGAGGCCGAGGCGATCGTCATGACGGCGAGCGGCTGCGGCGCGACGGTCAAGGACTACGCAGAGCTGCTCGCGCACGACCCCGATTACCGTGACAAGGCAACGCGCATCTCGGCGCTGACGAAAGACCTGTGCGAGGTGCTGCCGCCGGAGGCGCTGCCGCAACGCCCCGTGAAAACCCGGGTGGCCTTTCAGTCGCCGTGCACGCTGCAGCACGGCCAGCAGATCCGGGGCAAGGTGGAGGCGCTCCTGGCGCGCGCGGGATGCGAGCTTGCCCCGGTCGAGGACGGGCATCTTTGCTGCGGTTCCGCGGGAACCTACTCGCTGCTCCAGCCCGCGCTTTCGGCCGAGCTGCGGGAGCGCAAGCTCGCCCGCCTCCACGAAAACGCGCCCCAGGCCATCGCTACCGCAAACATAGGCTGCCTGGCCCACCTGCAAGGCGCGACGAGCACGCCGGTGCGGCATTGGGTCGAGCTACTGGACGAAGCCCCGGGGTCGTAGAATCACCCCATGAACGCGCCCGACCGGATCAAGGAAAAAGTGGTCCGGGTCGCCTGTCCGCACGACTGCCCGGACACCTGCGCCATGCTCGTCACGGTGCGCGAGGGGGTCGCCACCAAGATCCAGGGCGACCCTTCGATGCCTTTCACCGACGGCACGCTCTGCACCAAGGTCGCCCACTACCTTGAGCGCACCTATTCGCCGGACCGGTTGCTGCATCCCCTGAAGAGGACCGGAAAGAAAGGCAAGGGCGAATTCCGGCAAATCAGCTGGGACGAGGCGCTCGACGAAATCGCGGCGCGGCTCAAGGCGCTTGCCGCGGAGAACCCGGAGACCATCCTGCCATGCAGCTATGCCGGAACGATGGGCATGGTGCAGTACATGTCGATGGATCGCCGGTTCTTCAACAAGCTGGGCGCGTCGCTGCTCGACCGCACGTTGTGCTCGAGTGCCGGCAAGCAGGGCCTCAAGGCGACGCTCGGCGGCTCGGTCGGCATGGACCCGGAGCGCTTCGACGAGGCGAAGCTGATCCTGCTGTGGGGTGCGAATCCCATCGTCTCCAACCTGCACCTCTGGTCGCGCGTGCAGGAGGCGAAGCGGCGTGGGGCCAAGGTGATCGCGATCGATCCGTATCGCAGCCTGTCGGCCGAGAAATGCACCCGGCATATCGCGCTGCTGCCGGGCACCGACGGCGCGCTCGCGCTCGGCATGATGCATGTGCTGATCTCGGAAGACCTGATCGATCGCGACTACATCGCGAATTACACGATCGGCTTCGATGCGCTCAAGAAAAGAGTTCTTCAGGAATATTCTCCAGCCGGCGTCGCGAAAATCTGCGGCATCCCGGCTGAAGAGGTCGTTCAACTGGCGCGCGAGTACGGACGCATCAAGCCGGCGGCGATCCGCCTCAACTACGGCATGCAACGCCATGCCGGTGGCGGCATCGCGGCGCGCACCATCGCCTGCCTGCCCGCGCTTACCGGCGCCTGGCGCGATGCCGCGGGCGGGATTGTGCTCACCACCGCGGATTTCTTCAATTTCGATCACGCTGCGCTCGAACGGCCAGATCTGCTCGCCGGGCGGCGGCCCCGGATCATCAATCAGTCGAAGCTCGGCGAAGCCCTGACCGCCGCGCAGCCGCCGGTTCGGGCGATCATCGTCTACAACAACAATCCGGTCGCGGTGTGCCCGGATTCCGAGAAGGTGATTGCCGGGTTTTCCCGGGAAGACCTGTTCACGGTCGTAATGGACCATTTCCAGACCGACACGGCCGACTACGCCGACATCGTCCTGCCCGCGACCACCCAGCTCGAGCACTGGGACGTGCACAAGTCCTACGGCCATCTGTACGTCCTGGCGAACAATCCGGCCATCGCGCCGGTGGGCGAGTCGCTGCCAAACTCGGAAGTCTTCCGCCGCCTTGCAGCGCGCATGGGATTCGACGAGCCGTGTTTCCGCGACTCCGACGAAGACATCTGCCGCAGCGCACTTGAATCGAAGAGCCCGCGCATGAACGGCGTCGGCTGGGACAAGCTTAAGGAAGCGGGCTGGCAGAAGCTCGACGTACCGCCGCGCTTCGCACCTTTCGCCTCCGGCGTCTTTCCGACGCCCTCCGGCAAATGCGAGTTCTACAGCGAGTGGCTCGAGAAGCAGGGCATCGACCCGCTTCCTTTCTACAATCCGCCTTCCGAGATTGCGGACGACGCCGCGCGGCGCGGCATCCGCGACGGCGATCGGGTGCGGGTGTTCAACGAACGCGGCGGCTACACGCTGAAGGCGCGCGTCAACGGCAAGCCGCGCGCGGGCGTAGTCGTCGCGCCGTCGGTCTGGTGGAAGAAATATTCGCCTGACGGCCGCAACGCCAACGATGTCACGTCCCAGCGCACCACGGATCTCGGAGGTGGCGCCACGTTCTACGACTGCCTCGTCGAGGTAGAGAAAATCTCCTAAGCGTTGTCCTGCCGCCCGCGGTTGTCCGCCGCCGTCTGTCGGTCCAATCGGCTCGTCAATCGGTTGATTGCAAGACTTGTTCAGAAACGTGCGCGAATTACCGCGTGCGCGCGTCGCGCCCCGCGTACCCTCGGACGTTTCCAATGAACCAGAAAAAGACGGAGGGAGGGTAATTGGAAGAAACGCGTTTGCGCGCGGCGCGCGTCGCCGCGTTGTTTGCCGCGTCGCCGCCGGCGTACTACGGCGCAATTGCGGTCGGTGGCGTATTGCTGATTGCTCTTTGGGATGCCTACCCGTCCCAGCTGCTCGCCGGCTGGTTCGGCGCGCTCGTCGGCGTGATGATGATGCGTGCAGCGGTGCACTGGGCCTACAAACGCTCCCCGGAAGCGGGCCGCGATGCCGCTCTCTGGGAAAATCGCTTCGCGCTAGCGACGCTCGCGGCGGGCGCCGTCTGGACTTACGTTCCCGTGGTGCTTTTCCCCGAGGGGGATCCTCTGCTGCAGGCGGCGGTCGTGATTATCGTCGGCGGCGTCATCATCGCCGGCGCGGCCTTGTGTGCCGCAAGCCCGGGGGCGGTGTATGGACTGATTACCCTGCCTCTCGTTGCACTCATTGCGCAACTCGTGTCACAGTCCGACAGGATTCACAGGCTGCTGGCAGTCGCGGTTTTGCTCTTCGGATTCGTCATCGTGCGGATGTGCCGCGAAATCCGCCGCAGCATCGTCGAAGCGTTCCGGGCGACGCTGCACAACGAAACGCTGCTCGAGCGCGTCGAGCAGACGGAGATCCGGCTGCGCGACGCGATCGAGAGCTGTCCTGAAGGGATTGCGGTCTGGGATGCCGAGGATCGGCTCCTGGTGTGCAACGAAAGCTACGCCCGCATGTATGGCGATGGCAGCAACGCAGCGGAGCTCGTGGGCACTCCGTTTGTGCGGATCGTGACAAGGGCCTGGGAGACGGAGCATTCCGGCACCGAAGCCGGCGATGAGCACCGGCGCGAGTGGATCGAGCAGCGCGTCCAGCTGCATCGCGAGGGCCGCGGCGAGAGCCAGCAGTACCAGGCGCGCGATCGCCGCTGGCGGCAAGGCAGCACGATGCGCATGCGCGGTGGCGGATGGGTCGGCCTGGTCGCCGATATTACGGAACTGAAGGAAGCCCAGCAGAAGCTGCGCCTGGCGATGGAGGAGTCCGAGCGCCGAGAGGAGATGGTGCGCTTCCTCGCGTACCATGACGCCCTCACCGGCCTTCCCAACCGCAGACTGCTGGATGACCGTCTGCGACAGGCGGTGTATCAGGCGCAGCGGCGCAATACGAAGGTCGCGGTGATGCTGGTCGACCTGGACGATTTCAAGCGGGTCAACGATTCGGCGGGGCACCGCGCGGGTGACGCGGTATTGCGCGAGGTCACCACGCGCCTGGGCGGCTGCGTGCGCAAGGCCGACACCCTCGCCCGGCACGGTGGCGACGAGTTCGTGATCGTGATCGCCGACCTGCAGGCGGAAACCGACTGCCAGACGGTCGCGGAGAAGATCTTGCGCTCGATCGCTACGGAGTTCCGGGTCGACGGCGCCGGCTTCGCGCTGGGCGCAAGCATCGGCATCTCCATGTTTCCGGCAGACGCCGGCGACGCCGACGCGCTGTTGCGCAACGCCGATGCCGCCATGTACCGGGCCAAGCAGCTCGGAAGAAACCACTACAGATACTACGGCCGGTAAGCAGGTATATTCGGCCGGGTGGCGTCTCCCAAGGCCTCCCTGGCGCGCATCGCGCCGTTCCTGAAGCCGTATCGAAAGCGGATCGCGTTTGCGGCGCTGGCGCTGATCGTCGCCGCCGCCTGCGTGCTCGCTCTCGGCCAGGGGCTGAAGCACGTGGTCGACAAGGGTTTCGGCAGCGGCGATCCGCGGCTGCTGAACCAGGCTCTCGTCGCGATGATAGCGATCGCGCTCGCGCTGTCGGTTGCGACTTTCTTCCGCTTCTACCTGATGATGACCACCGGCGAGCGCGTGGTGACCGACCTGCGGCGGGCGGTTTTCGATCACGTTCTCGCGCTGGAGCCGGCGTTCTTCGACTCGACGCGCACCGGCGAGGTGATCTCGCGCCTCACCAACGACGCTACTTTGCTGCAGCAGGTGATCGGCTATGGCCTGTCGATGTTCGTTCGCAACTCGCTGATGATGGTTGGCGCCGCCGTGATGCTGTTCGTGACCAGCTGGAAGCTGGCGCTGCTGGTGCTTCTAGGCGTGCCTGCGACCCTCGTTCCGATCCTGCTCTTCGGCCGGCGCGTGCGGCGCCTGTCGCGCGACAGCCAGGACCGCGTGGCCGACGTCTCCGTCTACATCGACGAGGCGGTGCACGAGATCCGTACCGTCCAGGCGTACGCGCACGAGGACGTGGACCGGGCAAGCTTTGCCCATCACGCGGAGGCCGTGTACCGCTCCGGTGTCGCGCGTATCGGCAACAAGGCTTTCCTGATCTCCGCGGTGATGCTGATCGCGTTCTCCGCGGTCGGGATCATTCTCTGGATCGGCGGCCACGACGTGCTTGCGGGGCGGATCTCCGCCGGCGAGCTGTCGGCCTTCGTGTTCTACGCCTCGGTGGTGGCGGGCGGCGCCGGCACCGTGTCCGAAGTATGGGGCGAGTTGCAGCGCGCCGCAGGCGCAACCGAGCGTCTCATCGATCTGCTCGAAACCGCGCCCGGCATCGTCGCGCCGCCACGGCCGGCGGCTCCGGCGCAGGCTTGGCACGCCGAGCGTTCGCCCCGCTCGATCGACTTCAACGAAGTGAGCTTCTCCTATCCGACGCGGCCCGACCAGCGCGCGCTCGAGCAGTTCACGTTGCGCGTCGCGGCCGGCGAGCGGATCGCGCTGGTGGGCCCGTCCGGGGCGGGCAAGACCACCGTGTTTGCGCTTTTGCTGCGCTTTTACGATTCGCAGAAAGGCGCGGTGCGCATCGACGGCGTCGACGCGCGCGACATGGATCCGCGGATGCTGCGGCGGCTGATCGCCGTCGTGCCGCAGGAGCCGGTCATGTTCGCCGCCAGCGTGCTCGACAACGTGCGTTACGGCAGGCCCGACGCCAGCCGCGAGGAAGCGCTTGCGGCCTGCGAAAAGGCCTTCGCGCTGGAATTCATCGACCGGCTGCCCCAAGGCCTGGACACGCTGCTCGGCGAACGGGGCGCGACGCTCTCGGGCGGGCAGCGCCAGCGCCTGTCCATCGCGCGGGCATTGCTCGCCGACCGGCCGATCCTGCTGCTCGACGAGGCGACCAGCTCGCTCGATGCCGCGAGCGAGCGCATGGTGCAGCAGGCCCTGGAAACGCTGGAGCGCGGGCGCACCGCGCTCGCGATCGCGCATCGCCTGGCAACCGTGCAGCACGCCGACCGTATCGTGGTCATGGATCGGGGTGCGATCGTCGCCGAAGGCACGCACGCCGATCTGATGCGACAGGGCGGGCTGTACGCCAATCTGGCAGCGTTGCAGTTTCTCGACCCCGGGACGCCAAGGCTCGAGCGCGTGGCATGACGCGCCTCGCCGCTGCCCTGCTTTGCTTTGCGTTGACCGCCCATGCGGAAACGCTGCGCGTGGGCTCCAAGCGCTTTACCGAGTCGTACATCCTCGGGGAAATTATCGTCAAGGTTGCCGGCGATGCAGTCCACCGGCAGGGTCTCGGTAATACCGGAATCGTCTTTGCTGCGCTGAAAAGCGGCTCGATCGACCTCTACCCCGAATACACCGGCACCATTGCGAAGGAAATCCTCAAGCTCGAAGGGGTTGCGGGCACCGAGGAACTCAACCGCGCGCTCGCGCCCATGGGCTTCGGCGTCGCGGTGCCGTTCGGTTTCAACAACAGCTACGCATTGGCGATGCGCGACGAGCGGGCGCAGCAACTCGGCATCCGTTCGCTCTCGGATCTCGCGAAGCGCGCCGACCTGAAGCTCGGCCTATCGCAGGAGTTCATCGGCCGCGCCGACGGCTGGCCGGGATTGAAATCGGCGTACGGAATGCCGTTCGCGACGCCTTCCGGCCTGGACCATGGCCTCGCCTACGAGGCAATCGCGGCCGGCAAGATCGACGTGATGGACATCTACACCACGGACGCGAAGATCGAGCGTTTCAGCCTGCGCGTGCTCGAAGACGACCGTAAGTTCTTTCCACGCTACGACGCGGTGCTGCTCTACCGGCTGGATGCGCCCAAGCGCTTTCCCGCCGCCTGGGCGGCACTGCGGCAGCTCGAAGGCCGCATCCCCGAGCGCACCATGATCCGCCTGAACGCGGCGGCAGAACTGCAGGGCAAGAGCTTTGCCGAGGCAGCCGCGCTGCTGGATTCCGATGCAGCGCTTTCAAAGGCGGCAAAGCGGAATTTTTTCGACGTTCTGCTCGGTCCCGATTTCTGGCGCCTCACGGGCGAGCATCTCGTCCTAGTGTTCGTCTCGCTTGCGGCCAGCATCGCGGTTGGCGTGCCGCTCGGGGTCGTCGCTTCGAAAGTGAAAGGGGCGACCCAGGCGATTCTCGGGGCCGTTGGCGTGATCCAGACCATTCCGTCGCTCGCGCTGTTCGCCTTCCTGATCGCGTTGCTCGGCACCATCGGTATCGTCCCGGCGCTGATTGCGCTCTTCCTGTATGCGCTGCTGCCCATCGTGCGCAATACCCACGCCGGACTCGATGCGATCAGTAAGGGCATGCGCCAGGCGGCGCTCGCCCTGGGGCTGACCGCCGGCGAACGGCTGCGGCGCATCGATATCCCGCTCGCGCTGCCCTCGATTCTCGCAGGCATCAAGACCTCCGCGGTGATCAACGTCGGCACCGCTACCATCGCCGCCTTCGTCGGTGCCGGCGGCTACGGCGAGCGCATCGTCTCCGGCCTTGCACTGAACGACAACGCGACGCTGCTTGCCGGCGCGATTCCTGCCGCCGCACTCGCGCTGATCGTGCAGGGCGCGTTCGAGCTAGGCGAGCGCCGTTTCGGCTGGATGGCGCGGGCGCGGAGCGGGTCGTAGGGCCTGCCCCCGTACGATATTGCACCTGCACAACCACGGCGCAGTGTTGCTCATGCACCAATTTGGGGGAGTGCTATGCTTGCCTGCGCCCTGATTCGGCCGTTCGATCTCGGCGTTTGAATCTCAACCCAGAGGGAGAGCCTGCATGGATACGATTGGAAAAATCAAGGCTTGGCTTGGAGCACTAACCGACATCGGGCTGATGTTGCTGGCCCTTGCTATCGTAGCGAGCCTGAGGGCACGACAGGGGCGGGCATAGCTCCGCCCCTGGTCTTCCGGAAAAAAGATGATCCAGAAGCTTACGAAACTCGGCTGGCTGGTTATCGAGCTGGGATTCATGCTCGTCATTTTGTGCGTCCTGTTGAACATTATTCTCGGGAAAGACAGCGGCGGTTTTGTTTCCTCGGTGGCCGCGAATGCGCTGGATTTCCTGCAGAAGGTCCCGTCGGGGACCATTCTCGGCATCTTCCTGATCGTGATCCTGGTTCTCTACTGGACGGTCAAGTCCAAGGAATCACGCTGAAGTCCGCGCCAGACGGAGCAGAGTCGGCATAATCGGAACGCTCGCGGGTAAAATCCGCGCCTCAATCGCAAGGAGTCGTCTTTCATGAGAATCGGCGTGCCCGCCGAAACCCGCGCGGCCGAGACGCGCGTCGCCGCGACACCGGAAACGGTCAAGAAGCTCGCCGGCAAGAACGAGTTGCGCGTGCAGGCCGGTGCCGGCGCCGCCTCGAGCATCCCGGACCGGGACTACGAAGCCGCCGGCGCCAGGGTCGTCGGCTCAGCCGCCGAGGCTTTCGACGCGGAGATCGTGCTCAAGGTGCGTGTGCCGGCCGAGAGCGAGCTGGATTTGCTGAAGAGCAAGTCGATTCTCGTCGGGTTGCTTGAACCGTTCAATCCAAGTTTGTTGGAGAACCTCGCGAAGCGGGGCGTCACGGGATTCGCCATGGAGTGGCTGCCGCGCATATCGCGCGCGCAGTCGATGGATGTCCTCTCGTCGCAGGCCAACATCGCCGGCTACAAGGCGGTGGTGCTGGCCGCCGCGGAGATCGGCCGCTTCTTCCCGATGCTGATGACCGCCGCCGGGACGGTGAAGGCGGCGCGGGTTCTGATTCTGGGGGTCGGCGTCGCCGGCCTGCAGGCGATCGCCACCGCGAAGCGCCTCGGCGCGGTGATCGAAGCCTCGGACGTGCGCCCGCCGGTCAAGGAGCAGGTCGAGTCGCTCGGCGCCAAGTTCCTGGACGTTCCGTACCTCACCGACGAGGAGCGCGAGATCGCGAAGGGCGCGGGCGGCTATGCGCGCCCGATGCCGGCCGACTGGATGCGGCGCCAGGCGGAGCTCGTGCACCAGCGCGCCACCCAATCCGACGTGGTCATCACGACGGCG
>WNFI01579969.1_pt1 | contig 22168 bp, 21 predicted proteins | sample 5400471 | NCBI WGS metagenome assembly WNFI01 (sample SAMN13153348, study PRJNA577476) | soil metagenome | isolation source: 100 cm saprolite on Douglas fir-dominated hillslope | place: USA:California | collected 2013-09-17
CATCGCCGAGATCGGACTCAAGCAGCCGGGCGTCGCCCACGCGGTGGAGTTCGCGGGCATGTCCGTCAATGGATTCACCCAGAGTTCGAGCGCCGGACTCATCTTCTTTCCGCTCGATGACTTCCCGCAGCGCAACTCGCGGGCGTTGTCGGGCCACGCCATCGCGGCGGCTCTGAACGCGAAGCTCTCCTCCATCCAGGACGCGTTCGTCATGGTCGTCACGCCGCCGCCGGTGATCGGCCTGGGAACGCTCGGCGGATTCAAGCTGCAGGTGGAGGATCGGGCGGATGCGGGGCCGGAGGCGCTCTTCAGCGCATTGTCGGACACCCTCGGCAAGGCAAACAAAGACCCGGCCCTCGGCGGCGCGTTCAGCACCTACCAGATCAACGTTCCGCAGCTGAACATCGACGTCGATCGCGTCAAGGTGAAACGCGAGAACGTCAGGCTCTCGGATGTGTTCGAGACACTGCAGGTGTATCTCGGCTCGCTCTACGTGAATGACTTCAACCGCTATGGCCGCACCTACCAGGTGGTGGCGCAGGCGGACGCACCGTTTCGCTCCCAGCTCGATGACGTCATGCCGCTGAAAACGCGCAACGCCAGCGGCGAGATGGTGCCGCTGGGCTCGGTGATCAAGGTCGCCCACTCCTTCGGCCCCGATGTCGTGCAGCGCTACAACGCCTACCGCGCGGCCGACATCAACGGCGGCCCGGCGCCTGGGTTCAGCTCGGGGCAGGCGCAGACGGCGATGTCGAAGATCCTCGACCAGACACTGCCGCGCGGCATGTCGTACGAGTGGACCGACCTCGCCTACCAGCAGCTCATCTCGGGCAACACGGCGATTCTGGTGTTCCCGCTGTGCGTGCTGTTCGTATTCCTGGTGCTCGCCGCTCAGTATGAGAGCCTCACCCTGCCGCTCGCGATCGTTCTCATCGTGCCGATGTGCCTGCTGCCGGCGATCACGGCCGTGCGGCTCGACCATGGTGATAACAACATCTTCATGCAGATCGGGCTCCTGGTGCTCGTCGGCCTCGCCTGCAAGAACGCCATCCTGATCGTCGAGTTCGCCAAGCATCTGCAGGAAGACCGCGGCCATGATGCCAGGTCCGCCGTGCTCGAGGCCGCGCACCTGCGCCTGCGCCCCATCCTCATGACCTCGATGGCCTTCATCATGGGCGTCGTGCCGCTGATGCTCGCCTCCGGCGCCGGAGCCGAGGTGCGGCACGCACTCGGCGTCACGGTGTTCGCCGGCATGCTGGGGGTGACGGCCTTTGGCCTGCTGCTGACGCCGGTGTTCTATGTGTTCGTACGGCGCGCCACGGCTCATCGGGCGGCACCCGCCGCCGTGCCACCGCTCGCCGCCCCGGAGTCTGGAGCATGAGCGACTTGAACATCCTGCGCGGGTCCGTGCTGCTGTTGAGCGCCGCGCTCGCCAGCTGCGCGGTGGGACCCAGCTACGTGAAGCCCGACAGCAAAGTCGCGCCACGGTTTGAAGGTGCCAGGGACGGCGCCTTCTCCAGCGCGGACGCCCAGGGGAAGTTCTGGACGCAGTTCGGCGATGACACCTTGAACCGCCTGGTCGATGAGGCGCTGGACGCCAATCACGACCTGCGCATGGCCTTGGGCCGATTCGTCGAGGCGCGCGCGCTGCGCCGCGAAAGCGAGTTCGATCTCGCGCCCACAGTCACCGCCGCCGGCGGCTACACCAAGGAGCGATTCCCCGCGGTCGACAGTCCGACCGCCGCGCCGCTGGCGGGGCATTTCTACCAGGCGGGCTTCGATGCGTTCTGGGAGCTCGACTTCTTCGGCCGCGTGCGCCGCGGCGTGGAGGCGCGGCACGCGGAAGTTGAGGGCGCGGAGGCGACTTTGCGCGATGCCCAGGTGTCGGTCACCGCGGAAGTGGCGCGCACCTACTTCGAGCTGCGCGGTGCGCAGACACAGCTCGCCGTCGCGCGGCGCAACGTCGACAACCAGCGCGAGACGGCCGGCCTCACCCAGGCGCGGCTCAATGCCGGCCGCGGCACCGAGCTCGACACCTCTCGCGCACGCTCACAGCTCTCGACGACGCTCGCCACCATCGGACCACTCGAGGCGCAGGTCGCGCGCTCCGTTCACCGCCTCGCGGTACTCACCGGCCGCGAGCCTAACGCGCTCAACGAACTCCTGACCCCGCCGCGCGAGCTGCCGGACCTGCCGCAGATCACGGCCGTCGGGGACCCCGCCGCTCTCCTGCGTCGCCGGCCCGACATCCGCGTCGCCGAGCGCTCGCTCGCCGCCTCCACCGCGCGCGTCGGTGTGGCGATCGGCGACCTGTTCCCGAAGGTCACGTTCACCGGCAATTTCACCTACGCCGCCACGGAGTCCGGCGCGCTCGGGCAAGCGTCCTCGCGCGGCTACCTGATCGCGCCCGCTATCTCCTGGGCGGCCTTTGATCTGGGGCGGGTGAGAGCCCAGATCGCAGGCAGCCGGGCCCGTGCCGACGTGGCGCTCGCCGGCTACGAGCAGACCGTGCTGCGGGCGCTGGAGGAGACCGAGAATGCGCTCGTGACCCATGCCCGCACCCGCGACAGCCTGAACGACGCGCAGGACGCGGCCCGGGAGAGCCAGACGGCGGCGCGCATTGCGCGCACCCGCTTCGAGGGGGGCATGGTGGATTTTCTTGAAGTGCTCGACGCCGAGCGGACCCAGCTGGCCGCCGAAGACCGCCTCGCGCAAGTCCGCATCGATGCGGCGACCAGTCTCATCGCCCTCTACAAGGCCTTGGGCGGGGGCTGGGAAATGGCGCCCCTGCCACGCTACGTCAGGCAAGCAGGTGGGTAAGCCTTTGATTCACAAGAGGATCGCAGTCCCTATGCGGCCGGATGTGGCCCGGGAAGCGCGCACGCCCGGGGCTGAGGGCGAGGCCTGCCCGCTCCCTCTTAAGATAGAGAGAGCGGTTGGTAGCGGCAGAACACATGCACGGCGCGCTAGACTTTCCGACCTGCCATTGGAAAGCCTGCGAATACCGCCCGATATGAATGCGAACGTGGCCCTGCTGGAACCGGACGCCCAAGCCACTCCCTGTGCCGAGAAGCTCAGCGAGATCAACCAGTCCCTGCTGGCGCGCGAGCGGCTGCTCATGGCGTCCGCCAGGGCGAGCCGCCTGCTGCTCGAGGCCCCCGACGTACGCGGCGCCATTCCGAGTGTGCTCGGGCTGATCGGCGAGGCTGCCCACGTCGATCGCGTGAGCGTCATGGAGACGCGCACCGGTCCGGCCGGCGAGCCGCTGCTCATGGTGGTGAGCGAGTGGACCGGGCCGGGCGTGACGCCGTACCTGACCGAGGCGTGCAGTTTCTCGTGTGACGAGCGTGACTTCTCCAGCGTGTTCGCGCAGCTGCGCGCCGCGCGCAGCGTCTGCCTGAGCCCGAGCGAGATATCCGGCGGCCGTGCCGCCTCGGGCATCGAGGGCGTCGGCACCAAGACCAAGGCGATCGTGCCGATCTTCGTGGCGAGCGAGTTCATCGGGGTGGTGGGCTTCGACAACACCCGCCAGCAGCGCGCCATCGATGCCTCTGAGCTGGCCGCGCTCGAGACCGCCGCCGGCGTGATCGGAGCCGCGCTGCACCGCGAGCGCCTCGTCGATGACGTGCGCCGCGAGCGCGAGCGGGCCGCAGAGGAGCGCGTCGCCGGGCTCGCCAAGGCGAATGCCGTGATCCGTGCCAACCTCGAGCGCCTCGCCGGTCAGACCGACCTGCACAGCTTCATGGGCCACATGCTGCTCGAGGCGACGCGCCAGTTCGATGCGGTCTCCGGTGCCGTGATCGTGCTGAAGGACTCGCTGCAGCAGTGGCGCATCGTCGCGCACGTACGCGACGGGCAGCTCGGGGAGCCGCCGTTCGCGGCCAGCGTGCCGGTGAACGGCTCGACCTTCACCGCACGGTTCGCGGAGCTGCGCGAGCCCATGTATCTCGAGATCGCCCGCGAGGATACGGACGCCTGGCCGGGCGTGCTCGCCTTTTTTCGCAGTGAGGGTGCGGTCGGCACCGTGGTCTATCCACTGGTGTTCGGTCCGCGCAGCGTCGGCTTTCTGGTGCTGACTTTTAGGCGCAACGCCGAGGATGTGCAGAAGAGCGAGCTGCTGGTGGCGCTCGCGCAGCAGGCGACACTCGCCGTACAGCTGACGCGGCTGGCTTACTCGGCCAAGGAAGCCGCGGTGCTCATGGAGCGCACGCGCATCGGCCAGGAGATTCACGACGGGCTGGCGCAGTCCTTCACCGGCATTCTGCTGCAGCTGGGCGCGGTGGAGGAGTTTCCCTCCTGCAAGAAGCGCGGCTCGGAGCTCGCCGTGACGTTATCGCGCATCCGGGAGCTGGCGCGCGACGGGCTCTCGGAAGCGCGCCGCTCGGTGATGGCGCTGCGCCTGGATCAGACCCGGCGCCCGGGACTTGAGATCGCGCTGCGCCAACTCGCCGACCGCTCCACGGTGCCCGGCGGCGTCACCTGCACTTTCGAAGGCGGTGGCAGCGCGACGGGCCTGCGTCCGGAGCACGAGCACGAGCTGCTGCGCATCGCGCAGGAGGCCGTGAGCAACGCAGTGCGGCACGCGCGCCCGCACAGCGTGCGCATCACCATGACCGATGAGCCCGCCCACTGGGAGCTCGCGGTCGCAGACGACGGCGTCGGCATGGAAGAGCGGCCCGATGTGTACGCGGGCGAGGGCTTTGGCCTCACCAGCATGCGCCAGCGTGCCGGCGCGATCGGCGGAGAGTGGCAGATCGACAGCCAGCCGGGGGCCGGCACACGCGTGAGCGTGCGCGTCGCGAAGCGAGCCTCGTAGTGGCAGCGGTCATGAAGACCAAGATCCGCGTCGTGCTCGCCGATGATCATCCGGTAGTGCGCGACGGCCTGGCGGCCATGGTCAATCAGCAGACCGACATGGAAGTGGTCGCAGAGGCCGGCGATGGCGATGAGGCGATCGCGCTGTACGAGCAGCATCGGCCCGATGTGCTGGTGCTGGATCTGCGTATGCCCAAGCGTGACGGCGTGTCGGTGGTGCAGCGGGTGCTCGAGCTTCATCCCAAGGCCTGCATCCTCATCATGACCACCTATGATGGTGATGAGGACATTTTTCAGTGCCTCTCGCAGGGTGCCAAGGGGTACCTCCTGAAGGACGCCCCGCGGCAGGAAATCCTCTCCGCTATCCGTGCGGTGAGCGAGGACCGTCCCTATACCTCATCCACCGTGGCCGCCAAGGCGCTGCAGCGCATGGGGAAGCCGAGCCTGACGGAGCGCGAACTCGACGTGTTGCAGCTCGTCGCGCAGGGGCGCAGCAACAAGGACATCGCGCGGCGGCTGTCGATCACCGAAGGCACCGCCAAGACACACGTGAAGGCGATCCTCACCAAGCTCGATGCCATCAGCCGCACCGAAGCCGTTGCGGTGGCGCACCGGCGCGGTCTCATTCACCTTTAGCCGGCGGCTGGTAACCCTCGGGCGCCTTCGAGCCGGAGCCGAAGAAGAATTTCTCCATCTCGGCCTCGAGGAACTTGCGCGCCTTGGGCTCGATCGGCGTCAACCGGTACTCGTTGATGAGCATGGTCTGGTGCTCGAGCCAGCGGGCCCAGCCCTCGCGGGACACGCTCTCGTAGATGCGCCGGCCGAGCTCCCCCGGATAGGGGGCGCGCGCGAGTCCCGGCGCCTCACGCTTCAGCAGCACACACTGGACCATACGTTCCACGCCAGATCTCCCGTCCGTCAGCCGGGGCGGGCATCGAACAACGACTGCACCAGGAGCGGTGTGATGCGCAGATCGAAATGCGTGAACGCGTGCTCGAGCACGCCGAGGGGCTGCGGCTCGACCCCCGCCTCGCCGAGCGAGGCGCGCACGAAGGCGCGCGCCGCGGTCGCGGTGGCGAACTCCGGCGGGCACCACAGTCCTCCCCACACTCCGCTCTCGGGCCGACGCTCAAGCAGCACCTGTCCCTCCCCGTTGAGCGCCAGCACCATGTGCACCCGGCGCAGCCGCCGCGCCCGTGACCGCCGTGGCGCCGGCAGTTCGTGCTGGCGACCCGTGCGCCGCGCGACGCACCGGTCCGCGAGCGGACACTGCGTGCACAACGGCCTGCGCCACAGGCACACCGTGGCCCCGAGATCCATGATCGCCTGCGTGTACTCATCCACCCGGGCCGCCGGAGTGCAGCGCTCCGCGAGCTGCCAGAGCCGCTTCGTCACCGCTGCCTGCGCGGGTTCTCCGGCGACGCCGAAGCAGCGCGCCAGCACCCGTCGCACGTTGCCGTCGAGAATGGGGCGACGCTCACCGGCGGCCAGCGCGAGAATCGCTCCCGCGGTCGAGCGCCCGATGCCGGGCAGGGCGGCGAGTGCGGTGAACTCGCGCGGAAGCTTCCCGCCGTGCCCATCGCGCACAGTTCGAGGAAGCGCCGGTAGTAGGGCACGACCGTCGCGACCTGCGTCTGCTGGAGCATGATCTCCGACAGCCAGACGCGGTAGGGCGTGCGGTCCTGCTGCCAGGGAAGGTCGTGGCGCCCGGCGCGGGCGTACCACTCAAGGAGGGCTGAAGCGATCGGCGAGGCGGCGGCGGGCACTCCGCGATTCTAGCGGCCGCTTACGGGTGGTCACACAAGTGGATGTCCCCGCCCATCGATTTGAGGCGCAGCCGCCCGACGCCCTCGCCGCGGTTGCCCTGGAGCGAGCGACCGGGCCCGTGCGAGTGCTCGCTCGGGACCACCTGGAAGCAGTTGTCGATCTGGCCGCTGAAGGTAAGGGCCTCATAGACGTAACCGCCCTCGGCGTCCGCGTGCACGGTGAGGTCGCCGCTCACGGTGGAGGCATCGAAGTCCGCCCCGCGGGCCAGCTTGCCCTCGAAGCGCAGGTCCCCGGAGGTGCTGCGCACGCGTACCGAGCGCGCGTTGTCGAGCGAGACCACGAGGTTGCCGCTGACCGTGCCGGCCTCGAGCTCCCCGGCGCCGTGCTCGAGTCGCACGTCGCCGCTCACCGAGGTCACGTGCAGCCTTGCGGGCTCGCCATGCCCCTTGAGCTTGACGTTGCCGCTCACGGTCTTGAGATCGAGGTCTGATCCCTCGAGCTCCGCCGTGACATCGCCGCTCACGGCGCTGATCCGCTGCTTGCCCTGCATTCCCGCCGTGGTCACATCGGCGCTCACCGCCGAGATCGAGAGCTCGCTGTCCTTCGGCACCTGCACGTGCAGTCGTGCGTCGCCGTCGCGGCTCGTGTGATGCGCCAGCATCACCTTGATGGTGGTGTGACCGTGATCGGAGCTCACCTCCACGCGCTCGACGTCATCGCCCAGCTCCGCGCGCACGCTCACTTCGGGGCGCTCCCAGCCGCTCACCTCGATGCTGCCGCTCACGTTCGAGATCTCCACCGTGCCGTGCGCCTCCGCCGGCACCACCCGCTCGAAGGTCTTCTCGGCGGCGCGGCTCGCGTCCCCCGCCCACAGCATCAGCATCGCGGTCGCCGTCACGAAATCGCCACGCATGTTCAGATCCCCCTGCCGGCATCGCCGGCCTGCTGCACGTCGGTGAGGACGCGCATCTCTTCCTGGTAGGTGTTGACCAGCAGCTCCTGCAGCAGTGCGTTGCTCGGGTCCTCGCCGAGGGCGTTCTGCAGATCCTGCTTGGCACGCTGAATCGCCGCGAGACTCGCCATCACCTTCGCGCGCGCGGGCGGCGGCAGCGCGGTGAGCTGCGCCTGCAGCGATTCAAGGAGCGCCGCCCGCTCACGCTGGTAGCGCGGGTCGCTCACATAGGCGGCATGCAGTATCTGCGGCCCGCCCGCAGCGGGTGCGGGGCCGCGCGCGGCGCTCGAGGGTGACTCGACATGGCGCCCGATCCACACCCCCACCGCCACACTCGCGACCACCGCGGCCACGGCGAGCCAGCGGGGCGGCGCGAGATACGAGCGCTGCCGGCGCGGCGCGGTGGTGTTGGCATCCGGCTGGCTGATCCGCGCTTCGATCTGCGGCCACAGATCGCGTGCGGGCTCGATCGCGGTGGGCAACTCGGTGAGCGCGCTCACCCGGCGCTCCTCTGCGCGGCGCGTGTCACTCATCTCAGCTGACCTCCACGTTCAGTCTCTCGCGCAGCAGCCGCCGGGCGCGGTGTAGCTGCGCCTTACAGGTGCCTTCGGCAACGCCGAGCATCCCCGCCGCCTCCTCGTGCGAGTAGCCATAGAGGGCATGCAGCACGAGCACATCGCGTGCCCCTTCGGGCAGGGCGCCGATCGCCGCTTCGATCTCCTCGACCTCCACCGGTGTCTCGAGCGTCCAGCCGCCACGCTGCGCAGTGCCTTGCTCCTCTTCCAGACCGAGGGCGAGCGAGGAGGCCTGGCGGCGCTTGGCGAGGCACGCGTTGACGGCGATCCGATGCAGCCAGGTGCCAAGCGCGCTGCGGGTCTCGAAGCCCGGCAACGCACGCCACGCATTGATGAAAGTCTCCTGCGTACAGTCCTCCGCCAGATGTCTGTCCCGTGTCATTCGCACGCACAGGCCGTACACCCGGCCCACGTGCTCGCGATACAGTCTCTCAAAAGCGCGCACATCTCCGCCGCGGGCACGCTGAACGAGCGCCTCCTCCCAATCGACCCGCGTGTCCTCGGCCTGCGCGTTTCGCATCTCACCCTTAGAGAGGGGATCGCCGTCCGGGGTTTAAACTCGGAAGTGACTGATCAGGAAGGGATTTATTGAAGTCGGTCCCGCGGGGCCCACCCCGCTCACCACTTGACGAGCGGGGGCAGGCTCATCAGGTAGGCATCCGGGTCGGCGTCCGTAGCGAAGCCGAACTTCGTGCCGCGGTCATAGACCAGGTTGAATTCCACGTAACGCCCGCGCTTGATGAGCTGCCGCTCGCGCGCCGCCTCGTCGAAGATCGTGTCCTTGCGCCGTGCGACGATCGTCGGGTAGAGGCGAAGCAGCGCCTCTCCCACCGCGCGCACGAAGGCAAAGTCGGCGTTGGGGTCGGCGCTCGCGAGGTCATCGAAGAAGATCCCACCCACCCCACGCGGCTCGTGCCGATGGGGAAGATAGAAGTAGCGGTCGCACCACGCCTTGAACTGCGCGTACGCATCCGGCCGGTAGCTCTCGCACGCGCCCCTGAGCGCCGCGTGAAACGCCTCGGTGTCCTCACTGAATGGGAAGGTGGGCGTCAGATCCGCGCCTCCCCCGAACCAGGCGCGGCTGGTCGAGAGGTAGCGCAGGTTCATGTGCACCGTGGGCACGTAGGGATTCGCCATGTGCGCCACGAGCGAGATTCCGCAGGCGTTGAAGCGCCCGTCCGATTCCTGCGCCCCGGCTACCTGGCCGCGCGCCTCGGGGGCGAGAGTCCCCCAGACGTGGCTGACATTGACGCCGACCTTCTCGAACACCGCCCCGCGCATGAGGCGCGACTCGCCCCCGCCGCGCAGCTGATGAGCGTCCGGCTTCATCCAGCTGCGCGCCTCGAAGCGGCTCACGGGCTCGAACGATTCGAACGCCGCGCACACCCGCGACTGCAGGTCGCGGAAGTACGCGGTCGCCGTGGTGGCGAACTCGCTAGGCGTGCTCATGCACATAGTCCACGAGGCGCGCCACCGCATCCGGATCGGTGTCGGGCCAGATCCCGTGGCCGAGGTTGAAGATGTGCCCCGGCTCGCTCCCCGCCTCATCGATCACGGCGTCGACGTGCCGGCGCAGCTCCTCGGCCGGTGCGAAGAGCGCCGCGGGATCGAGATTGCCCTGCACGGCCTTGCCGGGTCCGAGCACGCGGCGCACCTCGGCGAGGCCTGCTCTCCAGTCGACGCCGATCACGTCCACATCGAGCGTCGCGACCGCGCTCATGAGGGTCGAGCCCTGATTGACGTAATAGATGAGTGGCACGCCCGCGCGCTTGAGCGCCGCCGCCGTGCGCCGCACGGCGGGCAGTGCGAAGCGCGTGTATTCGCGCGGCGCCAGCAGCCCCGCCCACGACTCGAACAGCATGAGCGCCTGAGCCCCGGCGCGCGCCTGCGCGGCGAGGTATTCCGCCATCGCATCGGCGAGGCGCTCGAGCAGGCGCAGCGCGGCCTCGGGCTGCGCATAGAGAAAGGTGCGCGCCTCCGCGAACTCCTTGGAGGGGCGCCCTGCGACCAGGTAGCACAGGAGCGTGAACGGTGCGCCGGCAAAGCCGATGAGCGGCACGCCGCGCGGGAGGCCCGCGCGCACCAGCCGTATGCTCTCGAGCACGAAGGGCACGTCGCGCTCGGCCACGAACGCCGGCAGCGCCTCGATCTGCGCCGCGCTGCGCACGGGGGTGCGCACCACGGGTCCCGGCTCGAAGGCGAGCTCGACTCCCATGCCCTGGAGCGGGGTCATGATGTCGCTGAAGAGGATCGCGGCATCGAGCGCGAAGCGGCGCAGCGGCTGCAGCGTGACCTCCGCCGCCGGCTCACGCACGCAACCATTGCACGACCTGGGGTGCGAAGTAGCTGATGATGAGATCGGCGCCGGCACGGCGGATCCCGGTGAGCGTCTCGAGCACGGCCAGGCGCTCATCGATCCAGCCGCGCGCCGCGGCGGCCTTGATGAGGCTGAACTCGCCGGACACCTGGTAGGCGACCACGGGTACGCGCACCGCATCGCGCACCTGGCGAATCACATCGAGATAAGGCCCGGCCGGCTTCACTATGACCAGATCCGCCCCCTCCTCCACATCGAGGAGCACTTCCCGCAGCGCCTCCCGGGCATTGGCCGGATCCATCTGATAGGAGCGGCGGTCACCGAAGGCGGGAGCCGACTCCGCGGCTTCACGGAACGGGCCGTAGAAGGCGGAGGCGAACTTGGCGGCGTACGCGACGATCGGGGTCGTGGCGAACCCCTCGGCATCGAGGCGGGTGCGGATCATCGCCACGCGCCCGTCCATCATGTCGGATGGCGCGACCGCATCCGCCCCGGCGCGCGCGTAGTTGAGCGCGACCTCGGCGAGGGTGCGGATCGAGGAATCGTTGTCGATGAGGCCCTCCGCCACGACGTGGCCGCAGTGCCCGTGATCGGTGGCGCCGCACAGACACACGTCCACCCACACGAGCAGCTCCGGGCACGCGTCCTTGATCGCAGCAATCGCCTGCGCGGCGAGCCCCTTGGGATCCGTGGCGCTCGTCGCCTGAGGATCCTTGTGGGCCGGAGCGGCGAACAGCAGCACCGCCGGCACGCCCGCCGCGGCCGCCGCCTTCGCTTCCTTGACCGCCTCGTCCACCGACAGCTGGCAGATCCCCGGCATGCTCTCGACCGCGTGGCGCACCGCGCGCCCGGGCACGACGAACAGCGGGTAAACGAAGGCGTCGGGCGCGAGGCGAGTCTCGCGCACCATGCGGCGCCAGGCTTCGGACTGGCGGGTGCGTCGCGGTCTCTCTTGAGGAAATCCCATGGGTCTCTCTAGGCTTCTCTCTGGGCTCGGTTCTGCAAATGGCGAAAAGTGGCGAGCGCAAGTCCCTGCAGCGTCGCGGACTCGGCTACGACCGCATTGCACCCGCGCGCGGCGAGCTCGCGCGCGGTCGTGCGCCCGATGGCCACCGCGGCCGCACCCGAGAGCAGGCGCTGAAAATCCTCCGCCCCGAGCGCGCGGGCGAGCTCGGTGACGGCGGACGGACTCGCAAAGGTCACGGCCCCGACCGCGCCGCGCGCAATCAGCGCGCGCGCCTCCGTGACGTCGAGCCCCGCGCTCTCGGTGCGGTAGGCTTCGACCTGGGTCACACGCGCGCCAAGCTGCGTGAGTCCCGCGGCGATCGTGGGGAGCGCCCGCGAGCTCGCGGGATAAAGAACCTTGACGCCCGCATCGGCGGGGGTCCAGCGCGCCGCGAAGGCGCCGATCAGCGCCGCCGCATTGCCCTCATCGGGCACCAGCTCCACCGGCCAGCCCCGCTGGCGCAGGGTGAGTGCGGTCGCCTTACCGACGGCGGCGATGAGCACGCCCGCGGGCGGAGCGGGCAGACGCTCGAGCACCGCGGCCACCGCGGGGCGGCTCGCGAACACGACCCAGCCGAAAGAGCTGATATCCGCCAGCGCTGTCGCCAGGGGGGCCGGGTCCGGGGTCGTGATGCTGACCGCCGGCCACAGCAACGCCCGCAGGCCGAGGCTGCGCAGCTCGCGGCACAAGGGGCCCTCGGCGTTCTCATCCCGTGTGACGACGACCGGCTTGGTCTCGGCATCCGTGCTCATGGCTCCTCCACCGCAAGTGCCGCCCGCTCGCGGGCGATGAGTGTCGCCGCGCCGCGTGCGAGCAGCCGCCGCGCGATCTGCTCCCCGAGCGCCACGGCCGACTCGAGGGTGAGCGGCGCCTCCCCGGTCGCCGCGGCCATGCCCCGCTCGGTCAGAAGCTGCGAGCCATCGAGCGCACACACGCTCGCCGACAGCTCGAGTGCTCGCTCACGGGCGATGGCCAGGGCGCCGAGGGGCACCTGGCAGCCGCCCTCGATGGTCGCGAGCAGTGCACGCTCGGCACTCGCCGCGAGGCGCGCCGGGCGGTCATCGAGGGGGGTGAGCCAGCGCAGCGTCGCCGCATCATCCTCACGCGCGCACACGCCGATCACACCCTGCGAGACTGCCGGCGGAAAAGCCTCGGGATCGAGATACTCGCTCACGTGGTGCGCGAGCTGCAGCCGCCTGAGGCCCGCCGCCGCGAGCACGATCGCATCGTAGTCGCCCGCGCGCAGCCGCTCGATGCGGGTCGGCACGTTGCCGCGCAGCTCGAGGAGCTGCGCATCGGGCCGTGCGCGCGCGAGGAACGCGCGGCGCCTCAGGCTGCTCGTGCCGATGCGCGCCCCGCGCGGCAGCGCTCCGAGCGTGACGCCGCTGCCGCTGACGAGCGCATCGCGCGGATCCTCCCGCGGCAGGAGCGCCGCGAGCGCGACGCCGGGCTCGAGCCGCGTGGCCAGATCCTTCAGGCTGTGCACCGCGATGTCGACCGCGCCCGAGACGAGCGCGCGGTCGATCTCCTTGGTGAAGAACGCCCGGCCCTGCGCGCGCCACAGCGGCACCTCGCTCTGCGCATCGCCCGAGGTTCGGATGTGCACCAGCTCCACGGGCGGCGCGCCCGGCTGCGCGCGCAGCAGGCCCTCGACGTGCCGCGCCTGCCAGAGCGCGAGCTGCGAGGCACGGGTGCCGATGCGCAGCGTCCCGTTCGGGCTCACGGCCCGCCCTCGGCGAGGAAGCGATAGCCGACTCCCCACACGGTGAGGAAGTGGCGCGGGTTGGCGGGGTCTCGCTCGAAGCGCTTGCGCAGCCGCAGGATGAAATTGTCCACCGTGCGGGTGGAAGGGAATACGTCGTAGCCCCACACCCGCTCGAGCAGGTCCTCGCGCGAGACGATGTTGCCGGCGTGCTCGGCGAGCACCTTGAGGATCATGGCCTCCTTCTCGGTGAGCTCCTGCGCCTCGCCGTTCCAGGAGCGGCCGCGAAACGCGCGAAAGTCCACCTCGTTGCCGCCGAAGCGCAGCACCGCCGTGGCGGCGGTGGCGGAGGCACTGCGGTACCAGTCCCAGCGCCGCAGGATCGCGCGCACGCGCAGCAGGAATTCCTGCAGATGAAAGGGCTTGGCGAGATAGTCGTCTCCTCCCGCCTCGAGCCCGCGCACGCGGTCGATGGGGTCCCCGCGCGCCGTGAGAAAGAGCACCGGAGTATTGTTGCCCTGCTCGCGCAGCGTGCGGCACACCCCGAAGCCGTCGACGCCCGGGAGCATCACATCGAGCACGACGAGCGCGCAGCTCTCGCGCTGCAGCCACTCGAGCGCCTGCTCGCCATCGGCGGCGAGCGTCACCTGGTAGCCCTCTGCGCGCAGATTCTCCATCACGCCGGCCGCGAGGTGCGGATCGTCCTCCACCACCAGTACGCGTGTCACGGGTGCGGAGTCACTCACGGCCTCGGCTCCTGCGCCGCCGGCCAGGTGAGCTCGAAGCGTGCGCCCCGTCCCGGGCCCTCGCTGTGCGCGCTGACCCGCTCGCTCGCGAGCTGCATCAGCCGCTGCACGATGAAGAGCCCGAGCCCGGTGCCGTAGCGGCCATCGGCGCCGTCGCCGTGAAAACGCGTGAAGCGCTCGAAGAGCCGCGGTCCGTCCGCGGGACGGAAGCCGACGCCGCTGTCGCGCACCGAGAGGGCCACCTCGCCGTCCGCGCCGTGGGCCGTGAGCGCGATCGAGCCCCCGCCCGCGGGCGCCACGGCGGCGAGCGCGTTTTCGAGGATGTTGCGCACCACGACATCGAGCGCCAGCGGGTCGCTCACCACGTACAGCCCGGGAGCGATATCGCAGCGGATCTCGACGTGCTCCGCTCGTGCGCGCTCCTCGAGGTGCGCCACGACACGCGCGACCGCGCCGCGCAGCTCGAGCGGCTCGGACTTGAAGTCCACCCGCCCGCGCGAGAGCCGGGCGCTCTCGAGGATCTGCGTGACCATCGCCTCCATCCGCGCGAGGTCCGCGAGCATGCGGTCGGTGAGCGTGCGCGACTGCTCGGCCGACAGCGGGCGCAGCGCCATGGTCTCGAGCGAGAGCTGCAGGCTCGCGAGCGGGGTCTTGAACTGGTGGGACACGAGGGCGAGGAAGCTCTCCTGCTCCTCGAGCACGCGCGCCTCCGCGCGCAGCGCCCGCGCGATCACCGCGATGCAGGCCCCGAGCGCGAGCAGGAAGAAAGCGCCCTCCCAGGCGTACTGGTTGTAGCGGTGGCGCTCCTCGGTGCGCAGCGCCTCATCGACCTGCCTCATGAGCACGGCGTGCCCGTCATTGACGGCGATCTGCGGCAGCAGCTGCTGCACGCGCGCAGCGCTCACCCCGGCATCGAGCAGGGCCTGCGCGGCGGCGGTCTGCCCGGCATAGGCCGCGCGGGCCGCACGCACCTTCTCTATGGTGTAGCCACGCTGATCGAGGAGCCACCAGCCCGCCTGCACGACCGACACCGCGACGAGCAGGAGCGCGGTCAGCTGGAAGACACGTGCCGCCTTCATCGCGCCGCCTTCATTTGGCCGCCGCCAGGGCCGCGCGCAGCTCCTGCGCGAAGCGCGCGAGATCGGCCGGGCTATGCGCGAGCGAGAGGAAACAGGCCTCGTAGCCCGAGGGCGGCAGATAGACCCCGCGCGCGAGCATGGCATGGAAGAGCCTGGCGAAGCGCTGCGTCTCGCGCTCGGTCAGCGCCACCGCCGTGCGCGGCGCCCCGGCCTCGTGCAACGACATCCAGAAGAGCGAGCCCGCGCGCACCAGATGCACCGGGAAGGGTGCCGCGGTGAGCACCGGCCGCACGAGAGCCTCGAGCTCGGCGCCGAGCGACTCGAGACGCTCCCAGCCCCTCTCGCGCTCGAGCAGCTCGAGCGTCGCGAGCCCTGCGGCCATCGCCACCGGGTTGCCCGAGAGCGTGCCGGCCTGATACGTGTCGCCGTCGGGGGCGAGGCGCGCCATGATGCGCCGCGCGCCGCCAAAGGCGCCCACCGGCATGCCGCCGCCGATCACCTTGCCGAAGGTCGCGAGGTCGGGCGTGAGCCCCAGGAGCGCCGCGGCGCCGCCGCGCGCGAGGCGGAAGCCGGAAATCACCTCATCGAATATCAGGAGCGATCCGTGACGGCTGGTGAGGCGGCGCAGCGCCTCGAGAAACGCGCGCCGCTGCGGAAGCAGCCCGTGATTCGCCGGCACCGGTTCGATGATGAGCGCCGCGATGCGCGGCCCCTCGCGTTCGAACAGACTCTCGGCGGCCGCCTCGTCATCGAGCGGCAGCACGCGCGTTGCAGCCGTGAAGCTCTCCGGCACGCCCGCGGAGGAAGGACGGCCGAAGGTGGCGAGTCCCGAGCCCGCGGCCACCAGCAGGTGATCGGCATGGCCGTGATAGCAACCGGCGAACTTGACGATGAGATCCCGTCCGGTGAAGGCGCGCGCCACGCGGATGGCGCTCATGACGGCCTCGGTCCCCGAGGACACGAAGCGCAGCTGCTCGGCGGCGGGGTAGGCGGAGCTGACTCGCTCGGCGAGCTCGACTTCCGCGGCGCAGGGTGCGCCGTACGTCATGCCCCGGGAGAGCGCCGCGCTCACGGCCGCGAGCACCGCCGGATGAGCATGGCCGGCGATCAACGGCCCCCAGGAGCAGACGAGATCGAGATAGGCACGCCCGTCGGCATCGAAGATCTGTGCTCCCGCGCCGCGCGCGATGAAGAGCGGCGTCCCCCCGACTGCCCGGAAGGCACGCACGGGCGAGTTCACCCCGCCGGGAATCACGCGGCAGGCGCGCGCGTACAGCTCGGCCGAGCGTGGCGTGCCGGTGGCGCTGCCCGGGTCGTGTCGGGAATCACTCATGAGTGTCTCTTCGTCTTGGCCGCATCGAAGAATGCATCCACCGCATCGGGACCCGCGTGCACCGCCGCGGCCTTGAGGCCCGCGAGCGGCAGATGCGCGAGCCGCCGCGCCACGGTCGAGGCCAGCCGCTCGAGACGCAGCCGCTCCCCGGGATCCAGTGTACGCAACTCCTCCCGCAGTGCGCGCGCCACTTCGGCGGCGGCGATCTGCTCGAAGGTGTCACGCAGGTCCTTGAGGCGCGGCCCCAGGGCGCGTGTCGCGAGCTCCTCGCGCAGCCGCGCGAGGCGCTCATCGATCGCCGCGCGCACCGGCGCGAGGCGGACCAGCTCCCCGAGCCGCCGCCCCTGAGCGACCTCGATGAGATCGTCCATGCCGACGCGGGTGAGCCCCGCGCGCTGCGCGGCCACCGGATCCACGTTCGGCGGCACGCCGAAATCGATGAGGAGCGGCGCGGGCGTGGCGCCGGCCCCGAGCCGCGTGAGCGAGTGCGCATCGAGCACCGGCTCGCCGCCGCCGGCGGCGAGCACCAGGGCGGCAAGCGCCGGAGGCTGCGCACGGAACGCCTCGAGCGGCATCGCTTCCCCGCACACGGAGCGGGCGAGCTCCTCTGCCGGCGCAAGCGTGCGATTGACGATCAGCAGCGGGACGCGCGCCGCGTTGAGGGTCGCGGCACAGCGGCGCGTCATGGGTGACACGCCGAGGAGCGCCACGCGCCCGGGTTGGCCGGCGAGATGCTGCAGCACCCGCTCGGCGGCCAGGTCCCCGAGCGAGGGGGAGCGCACGCCGGCACCGAGCGCGCGCACGCGCCGTGCCATGCCGAGGGCCTCCCCGATGAGTCGATCGAGCACCGCTCCGCAGGTGTGCGCCGCGCGGGCATCCTCCCACGCGCCGCGCAGCTGAGCGGCGATCTCCTGCTCGCCGGTCTGCGCTGAGTCGAGCCCGCAGGCGAGCAGTAGAAGGTGCTCCACGGCCGCCTCCCCGGTCCAGGCGCGCAGGATCCGCGCAGCCTCCCCGGGAGCCGGCTCACGGCCGGCGAGAACACGGAAGACCTCCTGGCGGCAGTCCCCGGCCGCGCCCTCCTCCGTGGCATAGACAACCTCGACGCGATTGCACGTGCCGAGGTAAAGAGTCTCGGCGGCTCCGAGCACCGCACGGAGCGCCGGCAGCCGCGCAGGGACTTCCGTCCGCGGCACGGCAAAGCGTGCCACCTCATCGACACCTGCATGGCGGTAGGACAGGCCTACCACGCCGATCTGGTGCATCGGTCGAGCTAAGCACTTCCGGCAGGCAGGAGTGTCATCGAATGGTCACGGCATCGCCTCCCCCCGGCGGCCCGGCGCCGCCGGACGCCACGAGTGAGCAGCCGGTCGCACTCGAGCGCTTCAGCGCAGGAGCTCGATCTCGAGGAAGGCAAACTCGAAGTCATTGGCATTGACGACATTGTGCTCAACACCCGCATTGCGGGCGTAGGGCTGGTGCGTACGCAGTTCCGCGAAGCGCGTGGCGCCCCCGGGCTCCTCGAGCAGGAGCTTCCCGTCACGCAGCGGCACGACCACGTAGTCGTGGCCGTGGCGGTGCCAGCCGGTCTCGGCTCCGGGTGCGAAGCGATACTCGGTGATCCGCACGTGCGGCTCATCGAGCTTCAAGGTTGCCACCGCCGCCGTGCGTGCGCCCACGAGTGTGTCCGCGTGAATCTGTCTGCGAGAATGCTGGAGCGGGTGATGGGAATCGAACCCACGTTAGCAGCTTGGGAAGCTGCAGTTCTACCATTGAACTACACCCGCCGGAGGCCTCGATTCTACGGGCCGGCCGTCGGAGTCGGCAATGCCATGGCGCCTCCGGCACCCCAGGAAGCTCCGAGCACATTCACGATCAGCCGGCCGGCCATGATGGCCGTGATGCCGTTGGCGCTGTCGAAGCTCGGCGCGACCTCCACGACGTCCATGCCGACCACGCGATGCTCGCGCGCAATTCTGCGCAGCATCGGAGCCAGCTCGCGATAGGTGATCCCGCCCGGACACGGGGCCATGACCGCCGGCATCTCCGTCGGGTCGAGCCCGTCGGCGTCGATCGTGAGGTACACCGCGCTGTCCCTTGGGATCGTCTCCAACACCCGCGACCAGCCGTGCTCGTGCAACTGCTCGGCAGGGAACACGTGTGACCCGTAGTCCCGTGCCGCTCTCACCTCCGCCTGACGCGCACTGCCCGTCTGACGCATACCGATCTGCGTCATCCCTGACACCGCGGGTTTCGTGCTCGCCCAGCGCAAGGGACTCGAGTAGCCGCGGCGCACACCGCCCACCTCCTCGCGCCAGTCGAGATGCGCGTCGATGTGCACGACGTGCACGCGCTCGCCGAGCGCATCGAGCGCGTCCAGCACCGGAATGGTCACGCCGTGATCGCCGCCGAGGACGAAGAGCTGCGTGCCCTGGCGCCACAGCTGGCGGACCCGCGCCGTGATGCCGGCGGCGTACTCGTCATAGCTGCCGCCCTGCCAGGCGATGTTGCCGATGTCTATGCAGCGCGGCACCAGCGCCGCGAGCGGCGCCTCGAGATCGAAGTCCCACTGCTGCGGACCGTAGGAGATCTGCTCGGACCGCAGGCGAATGGCCTCCGGCGCACGCGCCTGGTCGTTCGGCTGCGGATCGCGTGCGTACGGCTCACTGTGCTGGATGCCACAGAGTGCCACCTCGGCGCACCAGCGCTCAGGATCGGTAGCCACGGGCCAGTTCAGAAAGCTCCGGGCTGGCGTCAACGTGGATTGCGGCGCGCTCATGTCTAAAAAGGATAGTTGATACCGCTGAACACCGCGGCCCTGCCGGATCCGAAGCCGAAATCGACATACCCCACGACGAAGGGGCTCGCCACGCCACGCACACCCAGGCCCGGCGTCGTGTGCAGGTGCGAGAAGGGACTCGTGCCCATGTCATAGAAGACCTTGCCGGTATCGACGAACGGGGCGAGCTCGAGGCTCACGTGGGTGCCGAAGGCATCGAAATTCGCAACCGGCGCACGCAGCTCGACCCCGCCGGCGAACATGTTGCGGTCGATGTAGCGGTCCGCGCCATGGCCGCGCAGCGGCTCGCGCTCCGCGGTCACGCTGCGGCACTCAGGGCGGAGTAGTGGCGTGCTTCCGCACCGAGGTAGCTGTAGGACACCGAGCTGCCGAAGGCGCGGCTGACGAAGCCGTCGTAGACGATGTAGCGGGCGCCGCGGTGCGGGACAATCGGCGAGTCGCGCGTATCGCAGATGAGCATGGCGCTCTGCTCGAGCTCGTGCTCGGTCCCGAGGCCCTTGAGTGCCGGAAACACGGTCCCGATCGAGGGCAGCCCGCGCAGCGTCGCCGGCAGCACCTCGACGTCGCGCCAGCGCTGGTTGTAGGAGAGCTGCAGCACCGGGGTGATGTTCAAAGCGAGCGCGACGTCGATGCGACCCTGGTTGTCGACGTAAGAGGTCTCCTGCGTGTGCGGCGTCTCGTTGCCGAGACCGAAGAAGCGCGGCGTGCCGCTACGGTCGTAGACCGCCTCCACGGACCATGAGAGCGCGCTGCGTCGTGTCTGACCCGTGAGGTACTGGGCGTCGAACTCCCGCTCGACCCGTTCCTTCAGCCCCCCGACCACCGACCACTGCGTGTCGGAGGAAGGATAGCCGAACACCCTCATGCGGCTGCCCCAGCCGAAATACTGGCTGCGGATGATGTCGGGCGCGATGATGCGCTCGATCTGCCCGCGCTCGTTGGTGCGCAGCCACGTTGGAATGACCCCCAGCGTCAGGCCGCTGTGCGGCTCGGTGTCGATCTCGGGGATCGGGATGAAGGGTGCGGTCGCCGGGTTGAACCAGCGCGCGAGCCGGCCGCGCGCGGGCGTGCCGGGGGGTGGCGGCTCACCCGCTGCCGGAGCGCCCGCTGCCGGAGCGGCGCCCGCTGGCGGGACAGTCGCCGCCGCTGGCTCCGCCGCCCGCGCACCGCAGAACGCCGCGAGTGCGCACGCGGCAACGCCCCCGGCTCGCACCTTGAGCCACTGCACGCCCTCGTGCCTCAGCGCACCGGGTTCCAGCGATAGGTTCCCTCGATACCGGCGGTGCGGCGCGCGCCCGGGATGTTCCAGGAAATGAATGGAACGGTGAGGGGCGCTCCGCCCAGGGGATTCGGCGCGAACGCGACGATCGTGCCGCCCGTATAAGCGTAGCGCTTGTCGGCGAGGTTGGTGCCGAAGAGCGCGAGCTCCCAGGTCTGGGCGTGGCTCGCAAGCGCGATGCGGGCGTTCGCGGTGCCGTAGGAGCCCTGGAAGTTGAAGTCGTTGATGACGTTGAACTGGATCTTGTCCTGCCAGGCGTAGTCCGCCCGCAGCAGCACATCGCCGAGCGGCGTCGACAGCTGATAGTTGCCGCCGAGCGTCGCCTGCAGCCGCGGCGTCTGATAGAAGGCGTTGCCCGAGAGATCCTGGGGCGGTCCGCCCGCGGCGGGCGTGTAGAGAAACGTCTTGTAGCGCGCATCGGTCCAGCTGAGGGCGCCCTGCAGCGAAGCGTGGGTCGTCAAGCGCCACAGCGTCTCGAGCTCCGCGCCGCTGATGCGCGCACGGCCGGCGTTGGTGACCCGGGTCACCGGCGTGCCGTCGGGATTGAGGTTCGCGAGCAGGCGCTGCATGTTGTCGTACTGGCCGTAGAACACATCGCCGTTGATGGCGAGCATGCCGCCGAGAAGATCGGCTTTCATTCCCAGCTCGTAGTCGGTGAGCTGCTCGGGGCGAAACGGCTGATCCTCGATCGTTGCGAGCGGTGCATTCCAGCCCCCGGAGCGCTGGCTGCGCCCGATGCGCAGGTACGCATTGAGCTGCGGGCTCAGGCGGTAGCGACTCGAGAGCTCCCAGGACCAGAAACCGTAGGAGACGCTCTTGTCGGTGTGGGGGCAGGGACCCGTGATCTGGAACGGCGGCGGGAGCGAGGTGTCGAGGATGGTGCAGTTCTGGCCCAGGCCCGGAATCACCACGAAGCTGTTCTCCTCGAGCTCGCGCCCATCGTCGGTGCGGCGCACCCCGGCCGCTACCGCCCACGCGGAGCTCAGCTGATATTCCCCGTGCAGGTAGGCCGCGACCGAGCGGTTGGTGACCGAGTTCTGCTCATACACCGGCAGCGGGGTGAAGAGCGAAGGGATGAAGCTGAAGGCGCCCCCGGTCGCCTGGTTCGCGAACATGAACTGCGGCGACGAGAACGCCGCCAGAAAACCCGGCGAAGCGGGCGCCTGTACCGAGGGTGCACCGCCGTTGTCGCGGAACCAATAGAGCCCCGCGACCCAGTCGAGCCGGCCGCCGAGCGCCTTGTCGTTGAGCTGAAGCTCCGCGCTCTTCTGGTTCGAGGTGTTGAGGAGCGTTGAGTCCGCGAGCGGCAGCGTCGAGGCGTCGACGTCGAGAGCCGTGCTGGCATCGAGATGCCGATAGCCGAGGATCAGCTTGGCACTCAAGTCGCCGGCAAAGCGCTGGGTCGCAGTCAGACCCAGGCTGTCGGCCCGCGCGCGATCGAAGGACGGGAAACTGCCGTCCGTCTGATAGGGATCGGACGGAAACGCCACCGTCGGCAGGCCAGGAACCCCGAACTGGTTGCTCAGCACAGCCATCGCGCCGCCGAGCTGGGCGATGAGCGTCCCGTTTCCCGGCCCGGTCAGCGGGTGCAGTATTGCGCCGGTCTCCGTGGCCTCGAATCGCTCGTAGGTGAAGTAGAGCTCCGTCGCCTCGGCGGCCTTCCACAGGGCGGCGAAGCGCGCCTGGTAACGGTGCTGGTTGTCGAGGTTGTCCTGCCCGGAGCCGACGCTCGAGCCGAAGCCCCTGCGGTCGTTCCCCTGGTAGGCGAGGCGGACCGCGAAGTCATTACCGAGTGGCAGG
>WNFI01268117.1_pt1 | contig 22162 bp, 15 predicted proteins | sample 5400471 | NCBI WGS metagenome assembly WNFI01 (sample SAMN13153348, study PRJNA577476) | soil metagenome | isolation source: 100 cm saprolite on Douglas fir-dominated hillslope | place: USA:California | collected 2013-09-17
GGTTCGTCGTTGCCGAGAGTTGCCTTCAGGCGCAGCAGAAGCACGGAGGAAGGCGATCCGACTTGTTCGATGGCCTGAGCGGCAGCTGCGCGCACGGATTTTTCTTTGTCCGCGAAAAGCTCGATTAAATGAGCCAGTAGCTCAGCGTCGGTGAGGCTGCGGCATTGCACCAGCGCCACCGCGCAGGTGGCCCGCAAAGTTCCGGCAGTGTCGGAAGTTCCTCCCCACACTGGTTCGAGTTGGATATGCTTCATGCCGCGCAGGAAGACCGCGGCATCGTAATGCTCGAAGGCGGCGAGCGTGCGGCTGAGTGAATTCTTGGCCCAGCATTGCGGATCTGTCTTGATGGGGTCGGTGAAGAAGCGGTCGAAAGCGGTGAGCAGTTCAGGACTCACTTGCTTCAAATCGAATTTGCGGACGAGATCCGCGGCTTTGGAGACAACGAAGTTGTTGCGATGCGTCAGCGCTTTGCGCAGTGGCTCGACGCCCGCTTCGGGAGGCAGCTGACGAAGAGAATCCAGGGCTGCGAGTTGTTCCTCGAACTTGCGCTTGCCGGGCATAGTGAGAAGTTTAACTGTTCAATCTGTGACAGTGTAATAGGACGGCTCTTGCAATATCGACGGATAGGCTATGACCTATGCGGGTTTCAGCCATTCCATTACGAGGAACCAGGGCACTCGGCGATAGCTCGTTGCTTTTGACGTTGGCGCGTCAGCGCTGGGGGCAGGTTCGTCGAAATAGTTGAGATGCAAGCCCGCGTCGAGGAGAGCGCGCATGTAAGTGCTCATCGGACGATGATGATTCAGAATGCGGATACCCCGATACTCGATCCACATCGAGCGTTCCTGAAGATAGTTGTCGACTGGATAGTAAAGGTGCTGGCCGGCGTTGTCCTTAATCCAGCCGCTGTCGGCGCATGCCGTGTTGAAACTGTTGAGATTGGCGATCAGCAGAGCACCGCCAGGCTTCAGGACGCGCGCCATCTCAGGGATGGCCGTTTGGATGTCGGGAATGTCGATCAGGGACAGATAACTGACGACAAGATTGAATGCTTGATCTTCAAACGGCAGACTTTCTGCTGCGGCTTCGAGATATGTGCCGTCCGTATCGCGCGCGCGGGCAGCGGCAATCAGCGCGGGCGTTGGATCGATGCCGGTGACATCTATGCCATGCAACTTGAGCATGCGGCAGAAGCGGCCTTCGCCGCAGCCAACATCGAGCGCTTTTTTGGGCGACCGAGTGAGGGCACGCGGAAGCATGATTGGGTCAAGCACATAGCGTCGTGCGAAATCGCCATGTTCACCCATGTCCGCGATCCACGCATCCGCCGATGCCTGCCAGCAATTGTCCATGTTAAAGATGGTACCCGAACATATCCTCGGGGTTATGCACTCGCAACGCAATTCTTAGTGACCATCACCGACGGTGAACAGACGCAGCACATCCGGAACTATTACACCAGCAACCAAATACTCTTCGACGATCTCCCGTTCTTCGACAGCTTCGGCGACCAGTACACTGTCGTCGTCTGGGCTGACGGCTATAAGCAAGCCGGATTCATGCCCGTTTATCTCTCGGACAAATATGTCCGGACGCTCGATATCATGCTCATCCCTGACAAGCCGGGCTTCAGTTTCGTGAACGCCCGCTGGGACGCAGCTTTCGCTCGCTACCCATTTTTGGGCGGGGATGTTGATAATTCCGCCGCCGCTGCGCGGTACGACAACTTCCTCGACGCATCGCCGAAACCGCTTGCCTGCCTGCTCAATATTGGTGAGGCGATGAGCCAGATCCCCCTCGCGCAAGGCACGCCATTGGGCTACATCAAGCAACTTATCTGGGATGGGCCCAACGCCCCGGTTCAGGATCGTTTCTTCGCTTGGTGCGACAAGAGCCTAGTCGACCAGGTACGGAGTGCCACCAATGTCTTCGCTGAAGAACAAAATCCCGGACTCTTTCATCCCGGCGCGACCTCCAGTTGGAAGCAGACTCAGTTTGGCGAAGCCAACGTGCAGCTCACCTTCCATGAAAATGATCACCCTGATGGGAGACCGGACTTAGTGATGGTCGAGCCCGACATTGACTACTATCAGGACCTTGGCGCGCACATACTACTTGAGGTCATCACCAACAAAGTCACGCACTCGCTGACCGATCCGACCCAAGTTTATGTGCTGCGTTGGATCGCCGGTCGCAGCGCCGGGGTCCCGGAGTTCGCACCCATCTACACGATCACGTAGTGGTTCAAAACTTGCCGTGTCATCCTGAAGAAGCCTGATCCGCAAAGCGGACGACACTGCAATCGAAGGATCCCTATTGACTACCCCGCGAACGATGCTGGAGTTCTCACAGGAGCATCGTGCGAACTCCTTGCCAGGCTTCGATGGTGTAAGTGGGTATGGGATCCTTCGACTCCGCACCTGCTTCGCTTCGCGAAGCAGGTACTACGCTCAGGACGACAGACCATAAAGAGTCCTCACCGCGTGGCATCCTTTCACATTGTTCCTGTAAAGTAATTCCTCGGGAGATTAACGAGTCGAGCCTGGAGGCATCATCTTGAAACAGGGCAATCATAGCGGCGGGCATTCTGAGGGAAAAGCTGGCGGCAAGAACGCACACGGCGGCGAGGGTGTAGACCGCAAGCTGCACAACCCTATCGAAGACCGGCTGATCCCGCTGGAGCCGCTCGATCTGGGGAAAGTCACTTCGATTGACGGGCTGGTGCGCGCGATGTCGAAAACGGCTTTTACCGGGCGTCAGCTCGGCGAGGCCGCCGATGTACTCGAAGCCATGGCGCTCGACGAAGATTGCTTTGTGGTGATGACTCTCGCGGGCGCGATGACTGTGGCCAAGCAGGGACTCATCGTTTCAGAGTTGATTGATCGTGGCATTGTGAACGCAATTGTTTCCACCGGAGCGCTCATGGCGCATGGGCTGGTCGAGGCGACGGGGCGAGCGCACTTCCGCCACAATCCCGAAGTTTCCGACGAAGAACTTTACGAGCAGGGGTACAACCGCGTCTACGACACTCTGGAACCGGAACAGAACCTGGACGACGTGGAAGAGGTGATGTCGGCAGTGCTCGAGGCTTGGGATCACAGCGAGGTGATGTGTTCATACAAGCTGAATCATGCCATCGGGGCGTATCTGGCGAAACATGCCGCGGGCGAGCGGGGAATTTTGAAATCGGCTTATGAGAAGGGCGTGCCGGTGTTTGTGCCTGCCTTCACCGACTCGGAAATGGGATTGGATACGGCGCTCAACAACCGTCTGAGGGAGTCGACCGGACGGTACAAGATCCGCTACGATCCGTTTGAAGATCTCGAACATTTTGCGGCGACGTTGTTGCGGCAGAAGAAGCTTGGCATCTTTACCATTGGCGGCGGAGTGCCGCGCAACTGGTCGCAGCAGTTTGGCCCGTTCTGCGAGCTGCGGCACCGGCGCCTGGGAGAGAACGTGCCGCTGAAGCGCTATCACTATGGGTTACGGATTTGTCCCGAGCCGGTCTACTGGGGCGGATTATCGGGCAGCCCCTATAGTGAGGCGATTTCGTGGGGCAAGTTCGTGCCTCCTGCGGAAGGTGGAAAGTTCGGAGAAGTCTTCGTCGATGCCACGGTGGGCTTGCCGATTATCGTCGCCGCGGTGTTGGAGCGGCTAGACAAGGACAAGAAGGGTCGAAGCGCGAGAAAAGACAAACGACTCGTATCGAAGAAGTAACGCTCGGACTAAAACGTTTTTAGAGGAAATCTTTTTACAAAGTAAAGTCCTGCTTTCGCCCCAAACTTGGGATAGAATGCTCGCGCTCGGGACTCTGATGCGGAAGTTACAGCCAAGTCCTCTGGGTTTTGCGCGCGAGATCGATTGAACGCTTTTCGCTTTCTTGCGGCGGCGCCGTCGGCGGACCAGTTGTTCTTCTCGTCTAGTTTTGATCTCCCCCTTCGTCTTTGAGTTCTTCCTACTCTGCTATCCGAGGTGTGTTTATGACACGAGCAATTTCCTCCGCCTGCATCTCACTTGCCCTGCTGATCTCTTCGGTAGCCGCGGCGCAGAGTTACACCGTCACCGATCTGGGCGTTATTGCCGGGGACGCAGTCAGCGAGGGCCGCGCTCTGAGTCCCACTGGACAAGTGGTCGGCGACAACAACCAAATCAACCTGCAAGGCTTTTTTTGGAGTCCCACTCAAGGCATGCTCGGGCTGCCGCATTTGAAGGGCGGAAGGTACTCGCTGGCAATGGGTATTAACGCCAGCGGGCTGATCGTGGGCTATTCCACTTACAACAGCGTACTGAGCACGCACGCCGTCCTGTGGACCAACGGCAAGATTCTGGACTTGGGCACATTGCCCGGCGGCAGTCAAAGTTTGGCCAATGCGATCAACGCTTCCGGCCAGGTTGTCGGCGGCTCCAACAGTTCGGTGACCCAGGCAAATGCCTTCGTGTGGAGCAAGGCCCGGGGCATGCTGGACTTGGGGGTTCTACCCAAGGGCTTCTACAGTACCGCATTGGCCATCAATAGTCTGGGCCAAGTCGTAGGATACTCGAACACGACCGGCGGGAACTGGCATGCCTTCACTTGGTCGAAGTCCACCGGGATGAAGGATTTGGGGACGTTGGACAGTGGCAAAAGCACCGGCGCCACGGCCAATGGCGTCAATGACTCAGGCCAGATTGTGGGAAATTCCACTTGCGGATCTTCTTGCATCCACGCGGTGTTGTGGACGGCGAGCGGGATGCAGGACTTGGGGACGCTGCCCGGTGCCATTGTAAGCTCTGCGAATGCAATCAACAATCACGGTCAGGTTGTCGGCGAGGCTGGGCCAGCCTTCGTCTGGAGTCAAGCCACGGGCATGCAGGATCTGAACAATCTGATTGATCCTAACTCTGGCTGGACGCTGATGTGGGCCTTCGCCATCAACGATAGTGGGCAGATTACGGGATCGGGCTCGATCAACGGGCAGACGCACGCTTATCTTTTAACGCCGACCGGGGGCCATTTGAGAATCATGCGGTGAAAGAGCGTGGGCGGAAGTGGGGGCTACGCCTGATTGTGGCTGAGCGGCTTCGGAGTCTAAGGTGACAGTAATGACGAAAACTCTGCGGTTAGCGATCCGAGGTTTTGCGGTTTTGCTACTCACCACGCTGGCGCAAGCCCAGTCCTACAACGTTACGGATTTGGGGGGTGTGAACTCCCTTGGCTTGGCGATTAGTCCCAGCGGCAATGTAGTTGGCGAGACCGATTCGTCGTCAGGTTTTTTTTGGAGCCCGAGCCATGGCTTCTTGCAACTGCCTGGCGTGTTGAAGGGCACCTTCAGCGAAGCCACCGCAATCAACGCCACCGGTGTGATCGCGGGTCAGGCGACCGTCAATGTGCAGGGGTTTGAACTCGCTCACGCGGTCCTGTGGACCAACGGAAAGATCAAGGATCTCGGCACGCTGACCACTCTCGGACAAAGCTGGGCCACCGGCATCAATGCGGCGGGACAGGTTACCGGCGCAGCGAACCCGTATGGCAGCAATCCGCACGCTTTTCTGTGGACGAGTGCCACGGGCATTCAGGATTTGGGCACACTTTCGGGGGGGAGCTATAGCACTGGCCTGGCGATCAATAAGTTTGGGCAGATTGCCGGATATTCCGACTTAGCGAGTGGCGTCTCGGTCGCTTTCCTGTGGTCGAAAGCAACTGGCATGCAGGATCTGGCGACACTGCCCGGTGGCGGAGGCAGTAGCGCCAACGCCATAAACGATTTTGGCCAGGTCGCTGGCGGATCCAGTTGCGGTGCTGCTTGCGATCACGCTGTGCTGTGGAGCAAGACCAGGGGCAGCGTACAGGATCTGGGAGTGCTGCCGGGAACCACATTCAGCAATGCGTACGGGATGAACAATCTTGGGCAAGTTGTCGGTGCAGCGGGATACATCTCGTCGTACGCACACGCCTTTGTGTGGAGTCAGGCTGGCGTGATGCAGGATCTGAACGCTCTGATCCCCGCCAACTCTGGCTGGCTGCTCCTTTACGCCTTCGCCATCAACGACAAGGGCCAGATTACTGGCGAGGGAATCGTGAATGGCGCAATGCGCGCGTTCTTGCTGACGCCTGTTGCGAGGGACAGGAGCAATTAAGCCGGTGCGATCCGGCGCAAGATCTGCTCGAGGTTTGTAACAGCTTTGTAACAGCTAAGGATGCTGAACGCAGAAAGAGGTCTACCATGAAAAAAAGCCTGTACGCTGTTTCATTTCTCCTTCTCGTCTCGTCAATCGCCATCGCACAGTCATACACCGTGACCGATCTAGGTACCCTCTCTGGAGGCGACCTAAGCTTCGGTTCCTCCATCAATAACGCCGGTCAGGTGGTTGGCGGGACCGGTTCGACCTTGCAGCATGGGTTCTTCTGGAGCACGAGCCAAGGCCTCTTAGACCTGCCTCCACTCCGTGGGGGCAATTTCAGCGTCGCAGTCGGGATCAACTCCGGCAGTGTCTCTGTAGGAACTTCAACCATCAACACATCGGGGACCGACCACGCTGTGCTTTGGGTCAATGGCAGGGTTCGGGATCTGGGCACTCTGCCTGGCGGAACCAATAGTTTTGGGAGCGCGATCAACGACGCGGGGCAGGTTGCGGGCGGCTCTAATCGCACCGGCAGCAGCAATACGCGCGCGATTCTTTGGAGCAAGGCCACGGGGATGCAGGACCTGGGAACGCTCACCGTCGACGGCTATAGTCTGGCGCACAGCATCAATCGATTCGGTGAGATCGTGGGCGAAGCCACGCTTATCGGCGGCAGCACGACGCACGCGTTCGTATGGACCAAGGCCCATGGAATTGCAGACCTGGGAACGCTCTCCGGCGGTCTCAACAGCATTGCCTACGACGTAAACGACGCGGGCCAGATCGTCGGCCTCTCCGATTCTGGAACATCGAACTCGCATGCCGTCCTGTGGAACGCATCTGGCACGATCCAGGATCTAGGCACCCTACCGAGTGCGATCGGCAGCAACGCCAACAGCATCAACAACTCCGGCCAGGTGGTTGGCTTTGCCATTTTTCCGAACTTCGCCTATCAAGCGATTATCTGGACCCAAGCCAAGGGCATGAAGGACCTCAATACTCTAATCCCCGGCAATTCCGGCTGGACGCTGGAATTTGCCTTTGCCATCAACGATAACGGTCAGATCACGGGTCGAGGCTCGATCAACGGGCAGGAGCACGCATTTTTGCTGACGCCGATCGGATGAGTAACTTTTCTCAGGGAATGATCGGCAGCGTCAGGTGCGATGGCATGTCGGCGGAGCAATAGATGCGCTGGGTTGCAGACATGAAATCCTCGGCCGCGGCTTTGTAGATGCTCGGAACAAATTTCTGCGGATTGCGGTCGATCACGGGGAACCATGTGGACTGAATCTGGACCATAATGCGGTGGCCCTTTAGGAAGACGTGATCGTGATCGCGCAGGGGGATGTTCCACTCGGCGGGCTGGTTCGGCGTGAGCGGCTGCGGTTTTTCGTAACTCGCAAGATAGCGGCCGCGGCGCACTTCCATCGCGATGGGCAGTTCGTATCCGTTGAGAGATTGGGCGTATTGTCCGGGTTTCGGCCCTTCGTCGGCCGACCATGAGTTCTTCTGCGCATTCTCCGGATAGACATCGATCAACTTGACGATGAAATCACTGTCGGTGCCAGAGGTTGATGCAAACAGCTTCGCCGCGACAGGCCCGGTCACAGTTACATCGTGATCCAGCGGCGTGCTTTCAAACGAGAGCACGTCTGGGCGGCGATCGACGAAGCGCTGATCCGCCGCCTCCCAGGTGCGCCAATCACCTTGCGGATAAGTCGGCGAGATCGGGCGCTGGCGATAAGGCACGGGATTGGCGGGATCGGAAACGTATTCGCGATAGGACTTTGTGTTCTTGGCGCCGCTGGGCGCAGTGAATGAAAGTGTGCCGTCGGCGCGCAGATATAAATTCGTAGGCTTAGCTGCTTTCGGAGGCCAGGTGGTGTAGGTGTGCCAGGAGTTCGAGCCACTCTGGAATGTGCTTGCTTGCCACGCAGGCTTCTCGCCCTTGCCGTGTAGATAGTAACGGAAGAAGGGGGCTTCAATGGTTTCCCGGAACTCGCGCGACGTTTCGTGTCCCGCGAATGGGATGAGGCCGATGCTGTCGCCTTTGGGACTCCACCACTCGCCGTGATACCACGGGCCGGCAACCATGAAGTTGGTATATTGCGGATCGTTCTCTTCGGCGTGCCGGAAGATCTGCCACGGTCCCCATGGATCTTCCTGGTCCCAAAATCCGGCGACATTTAGATTGGGCACGGTGGAAGCGTGCAGCTGATTGACCCACGCTTCCTTCTTCCAGAATTCGTCGTAGTCGGGATGGTCGACGCTGGAATTCCAGTACGGAATTGAGCCGTGGAGATACTTGGCATTGATATTCGAAAGCGGGCCGAGGTCGAGATACCACTGATAAGTGTCATAGGTTTCGAAGTCGAAGTTCGTGTTCTTGTTTTTGTCGGCCTGCTCCATGACGGCGTATTCGAAGTCATAACTTTCGCGCAACGCGCCGTAGCGATGATCGTCGTCGTTCATCCATTGATCGACGGGCGAGGCCTGCTCGCTCATCGCCTTCAGCGCTGGATGCGGATGCAGCAGCGCGAGCGCGGTGGTGAGACCGTCATAGGAGACGCCAAACATGCCAACGTTGCCGTTGTTGTTGGGAACGTTCTTGATTAGCCAGTCGATGGAGTCGTAGGCATCGGTGGTTTCGTTGGTGGCCTTCGGATCATTCAGATCCACCCATGAAGAAAGATTGAAAACGCTTTCCGACTTGAATCGTCCTCGCAGATTCTGGATCACGAAGATGTAGCCGTCCTGGGCGAGTTCCTTCATGTAAGCGGGCATTTGCTCGGGCGGCTTTTCGGGAACACCGTAGGGCGTGCGGCGAAAGAGGATAGGCAGAGGACCGCTCTGATCTACGGGCGTGAGGATTGCGGTCTGGAGGTGAACACCGTCGCGGACCGGGATCATCACTTCCTGGAGGGTGAAGAGAGGCTTGGGGGCGGGCTGAGCGGATGGGTTTGCTGGCGCAGGCTGTTGAGCCACGGCAGAAATCGCGAGCAACAAGGACGGGACGAAATAATGTAGACGGGATAGGCGCACCAAGTTCCTCCGGGGCTCTCTGGGTAATAAGCTGAGGCGAAGTATATCAATGCCCGATGCATTTCTTGTGCTGCAAGCAAACTGCATAGGTCCTTCGCTGCGCTCAGGATGACAACACTATCTTGTAAACTCTTAGATTAACTTTTAAAACTGCGGGCCAATGGAGAAATTCACGCGGCTCAAGCCAGTAGGGCTGACGCTACCAGCTAAGGCGACCGGGCCAACGATGGTTTCGGCGATCACGCCAAGGTTGAAAGTGCCGCGGACTACAACCGGTCCGGGATCACCGGCGGGGCGTCCGAAGGCGCTGCCGGCTTCGTACCAGCCTGCCCAGTAGACTTTCTTGCCCACCAGCGGCGGCAGGCGGTAGAGCTCGCGGCGGAATCCCAGCGACGAGTAGGCGTAGTGATTGCCGAGAAATTCCTCCGGCTGGTACGCGCCGAGCCGGAATGGGCCGCCGAGAGCGAAGACCTCAAAGGGTCCGGCAGTGCCGTTGAAAGAAGTTCCGCCGGCGGCGGTGAAGAAGAGCGAGATTTTTCCCCCAGTGGGAACGAAGATGGAGTTGTGCACTTCGAGTTGATCGATGGGATGCACGAGTCCCGGACTCTGGAGCACCCGCGAGAGGCTGGCGATAATGCGCGTGCCTCGGCTGGGAACGGCGGGGCTGTCCTGACCGTCCCAAACATAACGAGCGCGGAATTCACCGGTGCTGCCTTTTATTTGAGGCAAGCCGACGCTGCCAACCAGCGGGGCCAGCTTGCCGCTGAAGATTTCGTATCCCAGGCGAAACTCGCTGCGGCGTCCGGAGTTGTAACCGATGTCGAAGCCGCCACCGGCGCGTTCGTCGCCGAAAATCGCAACCCGTGTCTGTCCCGAGAAAGCGTTACGCGAATATTTGGAAGCAAAGGCATAGGGGGCGACGAAGAAATGCGACATAGCCAGCGGCTGATAGAACTCCGTGGCGGCGAGATTTCTGGAGCCGAGCAAGAGATCATTGCGCCACTCGCCCCCGCGATGCTTTATGTCGACGAAGGTGATACGGGCACCGGCGGAGAAGTCGAAGGCTGCAACCCCAGAGCCGTTGACGTCCACCGCAAGATCGACGAAAGGCGGACCGTAACTCTTTTCGTGCGCAACAATGCGCAGTCCCGGAACGCCGTTCTGCACGAAGCCCTCGTACCCGAGGCTGTCGAAGCGGCCCTCGCCGACAATCTGCGTGAGGCGGGTGTCGAGTTGCTTGATATTAAGTGTGCCGCCAAGGGCAGGATGAAGTCTTTTCTCCAGGTGCTCCTGCTCCGCACCGCTGACACCCGTGACTTGCACGGTTCCAGCTGACGTTTGGGGTACACGACGGCGGGCGTTACGCTCAGCTACATACTCATTCCACTGCGCATCGGGCAGGACAAACGGGCGCAGGACGGCAGCTTTCAGGGCGGCGCCATCGTACCCCATGCGAATAATGGCTTGCGCGCTAGGGTAGTCGAACACGGTGTAGTCGCCAAGATCGGGAGCAAGGACAATGTCGGCCTGCTGGAGGGAGTGGCGGTCGTGCTCCACGGTCATGAGCGAGAGACTCTGGTCGAGCACGCCAGCGAGACTTTGTAGTTTGCCACGGGGAGAGAGCGGCGGAACAATGTCAACCGCGATGACAATGTCGGCGTGCATGGCGCGGGCCACGTCGGTGGGAATGTTGTCGACCAGTCCGCCATCGGCGAGCAACTTGCCATCCAGTTCGATAGGAGTAAAGACGGCCGGAATCGCCATAGTGGCGCGGAGTGAGCCCGCGAGAGATCCGTTCTTCAGCACAATCGCATCTCCGGTGAGCATGTCGGTGGCGACGCAGCGGAAGGGTGTGGGCAAGTCGTCGAAGCTGGAGATGTTGGAGTAAGGAAACGCGATCTGGTCGATGAGCAGGCCGACGCCATGGGCCGGGCTGAGGCCGTTGGGTCCGATGAGGCCATGCTTCAGTCCGAGCATGGCGGCAATCTGAAAGGCGCGCCGGTCCTGCTTGCGGCGGTAGGAGAGCTGATCGTAACTGGGCTCGCTGAGCAGCACATTGTCCCACTGGATGGTCTTGACGAATTCGCGCATCTCGACGGTGTTCATGCCGGTGGCGAAAACCGCACCCACCAAAGCGCCCATGCTGGTTCCGGCCACGGAGTCGACTGGGATGTGATTTTCTTCCATCCATTGCAGGACGCCGATGTGGGCGAGTCCACGTGCGCCGCCGCCGCTTAGGGCGAGACCGATGCGAGGGCGAGGGGTGGGAGTTTGCTGTTGTGCGCGCAACGGCAACGCGACAGTGGAAAACAAGGTAAGCGCAAGCAAGGCGTGGCGGCGGGATGAGAGCATTCTTTTCTCCTGCGGGGCGGGTGGATGGAATTTTATCGTGACAGGCCGCCCAGCAAACAGCAGGTCTCTCCACTGCGCTCGCTTTCGCTCGCTTCGGTCGAGATGACAGGATTTTTTTGTGGAAGGCTAAGGTATCGGCTGGGACTGGCGGGTCTGATCTACCACGCTGCGAACGGCGTCGATTACTACGTCCGGGCGGTCGATCTGAATGTAGTGCGCACTGTTCTTGGCGATGGCTTGCGTGCCGCGCGTGGAGAGGTGGGCTAGCTCTTCCTGCATTTTCTCCCAGGCATCGTTAGTTTCTTTAGCCAGATCGGCGGGGAGCTCGGCAGAAGGCTTGTCGGGATCGTGTGAAAGCACGGCTAGCGGCATATCGCCGAGCGAGCCGGTTGCGGCGGTCTGCGCAGCGCTCTCGGAGAAGGATTTCATCTCGGCGAAACCTTCGCGCGCGCTGCGGAAGTTGCATTCAGTAGCACGAATCACGGGATCGGGATCGCACAGACCCAGCAGGCGTGGGATTCCGAAGGGCATGGTGTATTCGACAAATAAAGCTTCGCGCAGCCAACTGCCTTCCATGTTCTTGAGCTCGGGCGGAAAGCGATTCTCCTGATCGGGGTGGGAAGCGTCGACCAGAACCATCCCGGCGACTTCATTGCGATAAAGGTTGGCGTAGAGGCGAACGTCGAATCCACCCATGGAATGGCCGACGAGAATATAGGGCGGCGTGATTGCGGCAGCCTGGAGCAAGGCATGCAAATCTTCGGCAATAACCCGGCTAGTGCGGGGACGGGAGCTGGAATCGCTGTAGCCGAGCCCGGCGCGATCGTACGAGCAGACGCGCGTGAACTTAGCGATCTGTGGCTGCACTTTGCGCCATGAAATGAACGAGTCGCCGAGGCCGGACTCGAGGATTACTGTCGGCGTTCCCTGCCCCGCACAGTTGATGTGCATGGTCGAGCCGGCGACATGAACAAGGCGTCCGGGCATGGGATTCTGCAGTGTGTCGCGGGTCTCCGCAATGTTTTCGTAGATGAAGGAGCAGGCGGCGAGAAGCAGGAAGAATACCAGCAGGCTGAGAACAATGCGTCGGAGTCGCAGGTGCGAGGGCGTCGGACTGATGGCTGCGGTTTTTCGCATCTTGTTAGATCAAAGGCTCGCGGGCGAGAGAATGCCCTGAGCTTGCCGAAGGGCGCCCGCGCCACACTTGCCACACCGCGGCATTTTACATGACGGGAGGTACGGTGATTCCCATCGCGGCTAGCGTGCGGATCAGTTCTCGGCGGACGATAGCGACCGTGGCCAGCAGAAATTGTTTTCGCTTCTCATCCGGCTCGCTGAGGATGGGATAGCGATGATAGAAGGCGTTGAAGAGTTGTGCCAACTGAAATGCGTGTTTGGCGAGATACGAACGTCTCTACGGAATGTATCGGGATCAAGGCCGGCCTTATTGAAGATGCTGGTGGCACGAACAACTGCGTATTGCGCGTAGGGTCCAGTCTCGCCTTCGAAACTGAGGGCATCCTTGAAATCGAACGCGATCACAGACTGCTTGGTGTACTTCAGCATGAAAAACCGCAAGGCACCTACGGCGATTTGCGTGGCGATGGACAACCGTTCGGCGTCGGAGAGCTGCGGGTGACGCGAGTCGACTTCGTTCTTAGCTGAGTCAATGAGGCGGTCAAGCAGGTCGTCGGCTTTGACGCCGAAGCCTTTGCGCCCGCTGACTTCGATGTAGGAGCGAGTCTTGTCTTCGTCACTGAGGGTGTAGCCGAGTTCGGCGGCGCAACGCGGAGTGAGCGCGACCATCTCGTAGGAAAAATGTGTGTAATGATCGGCGGCCTCTTTGTGGCCAAGTCCACGCAGGGCTTCGATGACCGTATTCTGCGCTTCGGACTGGCGGGCGTCGATCACGTTATAGATTTCGGCAACGTCGCCGAAGTGAGGATGGTCCTTTTCGCCTTCGAGGGCGGAGATCCAGCAATCGCGCTCGTTCGGGTAACGATAGAACTTGCGATAACCGAAGTCGCGGCCGAGCAAGCCAAACTTCCACATGTGGTAGGCAATATCTTTGCCGACGTAGCCGACGGTGCCGTTGGAGCGGACGATTACTTTCTGATCGTCTTCGGAGATCTTCTCAACCTCATCGAGATCTTTTTCAACCACAGAGGACTCGGAGGACACAGTGGAACTGCTGGACGTGCCCGCGCGGCGCATGATCCAGCAGCCTTTATTTTTGCCGTCGGTTTCGTAGGTGAGGACTCCTGACTCTTTCAGCTTGGTGAAAGCAGCGTCCCAGAAATGCAGGTGAAGAATTTCACTTTCGCGCGGCAGGAAATCGTATTCGATGTCGAGGCGGTCCATGGTTTCGAGATGGCGGCGCAGGACAGCAGTCGAGATGAGTTCGGCGATGGTGGCGGTTTCGCTGGAGGCGTCCTCGATGGCGTGGAGTGTCTCGCGGCGAGCCTGAAGATTTTCCTTGGCTTCGGCGTACCACTGCGAGACGCGGGCGTAGAGGTTCCAGCAGTAGTAGTCGAAGCGCGGCTGTTGCGCGAGAGATTCGATTTCGACGCGGGACTTCTTTTCGATATGCGTGAAGCCAACGACCACGTCGGCGACCTGCACTCCGGTGTTGTCGATGTAGTTCTGGATGTCGACTTCCCTGCCCGCATAACGCAGCAGACGAACGAAGGTGTCGCCGAGGATGGCGTTGCGCAGGTGTCCGATGTGGGCGGCTTTGTTGGGATTGATGCTGGTGTGCTCGACCAAAATCTTTCCCGAGGGAATGTCGGCTCGCGGTTTCTGGTCGGCGGCGAGGGCGGCGGCCATCCAGGCGCGGTCGATTTTAACGTTCAGGTATCCCGACCCCGCGACCGTGAGTTCGGCGATGCCTTCGATAGGACCGATCTCGGCGCGAATTTCTTCGGCAATGCGAAGAGGAGCGCTGCGCAGAGGCTTGGCGAAGGGGAAAATCGGGATGGCAAAGTCTCCCAACTCGACTTTCGGCGGCTGCTCAATCACGGCAGTGGGCAAGGCCACGCCGGGGTGACGACGCTGTAGACACTGAAGCACGGCTTGGGCAAGGCGGCGTTCGAGATGACGATACAAGGAATCCCTCTAAGCTGTTGAAGAAGAAGTGATTTTAGCAGAGAGCACGGCGGACGCGGGTTTGACGGAGGGTGGACGGTTCCTTATGATGAAAAATCGGCGAAAAGTCATTTACCACAGAGACACAGAGGCACAGAGAAGTACAAATTCAAGAGTCTGATTGGTTTTTCTGTGGCTCTGCGGCTCCGTGGTGAGTTGATTCTTATATGCGTGTTGCGTATCTAGAGTGTTTTTCCGGCATGAGCGGCGACATGTTTTTGGGCGCGCTTGTGGATGCCGGAGTTCCGGTTCGCCTGCTGGAGGAGACGGTTGCGGCGCTGAATGCTGCCACGAAGCTCGGGGTCCGGTTGGAGATTTCGCAGGTGATGCGCAGCGGAATTTCCGCCACGAAGGTCGACGTTTGGGTGGATGGTGAGAAGGATTTGCCACGGGAGGAGTATTGGGAGCAGCAAGCGAGTGAGCATTCTCATCCGCATTCTGTTGAGCGCTTGCATGGAGAGCACGAGCACTTACCTTCCGAGCATGAGTATTCGCATCACGAGCAGGACAAGCATTTACATTCTCCTGGAGGCGAGAGTTCGCGGGCGGTGGCGCCCGCGCCACATAAACCGCACCAGCATTCTCACGGACGGGGGCTGACCGAGATTCGTGGAATCATTTCTGCTGCCGCGATTTCTGCGAGTGCTAAGAAGACTGCCATCACGATCTTTGAGGCGCTGGGTGCGGCCGAGGCGAAGATTCACAACACTTCCATTGAAGACATTCATTTCCACGAAGTGGGTGCGGTGGACGCGATTGTGGATATTGTTTGTGCAGCGGTTGGTGCTGAGGCACTGAGTGTCGACGAAATTGTGTGTTCACCGTTGAACGTCGGAGGCGGGACCATCAAGTGTGTGCATGGAACGTTTCCAGTTCCTGCTCCGGCAACGGTGGAGTTGCTGCGCGACGCGCCGGTGTATTCGTCTGGAGTACAGGCCGAGTTGGTCACACCGACTGGAGCGGCGATTGTGAATACGCTGGCTTCGCGCTTTGCCACGTTTCCGGAGATGAAGATTGAGAAGTCCGGATACGGTGCAGGGTCACGGGATTTTCCGGGGCATCCAAATGTAGTGCGGCTTACGATTGGCGAACTGGCATCGCATTCGCTGGCTGCGAAGACTGCCTCGGAAACGATCACCGTGCTGGAAGCGAATCTTGACGATCTGAATCCGCAGGTGTTCGGCTATGTGATGGACCGACTGTTCGAAGAGGGCGCGCTGGATGCATTCGCCATGCCAGTGCAGATGAAGAAGAGTCGTCCGGGAACTGTGCTGACTATATTGTGCAAGCCGGAAGATGCGGCCAAGCTGACCCAGTTAGTTTTTACCGAGACGACGACATTGGGAGTACGGCGCCGCGACGAAGTACGTCAGACTCTGGCTCGGCGCTGGGAGAATGTGAATACGTCATGGGGTGAAGTGCGGATCAAGATCGCGAGCATGAACGGAACGGTTACGAACTACGCTCCCGAGTATGAAGATTGCAGGCGAATTGCAGCGGAGCACCATGTTCCGCTAAAGGCTGTTATGCAGGAAGCAACACGGGCTTACACGGAACGCAAGTAGGAGCGGCTGGGGAATAATGGCGCAGGAAAAGATCATCGACGTGCAGTCGAGCTATGACCGGATTGCGGATGAGTGCGCACGTCGCATCTACGACGAGTTGCAAAATAAACCGTTGGACCGCAGCCTGCTCGACCGGTTCGCCGACAGTATCGGCGGCAACGGCGTTGTCTGTGATCTCGGATGCGGGCCGGGGCAGATTGCGCGATATTTGCACGAACGCGGAGTTACGGTCTGCGGCATGGATTTGTCGGCAGAGATGATCGAACATGCCCGACAGTTAAATCCGGGGATTGAATTCCACCGGGAAGACATGCGGGCGCTCCCGGTTCGAGACAACACATGGGCGGGCATTGCGGCGTTTTATGCGATCGTGAACCTGCCCTCAGACGATATTGTGAAGGCTCTACACGAAATGATGCGGGTGCTCAAGCCGGATGGGCGACTCTTGCTTTCCTTTCATCTAGGCGACGATTCCCGGCATCTGGAAGAGGATCTGTGGGGAACGGGTGCTGCACTTGAAGTCACTTTGTTTCGCGCCAGCACGATCAAGGGGTACGTGCGTGCCGCGGGATTCGAGATTGATGAAGTTGTGGAACGCGATCCATATGCACGCGAGGTTGAGTACCAGAGCCGACGAGCTTACATTTTTGCGCACAAACCTATGTCGAAAAAGATATCCGAATGAGCAGGAAATTTTACATCACAACGCCGATTTACTACGTGAACGCGCGCCCTCATATTGGGCATGCCTATACGACGATTGCGTGCGACACCATTGCGCGGCGGCAGCGCATGCTGGGCGCGGAGACGTTCTTTCTGACCGGCACGGACGAGCATGGGCAGAAGATCGAGCGGGCGGCGCAAGCCGCTGGCAAGACCCCGCAGCAATATGCAGATGAGATTTCCGCGGAGTTTCGCAAACTGTGGAAGCGGATGGGAATTTCGAACGACGATTTCATCCGCACCACGGAAGAGCGGCACAAGAAGCGTATGCAGGAACTCTTCCGGACGATCCGCGACAACGGATTTATCTACAAAGGCACGTACACGGGTCAGTATTGCGTTTCCGACGAACTTTATGTCGATGGGGCTCAGCCCGGCGATCCTTGCCCCACTTGCGGGCGAATCACAGAGACGGTGCACGAGGAGAATTACTTCTTTAAGCTGTCGGCCTTTCAGGACAAACTGCTGGAGCTCTACAAGAATCCGGAGTTCATTCGTCCCGAGACGCGGCGCAATGAGGTGGCTGCGTTCGTGCGCTCCGGGCTGCGGGATCAGTCGATCAGCCGCTCGACATTTTCCTGGGGCATCCCTGTTCCCGACGATCCCAAGCACGTGATCTATGTCTGGTTCGACGCTCTGGCCAATTACATCACCGCAATCGGCTACGGATCGGCGCACGCGGGAGCGCAGGAGGCGTTCAAGAAGTTCTGGCCGGCCGATGTGCAGATGATTGGGAAGGAAATTGTCCGCTTCCATTGCGTGTACTGGCCTGCGTTTTTGATGGCGGCCGGGTTGCCGGTGCCGAAAGCGATTGTGGCGCATGGCTGGCTGCTGTTTGAAGAGAGCAAGATGTCGAAGTCGCGCGGCAATATCGTACGCACGGAGACGATTCTCGACGTGCTCGGCGCGGATGCGCTGCGTTATTTTCTGCTGCGTGAAGTTGTCTTTGGGCAGGATGGATCGTTTTCGTTCGACGCTCTCGTGCAGCGGTATAACTCTGACTTGGCGAATGGGTTGGGTAATCTGGCGAGTCGGACGCTGACCATGATCAATCGGTACTTCAAGGGCGAAGTCCCGTATCCGTCATCGGGTGCGTCAAAAACGGCGGCCGAAGATGCCATCGCCGAGACGGCACGGAAGACGATTCGCGAGTTTGGAACTTTGTTCGATCAATTTCAATTCTCTCGCGCGCTGGAGATGGCGTGGGCGCTGATCGCGGCAGTCGATAAATATATTGTCGAGAACGAACCCTGGGCGCTGGGCGAGAAGCAGGATGAAGACAGCCGGTCGCGGCTGGCGACGGTTTTATACACCGCGGCCGAAGCGTTACGTATTGCGACGGCGCTGGCGTATCCGGTGATGCCGGAGGCGACGGCAAAGATCTGGACGCAAATGGGGCTGGGCGACATCCAGAAAGTAGATCTGAGCGCGCTGACGTGGGGACAGTTGCCGTTGGGCACAAAGCTCGGCGAGGTGCAGCCAGTGTTCCCGCGCGCGGATAAGAGTGCGATTGAAAGGATGCAGAAGATGGAAGAGCAGGAGCGAGGGCCGGTGGTGGAAGAGGCGGGAGCGCCAGTTAAAGCACCGGCGGCACCGGCTTCGCAAGCAGCGGTATCGGTTGTAGCTGCGCCTCCAGCGAGCGCTCCTGCGCCGGCGAACGACGGGAAGATCACCATCGACGACTTCGCCAAGGTTGAGTTGCGCGTCGGGCTGGTCAAAGTAGCAGAGCGTGTGCCGAAGGCGGACAAACTGTTGCGATTAGAAGTTGATATTGGGACCGAAGTACGACAGATTTTGGCAGGAATTGCCGAGGCTTATGCTCCTGAGACTCTGGTGGGGCGCAAAGTCGTCATCGTGGCGAATCTGGCTCCGCGGAAGCTGCGGGGAATGGAGTCGAACGGGATGATCGTTGCGGCGTCCTTGGAAGGCGGGAAGCCGGTTCTGGCGAGCTTTCTGGAGGATGTGCCGGTTGGGGCTAGGCTGAAGTAGTTCTTATTCCGATTGCTGACGCGGGCTGGATGGTTGCGCAGTGAGGTTCCGTGACAACGACTTTCGAAAAGCGAGCGGGGTTCTCGCCCGTCGCGGTATTGGCGCTCTTGGTCGGCATCTCCTTTCAGATCTCCTGCACCAAGATCACGGCTAACTATGGGAGTATGGACATCGATCCAAACACATTGAAACTTCGGCTTGAAAATGAGCTCCCCCTTACCGAGACTCCGACTTCGGAGTACTACTTCCGCTTTCGGATCGGCGACGGACGATCTACTGTCGACCATTTCGGCGCCGGAGGTAAAGTTCGATACAACGCTTTCTTTATTGGCTCTGACGATGTTATTTATACGAAGACGAAGTATCAGGTGTTGTTGTCGGGGTCTTTCGGCACTGTGTATGCCGAATCCACTTATTTCTATCCACCATTCTACAAAGACCAACCGACACAGTTTTTCTCGTCGCTTTACCTTAACGGTCCGGGATCCGAACCATTTCAATTAGTTTCTGCTTTGCCAAAGTCGGAGACGCTCCACCTGAGCGGAATAAGCGTGATCAGAGTCTTCCACGCACCACCGGAGTTCCTGATCGTGTCGGCCAATTATGCGCCGGACGGTCAGCTGGAGAGCCTGCATGTCAATGGGTCTAAAAATGGAGATTGGGTACATAGCAACGAGGTTCACACACTCTATCCCGATATGGATGTTGCCACGATGATTGGCGATCGGCCGAAACACGTGAGCGCTTTGGGATTCCGGCGGCGTTCCCGGTGAAGGAATACAAAGGCAGTCCAACAGCCGTTTTCCACCGTGCGGGGTTTAACAGCAAACTCGATGTCGTCAACTTTCACTATGATCGCAACCAATGGGTGCGGCAAGATTCGTTCCTTCCGGACGGCTCGCACGGGACAAGATTTCTGACCTACGTAATGACAAGCGAGGACAAGGTTTTGACGCAGCTCGACGATGCCATACCGTTCGGTCGGTTTCGAGCCACTCCTGCAGCATCCGGCAACTGAAAGAATTGCAAACAAATGTTTATCGATTCGCACGCGCATCTTGATGGAGCGAAGTTCGAGGCTGACCGCGAGGTCGTGATCGCTCGCGCGCGTGAGGCCGGCGTCACGGCCATGGTTGCCATTGGGAATGGCGATGGGCCGGATCAAGTCGATTGCGGAATCAAGTTGGCAGAGAAGCATGAGTCCATGTACGCGACCCTCGGAATTCATCCGCATGAGGCGCGGCTGGCCGATGAAGCTGCTTATCAGAATATGGAACGGCTCGCGCCACATCCCAAGGTAATTGCCTGGGGCGAGATCGGGCTGGATTATCATTACGATCATTCCCCGCGGGATGTGCAAAAAGAAGTCTTTGTGCGGCAGATGGAACTGGCTGCGGCCTCGAAGCTCCCCATTGTGATTCACTGCCGACCTTCCGACGGCAGCGACAATGCCTGGGAGGACTGTCTGGGTCTGATTCAGGAGCGATGGGCACCTACCGGCCTCGGCGGCGTTCTACATTGCTTTACCGGAAACGCTGCTCAGGCAAAGCGCTCGCTCGATATGGGATTCATGATTTCGTTCTCTGGGAACATCACGTTCCCCAAGGCGCAGCAGATTCGTGACGTGGCGATGGAAGTTCCTCTTGACCGGATGCTGATTGAGACGGACTCTCCCTATCTGGCGCCGGTGCCGCATCGGGGAAAGCGGAATGAGCCAGCATTCGTGGTAGAGACGGCGCGGAAGCTGGGAGAGTTGCGGGGGCTTTCTCCGGAGGAAGTTGGGGAACGGACATCGCGCAATTTCTACAATTTTTTCAAATTGACTGAAATGGTTGAAAGCAAAGTTCCGGCGCGGTAACGCCGCTCTTCTGTTAACCTCAGGACAAGATTCCCTCGTTTCAGAAAGATTAGAAATATATGCCCGATAACAGCTTCGACGTGGTTAGCAAAATCGATCTGGCAGAGGTTTCGAACGCCATCCAACAGGCATTGAAGGAGATTCACACGCGCTTCGATCTGAAGGATTCGAAGTCAAATATCGAACTGGAAAAAGACGCCATCGTGCAGCAATCCGCTGACGAATACAAGCTCAAAGCAGTCAATGACATATTGCAGCAAAAGCTGGTCAAGCGCGGGGTTTCCTTGAAAGGACTGACCTATGGCGCGGTCGAACCGGCTGCGGGCGGCACGGCGAAGCGAAAGATCACCATGCAGCAAGGTATCGCAATCGAGAAGGCGCGGGAAATCGTGAAGTTGGTGAAAGATTCAAAGAAAAAGGCGCAGGCTTCGATTCAGGCCGATTTGGTGCGGGTGAGCAGCAAGGATCGCGACACGCTGCAGGAGGTTATCGCCATGCTGCGCGGGCATGATTTTGGGATCGATTTGCAGTTTACGAATTTCAGAACAAATTAGTACGTGAACTCACCATGGAGGCACGGAGACACAGAGGAAGGATAAGAACGAAATTAGCAGACATTGATCTTAGATTTCTCCGTGTCTCTGTGACTCCGTGGTGAAGAGAGTTTTAAATTGAATTGAGCGCACCGGCTATCATTAACGGGAAAGAAGTCTTCGACCTGCTGCGGGACGATCTCGTCGCGCTGGAGGACGAGTTCGGACGCGATACCGTCTCGGGCGTAGAGGCTATCACCGAAATTGGGGAATATCTGCGGGCCGGTGGCGGCAAGAGAATCCGTCCGGCGCTGCTACTGCTTTCCGCGAAGCTGCTGGATTATCAGGGACACGGTGCTGTGCGACTCGGGGCGGTGGTTGAAATTATTCACACTGCGACGCTGGTGCACGATGACATTATCGACGAAGCTAAGACTCGGCGCGGCCGTCCTGCGGCGAACACGCAGTGGGGAAATTCGAAATGTGTGCTGGCGGGCGACTGGCTCTACATGCAGGGTTTCAAGATTGCCGTGCAAGAGCGCAATTTTCGAATTCTTGACACTCTCATCGAGCTCACGCAGCAGATGGTGGAAGGCGAACTGTTACAGATGGAGAAGCTCGGGAGGCTGATCGCGCTCGACGAGCACTTCGACCTGATCTTTCGCAAGACGGCCTGCTTATTTTCTGTGTGTATGAGACTCGGAGCGATTCTGGGCGGTGCCACGCCTGAGCAGGAAGAGGCTTTGGGCAAATATGGGCATGACCTGGGCATGGCGTTTCAAATCGTAGATGACGTGCTCGATCTGACGGCCTCGGAAGATGTACTGGGCAAGCCCGTCGCCAGTGATTTG
>WNFI01038548.1_pt1 | contig 22151 bp, 22 predicted proteins | sample 5400471 | NCBI WGS metagenome assembly WNFI01 (sample SAMN13153348, study PRJNA577476) | soil metagenome | isolation source: 100 cm saprolite on Douglas fir-dominated hillslope | place: USA:California | collected 2013-09-17
CAGCCAGCCGCCCCAGCTGCAGCTCCAACTCGTTGACGCCCAGTGCCTGCTCGAGGAAGTCCTGATCGCTCCTCGCCTGGCTTTTCGCTGCCTGAGCCGGTGAGGCCCGGACCAGCGCTGCGCCACTCGACAATACCAACCCAGCACACAACCCCGTGTTGATCCATCCCGCTCTACGCATGAGTTCTCCTTCGCCTCAGGTCGATGTTGATCTCGGTACGACTGGATTCCCCTGAGCCGCCATGACTCAGTCCACCGGGCGCTTATTCCCGCGGGATTCGGGTTCGGGGACGAGTTGGGACTGCGAACGGCGCTGTGAGTCTTCTGCGTCGGAGGCGCGGCCAGCGAACGATCATCCTACGCCCTGTTACGGGCCCCAGGTGATGTCCGGCTCCTGCGACAGGATCTCGCGCTGGTTCTGCTCGTGCTGGACCCTCCGCGCCTCCTCGAGCTGAGCCGCGGTCTCGGCGCGCAGGTCGACCAGCTGCCGCTGCAGGACTTCGCTCTTCGCGCTCGGGATCAACTGGCTGTCGAGCGCGGCGAGCATCGACTGGTGCTCCTTGATCTCGCGATCGATGTAGGCCTTGTCGAGAGCGTCCCCCGACAGATTCGCCAACTCGGCGCCATCGGCTCGTCCGCCAGCCACGCCATCGTTCGCGGACGGCTGATTCGGTGCGGCGAGGGCTTCGAGCCCCTGATCGCGAGCGGAGTCGTCGACGGTCAGGCGCTGCGCGAGCGCCCACGCAGGACCCGAAGACAGCTTCCGCTTGACGGTTTCGGCGGTCTGCACCTCTGCCCGATCGAACGCCAGAACACGGCCGGCGATCTGGGCGTCGTCGAGCTGGCCGGCCTCCTGCGTCTTCGGCGCAGCCATCACCCCTCCGGCTGCGCCGGCCGTGAGAACGAAGGTAGCAACGGCTAGCGTACCGAACCTGGACATCCCAACAGTCTTGCTTACGGTCTTGTCCATGAGGGTCTAATGCCAGGGGCGGAGAAGGGTTGCTGCGGCAGGTTGTCGCAACCGCTTGATCTGCAGGCGTTTTTGGGCCGCCGCCCGGCGAGCTGCTAGGCCCGGACAGCCGCGATGGCCACGTTTCCCGGCAGCGGCCTGCGCACCGCCACCACGCGCAGCCCGTTGCTGGCGGAGCGCGACTCGAACCAGCCGCGTTCGAAGAGATTCACCCGCAGGCCGAACACACGCTTCTCGGCGCGGTAGAACCAGCCTCCGGCGCCAGCGGATGGCGCGAGCACCACCAGCCGCCCGCGCGGCGCCACCAGCCTGCAAACGTTGTCGAAGGCCCGCTCCGGGTCGACCACGAAGTCGAGCACGCCCGCGCAGATGACGCGGTCGAACGCGCCCATGCGGTCCAGGTCCTCCACGTCGCGCTGCTGCACGTCGTCCACGTTTCCGGCCAGCGCCGCGAGCATCTCCGGAACCGCGTCGATGGCGCAGACCCGCAGGCCGCGGCGCTTGCCCTCCAGCGCATAGAACCCGTTCCCGCAGCCCACGTCCGCGAGAGTCAGGCCGGGGGCGAGCTCCGCCAACTCGAGGACGATGCCACGCTCCCGGCGCCGGAGGATGCGCAGGATGGGTCCGCGTTCGACGCGGTGGTGGTAGCCATCGGCTACCCGCGCGTAGTGCCGCAGTGCGCGCAGCTTGTCCTTCACGCCGAGGATCCGCATCGGCCGGAAATATTGGCAGCGACCGGCTCAACCGCGCAAGCGCTGCGGCTCGGCGCGCGCCGCTTCCACGACCTGACGCGCCTTCCCGCGGCCCGATCGGCGACCGCGGCGTGCGCCCCGAGTGGCCGCACCCTCGACGTGCTAGTGAGCCCGCCGCCCTCCGCGGCGGAGCAGCCAGGTGCGCGGCGCGGCGGTGAGCGGCGGACCATCGCCGCCCGCCGAACTGTAGGCGAGGGCGCGCGCCACCTCGAGGGGCGTGCGCAGGACCTGAGCGTGGAAGCGGTCGGCAAAGACCTTCCCGCGGCGGCCGATCAACTGGTTGAGCCGTCGCGCGATCCAGGTGGCGAGCCCCTGCATGCCGCGGGAGAGCCGCTGGGCATTTCGGGCCTCGACGATCAGGTGCAGCTGGTTGCCCTGCACGGAGAAGTGCACGATGCGAAACCCGTCCCGGTCGTTGCTGGAGACAAGCGCGCGCGCGATGGCGCGGAAGGCGCGGCGGCTGCGCAGGTTCCAGACGTGGGGCAGGACGCGCATCGTGACGTGCGCGGGGTGATGCGCCGACAAGGCGGGGCGAGGCTGGTGCGAGACGCCGGCACGGGCGCCGGCGGGCTTGCGACCCGCGCCTTTGCGCTTGCCGCCCCAGGTGCGGAGGGCGACCCCGAGCTGTCCCGCGCGAGCCATCTTGAATCGGCATTCTAATTCGACCGGAACCCAAATCAAGCCGATCCGCATCGGATAGTTTGGGTGCAAACGACTCGCAGATTCGGTTCCTCGGCCTCGTTGTCGGCCAACTCGACGAGCGCCCGCCCCGCGGGCGACCGCAGGCGGCGTTCGCCGGCGATCTGGGCAGCGGCGCCGGCGCCGCTCCGTGATCACGTTGTCACAAAGCGGACTTCAACTCGACGCCTCTACGCCCGGCATATGCCTTGCTCCGTCGTCAGGGTAGGGACCGAGCAATGAGACGGAGGGTAGCCATGGGCCTTGGTCGGGTGTGGCGGAAGGTCCGGGGAAGCCTCAGCCGCAAGCGATCCTATAATCTGCTCGTCGTCTCCGACCTGCACCTGGGCTGCGAGTTGAAGGGCGGCACCGTGCGCGAGGGGCCGGCTGCCCGCCGGGCCGAGCTCGACCGGCAGCTCGCAGGATTCATCGACTGGCATGCCGGGCACCGGACCGCGGGCCGCCCCTGGCGTCTGATTCTCAACGGCGACATCGTTGACTTCGTCGCCATCACTCGCACGCCGGGGCCGGGCGAGGCGACGCCGTTCTCCGTCAGCGCCGAGGAGCGCGAGCTCGGCCTTGCCCCCGAGGAGGCCAAGTGCGTCTGGAAACTTCGTCAGGTAGCCGACGCGCACAGCGAGGTGTTTGACGCGCTCGCCCGATTTCTCCTCAAGGGAAATGCGATTCACATCGTCCGTGGAAACCACGACGCCGAGTTCCACTGGCCGGCGGTTCAGGCGGAGATGCGCCAGCTTCTCCTCCAGCGCGCCGGCGCCCGCGGCGGCTCCTTGCGCAGGCGGCTGGAGAAGGCGATCGAGTTTCACGCGTGGTTCTACCTGGAGCCCGGCTTCTTCTACGCCGAGCATGGCAACGCGCACGACCGCTTCTCGCTGCAGTCGGGCTTCTTCGAGCCGCTCGCCGGCAAGGCGGCGAACGGCGAGATGGCGCTGCCGCTCAGCTCGCAGGTGCTGCGTTACTTCGTCAACCGCTACACCAAGGGCGAGGCGCTGGACGACGCCGACACCTGGGGTGTCGTCGAATATCTGAAGTGGGTGTTCAAGATGGGCAACCCGCTACAGATCGCCGCCGACTACTTCATGATGGTCTTCCGCGTCACCTATCCGGTGCTGCGGCAATCGATGCGGCTCTCGCGCAAGGTGGCCCGCGCCGCCGGCCGCGCGATGGAGCGCAAGCCGGTCCCCGGCGTCGCCAGCGCTCCCTCCGACGACGCGCTCGCCAAGGTCCGCGAGCTGCTCGGGCGCTTCGTGGGCGCGAGCGAGGGGCAGGTGCGCAGCCTGCTCGCGGTGGCCTCGCGGCCCGCAGAGCAGAGCCTGTTCGATTCGGCACAGCTCTTCTACCTGGACCGGGTGCTGCTCTCGCTCGTCTGCCTCGGGCTCGCGATCGAGGGCGTCTGGTTCGCGCCCGGGCTGTGGAAGCTGGTCGCGTTCGCAGCCACTGGCATTCTCTTTTCCGTGCTGAACGCGGTCCTGGCGCGGCAGCGCACGGTCGACGCGCACCCGCTGCTCCTGCAGGCCGCGCGGCGCGTGGCGGAGATCTTCGACGTGCGCTACGTCGCGATGGGGCACAGCCACCGGGCGGCGAGCGAGCCGGTGGGCACGAGAGCGCGCTACTTCAACACGGGCTCGTGGACCAACGCGCGCCAGGTCGAGGGCTTCCCGCACGTCTGCGTCGAGGGCAAGGTGGCCGAGCTGCGCCGCTGGAAGGGCCCGCCGGTCGCCGGCGCTGCGCTCTCCGCACGCCAGGCCCAGACTCGGACGACGGAGACGGGCGCGCTGCCGATGCCGGCCTGACCCGTTTCGTTCCAGTCGTCCAGGAGAACCGAAATGTCCATGACCGAAGCGAGGAAGTTTTCCCTCGACCCGGTCGAATTCGCCGGAAAGCGTGCCCTTGTCACGGGCGGCACTCAGGGCATGGGCGAAGCCATCGTGCGGCGCCTGGTTGCCTCCGGCGCGATGGTCGCGACCACTGCGCGCTCACCGCTGCCGGAAGGGCAGGCGGTGGCACTGTTTGTCCAGGCCGACATCAGCACGTCCGCGGGCGTCGGCAAGGTGGCCCGGGACGTACTCGACCGTCTCGGCGGCCTCGACATCCTCGTCAACAATGTCGGCGGCTCCAGCGCACCAGGCGGAGGTGTGCTCGCCCTCACCGATGACGATTGGCAGCAAACCATCAACACCAATCTCTTTGCCGCCGTTCGCCTGGATCGCGCATTCCTTCCGGGAATGCTGAAGCAGGGATCTGGCGTCATCCTCCATATCTCGTCCATCCAGCGACGCTTGCCGCTGTTCGAGGCGACGCTCGCCTACGCGGCCGCCAAAGCCGCGTTGACGACCTACAGCAAGGGGCTGTCGAAAGAAGTCGGGCCCAAGGGCATCCGCGTGAATACGGTCGCGCCCGGCTTCATTGAAACGACGGCGGCGCAGCGCCTCATCGCCCGGCTCGCCGAACAGGCTGGGACCGACGAGGACGCGGCCCGCCGGAGCCTGATGGACTCGCTTGGGGGAATTCCGATCGGCCGGCCCGGTCGGCCCGAAGAGGTCGCTGAACTGGTCGCTTTCCTGGTCTCCGACCGGGCAGCCTCGATTCACGGGAGCGAATACGCGATCGACGGCGGAACCGTGCCGGTGGTCTGATGATCGCGGCCAGGGTGGCGGCCCGGCTCACTCGACCGCGTCGACCACGCTCTCGAACAGCCGGCGCCCGTCCTCGCCGCCGAGCACGCCCTCGGCGAGCCGCTCCGGGTGCGGCATCATGCCGAGCACGTTGCCGCGCGCGTTGGTGATGCCGGCGATGTCGGCGCGCGAGCCGTTGGGGTTCGCGCCGCGGACGCCGCGCTTGCCCCGCGCGTCGGTGTAACGGAAGGCGATCTGGCCCTCGCCCTCGAGGCGCCGCAGGCCCTCGTCGTCGATGAAGTAGTTGCCTTCGCCGTGGCCGATGGGGATGCGGATGACCTCGCCGCGCGCGTACTTCCGCGTGAATGGCGTCATCGCGTTCTCCACCTTGAGGTGCACGTCGGTGCAGACGTACCGGAGCGACTCGTTGCGCAGGAGCGCGCCCGGCAGCAGCCCGGCCTCGCAGAGGATCTGGAAACCGTTGCAGAACCCCACTACGTGGCCGCCGCGCCCCGCGAACTTCTTCACCTCGTCCATCACCGGCGAGAAGCGGGCGATGGCGCCCGTGCGCAGGTAGTCGCCGTACGAGAAGCCGCCGGGAAGCACCACCACGTCTGCGCCGCGCAGGTCGCGGTCCTTGTGCCAGATGAAGCGGGCGGCGCGGCCGAGCACGTGCTTGGCTACGTGGTAGACGTCGTGGTCGCAGTTGGACCCGGGGAAGACGACGATGGCGAACATCATCAGTCGAGGCCCTCGATCCGATATTGCTCGATGACGGTATTGGCGAGCAGCTTCTCGCACATCGCGGTGAGGCGCTCCTTGGCGCGCGCGCGATCGTTCTCGGTTAGCTCGAGCTCGATGATCTTGCCGAGCCGCACCCCCTTGACCTCGTCGAACCCGAGCGAGCCGAGCGCCCGGCCCACCGCCTGGCCTTGCGGGTCGAGCACGGACGGCTTCAGGGTGACGACGACGCGGGCTTTCATGGCGGCGGAAACTACGCGCCACACGGTCGAAACTCAAGCGGAACCGGTGCGCGCCTTTGCCTCGGCCGTTGGCCGTACTACGCTGCGTGCGTGTTCGAGCTCGCCGTCGCCTGCGCCGCGTTGATCGGGCGCGCGCTGCTCCAAGCAGCGGACGCCGCCGTGCTGGCGGTGGGAGAGGCGGAGACACGCGCGATGGCCGCGGCACCTTCGTCTCCAATCAGCGCGCGACTCCTCGCCGATCTGAAAGCGCACCCCGAGCCCACGGCCGCCGCGTTGCGGGGGGCGTCGCACGTGCTGCTCGCCCTGGCCGCGCTGGCGAGCGCCCGGTTCGCCTTCGCCTTGTTTTCCGACGCCGGCGGGGCCAGCGCCGCGGGGCTGCCCGCCGCCGCGCGCGGGTTGCCGGCCGGCGCGCTCGCAGTCGCGGTCGCCACCGCGCTGGTGGTGGGCGCCCTCGCGCTGGTCGTCGATCTCGCGCCGCGCTCGCTCGCCTCGGCGCGGCCAATGCTCTGGGGCCGAGCCCTGGCCTGGCCGGCGTGGCTGGTCTGCAGGCCGCTGCGGGCACCGCTGCTGCTGCTCCTCCGGCTCTTCGACTCCGCGCTGCTCCGCCGCGGCGCGACCGCGCGGTACACGCCGCCGCCTCCGCCGCTGGAGCAGATCGAGCGGATCCTGAGCGAGGACGCGCGCGCGGGCGGCACCGCACCGCCCGCGGAGATGGTGCACGGCCTGTTCAACTTCGCTGAGCGCACCGCCAAGGAAGTGATGGTGCCGCGCACGCAGGTGGTGGGCGTGCCGCTCGGGGCCACGCCCGCCCAGGTGATCGCGCTGCTCGCCGAGGAGGGGCACACCCGCATGCCGGTCTATGACGGCAGCCTCGACCAGATCCGCGGCGTTCTCCATACCAAGGACGTGATTCCGCTCTTGGCGGAGCCCAACCTGATCGTGCTGCAGGACCTTTTGCGACCGCCGCTGTTCGTCCCCTGGACGCTGCGGGTGGGGCAGGTGCTGCGCGAGATGCAGCAGAAGCGCAGCCACCTCGCGCTGGTGGTGGACGAGTTCGGCGGGCTCGCGGGGATCGTCTCGATCGAGGACATCCTCAGCGAGATCGTGGGCGACCTGCCCGATGAGCACCAGGAGCCGGAGCCCGTGCTGCGCCTGGGCACGGACGGCACCGCGCTGCTCTCGGCCGAGACGCGCATCGAGGAGGTCAACCGCGCCTTCGACGTCCAACTGCCGGCCGACAGCGGATTCGAGACATTGGCGGGGTTGCTCAACTCGTGCGCGGGCGCGATTCCACAGGCGGGCGACCGGTTCTTCGTCAACGGTCTCGAGCTGACGGTCGCGCAACGCGACGACCGGCGCGTGCGCATGGTGCGCGTCAGCCGGGCGCCGCGCACGGAGCCGCCGCCGGCGTGAGGCGGCGCTGAGGAGATGCCGGACGTCATCGCCGAGGCGGCGCGGAAATTGTGGTTGGGGGCATAGAGCTCCGATGAAGGCATAGGCTAGAGTCCCTCCCATGCAGATCGCAGGCAAAGTCGTCGTGGTCACCGGCGGCGCCAGCGGCATCGGCCGGGCGCTGTGCAAGCGCTTCGCGCAGGAAGAAGCGCAAGCGGTCTACGTCGCCGACCTCGACGCGGAAGGCGCCACCGCGGTAGCGATGGAGATCGGCAAGCGCGCGGTGGCGGTCGCCTGCGACGTGCGCGTCGAAGCGCAGGTCGCCGCGCTGGCGGAGCGCGCCTTCGCCGAGCAGGGTCGCATCGACCTGTTCTGCTCCAACGCGGGCATCGCGACGAACGGCAGCGTCGAGGTGCCCGACGCGCTCTGGCAGCGCACCTGGGAAGTGAACGTGATGGCCCACGTCTACGCGGCGCGCGCGGTGCTGCCGCGCATGCTCGAGCGGGGCGACGGATATCTCTTGCAGACCGCCTCGGCGGCGGGCCTCTTGACGAGCCTGGCCGCCGCGCCCTACGCCGTGACCAAGCACGCCGCGGTGGCGCTCGCGGAATGGCTCTCGATCACCTACGGCGCGCGCGGCATCAAGGTGTCCTGCCTCTGCCCCCAGGGCGTGCGCACCAACATGATGTTCGCCGGGCTGGAGGACCGCGCCACCGCCGCGGTGCTCGCCGCGGGGCCGGTGCTCGAGGCCGACGAGGTGGCCGAGGTGACGGTGCAAGGGCTGGCGGCCGAGCGTTTCCTCATCCTGCCGCACCGGGAAGTGGCGAAGTACATGGAAAACAAGGCGCGCGACTACGAGCGCTGGCTCGCCGGCATGCGCAGGCTGGAAGCGCGGCTGCCGCGTTAGAAGCGCAGCGCGTAGGCGGCGAGCGAGACGGTGGGGTAATCGAGGTCGCCGCGCGGATCGCGGACGTAGCCGCGGGACCGGTACAGCCGCGCGACTCCCTCGTTGCCGCGGCGCACGTGCAGGCAGATCGCGGGAACGCCCCAGCCGCGCGCGATGCGCTCGGCCTCGTCGAGCAGCGCCTTCGAATAGCCGCGGCCCTGCAGCGCGGGTTCGACCGCGAGGTGGCGCAGATCGGCGGCGCCCGGCAACCATGCCTCGTTGGTAGGCGCGCCCGGCTTGAAGAGGGCCACGGTGCCGATCACGCGGCCGTCCAGCTCCGCGACCAGCACGGTGGCGATGCGCCGCTTCTCCGCGACGGCCCGCAGGTCGCTCTTGCGGGCTTCGTCGACGACCACGTGCGGCATCTTGCGCGCATAGGCGGTGACGTAGCCATCGACGAGGAGCTCGCCGATGGACGCGTCGTCCTCCGCCCTCGCCTCGCGCACGAGCAGCATGGGTCGAGCATCGCCCAGGGTCCATTCGAACACCAGCCGTCGATCGGAGCGGACGAATCCGAGCGATCCGTAGAGGGCGCGCGCAGCCCGGTTCGCCTCGTCGACCGCGAGCAGCGCGGACGCCGGCCGCGCATCGCTCAAGGCGCGTTCCACCAGTGCGCGCCCGACCCCGCGGCGCCGCATCCCGGGCAGGACCGCCACCTCTTCGATGGCGAGCGCGGAGCCGCGGCGGACGGCCGAGAGGTAGCCAGCGGCCTCATCGCCGAATCGCGCGAGGAGGACCAAGCGCCCGGGTTCGGCGAGCGCGAGAGAGAGATCGTCGGCGGGGGTTTCGAACACATCCGGGGCGCCGGCCCAGGCGTCGTTCGCGAGCCGCCCGAGATCGGCGGCAAAGGCCAGGTCGCGCGCGTCGAGCAGGCGCAGCGCCAGCGGGGCCTCTGGGCGGATGGGCGGCGGACGGCCGGCCCAGGTCAACGAGAGCTGCGCCGAGACGGGCCGGAAGCCCAGCGCGCGCAGGAACCGCTGGCCGCCAGCGGCCGCTGGCGCGTCGCGTACGCGGGCGCGCAGCGCGACCGGGACCTGCCCATCCCCCGCCTGCCCCTTCGCCCATTCCAGGGCCGGCGCGATCAGCGCGCGCCCGAGACCTCGCCTGCGCCGCGAGGGAAGCACCGCGACGTACAGCTCCGCCGAAGTACGGCCGCGGCCGCTGGTCGCGGCAGCTCCAGACGAATCGATCGCCTGCTCGCGCAGCGCCGCGAAGGCGACCCCCGACAGCGTTCCGTCCTCGCCCTCCGCGACGCGCCAAAGCGGAAGCAGCGCGCGCGGCCCGCGGACGAGGGCAGCGAGGGCCTGCGAAAACGGCTCGACACTCTCGTCCTCGGCACGCGCCCTCTCGCCGAACGCGGCCGCGCGCTCCAGATCGCGCGGCGCGAACGGCCGCACCACGGCCGCCGCGCCGCCGGGATCGCGTCCGCCGGAATCGCGCGCGGCGGTCCTCACGCGCGCGTCGGCAGGCCGAGCGCGACGAGCTCGGCGATGTCCTTCGCCTGCATGGCCTCGCCGCGCCCGGTTTCGTTGATGCCGTCCTTGATCATGGTCAAGCAAAACGGGCAGCTGGTGGCGATGGTGCCCTTGCCGCCGAGCGTGGCGGCCGCCTCGTCGACGCGGTTCTGGTTGATGCGCTGGCCGAGCTTCTCCTCCAGCCACATCCTCCCCCCGCCGGCGCCGCAGCAGAACGTCTCGCTGCGGCTGCGGTCCATCTCTTTGATCTTGATCCCGAGCGAGACAAGCGCCTGCCGCGGCGCCTCGCTGATCCCGTTGTGCCGGGCCAGGTAGCAGCTGTCGTGGTAGGTGATGTCCTCGCACCCTTCGACCTGGCCGAGCTTGAGCTTCCCGTCGGCGACCAGCGCGGCGATCAGCTCCGAGTGGTGCAGCACTTTGAAGTGCCCGCCGAACTGCGGATATTCATTTCCGAGCGTATTGAAGCAATGCGGGCACTGCGTGATGATCTTCTTGATGCCGTAGCCGTTCAGCGTCTCTACGTTTCGCTGCGCGAGCGCCTGGAACAGGTACTCGTTGCCCAGGCGGCGCGCCGAGTCGCCGTTGCAGGTCTCCTCCTCGCCGAGGATGCAGAAGGAGACCTTCGCTTCTTTGAGGATCTGGACCAGCGCGCGCGAGACCTTCTTCTGCCGCTCGTCGAACGAACCGGCGCAGCCGACGAAGAAGAGGTACTCGAAGTTCTGCGCGGCCTCCTTGAGCGAGGCGGCCGTCGGCACGTCGAGGTCCGCGCACCACTCGCCGCGCTTGTTGGAGCCCATGCCCCACGGGTTGCCCTGGTTCTCCATCCCCTTGAAGACGCGCGCCGCCTCGTCGGGAAAACGGCTCTCCATCAGCACCAGGTTGCGGCGCAGGTCGACGATGCGCGGTAGGTGCTCGATGAACACCGGGCACGCCTGCTCGCACCAGCCGCACGTGGTGCAGGCCCAGACGGTCTCGTCGGGGAGCACGCCGCCCTCGCCCACCAGCGGCGGCAGCTTCTCGATCATCTCCGCGGGAAGCTGCAGCCCCGAGGCGAACGCGCCGGTGGAGCCGGTGGCCGGGCCTGTGTGCGCGCCGGCGCCGTTCGACGAGACCTCGGCGATCCGGTTCATCCGCTGCAGCAGGAAGTTGATCGGCAGCGGCATCTGCTCGGCGACGTTCTGCGCGTGGTGGCGGATGGCCCGGTTGACCTCCTTGTGCGTGAGCGGCTTGCCCGTGATGTAGGTAGGGCAATAGGTCTGGCAGCGGCCGCACTCGGTGCACGAGTAGGTGTCGAGGATCTCCTTCCAGGAGAGATCGGTGACCTTGGCAACGCCGAACTTTTCGCTGTTCTCCAGATCGAGCTTGGAGAGCTGACCCTGGGGGGCGAGCCGCTGGAAGAACACGGTCGGCAACCCGGTCAGGATATGGAAATGCTTTCCCAGCGGCAGGAAGTTGAGGAAGGCGAGCACGATCGCGATGTGCAGCACCACCCCGGTCGCGGTCATCGCGCGAAGGGCCTCCGGGCTTTTTCCCGAGAGCAGCCCGGCCACCGCGCCCGAGACCGGGAAGAACCAGGGGACCTCGCCGCGCGGCGCGAGAAGGCTCGCGTCGATCAGCACGTCGCTCCAGAGCACGCCCAGGATCATGCAGAGGATGAACGTGCCTTCCCAGCTGAGCGTCATCCGCTCCTTTTTCTGGATCAGTCGGTAATAGAGGAAGACCCCGGCGCCCAGCGTGCCGACGACGTCGACCAGGTCCTTGACGAAGAAATATCCGCGCCCGAGCGCGTGCGCCTCGTCGAGCAGCGGGAAATGAAACGAGGGATCGTAGGCAAGCCCGAACGAGGTCAGCGTGCCCACCTGGGCGACGAGGAACGCGGCGAAGATCGCGATGTGCGCCGTGCCTGCGATCGTCTCCGGCTTGCTCGGCATCCGCTTCTGTCCGAAGCCGTATTCGAGAAGCTTGCCCACCCGCTGCTGCGGGTCGTCCCAGCGCACGTCCTTGCGCGCGAAGAGCAGGGGCCGCACGCGATAGGACAGGGTCCAGAGGAAGAGCCCCAAGCCAACGAGGGTGAGGACGGTCGCGAGGACGGGTGCCATGGGCGCTCGGGCTCCTTGCACGGAAGGCCGCGCAGCTTAGTGCGGCCCAGGACGGGGCGCCAGAGGCCCGAGCGGCCAGGCGAGGCCGCGCCGCCCCGGCTCTGGCGGAATCGGGGCGGGATCGAAATGATCATCGACGATGCGACTGGCGGAGATGCTCGAGCAGCACCACGACTTGATCGTCGAGCGCTGGATCGACCGCGTGGCCGGCCGCCTTGCCCCTCGCGCCCTTCCGCGGCCGCAGCTCGCCGACGACATGCCGGGATTCCTCCACGAGCTGGCGCGCGCTCTGCGCGCCGGCGAAGGCGGGCCGCCAGACCGGCTCCCCGAGCGGAGCCCGACCTCCCAGCAGCATGGGGTGCAGCGCCTGATGCTCGGCATCGACATCGCGTCGGTGGTGGGCGAGTTCGGCGTGATGAACGAGGTGATTTGGGACCTCGCGCGCGAGCGCGGCGTGGAGGTTTCCGTCGACGAGATCGCCCTGCTGATGAGGTCCATCAACACCGGCATTCGCGACTCGGCTGAGCAGTACACCAACCGCCGCGACAGGGAGCAGCGCGAGCAGGCGGCGCAGCACTTCGCCTTCCTCGCCCATGAGCTGCGCAACCCGCTCCAGTCCGCCCGGATGGCCCTGCAGATCCTGGAAGAGCGCGGCATCGTTCCTCTCGGGAACGCCCGCGACGTGCTCGATCGCGGGCTTTCGCACGTGCAGGAGCTGATCGATCGCACGCTGCTCTCGATGCGGCTCGCGGCGGGGGCCGAAGTGGGCCCGCGAGAGGAGATCGAGCTGGGGCCGATGCTGCGCGACCTGGCGGCCGATTCCGCCATCGACCGCGAACGGCGCCGCCAATCGCTCAGTCTACAGATCGCGGACGGCGTCGTGATCTCCTGCGAGCCGCGCCTGCTTCGGTCGGCGGTGGGCAACCTGCTGCGCAACGCGATCAAGTTCAGCCGGGAAGGAAGCACGGTGACCGTGCGCGCCCACCGCTTCGAAGGCCGGTTGGCCATCGAGGTCGAAGACGAGTGCGGCGGCATCGCGCCGGAGCGGGTCAGCGAAGTCTTCGACCCCTTCGTGCAGGCGGGCGCTGACCGCAGCGGATTCGGCCTCGGGCTGGCCATCGCCAAGCAGGCCGCCGAGGCGCACCGCGGCTCCCTCCGGGTGGTCAACCTGCCGGGCAAGGGCTGCGTATTCGCGCTCGACTTGCCGGTCGCCCAGGACTGATCGCGCCGATCCATGGCACTGTGCCGCCAGCGTTCCGACTGCGGTGGGGCAGCCGGGCGAAGCAGAGGGGGCGGTCGATGCGCCAGATCTGGATCACCCGCGTGGGCGGGCCCGAGGTGCTGCAAGTGCGCGAGGCTCCCGATCCGCAGCCCAAGAGCGGCGAAGTGCGCGTCCGCGTCCGCGCGGCGGGCGTGAACTTCGCCGACACGATGGCGCGCGTCGGCGTCTATTCAGACGCACCGAAGATCCCCTGCGTGGTCGGCTACGAGGTGGCGGGCACGGTGGACGCCGTCGGAGCGGGCGTCCCCGCCTCGCGCATCGGAGAGAAGGTGCTCGCCCTCACCCCGTTCGGCGGCTACAGCGACCTGCTCTGCGTGCCCGCGGCGCAGGCGATGCCTTTTCCCGGACGGCTCTCCTTCAGCGAGGCGGCGTCGATTCCGATCGTGTGGTTGACCGCCTGGCACATGCTCGTGAGCCTCGGCAACCTCCAGAAGGGCCAGCGCGTGCTGGTGCACGCGGCGGCCGGCGGCGTGGGAACGGCGGCGATCCAGATCGCCCGCCGGCTCGGCGCGGTCACCATCGGCACCGCTTCGCCGGGCAAGCACGCGCGGCTGCGCGAGCTGGGCCTCGACCACGCCATCGACTACCGCAGCCAGGATTTCGAGGCGGAGGTGCGGCGCATCACCGAGGGCAAGGGCGTGGACATCGCGCTCGACTCGGTGGGCGGGCGCTCGTTCCGCAAGAGCTACCGGTCGCTTGCCCCCATCGGCAAGCTGATGATGTTCGGCGCCAGCTCGGCGACGCGCGAGACGCGCAACCTGGGCGCGGCGCTCGGCATGGTCGCCGGGATGCCCATCTTCTTTGCGCTGCCGATGATGCAGGCGAACAAGGCCGTCTTCGGCGTCAACATGGGCCATCTCTGGGACCATGTTGACTTACTGACCGGATACCTGCGGGAAATCCTGCGCGGCTTCGAGGCCGGCGACTTCCGGCCGGTGCTCGATGTGGAGGTGCCGTTCGCGGAGGCGCCGCGCGCACACCGGCGGCTCGCCGCGCGCGAGAACTTCGGCAAGGTCGTGCTGGTTCCCTAGTGGATCATGCGGAGCCGCGGCGCGCTCGCACGCTCGAGCAGGTACTTGTCGATCACCTGCCGGTACTCGGAGAGATCGCGGCAGCCCTGCATCAGCCACTCGTCGCCGATCACCAGCGCGGGCGCGCCGCGGATGCCGAGCGCCTCCGCCTCCTCGACGCCGTCGTTCACTTCGGCGGCGGTGCGAGGATCGTCGAAGCGAGAGATGAAGCGCTGCAGATTGAGGCCCGCCTGGCCGGCCATCTCGAGGATCACGTCGCGGCGGGCGACGTTGATGCCGCGCAGGAAGGCCGCATCGCGGAGCGCCACGAGGAGCTCGCGCTGCGCCTCCACGCCCTCGGGCAGCGCGGCCTCCAGAGCGATGAGGGGCGGCAGGCTGCTGGTCGGTGGATCGCGGCCGGTCCACAGGTCGGGCACGATCCCCTGCCCCTCGGGCTCCTTGGCGACGCGGCGGAAGTGGCGCGCCAGGACCGCGCGCTCCTTGCGGTCGGGCAGCTCCTGCTCCGGCCGCAGCGGATAGCCGCGGTAGCGCCACCGCACGCTGCTGCCGTACTCGTCGCGCAGATAGGCGAGGCGCACATCGGCGAGATAGCTCCAGGCGCAGAGAACGTCGTGGTGAAGGACGACCTCGACCGCCTCCGAATCCTCGTGCACCCGACCGACCACGGCGTCCGGCGTCTGCCTGAAGGCCATGTTGCAACTCTGGCAGGCATCCACGGCCCCGGGCAAGCGGGTGGAGGGGGCGCGGGTATGGTAGGCGAATGCGCACATCCGGGCCCGCGTGTTCAGGAGAGGCGGGCGATTTCCTTGGCGCGCTCGACGATGGCGCCGGCGATGTCGAGGCCGGTGGCCTCCTCCAGTCCCTCGAAACCGGGGCTGGAGTTCACCTCCAGCACCATCGGGCCGGAGCGAGCCTCGAGCAGATCGACACCCGCCACCTCGAGCCCCATGGCGCGCGCGGCGCGGAGGGCCGCCTCGGTGAACGGGGCAGGCAGCTCGAGCGGCGAGCCCTCGCCGCCGCGGTGCAGGTTGCTGCGGAAGCCGTGGCGCGCTGCGCGCCGCATGGCGCCCGCGACGCGCCCGCCGACCACCAGGGCCCGCACGTCCCGGCCGCGCGACTCGGCAACGAACTCCTGCAGCAGGATCTCCTGCCCCAGGTCCTGCAGCGTCGAGAGGATGCTCTCCACCTCGGCCATGCTGTGCGCGATCATCACGCCCACGCCCTGGGTGCCGCGGATGAGCTTCAGGATCGCCGGCAGGCCGCCGACCTGGGCGACGAAGCCCGAGAGGTCGCCACCGCCGCGCGCGAGCACGGTGCGCGGCACCGCCACGCCGTGGGCGGCGAGGAGCTGGAGCGCGCGCAGCTTGTCCCGGCTGCACTCGATGGCCTGGGCGCCGTTGACCACCGGCACCGACAAGGCCTCGAGCTGCCGCAGTACTTGAAGACCGTGCGCGGTGACGCTCGCGCCGATGCGCGGCAGCACCACCGACAGCCCGCTCAGCTCCTCGCCATCGCAGAAGAGGCCCGGCTTGCCGGTCTCCAGCACCAGGCTGCAGTGCAGGATGTCGATCACCCGCGGCTCGAGCCCGTGCGCGCGCGCCGCCTCCACCAGCCGCCGCGTGGAGTAGAGGCTCTTTTTGCGCGAGAGGATGCCGAACTGCGGGCGGCGCGCCCGCGCCACCTTGCTCTTGGTTTTCGCCGCCTGGCGTGGCATCGGCGCCGCACCCTACACGAACCGGAGCGCAGGGCCCCGTACCGGAGGAATCGGCCGGCGGCCGCTCGCAAGTGCGTGCTGCGCGTGCGCGCGGCGTTTGCTAAAGTCCGCGGCCCTGATGAAGACGCCCGCTCGGCAACCGCAGATCACGCCGGAGATCGCCGCGCAGCACGGCCTCTCCCCCGACGAATACGCCCGCATCCAGAAGACGCTGGGCCGAGACCCCAACCTGGTCGAGCTCGGCATCTTCTCAGCGATGTGGTCCGAGCACTGCTCCTACAAGTCGTCGCGCCGCTTCCTCAAGCTGCTGCCGACCAAGGGCCCGCGCGTCCTGCAGGGGCCAGGCGAGAACGCCGGCGTGGTCGACGTCGGGGGGGGAATGGCGGTGGCGTTCAAGATGGAGAGCCACAACCACCCGAGCTACATCGAGCCCTACCAGGGCGCGGCCACCGGCGTCGGCGGCATCCTGCGCGACGTCTTCACCATGGGCGCGCGGCCGATCGCCTCGCTCAACTCGCTTCGTTTCGGCTCCCCCTCGCACCCGAAGACCGCGCGGCTACTCGAGGGCGTGGTCGCGGGCATCGCCGGGTACGGCAACAGCATCGGCGTCCCCACCGTGGGCGGCGAGGTGGCGTTCGATTCGAGCTACGACGGCAACTGCCTGGTCAACGCGTTCACGCTGGGGCTGCTCAAGGCGGACAAGATCTTCCGCGGCACCGCGAGCGGCGTCGGCAACCCGGTGATGTACATCGGCGCGCGCACCGGCCGCGACGGCATCCACGGCGCCACCATGGCGAGCGCCGAGTTCGACCAGGAGAGCGAGAGCAAGCGACCCACGGTGCAGGTCGGCGATCCCTTCCTGGAGAAGCTCTTGCTCGAGGCCTGCCTGGAGCTGTTCAAGGGCGACGCGCTGGTGGGCATCCAGGACATGGGCGCGGCGGGGCTCACCTCGTCGAGCGTGGAGATGGCGAGCCGCGCCGGCAGCGGCCTGGAGCTGGACGTCGACGCGGTCCCGCGCCGCGAGGACGGCATGACGCCGTACGAGGTCATGCTCTCCGAGTCGCAGGAGCGGATGCTGCTGGTCGCGAAGAAGGGCCGCGAGAAAGAGGTCGAAAGCATCTGCGAAAAGTGGGACCTCTCCACCGCCGTGGTGGGCCGGGTCACCGACTCCGGCAGGCTGGTGATCAAGAGCAAGGGCGAGGTGGTCGCGGACCTGCCGATCGCGCCGCTCACCGACGAGGCGCCCAGCTACGACCGCCCGCGCAAGCGGCCCGAGTGGCAGGACGCGGTCCAGGCCCTCGATCTCGGGAAGATCCCCGAGCCCAAGGGGCCGGCCCTCCTCGAGGCGTTCCGGGCGGTGCTCCCGGGCAGCGCGAGGGCGGCGTGGCGCTCTCGGTCGACTGCAACTCGCGCTGGTGCTACCTGGAACCGCGCCTGGGCGCCGCGCACGCGGTGGCGGAGGCGGCGCGCAACGTCTCCTGCGTGGGCGGCGAGCCTCTCGCGATCACCGACTGCCTGAACTTCGGCAACCCCGAGCGGCCGGAGGTCATGTGGCAGTTCGAGCAGGCCTGCCTCGGCATCGCCGACGCCTGCAACGCGCTCGGCACGCCGGTCGTCTCGGGCAACGTCTCGCTCTACAACGAGACCGAGGGCAAGGGCATCTTCCCGACGCCGACCATCGGGATGGTGGGGTTGGTCGAGGATTGCGCGAGGCACGCGAAGAGCGGATTCGGCGCCGCGGGCGAAGTGATCGCGCTCCTCGGCGACCTGGGCACGGGCCATCTGGGCGGCAGCGAGTACCTGCGCACGGTGCACGGCCGCATCGCCGGGCTGCCGCCGCCCCTGGATCTCGCGCGCGAGAAAGCGGTGCAGGCGGCGGTGCGCGCGCTGGTGCGCGCGGGGCTCGTGGGCACGGCGCACGACTGCTCCGACGGCGGCCTCGCGCTGGCGCTGGCCGAGGCCTGCTTCCGCAAGGATCTGGGCGCCACCGTGTCGCTGGAGAAGGCGCTCGCGGGGAGGCCCGCGCTCCGCGCCGATGCGCTCCTGTTCGGCGAGGACGCCGGCCGCATCGTGATCGCCTACCCGGCTGCGAACGCCGCGCAGGTGGCGCAGATCTGCGCGCAGCACGGCGCGCCGCTGGTCGAGCTGGGCAAGGTGGGCGGCAGCCGGCTGGTCATCGCCGGCGCGGGGGGAACACCGCTGATCGACGCGCCGGTGTCCGCGCTCAAGGCGCCCTACACCCAGGCCCTGCCGCGCATCGCCGGCGAGGAGATGCACGCCGCCATCGAAGGCGTGCACGGCTAGCCGTGCGGACGCGTCTCCTCGACGCCTCCCGCCCTGCAGACCTCGACGAGGCCGCGCGCCTGTTGCGCGCCGGCAAGCTGGTGGCCTTCCCCACCGAAACGGTCTACGGCCTGGGCGCCCTGGCGCTCGACCCGCTCGCGGTGCGCGGCATCTACGCCGCCAAGGGGCGGCCCGCAAGCAACCCGCTCATCGTCCACGTGCGTGGAGTGGCGGAGGCGCGGGCGCTTTCGACCGCCTGGCCCGGGGAGGCGCAGCTTCTCGCGGAGAGCTTCTGGCCGGGGCCGCTCACGCTGGTGCTGCCCCGCGGCGCCGCGGTGCCCGACGAGGTGACAGCGGGCGGCCCCACGGTGGCGCTGCGGGTGCCCTCGCATCCGGTGGCCCGCGCGCTCCTGGACCGGGTCGGAGAGCCGCTAGCGGCTCCCTCGGCGAACCGCGCGGAGCACGTCTCGCCCACCACCGCCGCGCACGTGGGCAGCGATCTGGACGGGCGCATCGACGCAATCGTCGACGGCGGGCCCTGTGCGGTGGGCATCGAGAGCACCGTGCTCTGGCTCGACCCGGCCTCTGCCTCTCCGCCAAGGCTGTTGCGCGCGGGCGCGATCGGTCGGGCGAAGATCGAACAAGCCCTGAAGACGAGGATCGGGACGGGACCTGCCTCGCACGACGCCGCGGTCGCCGCCTCGCCAGGGCTTCACGCCCGCCACTACGCGCCCGCGGGCCTCCTGCGGCTGGTGCCCGAGGGCCGCATCGAGAAGACCGCGCGCGCGCTCGCGCAGACCGGGCGCCGGGTGGGCGTGCTCGCGCGGACCTGGGCCGGGGTCGAGGATGTGCCCGCGAGCTTCGCGTGCCTCCGGCTTCCCGAAGACCCGGAAGGGTACGCCCGCGGTTTCTACGCCGCGCTGCGGGCGCTCGAGGAACAGGGCTGCGAGGCGATCGCCGTGGAGGACATCCCTGCTACGGGCGAGTGGGAGGCGGTGGCGGATCGCCTGCGGCGCGCCTCGTCCTGAGCGGGGGCACGCCACAGACCAGCAACCCCAGCGTCCCCAATCCGCAGAACGCCAGCGGGGCCAGCGCCGGAGGCCTGCTGCCCATCTTGATGCCTCCGTCCTGGCCGAGCGGGATGCGCCAGGCGGCGAGGACGTCGCGCAGGCCGGTCAGCAGATGTCCGCCGGTGTGGAACCAGAACCCGAGCAGACCCACGGCGATGCCGGCGCCGAAGAGAAAGGCCAGGACCCGGCGCCCGCCCGCATCCCAGCGGAGCAGCGCGACCAGGCCGGCCAGCAGGGTCACCGCGGCGTAGGCCAGCGGAATCCAGGAGCGCCACGTCTCGCCGAGCGCCTCGCGATGTTCGAAGCGCACCTCGCAGAGCAGGAGCGCTGCGCCGCCCAGCAAGGCGCCCGCGACGCGCTGGTCGCGATCGCGCATGCGTTCCCCGGTCATGGCTTGACCACGATCTCGCCGGCCATCTCCTCGTGCCCGCTTCCGCAGAAGATGTCGCAATGGAAGGGAAAGTTCCCCGCCTTGTCGGACGCGATGCGCACGCGAGTGACCTTGCCCGGCTCGATGTTCTCGTCGATCTTCAGATCGGGGACCTGGAAGCCGTGCTTGCGATCGAGCGTGGTCAGCTCGAGCACTACCGGCTGGCCCAGCTTCAGCTCGATGACCGCGGGCATGAACTTGAACCTCTCCGCCGTCACCGGGATGACCTTTTCCTGCGCCTTCACGCCGGCGGCGGCGAACGACGCGGCGAGCAGGATCCCTGTCGCGCCCCGCATCAGTACGCCCCGCGCACTTGCGGCTGCTGAGCAGCGGGCGCGCCTTCGAGGGAGTCTTCCTTCAAGTTTAGCGTCAGGCGCGACTTGTCGGCGGAGATCTCGCGGAAGCCGAGGCCACGCCGCGGATGCGTGGGATCCCATGGAACCGGAGCACGCTTCGGCTGCGACAGCGGAGCCGGCAGCGGGAAGATGAGCGACTTCGCCGCGTGGTGCGCGATCGCGCCGGTTTTGAAGTGGTGCTCCTGGTGGATGTGGCCGTAGAAGACGGTCACGTTCTTCCAGTGCTGCAGGAGGTCGATGGCCTTGCTGCCGTCCTTCGTGGCCCAGTCCCAATGCGGCGCGAGGTCGAAGAGCGGCCGGTGCGTGAAAACGACGATGGGCGCTTCGGCCGGATGCGCCTTTAGATCAGCGAGGAGCCAGTCGAGTTGGGCGTCGCCCAAGGCAGCTTGCGGATCGGAGACGTTGTCGATCACCGCGAAATGAATGCCTTTGTGGTCGAACGAGTAGTGCGTCGCGCCGAAGTTTTCCTCGAAGGCCTTGCCGTGGTCGAGCGACGCGTCGTGCTCTCCGGGCATGTAGCGCCGCACCGGCGTCTTGAGGTCCGCCACGATGGCCTTGAACTCGCGCATGCGCGTTCGCCGCTCGTTCTCGTCATCGGTGGTGTGGGTCAGGTCGCCGGTGAAGACGACGAAGTCGGGCTGCCGCGGCAGCGCATTGACGGCCTGCACGGCCTGCCGCAGCGTGTTGGCGGCTTCGGGGTTCGGCGGGCCTTTGAAGCCCCAGTGCGTGTCGGAGAGTTGGACGAAGAAGAAGTCGCCGTCCGCGTTGCCCGATCTGCGCGGGTTGTTGGTGCATGCCCCTGCCAGTCCCGAGGCGAAGACGACTCCGCCCAGACCGAGAAGTTGCAGGAAGGTGCGACGTCCGCCGGGTTCGCTCATTTGGGGGTTTCCTCCGCCCGCCATGACTCGATAGCCCCGCTTCCTATTCCCGCGGTGCGGCGTGTGCGTCGCTGTCGGCGATCAGGCCGATAAGTGCGTCTTTCTAAAATGGCCCACACGCCGCTGTCGCCTGATATACGAGCTCGACAGTCCGCTGGGCCCGGAGGCCATCCCATGCAACGAATCGGCATCGCCCTGTTGCTCGCGTCGGGCGCCTGCGGCGGCGGAGCCGCCCGCTCGACGGACGGCAGGGTCGCGGGCAAACGTGGGGTCGCGTACGGTTTCCAGTCGGCGCCGGATCTACGAGCGTTCCCGGCGTCGGTCTCCTGGTGGTACAACTGGTCGCCGCAGCCGGACGCCGGTGCCGTTGGCGCTTCGTCGACGATGGAATTCGTCCCCATGGTGTGGGGCGGCTCGTTTGACGTCAATCAACTGGCGGCCACAATTCCCGCCGGCGCCAAATACCTCCTTGGCTTCAATGAGCCTAATTTTGGTTCGCAATCCAACCTGACGCCCGAGGCGGCCGCCGCGCTGTGGCCCCGGCTGCAGCAGCTCGCAGCCCTGCGAGGGCTGAAGCTGGTCTCACCCGCGCTCAACTATTGCGGCGGACTGTGCAATGAAACGGATCCCTTCGTATGGCTCGACAAATTCTTTGCCGCCTGCAGCGGCTGCCAGGTCGATTATATCGCGATGCACTGGTATGCATGCTCGAAAGACGCACTTGTGTGGTACCTGGGCAAGTACAAGGCGAAATATGCGCAGCCGCTGTGGTTGACTGAATTCGCGTGTCTCGACGACGCGGTCCTCACCGACCCGAAAGAAGCTCAGTACATGCAAGATGCGCTCGGCGTGCTGGAGGCCGACCCCGCGATCTTCCGTTATTCCTGGTTCACCGGCCGATTCCCGTCCAAGCCGGTGGTCGATCTACTCGCCGCGCCGGTCGGCGCCTTGACGCCCTTGGGAAAGGCGTACGTCGACCATCCGGCCGGTCCCTGACGACTTCACCCCTTGCTAATGCTCGCGCCGCGTGAGCTCGACGAACTTCCGCAGATCGGCGTCGTTCACGTCCGACACCGCCCAGTAGCTCATGCCGTCCTTCGACCAGCGATACGCGCCGTAGCCGCGTCGGGAGAGGCGCTGCACCGGCTGGTCGCCGCCAGACTTGCTGGGCCAAACGAA
>WNFI01058701.1_pt1 | contig 22151 bp, 26 predicted proteins | sample 5400471 | NCBI WGS metagenome assembly WNFI01 (sample SAMN13153348, study PRJNA577476) | soil metagenome | isolation source: 100 cm saprolite on Douglas fir-dominated hillslope | place: USA:California | collected 2013-09-17
CTTCGCGGCGATCTACCATCCGGTGGGCATCGCCATGCTGGTGGCGGCGCCGAAGAACCTGGGCATGGCGCTCGGCTGGAACGGCCTGTGGGGCAATCTAGGCCTCGCCTTCGCCGCGCTCGCTTCCGGGGCGCTCATGGACCTCTGGAGCTGGCGCGCGGCCTTCTTCATCCCGGGCCTTGCGTCGGTCGCCGCCGGCGCCCTGTTCCTGCTGCTCGTGCCGGATCCGGGCCCGGTGCCGAAGCGGTCCAGGTCGATCGGCCTGCACCTCGATGCGCGCGCGATGGCGCAGATCTTCGCCGTGCTCCTGGTCGCGACCGCCTGCGGCGGCGTCATCTTCAACGCCACGACCGTGGCGATGCCGAAAGTGTTCGACGAGCGCCTGCGCGCGCTCACCCAGACCAATCTCGGCATCGGCGCCCTGGTGGCGTTCGTCTATTCGGTCGCGGCGTTCGCGCAGGTGCTGATGGGCAGGCTGATCGACAAGTTCGAGATGAAGCATCTCATGGTCGCGGTCGGCCTGGTGCAGATTCCGCTGCTGGCGCTTGCGGCCAGCCTCGACGGCTGGCCGATGCTGATCATCGCCCTGTGCATGATGATGGCGATCTTCGGCCAGATCCCGCTCAACGATGCGATCGTCGGCAAATACGTCGCCGACGAGTACCGGGCGCGCGTGCTGTCGGTGCGCTACGTGGTTTCGCTCGGCGTCGCCGCGATGACGCAATCGCCGTCGGCCGCGGCAGCGATCTGACGAGACGCTCTTTTCCCGTGAACGCGAGGTAGTGCCGGCCGCTCGCGCGGCCGAGCATGGTGATGCCGGTCTTCTGCGCGATGGCGTGGCCCATCTGCGTGAGCCCCGAGCGCGACACGAGGAACGGGATGCGCATCTGCGCGCACTTGATGACCATCTCGGATGTGAGCCTTCCGGTGGTGTAGAAGACCTTGTCGGAGCCGTCGATCGCGTCGAGCCACATGAAGCCGGCGATGGCGTCCACCGCGTTGTGCCGCCCGACGTCCTCGACGAACATCAGGATCTCGCCCTCGGTGGTGGCGAGCGCGCAGCCGTGCACCGCGCCGGCCTGTTTATAGATGGTTTCGTGCTTGCGCACCTTGTCGATCAGCACGAACAGCTTCTCGTCCGACAGCGAAACGTCGTTCCGCAGTCTGACGCTGTCGATTTCTTCCATCAGGTCGCCGAACATCGTGCCCTGGCCGCAGCCGGAGGTTACGGTTCTCTTCTGGATTTGCTTCTGAACGCTCTTGCTTCTCCTTCGGGTCGTAACTGCCACGGACTCGGTTTCCCAGTCGACCTGGACGGCGGTTATTTCACTAATCGAAGAAACCAAGCGCTGGTTGCGCAGATAGCCGATGGCGAGCGCCTCGGGGGCGTGGCCGAGCGTCATGAGGGTGACGATCTCGCGCTTGTCGAGGTAGAGGGTCAGGGGATGCTCGCCGGCGATCGAGGTCGGCACCATCTCGCCGTTCTCGTTGTAGGCCTCGACCTCGAACGTCGCCGGACGGGCGGCGTTGGTCAGAAGAGGTCTCTTGTTATCCACCGATGTAGGACATCTCGATTTTCTTCATCTTGGCCGTTTCAAGAGTCCTCATTTCGGAGTAGCGGTCCGAACGATCCGCCCAAACGGCCGCGATCTCGTTGCGGATCTCCTCGTCCGAGGCGCCGCCGCGCAGCAGCGACTTCAGGTCGTGCCCGGATTGCGCGAACAGGCAGGTATAGAGCGCGCCCTCGGTGGACAGCCGCATGCGGGTGCAGCTCGCGCAGAACGCCTGCGTGACCGAGGAGATGACGCCGATTTCGCCCGCGCCGTCGAGGTAGCGCCAGCGCTCGGCGACTTCGCCGGGATAGCCGGCGCCGGCCGGCTCGAGCGGCCAGCGTTCCGAAATCCTGCGCACCACGTCGGCGGAGGGCACGACGTCGTCCATGCGCCAGCCGTTGGTGCTGCCGACGTCCATGTACTCGATGAAGCGCGCGATGTGGCCGCTGCCGCGCCATCGCTCCGCCATCGCCACGACGTCGCGGTCGTTGACGCCGCGCTTGACTACCATGTTGATCTTCACCGGCCCGAGGCCGGCGGCGGCCGCCGTCTCGATGCCCTCGATCACCTTCGCCACCGGAAAATCGGCATCGTTCATGGCGCGGAAGACCGCGTCGTCGAGCGAGTCCAGGCTTACCGTGACGCGATCCAATCCTGCCTCTTTCAAGGAATGGGCTTGTTTGGCCAGGAGTGAGCCATTTGTAGTGAGAGTAATTTCCACATCGAGTTCCGCAAGCAGGGACACCAGGCGGTGCAAGTCGCGGCGCACCAGCGGCTCGCCGCCGGTTAGCCTGACCTTCTTCACCCCGAGGCCGGCGAACGCGCCGGCGAGGCGCGCGATTTCCTCGAAGCTGAGGATCGCGTCGTGCGGCAGGAACTTGTAGCCGGCATCGAACACTTCGCGCGGCATGCAGTACACGCAGCGGAAGTTGCAGCGGTCGGTCACCGAGATGCGCAAGTCGCGCATCGATCGACCGAGCCGGTCCGCGAGCGGACCTCCATTCCAGGCGGGCGCGGCCGTCGAACGCGCGCCGGAGCCGCTTCTCCGCTGAATGGGAATGACCTTCTTTGCCATGGTGTCTATCTCTGAAAAATCATAGCAGACAGGGGTATAGTGCGCGGCATGCCGGGGGCTGAAGTTACAGATAAAACCGTCCTGCGAAAGCGCGTTGCGGTCGTGATGCAGCGCCGCGCGCTCGACAACCGCTGGCAAAGCGAGGTCTGGGAGCCGCTCGGCGTGCTTTCCGGCTACGAGGGCTCCGCCGAACCGCGCGTCCTGGTAGAGCAGGCGGACGTCAAGCAATGGCTCTACCCGGGCTTCGAGCTCGTCCTGCGCCCCTCGGAGGCCGAGGGTTATTACCACAATGTCTCGTCTGCCGAGCCCTGCGTGTTCATTCTGTGGCGAATGCAAGGCGAGAACGCGGTTCCCCAGTTCGCGACCGCGAGCTACGACGAGGCGAGCCGCTGGATGGACGGCGGCGAGAAAGTCGATCGGGTGCCGATGCCGCCCGAGCTGTTCCTGTGGGTTGGCGAGTTCGTGGAGCGGAACTATCGCTCCACGCCGAAAAAGCGCATCAGGCCGCAGTCGTTCCTGTCGCCGAAGGACCGTGCGCGGTGAGTGAAGAGAAGCGCAGCTCCGAAAAGCAGGATTTCCTGCGGCGCTGGTCGCGACTGAAGCGGGAATCGGCCGCCGTTTCTCCGGCAAAGGAAACAGAAGCTGAAAAACCGCTCGAGCTTCCCGCCCTCGACAGCCTGACCTTCGAGTCCGATTTCAAAGCGTTCATGCAGTCCAGGACCGAGGAGGGCGTCAAGCGCGCGGCGCTGAAGAAGCTTTTCTCGGATCCGCGCTTCAACGTCATGGACGGGCTCGATACGTACATCGACGACTACAGCAAGGCCGAGTCGATCCCCGAGGAGATGCTCGCGCTGCTCCAGCACGGCCGCCAGAGGCTGATGGAGCCCGCGAAGGAAGAGAAAAAAGAGACCCCGGAGCCGCGAGGAAAGCCGGCTGGAACTGCTAATCAAGATGGCGATCCAGCACAAGACCCTGAAGCTGTGTAACTGCAACGGGACGATCGCGCTCGATGCCGCGGCGCTCGCCGCGGCGTTGAAATCGGCGGCGCCGCTCAGCGTGCATAGCGAGCTGTGCCGCAAGGAGGTTGCGCGCCTGCAGGGTTCTCTTGGCGACGCCGAGCTGCTGATTGCCTGCACCCAGGAGGCGCCGCTTTTCACGGAGCTCGCACAGAGCGCCGATTCCAAGGCCGAGCTGCGCTTCGTCAATATCCGCGAGGCCGCGGGCTGGTCGGCAGAGGGCAAGTTCGCCACGCCCAAGATCGCGGCGCTGCTCGCGGCTGCGGCACTGCCCGATCCCGAGCCGGTGCCGAACGTCGAGTACAAGTCCGGCGGCGAGCTGCTGATCATCGGGCCTTCGTCGGCCGCTCTTTTTTGGGGTTTGAAGTTGAATGAAAATCAAAATCTGAAAGCAAGCGTACTCATTACCGGCCAAGACGGCGGCGAGCTTCCGGCCGAGCGCCGCTTCCCGATCTGGTCCGGCAAGCCGGTGCGCGTCTCGGGCTGGCTCGGCGCCTTCGAGGTCGAGTGGCGGCAGGAAAACCCGATCGACCTCGAGCTCTGCACCCGCTGCAACGCCTGCATCGACGTCTGCCCGGAAGACGCGATCGACTTCGGTTACCAGATCGACCTCGGCAAGTGCAAGGCGCATCGTAAGTGCGTGACGGCGTGCGGCGCGATCGGTGCGATTGATTTTTCCCGTGTTGAAAAACAACGAAAAGAAAACTTTGACATGGTGCTCGACCTCTCCGCGGAGCCGCTGCTGCGGATGCCGGACCTGCCGCAGGGCTACCTCGCCCCCGGCAAGGATCCGCTCGAGCAGGCGCTCGCCGCGGCGCAGCTCGGGCAGCTCGTCGGCGAGTTCGAGAAGCCGCGCTTCTTCCAGTACCGCGAAAAAATCTGCGCCCACGCCCGCTCGGGGATCACGGGCTGCACGAAGTGCCTGGACGTCTGCTCGACCGGCGCGATCACGGAGGATGGCGACCACGTGAAGGTCGAGCCTCACCTGTGCGCCGGCTGCGGCGGCTGCTCGACGGTATGCCCCTCGGGCGCGATGACCTATGCCTATCCGAAGACCGGCGATGTCGGTTCAAGGTTAAAAACAATTCTCTCTACCTACCGCGAAGCCGGCGGCAGGGACGCCTGCCTCGTGCTGCACAATATGGAAGCCGGCCGGCAGCTGGTGCAGGGCGCGGGCCGGCACGCCGTGCGCGGCGGCAAGGGCCTGCCGGCGCGCGCGATTCCCTTCGAAGTGTTCCATATCGCGTCGGTCGGCATCGACCTGCTTCTGGCGGCGGTCTGCTACGGCGCGAGCCAGGTCGTCATCGTTGCAGACAAGGACAACCCCGAGGCGTATGCGGCTGCCCTGCGCGAGCAGATGGCGCTCGCGCAGTCGATATTGAATGGATTGGGCTATCAGGGCGCGCATTTTTCCGTTTTCCACGTAACGGATTCGAAAGAGCTGGAAAGACATCTCTGGTCGTTGCAGCCGGCAGCCGGCGTGTCCAGACCCGCAGCGTTCAATCTTTCGCCGGAAAAGCGCACCACACTGGACTTCGAATTCGATCATCTGGCAAGAGAGAGTTCCAAAAAAATAGATGAGATAAAGCTTCCGGCAGGGGCGCCATTTGGTGCGTTACTCATCAATAAGAACACCTGCACGTTGTGCAAGGCGTGCATCGGCGCCTGCCCGGAGGCGGCGCTGCTCGACGCTGAAGACGCCCCGAAGCTGCGCTTCATCGAGCGCAATTGCGTGCAGTGCGGCCTGTGCGAGAAGACCTGCCCCGAGGACGCGATCACGCTGGTGCCGCGCCTGCTGCTCGGCGCCCAGGCGAAGGAGCCGGTTACCCTGAACGAGGCCGAGCCGTTCAATTGCGTGCGCTGCGGCAAGCCTTTCGGCACGCGGCAGATGGTCGACAACATGCTCGGCAAGCTCGGCGGCCACTCGATGTTCGCCGGCGCCGGCGCGCTCAAGCGGCTGCAGATGTGCGGCGACTGCAGGGTCGTCGACATGATGGACAACAAGAGCGAAACGACTATCTTCGATTACAAGAAATGACCGCCAGGTGAAATGAGTACGGCGCCGATGTCGTTCGTGCCGACCCTCGCGCCCGAAGAGCTCGCCCGCGCTAATTTCTACGGCCTGCTCGCGCGCCTGTTCTGCGCGCCGCCCGACGCCGCGCTGCTGCAGACGCTCGCCGCGGCCGACGACCTCGAGGCGGAGGACGGCGGCGTCGCCCTCGCCTGGCGCGATCTGGCGCAGGCGGCTGCGGCCGCCGACCCGGAAGCGGTGCGGGAGGAATATGACGGCGCCTTCATCGGCACCGGCAAGTCGCCCATCACGCTTTACACGACGGCTTATTCCGTTCGCTATACAAACGAAGTGCCGCTCGTCGATCTGCGCCGCGACCTCGCGGCGCTGCGTCTTGCGCGCCGCAGCGAAGCCACCGAGCCGGAGGATCACGTTGCCGCGTTGTGCGAAGTCATGCGCCATCTCATTGCCGAGCAGAAAGCGGAGCTCGAGCAGCAGAAACGTTTCTTCGAGCAGTGGATTTGGCCCACTGTCCAGCCGTTGTGCGGTGCAATAGACAAGTCAGACCAAATCAATTTCTACCGCACGGTCGCGCGCTTCGCGATGGCCTTCTTCAAGCTTGAGCATTCGGCCTTTGAAATGCTCTAGAATCGTGCGCGTATCTGCATATGCATACGTATGCATAGCTACATCATAGAAATACAAAAAATTCTGGATGGAGGTAGCCATGACTGACCGTACCAAGCGCCTATCCCGTCGAAACTTCCTCCTGGCAGTGGGCGCCGGTGGCGCCGCCAGCGCTGCGGTGATCGTGGCGAGCAAGCCCGCTCCGGTCCAACCCACGAAAGACACGGACAAGCGTGCGACACGCGGCTATCACGCGAGCGAGCACGTCAACAACTACTACCGCACCACGAAGGTCTGAGGAGGCCGCCCATGCTGTTGACGAGAAAATCGACCGCGGGAGCAGATTCGGCCATTGGCGCGCAAGCGCGCATTGCGAGGGGACTGCAGGCGGTCCTGGCGAAGACGATGGACCGGCGCACGTTCCTGCGGCGCTCGGGCGTGACTGCCGGCGCGGCGGCCGCGGCTTCGCAGCTTCCATTCAGCATGATCGGCACCGCTGAAGCCAAGGAAGAAGCGGGCAAGGTCGAGATCAAGCGCACCGTGTGCACGCATTGCTCCGTCGGCTGCGCCATCGACGCCGTGGTGCAGGACGGCGTGTGGGTGCGCCACGAGCCGGTGTTCGACTCGCCGATCAACCTCGGCGCGCATTGCGCCAAGGGCGCATCGATCCGCGAGCACGGCATCACCCACGACTCGCACCGCCTGAAGACGCCGATGAAGCTCGAAGGCGGCAAGTGGAAGAAGATCAGCTGGGACCAGGCGCTCACAGAAGTTTCCCAAAAACTTCTTTCCATTAAAAAAGAAAGCGGTCCAGACGCGACGTTCTGGATCGGCTCCTCGAAGCACAACAACGAGCAGGCCTACCTGCTGTGCAAGTTCGTGCGCCTCTTCGGCACGAACAACACCGACCACCAGGCGCGCATCTGCCACTCGACCACGGTCGCCGGCATCGCCAACACCTGGGGCTACGGCGCGATGACCAACTCGTACAACGACGAGCAGAACTCGAAGTCGCTGCTGTTCTTCGGCTCGAATGCCGCCGAGGCGCACCCGGTTTCGATGCTGCACACGCTGCACGCCAAGGAGAACGGCTGCAAGGTGATCGTCGCCGACCCGCGCTTCACCCGCACCGCGGCGAAAGCCGACAAGTACGTGCGGGTGCGCTCGGGCTCCGACGTCGCGTTCCTGTTCGGCCTGCTCTACCACGTGTTCAAGAACGGCTGGGAGGACAAGGAATACATCAAGGCGCGCGTCTACGGCATGGACAAGGTCAGGGAAGAAGTCATGGCCAAGTACACGCCCAAGGCCGTCGAGGAGGTTACCGGCGTGCCCGAGCAGGAGATGTACGAGACCGCCAAGATCCTCGCCGAGAACCGCCCCGGATTCATCATCTGGGCGATGGGCCAGACGCAGCACACCAACGGCAACGCCATCGTGCGCGCAAGCGCGGTGCTGATGCTCGCGCTCGGCAACGTCGGCCGCTCCGGCGGCGGCACCAACATCTACCGCGGCCATGACAACGTGCAGGGCGCGACCGACATCGGGCCGAACCCGGATTCGCTGCCGGGCTACTATGGGCTGCTGCCGGGCTCGTTTGCGCACTGGGCTCGGGTCTGGAACGTCGATCTCGGCTGGCTGAAGAAACAGTATCCGTCCGAGGCGATGATGGGCAAGCCGGGCATCACGGTATCGCGCTGGATCGATGCGGTGACCGAAAAGAACGAGTTCATCGACCAGGATTCGAACCTGCGCGCGGTGGTGTTCTGGGGCCATGCGCCCAATTCGCAGAGCCGTGGCCTCGACATGCTCGAGGCGATGAAGAAGGTCGACCTGATGGTCGTGATCGACCCGTACCCCTCGGCGACCGCCGCGATGTTCGCGATGGCGAAGAAGGACGGGGCGTACCTGCTGCCGGCGGCGACGCAGCTGGAGACTTCGGGCAGCGCGACCGCCTCGAACCGCTCGATCCAATGGCGCGAGAAGGTGATCGACCCGCTGTTCGAGTCGCGCACCGACCAGATGATCATGTACCAGCTCGCCGAGAAGCTCGGCTTCGCCGACCAGCTCGTCGGCAAGAAGGACGGCAAGCAGAACATCAAGCTGGTCCAGGGCAAGGGCGGGATGGAGCCGGACATGGAGGACACACTGCGAGAGGTCAACCGCGGCGCGTGGACCATCGGCTATACCGGCCAGTCGCCCGAGCGGCTGCAGGCGCACATGCGCAACATGCACGTCTTCGACGTAAAGACGCTGCGCGCGAAAGGCGGGAAGGACGCGAAGACCGGCTACGACCTGACCGGCGACTACTTCGGCCTGCCGTGGCCCTGCTACGGGACTGCGGCGATCAAGCATCCCGGCTCGCCCAACCTCTACGACACCTCGAAGCACGTCATGGACGGCGGCGGCAACTTCCGCGCCAACTTCGGCGTGGAGAAGGACGGCGTGAACCTGCTGGCCGAGGACGGCTCGCATTCTAAGGGCGCGGAGATCACCACCGGCTACCCCGAGTTCGACCACGTGCTGCTGAAGAAGCTCGGCTGGTGGGACGATCTCACGGTCGAGGAAAAAGCCGAGGCCGAGGGCAAGAACTGGAAGACCGACCTCTCGGGGGGCATCCAGCGCGTCACGATGAAGCACGGCTGCCATCCTTTCGGCAACGCCAAGGCGCGCGCCGTGGTCTGGAACTTCCCCGACGGCGTGCCGCTGCACCGCGAGCCGCTGTATTCGCCTAAGCCCGACCTGGTCGCCAAGTGGCCGACGCACGACGACGTCAAGGTGCTGTGGCGCCTGCCGACCAAGTTCAAGAGCGAGCAGCAGAAGGCGATCGCCGACAAGGCACACGAGAAATTCCCGCTCATCCTTACGAGCGGACGCCTGGTCGAGTACGAAGGCGGCGGCGAGGAGACGCGCTCCAATCCGTGGCTCGCAGAGCTGCAGCAGGATAACTTCGTCGAGATCAATCCCAAGACGGCCGCCGACCGCGGCATCCGCAACAACGAGTACGTTTGGGTGAGCACGCCTTCCGGGGCGAAGCTCAAGGTCAAGGCGCAGGTGACCGAGCGCGTCGGCGCCGACACCTGTTTCATTCCGTTCCACTTCTCGGGCTGGTGGCAGGGGCAGGACATGCTGCCCTACTACCCGGAGGGCGCCGCGCCGATCGTGCGCGGCGAAGCGGTCAATACCGCGACAACCTACGGCTACGACCGGGTGACGCTGATGCAGGAAACCAAGACCACGCTTTGCCAAGTGGCGAAGTTCCAGGCTTAAGGAGAGAGAGCCATGGCGAGAATGAAATTCCTCTGCGATGCCGAGCGTTGCATCGAGTGCAACGGCTGTGTTACTGCCTGCAAGCAGGAAAACGAGGTTCCCTGGGGGGTCAACCGCCGCCGCGTCGTCACTATCAATGACGGCGTGGTCGGAGCGGAGAAGTCGATCTCCGTCGCCTGCATGCACTGCTCCGACGCTCCTTGCATGGCGGTCTGCCCGGTGGACTGCTTCTACCGCACCGACGATGGCGTGGTGCTGCATGACAAGGACCTGTGCATCGGCTGCGGCTATTGCTTCTACGCCTGCCCGTTCGGCGCGCCGCAGTTCCCGCAAGCGGGCGCCTTCGGCCTGCGCGGCAAGATGGACAAGTGCACCTTCTGCGCCGGCGGCCCCGAAACCGACCGCAGCGAAGCGGAGTTCCAGAAGTACGGCCGTAACCGGCTGTCCGAGGGCAAGCTCCCGGCCTGCGCCGAGATGTGCTCGACCAAGGCGCTGCTCGGCGGCGACGGCGACGTGATTGCCGACATCTACCGCGATCGGGTCGTGCGCCGCGGCAAGGGCTCCGAGGTCTGGGGCTGGGGCACCGCCTATGGACCCGGAAGGCCTGGCGCTCAACCGCCCGCTCCGGCGCGCAAGTCATGAAAAAGGTCTTGTTTCTCGTTTGCATCGCCTTTGCCCTGTCGGCCTGCGGCGAGCGCGAGCAAGTGGTCAACCAGCAGCCGTCCGAGAAGCGCTACCAGGGCAAACGCGATACCAAACCCTGGGACAACGACCCGCTCGCCTATGGCAGCGGCAAGTGGAGCAAAGGCGATCGCACGAGCTGGGAGACGCAGATCAAGGCGCGCCAGCTCGGCCAGCACGAAGACAAACGCATCTATCAGTAGATAGAGCGGCGCTCCAACAGGAGGAGTAGATGAGGTTTATTTTTTCCGCGGCGCTCCTTTTTGCCTGTTCAGCTTTTGCTCAAAAGCCTGCGCAGCAGGACCCGGTGCCGCCGGCGCAGGAGAGGCAGCAAGAGCGCCAGGTCACGCAGCCCGGCAACAACGCGCCCGTGTGGAACAAGGTCCAATCCGGGGCGCCCAGCTTCACGAGCATCCCGGGGCGCGAGACCGACGTGCTGATCCAGCCGCAGGCGCGCTTTCCCGGCCAGGAGCACAGGACAACGGCCGGCGAAGCCTGGCGCCAGTTCCGCAACGGGCCGGTCACGTTCTACGGCGGCTGGCTGGTGGTGATCGTCTGCCTGATCATCGGCGCCCTGTATTTCGGCAAAGGCCCCGTCAAGCTTCACGACAAGCCCACTGGCCGCCTGATCCGGCGCTTCAGCTCGACCGAGCAGATCGTGCATTGGAGCACGGCGATCAGCTTCTGCATCCTCGGCCTTTCGGGACTGATCATGCTGTTCGGCAAATACATCCTGCTGCCGGTGATCGGCTACACGCTGTTCGCCTGGCTGACAGCCCTCGGCAAGAACCTGCACAACTTCGTCGCGCCTTTCTTCATCGTCTCGGTGATCGCGATGATCGTCATCTTCCTGCGCGACAACCTGCCCAGGGTCTACGACTGGATGTGGTTCCAAAAGGCCTGGGCGTTCTTCACGCGCGGCGAGCACATCCCTTCGGGCCGCTTCAATGCCGGCGAGAAGGGCTGGTACTGGTTCGGCGTCGTGGGGCTGAGCATCGTCGTAAGCTGGAGCGGGGTCATCCTGCTGTTCCCGAATTTCGACCAGACCCGCGCGGTGATGCAGGACGCCTGGATCTGGCACGCCTCGGCCGCGGTGCTCTACATCGCGATTTCGCTCGGCCATATCTACATGGGCACGATCGGGGTCGAGGGGGCGTACGGCAACATGCGCACCGGCAACACCGATGAAACCTGGGCGAAGGAGCACCACGAGTACTGGTACAACGAAGTGAAGGCCGGCAAGCGCGAAGGCGCGGGCGGCGCGGTGCCGGCCGGGGCCCCCCACATGAAGGAGAGATCATGAAAAAAATCGTTGCCGCGCTGGCGGGTGGCATTCTGATCGGCGCCATTGCCGCGTCGCACGCCAAGCTTCCGGCGCCGCCGCCGAAGAGCGATGCGGAGAAGGCCGCCGAGGCGGACAAGGCAGCCGCCGCCAAGGCGAAGGATGCCAAGGACCTGGCCAAGGCACAGGACCGGGCGGTCGCGAACTACAAGAAGAGCCACGCCTCGATGAGTGCGAAGAAAAAGTAAGGAAGACAATGAAAAAGGCCCTGCTGGTTCTCGGCGCTGCGGCGCTCACGGCCTGCCAGAGCATACCGTCCGACGCGCCGAGAGCGGTTGCAAACCTGCAGCCGACGAAGAACGGCAAGGCCTCCGGCACGGTGAATTTCTATCAGCTCGGCGACAAGGTGCGTGTGGTTGCCAGCGTCAGCGGGCTGGTGCCGGGGCGCGAGCACGGCTTCCACATTCACGAGGCCGGCGACTGCAGCTCGGGCGACGGCATGAGCGCCAAGGGCCACTTCAACCCATCGGGCAAGGCGCACGGCCATTACGGCACGCCGGAGCGCCACGCCGGCGACATGCCGGCGCTCAAGGCGGACGCGAGCGGCAACGCCAGGCTCGAGGCCGATCTGGACGTCATGAGCGTGACCCCGGGCCCCGCCAGCATCGTCGGCCGCGGCCTGATCGTGCATGCCGACCCGGACGACTACAAGACCCAGCCCACGGGCAACGCCGGCGCGCGCATCGCCTGCGCGGTAATTCAACGCAGCTGAAAAAGACGTAGAGGAGGAGGAGCGAAAGGGCGCCGCAAGGCGCCCTTTCTTTTTCTATGCGCCTTCGACGACTATCAGCTCGCCGCGCGAGGCTCGCTGGCGCAGCTTGATGAGCGGCGCATATTCCGGCGAGCGGTACCATTTCAGCGCCTGGTCGTAGGATGGAAACTCGAGGACCACGATGCGCTTGGGCGACCAGCCGCCTTCGAGCGGCTCGGCCTTGCCGCCGCGCGCCGCGAACCTGCCGCCGTACTTCTCGATAGTCGCCGGGACCTGCTTGCGGTAGTCGGCGTAGACGCCAGGGTCGGTAACTTCGATTTCGCCGATGACGTAAGCAGACATGCTTTTCCTTTAAAAAAATTGTCTTGCAAGGGTAAGAGCCAAGCCTAACGCGGCACAACCGCCCACGACCGGAATGACCCCGGCTTTGTATCGAAACAGGGCCAGCAGCGCCCCGGCCCCGATGACTGCTGAGGGCCAATCGAATCCGTCCGCCGGTCCCTGCGGCCACAGCACGTGGTAGGCGAAGAACAGCGCGAGGTTCAGCACCACGCCGACCACGGCGGCGGTGATCGCGGCGAGCGGCGCGGTAAATTTCAGGTTGCCGTGGGTCGTCTCGATGAACGGCGCGCCCATGAAGATGAAGACAAAAGACGGCAGGAAAGTGAAGAAGGTCGCCACTAGCGCGCCGGCGATGCCTGCCGCAACCAGGTTTTCGCCAAAAATTGCATGGGTCCATGCGCCGACGAAGCCGACGAAGGCGACCACCATGATGAGGGGACCCGGCGTGGTCTCGCCCAGCGCGAGCCCATCGATCATCTGCAGCGCGGTGAGCCAGCCATAGTATTCCACGGCGCCCTGGTTCACGTAGGGCAGCACGGCGTAAGCGCCACCGAAGGTGAGCAGCGCGGCCTTGGTGAAGAACCATCCCATCTGCGTTAGCGTGCCGTCCCAGCCGAATGCCGCCGCCAGCAGACCGATTGCGGCGCCCCACAGCGCGATGCCGCCGCCCGCCCAGCCCCAGAACTTCGCCCAGGAAAACCGGGCATGCGCCGGGGTCGGTGTGTTGTCGTCGATCAGGGCGGTGCCGTGGCCGGGCAGGGTTGGGCTGTGGGCCGAAGAAGAGAATTTTCCCGGCGCGTAGCGACCGCCCAGGTAGCCCGCGATTCCCGCTGCGAGGATGATCGCCGGGAACGGGACCTGCAGGGCGAATATGGCGATGAAAGCAGCCGCGGCGATCGTCCACAGCCAGGCGTTCTTGAGGCCGCGCGAGCCGATGCGGTGGGCCGCGGCGAGCACGATCGCCACGACAGCGGGCTTGATGCCGTAGAACACGCCCGCCACCAGCGGCAGGTTGCCGTAAGCGAGATAGATCCACGACAGCGCGATCAGGATAAACACCGAAGGCAACACGAACAACCCGCCCGCGGCAATGCCGCCCCAGGTGCGGTGCATGAGCCAGCCGATGTAAGTGGCGAGCTGCTGCGCTTCGGGGCCGGGAAGCAGCATGCAGTAGTTGAGCGCGTGCAGGAACCGGTTTTCCGAAATCCAGCGCCGCCGCTCGACCAGCTCCTGGTGCATGATCGCGATCTGCCCGGCCGGGCCGCCGAAGCTGATGAAGCCGAGCTTCAGCCAGAAACGCAGCGCTTCCAGGAAGGAAATCATTTCAGTCCCGGGAAGCGCAGCGCCGGCAGGCAGGTATGCCGGCCGCCCGCTACCGGCACCACCTGCACGTCAACGCCGTACAGGCGCTTCAGCGTGTCGGACCTGATCACCTGCTGCGGCGCGCCGATTTCGAGCGCGCGGCCTTCGCCGAGGAGGAGGGCGCGATGCGCGCCGAAGAGCGCGTGGTCCGGATCGTGGCTCGAGAAGAGAATCGAGATGCCGGTCGCAGCCAGCTCCGAGATTTTTCCGAGTACCCGGATCTGGTTGCCGAAGTCGAGGCCCGCGGTGGGCTCGTCCATCACCAGCAGCCTCGGCTCCTGCGCCAGCGCCCGGGCGACGAGGGCGAGCTGGCGCTCGCCGCCGGAGACCTCGGTGACCGGCTTGTCCGCGAGCTGCGCGATGCCGAGCGACTCGAGCGCGCGTTCGGCGACCTGCCGGTCGCGCTTGCCCGGCGCCGCGAATGCCCCCAGGCGTGAAGTGCGGCCCATGAGCACGAACTCGCGCAGCGTGAAAGCGAAGTACGCGCTATGGCCCTGCGGCACGTAACCCGCCCGGCGGGCGATGTCCTCGCGCGAAAGGCTCTCGATGGCATTTCCTTCAAGGCCGATAAAGCCCGAATGTTTCCTGATTAAACCGAGAAGGGTTCGAAACAGCGTCGTCTTGCCGCCGCCGTTGGGGCCGAGCACGCACAGCACCTCGCCTGCGGCGAGCGAGAAGCTCACGTCGCTTCCCACTGTGTGCCCCGGGAAACCGAAGCCAAGCGAGCGGACCTCGAGCATCACCAGCTCCTCCGGGCGAGAGCGAACAGCCACAGGAAGAATGGCGTGCCGATCAGCGCCGTCAGCACTCCGGGGGGCACTTCGGCGGCGGTAATCGTGCGGCACAGCGTGTCGACTGCCAGCATGAAGCCGGCGCCGAGCAGTACCGCGAGCGGCAGCAGGCGGCGAAAGTCCGGCCCGACCAGCAGCCGCGCGCCGTGCGGCACGAGCAGCCCGATCCAGCCGATGATGCCCCCTAGCGCGACTGCCGCCGCGGTCATGAGAGTCGCTGCCGCAATCACGACGAGGCGCAGCCTTCCGGTATTGACTCCCAGCGCCCGGGCTTCGTCGTCCGGCAACGCCAGCAGGTTCATGCGCCAGCGAAGGAGGACCATGGGAGCGAGCGCCAGGAGAACGAGCGGGGCGACGACGCCGAGCTCGCGCGGCGTGACGGAGGCCAGACTGCCGAGCAGCCAGAATGTTATCGCCGGCAGCTGGTTGTCCGGATCCGCCAGGTACTTGAGCAGCGCGATCAGCGAGCCGAGCAGGCTGCCGATGACCACGCCCGTAAGCACCAACGCGAGCAGCGGATCGTGTCCTCGCAGCTGCGAGCTGATCAGGTAGACGAGCGCCACTGCAAGCAGCCCGCCGGCGAAAGCGAAGACCTGAATGAGGAGGACATTCGCGGAAAAAAATATCGCGAGCGCTGCGCCGAGCGCAGCGCCTGTAGACACCCCCAGTATGTCGGGAGACACGAGGGGGTTGCGGAACATCCCCTGGTAGGCGGCGCCTGCCGCGGCGAGCGAGCCGCCGATGATCAGCGCTGCGAGCACGCGCGGGCCGCGGATCTGCAGCACGACGGTCTCGACGTTGGGCTCCGGGGCGTGCGAGCCGCCCGTGAGCTTGGCCGCGAGAAGCGCAAGAAGGTCGGAAAGCGAAACCGGATAGCGCCCCACGGCGAGCGCAATCGCTATCAAGGCGGCCAGCGCGGCCGCGGCGGCGAAACAAGCGAGCAGGCTCGAACTTCTCATTTGGTGCGGATGCAGGGCAGGCGATACTCTTCCATATATGAACCGGGTGTCCAGCTAGATGATCGCGGCGATCGCCGAGGGCTTGCAGCGTGTCTTTCTGCTCGACGCCGATCTGTGGAGCATCGTCTTGCTGAGCCTCGAGGTGAGCCTGAGCGCGGTGCTGCTGGCGACCCTTCTGGGCCTGCCGCTCGGCGCCGTGGTCGCGGTCAAGCGGTTCCCCGCCCGGAAGGCGGTCATTGTAGTGCTCAATGCGTTGATGGGCCTGCCGCCCGTGGTTGTCGGCCTGCTGGTTTACCTGCTGCTGTCGCGCGCCGGCCCGCTCGGCGATCTGGGGCTGCTTTTTACCCCGGGCGCCATGGTGGTAGCGCAAACCATCCTGATCCTGCCGATCATTGCGGCGCTGGCGCGCCAGGCGCTGGAAGACGCGTGGCGCGAGTACCAGGAGCAACTGCGATCCCTCGGCGCCGAAGGAATGAAGGCGGCGCTGACGCTGGTGTGGGACATCCGCTTCTCCCTCGTCACGGCGGTGCTGGCGGGCCTCGGCCGCGCCAGCGCCGAGGTCGGCGCAGTCATGATCGTCGGCGGCAACATCGACGGGGTGACGCGCGTGATGACGACCGCGATCGCCCTCGAGACCTCGAAAGGCGACCTGCCGCTCGCCCTCGGGCTGGGCTTCATCCTGATCGCGATCGTGCTGGCGTTGAACGCCGCCGCGCAGCTGGTGAAGGACGCGGCACAGAGGCGCTTCGGATGAGCGCCGCGCCGATCCTGCCGCTGAAGCTGGAGGAGGTCGTGTTCGCGGCCGGCGGGCAAGTAATCATCGACCGGGTCACGCTGGATATTGCCGCCGGGCCGAGCACCATCATCCTGGGCGCGAACGGCGCGGGCAAAAGCGTGCTGATGCGGCTGATGCACGGGCTGCTCGAGCCGACATCGGGCAGCCTGAGGTGGAGCCAGGAGGATCGCCAGCGCACCCGCCGCAGGCAGGCCATGGTGTTCCAGCGGCCGGTCATGCTGCGCCGCTCGGCGCTGGCCAACGTCCAGTTCGCCCTGGAGCTCGCCGGCATCCCGGGCGGCGAGCGGGAAGCCCAAGCGCTCGCGGCGCTCGACGAGGTCGGATTGCGGCCGCTCGCCCACCGGCCGGCGCGCGTTCTTTCGGGCGGCGAGCAGCAGCGGCTCGCGCTGGCGCGCGCCTGGGCGCTGCACCCCGAGGTGCTGTTCCTCGACGAGCCGACCGCCAGCCTCGATCCCGGCGCGGCGGGACGCGTGGTAGAACGCGCGCCGGTGGAGCGCTTCTTCTCTAAGCCCGCCACCTCGGAGGCGGCGGCATTCATCAAAGGAGAGGTGCCCTGGGTAGGATTCTGACCCTGCTTGTACTGCTCACCTGCTTGCCTGCGCAGGCTCAATCGAGATTCATCACGCTCGCATCGACCACGTCTACCGAGCAGTCGGGCTTGTTCAAGCACCTGCTGCCGATATTTGAGAAGAAGACGGGGATCCAAGTCCGAGTAGTCGCTGTGGGCACCGGGCAGGCGCTCGACATGGGGCGCCGCGGGGATGCCGACGCGGCTTTGGTTCACGACAAGATCGCGGAAGAGAAGCTCGTCGCCGAAGGCTGGTACGTGGACAGGCGCGATGTCATGTACAACGATTTCGTCATGGTCGGGCCGAAGTCCGATCCTGCCCGCGCACGCGGCTCCGACACGGTCATTGCATTGAAGAAAATTTCCGAGCAGAAAGCGCCCTTCGCCTCGCGCGGCGACCGGAGTGGGACTCACGCAGCGGAGCTGCGGCTTTGGCAGATAGCGGGCATCGATCCCACGGCGGGCAAGGGCAGCTGGTATCGCGAAACCGGCTCCGGAATGGGGCCGACCCTCAACACCGCCTCGGCCATGAACGCTTACGCCCTGACCGACCGCGGCACCTGGCTCTCCTTCAAGAACCGCGGCGAGCTCACGATCCTGGTCGAGGGCGACAAGCATCTATTCAACCAGTACGGCGCGATGCTGGTCAATCCGGCGAAGCATCCGCACGTCAAGAAGGCTGACGGCATGGCCTTCATCGACTGGCTGATCTCTCCGGGGGGTCAGAAGGCGATCGCCGACTACAAGATCGACGGCGAGCAGCTATTCTTTCCGAACGCGGCAAAGTGAGATGTCTCGCTATCCGGGCCTGACATTGCGTGTGCTCGGCAAGGGCGTTCCGGCCATGGGGCCGGGGAAAGCCGACCTCATCGTACGCATCGGCAAGACCGGGTCGATCTCCGCCGCCGCGCGGGCCATGGGGATGTCCTATCGCCGGGCGTGGCAGCTTGTTGAGGCGCTCAACGGGACCTACAGCAAGCCTGTCGTCGCTACGGCGATCGGAGGCAAGCGGGGAGGGGGCGCGCGCGTGACGGCCTTCGGCGCGCGCCTGGTAACCCTGTACCGGGCTATGGAGAACAAGGCGTCAGCTGCGATCGCGCCCGACCTCAAGCGCTTCAACGCCCATCTGCGAGCGACGCGCAAGAGCCGTGGAGCCCGGTAGCCTCGCTATATTCCATGGTATATAGCGAATGCCATGGAGCAAAGCGTCATTGCGCTGCTTGCCGCGGGAATGCTGGTCGCGGCATTCCTCTACGCCTCCGTCGGCCACGGCGGTGCTTCGGCGTACATCGCCGCGATGGCGATAGCGGGGGTTGCGCCCGCAGAGATGCGTCCTATTGCTCTGCAGCTCAACGTGCTCGTGTCGGCGATCGCCACCGTAAAGTTCTATCGGGCAGGGCATTTCCGCTGGCGCCTGTTCTGGCCGTTCGCCGTGACCTCGATTCCGGCCGCTTATCTCGGCGGCGCTATCACATTGCCCGGCACCGCATACAAGATACTCGTCGGGGCGGTGCTGCTGTACGCCGCTTGGCAGCTCTGGTGGAGCGCGAGAGCCGGCACGGAGTTGCGTCCGACGCGCGATGTTCCGCCCGCTCTCGCAATGATCATCGGCGGTGCGCTCGGCGTGCTTTCCGGTCTGACCGGCGTTGGCGGGGGCATTTTTCTTAGCCCGATGCTGCTGCTGCTCGGCTGGGCCGGTACCAAGCAAACTTCCGCAGTCGCTGCACCATTCATCCTCGTCAATTCGTTGTCCGCGCTCGCCGCCGGATTCGTAAAAAATCCTGCGATGCCGCCCGACTACGCGTGGCTGCTGATGGCCGCGGTAGTCGCAGGAGGCTGGACGGGGGCGGAATACGGCAGCCGGCGATTCTCCAACCCGGTTATTCGCCGCGCGCTTGCATTGGTGCTCGCCGTTGCCGGCGGGAAAATGGTTCTGGTATAGATACCGTATGAAGACCTTCGGCTTCGCCGGCTGGTCCGGGAGCGGCAAGACCACGCTCATCGAGAAGCTGATCCCGCGCTTCATCAAGAAGGGTTTGCGGGTTTCGCTCATCAAGCACGCGCACCATACTTTCGACGTCGATCATCCGGCAAAAGACTCCCACCGGCACCGCCAGGCCGGCGCCTCCGAGATCCTGGTGACTTCGTCGCGCCGCTGGGTGCTGATGCACGAGCTGCGCGGCGCGCCAGAGCCGCCGTTCGAGGCGCAGCTAAACCGGTTCTCTCCCTGCGATCTGCTGCTGGTGGAGGGTTTCAAGTTCGCCCCCATCCCGAAGCTCGAGGTATGGCGCGCCGAGACCGGCGAAGCGCTGCTGCATCCCAACGATCCGCACATCATTGCGCTCGCGACCGACACGAAGGTGGAAACCGCCCTGCCGGTTTTCGACCTGAACGACGACGCAGCGCTCGCGGCGTTCGTCCTGGAGTACCTGAAGGTCGGATGAAAGGGCTGCTCTCCGTCGACGCGGCGCTCGAGGTGCTGCTCTCGGGTGCCCGGCCGGTCGCGGACATCGAGGACGTGCCGGCGCTCGAAGCGACCGGGCGTGTGCTCGCACGGCCGCAGCGCTCGACGATGGACGTGCCGCCGATGGACAACAGCGCGATGGACGGCTATGCGCTTCGGCTTGCCGATTTACAAAAGAGCAATAAGCTGAAGATCGCACAAAAGATCATGGCCGGTTCCGTCGGAAAGGAACTTTCAAGAGGAACTGCGGCGAGGATCTTCACGGGAGCGCCCATCCCTCCCGGCGCCGACGCGGTGGTGATGCAGGAGTTTTGCGCGGTCGAGGGCGATGAAGTCGTCGTCAAGAAATCTCCGAAGCCCGCCGAGTGGATCCGCTATACCGGCAGCGACGTAAAAAAAGGCGGCGAGATCCTGCCCGCCGGAAAGCGCCTGCTGCCGCAGGACACGGGACTCGCGGCTTCGGTCGGCATCAAGACGCTGCCGGTATTTCGGCGGGTCCGGCTGGGATTGTTTTTTACCGGAGATGAGCTTGCCATGCCTGGCGATCCTTTGCCGCCGGGGCGCATTTACAACTCGAATCGCTTTACCTTGCGCGGGCTCGCGGAGCTGTTCGGTTGCGAGATCCACGACTACGGAATCGTTCCCGACAGCCTCGACGCGACGCGGCAGGTGCTGCGCAGGGCCGCCGCCGAGTGCGACCTGATCGTCACCTCGGGCGGAGTGTCGGTCGGCGACGCCGATTTCGTGAAGCCGGCGGTCGAAGCCGAGGGCTCGCTGCTGATGTGGAAGATCGCGATGAAGCCGGGCCGGCCTCTGGCGTTCGGGAAAGTGGGCGATGCCGCCTTCATAGGGCTGCCGGGAAATCCGGTGTCCAGTTTCGTCACCTTCCTTGTCTTCGTGCGCCCGTTCCTGCTGAAGATACAAGGCAATTCAAACGTAGAACCAAGAAGCATCAATGCCAGGGCCGACTTCGACTGGCCCGAGCCCGACGCGCGGCGCGAGTTCCTGCGCGTAAAATGGAACGCGCAAGGCGGCCTCGACCTTTACCCGACGCAGGACTCGGCGGTTCTGACCTCGACGGCATGGGCCGACGGGCTGGTGGACAACCCGGCGCGTCAGGCGATCAGGAAGGGCGAGTTGGTGCGTTTCCTCCCCTATTCGGAGCTATACAGGTGAAATGCGGATGAAGCTGACCGTGCGCTTCTTCGCCAGCGTGAAAGAGCAGCTGGGAAAGGACGTCGAGGAAATCGAAGTGCCGGCGGGGATCGGGACGGTCGCGGCCTTGCGCGCGCATTTGATGAAACGCGGCGGCGACTGGCAGACGGTATTCGCGGAAAAGAGGTTGGTCAGGACCGCAGTCAACCAGGAAATGGTCCAGCCCGCCGCGGCCATCAAGGCGGGCGACGAGGTCGCGTTCTTTCCGCCGGTCACCGGGGGCTGAATTGAAAATCCTGGTGCAACGCGGCGATTTCGATCTCACTGCCGAGGTCGATTCGATCAGAAAGAGCAACCCGAAGATCGGCGCGGTGGCGAGCTTCATCGGCCAGGTGCGCGACGTCGGCATGACGCTCGAGCACTACCCGGGCATGACGGAGAATTCGATCCGCAAGATTGTCGAGGAGGCGAGATCGCGCTGGCAGGTCATGGACTGCACCGTGATCCACCGCTACGGCGAGCTCAAGCCCACCGACCAGATCGTGCTCGTCGCCGTGGCCAGCGCCCACCGCGGCGACGCCTTTGCAGCCTGCGAATTCATCATGGACTACCTCAAGACGCGGGCGCCGTTCTGGAAGAAGGAGCACGGCCCGCAGGGGGCGCGCTGGGTGGAGGCGCATTCCTCGGACGACGAAGCGGCCGAGCGCTGGCGGCCTTGAATGCGGCTGGGCAGCCCCCATCTGGCCTGCTAGCGGGTACTCTTAAAGGCCATACGGATCAGCAAGATGCGGTTCGAAAAGTTCACCACCAAGCTGCAGGAGGCGCTTGCCGAGGCGCAAAGCGCCGCGCTCGGCCACGACCACCGGTACATCGAGCCTCAGCATCTGCTGCTGGCGTTGCTGAACCAGGAGGACGGCGCCGCCGCCGCCCTGATCAGCAAGGCTGGCGGCAATGCGCCGCTTCTGAAGAGAGCTCTTTCTGAATCCATAGAAAAGCTGCCAAAAGTGGAAGGCACGCCGGGCGAGGTGCACATCTCGCGCGAGCTGACCCAGCTGCTGAACGTCGCCGACAAGGAAGCCCAGAAGCGCGGCGATCAGTACATCGCCTCGGAGCTGTTTCTGCTTGCCGCTGCAGCCGACAAGAGCGAGACCGGAAGGCTCCTGAAGGCGGCCGGGTTGACAAAGCAGTCTCTGGAAAAGGCTGTCGCGGAGGTGAGGGGAGGGGAATCCGTTTCGTCGCAAACAGATGAAGCGCAACGCCAGGCCCTCGCCAGGTACACCCTCGATCTGACCGAGCGCGCGCGCCAGGGCAAGCTCGATCCGGTGATCGGGCGCGACGACGAGATCCGCCGCTGCATCCAGATCCTGCAGCGCCGCACCAAGAACAACCCGGTGCTCATCGGCGAGCCGGGCGTCGGCAAGACCGCGATC
>WNFI01319624.1_pt1 | contig 22149 bp, 22 predicted proteins | sample 5400471 | NCBI WGS metagenome assembly WNFI01 (sample SAMN13153348, study PRJNA577476) | soil metagenome | isolation source: 100 cm saprolite on Douglas fir-dominated hillslope | place: USA:California | collected 2013-09-17
TGGATCCGGCGCACATCCAATCGAACGGAAGCGTAAAACTTCAATGCCTGACCGCCAGTAGTTGTCTCGGGATTTCCAAACATAACACCGATCTTCTGCCGGAGTTGATTGGTGAAGACTACGGTGGTCTTGGTCTGGTTGATCGCACCGGAAAGCTTGCGCAGCGCCTGGGACATCAGGCGGGCGTGCACACCCATGGTGGGATCACCCATATCGCCTTCGATCTCCGAGCGGGGCACAAGAGCTGCAACCGAGTCAATGATCACGACATCGACTGCACCAGAACGTACGAGGGTCTCGGTGATTTCCAGAGCCTGCTCACCGGTATCCGGCTGGGAAACCAGCAAATTGTCAATGTCCACACCGCACTTGGCCGCGTAGCCCGGATCTAGGGCGTGCTCCATGTCGATATAGGCTGCATTGCCGCCGCGGTGCTGTGCTTCTGCGACGATATGCTGGCAGATGGTGGTTTTCCCGGAGGACTCGGGTCCATAGATCTCGGTGATGCGCCCGCGCGGCACGCCACCCACGCCCAGGGCGATGTCAAGAGAAAGGGATCCGGTGGGTATCGAATCAGTAATCATCATGCTCTGGGCTTCGCCGAGTTTCATGATCGAACCTTCCCCATAGCGCTTCAGGATGTCACCAACGGCTTTATCCAGCACAGCGCGCTTGGCGTTATCGACCTGGGGTGAGGTTGATTCTTCAGATTTAGCTGCAGATTTACGAGGGGACATTTTTGCTCTCCAATACAAGTCTAAAGGCTGTGAACGATTGGTAAGAGTATAGCACAGATGTTCAGTCCGTCAAGGGATTTTAGATGGCGAATTCGCGCCTGCGGTCGGCGTCAAATTCGGCAAAAAATCGAGTTTTGGGACACCCGGAAGCGCCACATCAAAACCGTGCGTGCCGCGGAAAGTGAAGTACGTTACCTGACCCGGGTAAATATTCACCCAAACCTGCTGGAGGCCATTAAAGTTGAAGGTAACTTTATACAGTCCTGCCGCCAAATCTCCCAGGACCATGTTCTCATCATAATACGGGTCATGGTTCACCGGCCCAGGTCCATAGGTTTTTACCGTGTGACTCTGGTTGGTGGCAGTATTGCTAACGGTCACCTCCAGTTGCTGGAGTGTCATCTGCAGTTGGTCCGTGATGCTGCCGACCAAGACTCCCCAACCTTCCGGCGGCGCCATCCATAGCTCAGGATTGTATGTGTGAAAAAACGTGTTGGTCCCAAGGCGAACTTCAAAATGAACGTGAGGGCCCGTGGTCGCGCCGGTTGCCCCGACCAGCCCCAGAATATCTCCCGTCTGAACGTGTTGGCCCACGATCACATTGATCTTGCTCATATGGGCATAGATCGAGTAGAGCTGCTGATCTCGATACCCGAAGTCCATCCGGAGATCGACCGCCTGGCCATACGGATCCCCATGATCTCCTGGAGTCCCCCCGAATAATCCCCAGTCGGCCCATATCACGGTCCCCGGCCCGGCCGCCAGGATCGGCGTACCATACCGGGCGTCAATATCCACTCCCGTGTGAACGGTATTGCCGAAGAACACACCGCCATATCGATAATTGGCTAAAGGCCAGTTGACTTGATCGGCTGCAATTGGCCTGGCAAAATAAAAATGATCATAGGGGGAGAAAGCCCAGGGAATCGGATAGAGCGGAGGACGCCAGCCGGATACGGGTTCTGCTCCAGGGGCTGGTAGGTCGAAGCGGAACGGTTGGGGGGTTGCTATTGGCGTAGTGATCGGGAGTGTGGCAACCACCTCCGTGAACCCGGCTACCACCGGAGTTGGTTTTGCTGCGGCCGAAGGACTGCACCCAATCAGCAGCACAAGGACCCACGAATAAGGCAGGAACCTGCTCATGGTCTGAAGGTTGGAATAATTGTCGGAGGCGTCGAAGTAGGCAACGGTGTCAATGTCGGCAACGGAATGGGAGTGGCTGTCGGAGTGTTCGTCGCGGAGGGTATCGGGGTCGCAGTAGAGGTCGCTCGGGGAGTCCGAGTTGGACCCGAGGTACTACTCGGTACGGGCGAAATGGTCGGAGTGTATGTGGGTGCCAAGACCGGTGTGGCGGTGTAGAGCGCCGAGGCCGGATACAGCTGAAGCATGGCGGAATACCAATCGAGGCCGCCAGTCATCACAAATTCAGTCAATCGGGCCCCGGCGTAGTAATTTCTCCAATTGGGCAGGCCTGGGAGACGCTGCCAACCATATGCGGCCGCGAGGGAGGTTAGGTCAATCCAATATCCGGCCGGGACCGCCGCGTACCCTCCACCCGCTTCGTAGGTTATGGGATTGAGCTCATAACGAGCGTTAAGATCCCACGGCGGGTCCTCCAGCGGCGCACCTTTCGAGCCATCTTGAGCTTGCACACGTAGGTATACCCTCCAGAAGGTTTGGGCTCCGCCGTCTTCACGAATCACGACCATCCAACCGGCATTGATCATGAGCGAGTTAATGGCAAAGGCCCGACCTGTGTAGAGCCAATCTTCGCCAAGACCGGGATCGAGCGCGGTGGTTAGCGGCACGTACGCATTCTGGAGACTTGCCAAAGCGTCCCAACCCGTATCGTTGATGACCCTCTGCCGCAGAGCCTGAAATGAATCACCGACCAGCTCATGCAGCTTCGGATACGGCGCTTGAATGCTCGGTATCGTCACCACGGAAAGGCGGTTGGAAGGTACACCCGCCACCGGTGTAAGTCGAGGTATCCATAAGGCTGAGGGGGTAGATGCGGCGGCCCCCTGAAAGGCCGCTGGAAGAGGATCGGGCAACAAAAGTTGAGGCCAGGTCACCCCTCGCAAGTGGCCGGGAAGGGGCTGCGGCAAGATCAAAACTTGGTCTTGTAAATTAAAAGCGGTGAGCAGTTCCTGGTTTTGTTCTGTGATTCCCGCAATGATCTCATCCCCCCGGGAATTCCATTCCGTTGCTAATCGATGACGCCGCCCACGCCAGGTGAGTCCCATCCGGACTCCATGCAGGATGACTCTCGGCTGCCTGAGGAGAGTTGCTCAGATTCGAAAAACGATCTTGGGTCTTGTTCAAATCAGCGATCCAAATATCAGAATTCCCGGAGCGGTTGGAAACGAATGCAATCTGCCGGCCGTTGGGTGCCCAGACCGGTGAATGATCATTCGAGCTCCCATCTGTCAGCTGGATCGGTTTTTGTCCGGGTGTATTGAGGGAGAGCAGGGCAATAGCGAGATGGCCATTTTGGTATGTCTCGTACGCGATCCAAGCCATATCGGGTGACCAGGTCGGACTTGCCGCATAACCCATCGAATTGGTCAGCCGGGCGACGTGACCGGTTGCTACCTCAAGGGAGTAGACATCCCAACGGCCGGCGCGATCGGATGAAAAAGCAATGAACTTTCCATCGGGACTGAGCACGGGAGTGGTGTCGTTCCAATCTCCGGATGTCAGGCGGGTGAAATTGGAGGTGCCTGGCGTATAGGCGAATAGGTGTGCGTACCCATTCTCCTCTACCGACAGCAGCACAATGGACTTTTGTTCATCGGCGGAGAGTGTTGCTGCCGGCGTGGCAGAACCGTTTGCGGTCGCGGTGGGGAAAATGGGCTCCGGGGTTCGGGCCAGACAGCCCGCTATGACTGTTCCGAAGAGGGTCGACATCAGGACCCACCTCAGCAGTTTCCCCGGGGGGGATGATTTCCACATTCTCACTTTTCGGGAGCTACATCAAACGCATAACGGATGGGTTCGGCTTGCGGACCATCTGGATACGATAGTCTTGCTTCGAGGGTGAAGGGGCTCGCGGTCGCGCCGCGCAGGTGCATGGTGAATTCAAGCTTCCAGGACATGGGCTCAACGATGCTTGCGGTTGCGACCTGATCCCCGTTGGCATCGGTGAGGGATACTTCGATGTAAGGCCGAGTCTGAAATGGTGTGATCTCGATATCGACACGCACCTTCTGCCCGTCCGGGTATGGCACGGCCGTCAATGCCGTGATGTGCGTTTCCTGGGGTGTCATGCGCTGTAATTGATCTTCGGGAAAGAAAAAATCCACCGGGTGATTATAATCACAAAGGAAATTGTGTTCCGTTGCCGAACTGTTACGAATGACCTGATTCTCGTTCGGGAGGGTTCGGGTCCTGCCTACTCGGATTGCAACCCGTGCAAAAACGAAGCTTGGTCCCTCTAACGCTTAGAAAACGAGATCCGGGAGGTGCCGGATCCCGGAGTTGCTCATCCGTGCATTTTTTGGAATTCCCGCATAAAGCCGGCGAGTGCCTCGGCGGCCTTCACATCGACCGCGTTGTAGAGCGAAGCCCGGATCCCACCGACCGACCGATGACCCTTGAGACCGATCAAATGATTCTTCGTTGATTCGCTGACGAATGTGGTCTCCAGCTCTTCCGACGGCAGCCGGAACGGTATATTCATCAGCGAGCGGGCATCGGCCTGGGTATGACCCTGATAAAAACCACCGCTTTCGTCAATGGTTCGATAAACCAGATCGGCCTTGATCTTATTGCGTTTTGCGACCTCTCCCAAACCGCCCAATTTCTTCACCCATTGGAAAACCAGTCCCGCGATATAAATCGAATAGGTTGGCGGGGTATTATAAAGCGATGCCGCTGCAGCCAGGGCCTTGTAATCGAGCATGATGGGCAGCTGGGTCGGGACCTTGTCGAACATGTCTTCCCGGAGGATGACGATGGTAACCCCGGACGGCCCCGCGTTCTTTTGTGCGCCCGCGTAGATCATCGCATATTTGGTGAGTTCAAGCGGGCGGCTTATGAAATCAGGCCCTGCTTTTCGGTGCTGGCAGCAGAGCGTGTATGGCCCAACTTTTCGGCTTCCTTGTATGCGATCTTGCTCCACGTCCCGCTGATAATATAATCAGCCGATCCGCTCGCTCGCAGGTTCATCGGAAGCATCGCAAACTGTAGTGATGCACCCCCTTGTAAAAACAGCACTTTGTAGTTCCCTGGAATCCCCAGCAGCTCGCGCAAATCTGATTCCGCGGTTTGGATGATGTTTTCAAATTCCTCGGCCCGGTGACTGCTCTCCATCACGGACATTCCGCTGCCATGGAAGTCCAGCATTTCAGCCTGGGCTTGTTCGAGCACTTCGAGGGGCAGAGCAGCCGGACCAGGATTGAAGTTATGGACGCGCTGGCTTTCAGACATGGGTGGGACTCCCTCTTGGATTTTTTTGGAGGCGTAGAATCGAGAGGCACTGTGACCGATCGGGTACACGGGCCTTTTCAGTTTATCATATCTGTTTGTCCGTTAATACCTCAAGAATTATTGCCGAAATGTGTTGGATCAACGTTCGTTGACAGCCCGTTTGGCGATGGGTAGAATGACTTCCGTTAGGAACGAATTGCCTCCAACTTTCCCCCTGCATGGCTACTAGAAATCATCGGAGAATCAAGTCGTGGAAAAATTTGAAGATCTAGCCGTTCGCACCCCCGAAGTTCAACTTCCCCGCTCTGATGTAGTCCTGAAAAAATGGGCGGTGATCGCTTGTGATCAATTCACCTCCGAGCCTGAGTACTGGAGAAGAGTTGAGCAGACCGTCGGAGATGCACCGTCAACACTGCATTTAATGCTTCCCGAAATTTATCTGGAACAGGCGGGAGACGTGCAGGCGATCCGCGGGATCCACGAGACGATGCAAAATTATTTGGACACAGGGGTGTTGCAAAAGCGGGAGGGATTGGTCTTTGTGGAGAGAACCGTTGGGGGCCGGAGACGCAGCGGTGTCATGCTCTGCGTGGACTTGGAGCGCTACGATTACAATCCGGGCTCGACCAGCTTGATCCGCGCCAGCGAGGGAACGATCGTCGAGCGGTTGCCGGCACGCATGAAGATCCGTCAAGGCGCCGCTTTGGAACTGCCCCACATATTGGTGCTGATCGACGATCCTGGGCAAACGGCCATTGAACCGTTGCAGAGGGCCAAGGCAAGACTCGAAAAGCTGTATGACTTCGAGTTTTGCTATTTGCCACCGGAGACGGAAATCATTCGCTGGCCGCGGCCAAGGCAGTCTGGGAGGGTCTGAAACCAAATGTGGGAGCGGATCATCCGGCCCGTTTTGCGCTGGTCGAAATAGAAAATGTACACGATGCTGGTCTGGAATTCCATTCGATCCATCGCGTTCTCTTCAATGTCCGGAAGGATGTTCTCTCTGAGCTCAGGACCTCTTTTGGTGCGAATCTTGAATATTCACAACTCGAATCCGCGCAAGACATGCTCAACCAGGTGGATCGGGCCCGAGCGGACGAACATACGATTGGTCTGGTCGGCCGTTCATCGACCGGCGAGTTCGGAGTCATCCATATCAAGCACCCTGGCTCGAACATTCCACTCGGCTCCCTTCAGCCTTTTCTCGATCGTTTCTTGGCTGCGGGTGGCGCGGACAAGATCGATTATGTCCATGGGCAAGATTCTTTACTTCGTCTCGGCGCCCAAAGTGGCAATGCCGGCTTTTACCTGCCGGCGATGAGGAAATCTGACTTCTTCAAGACCGTGATACTCGACGGAGCCTTGCCGCGCAAAACCTTTTCGATGGGGGAGGCGCGCGAAAAGCGCTTCTACATGGAAGCCCGCAAGATTTCAACGACAGAAACGCTCACTTGATGGCGCGGGGTCATTTCTGCAATGAGCCGTCCCTTAATGTCTTTAGTGCCAGATTGAAATCTTCGGGGTAGGGCAGTTTAAAGCTAAGCGGCTGGTTTGTGAGGGGATGAATAAAAGAAAGCGCACTGGCGTGCAGGGCAACCCGTGCAATCACCTTCGATCTTGGTGCTCCGTACAAGGTATCTCCGACCAGTGGGAATCCAAGCGCATAGGCGTGCACGCGCACCTGGTGCGTGCGGCCGGTGAGCGGCCGAGCCTCCAGGAGGGTCTCTTCAGAAAAGCGCTCCAGCACCCTGAAGCGGGTCTCGGCCGATTTTCCGCGGGATGCGTCCACCATGGTTCGGTGATGATGCCCAACGTTGATCCGCAGTTTGTGCCTGGCAATTTTTTCCACCCACTCCGGGAGCCCGTTGGCGAGTGCGTGGTAGACCTTTTCCACTGTATGATCCTCAAACTGCCTGTTCAACGCCCGATGTGCCTCAGCCGTCCGGGCAAACACCATGACGCCGCTGGTCACTTTGTCCAGGCGGTGGACGATCCAGATCTTAGGATATTGGGCCTCCAGCGACTGGACCAGATATGGTGCGTCACGTTCCCAACCATCCGGGAGCACCGGTAATCCGGAAGGTTTGTTGAGAACGAGGATTTGATCATCTTCGAATAGGATATCCATGGCAGGTGGAGGGCGCCCGAAATCGCGCAATTTTCATTCTACCAAAGCCTTGACATTAACGTTACGTCAGGGTTTAACATGATGACGCTTGGGGCCCCAAGCATCCATTTGACGTTTCGAAGGAGAAAACCGGATGGCTCATACGGATCGGAAGAGGGGCGACATGTACACGGTAAAACAATTGTCTGATCTGGCAGGTGTCACTGTCCGGACACTGCATCACTACGACCAGATCGGTATCTTGGAGCCGTCTCACGTGGGTGGGAACGGATACCGTTATTACCAGGAGGAGGCGCTCTACCACCTGCAGCAAATCCTTTTTTATCGGGAATTGGGCATGCCGCTCGGTGATATCAAGCGAATCATGGGACGCCGTGATTTTGACGTATCCAGTGCCTTGCAGTCACACCGCTCCTCATTGGAGAGCGAAGTCAAGAGGCTCAACCAGCTCATCAGGACGGTTGACAAAACCATCAGTCATTTGAAAGGAAAGGAAAAAATGAATCCCAAAAGTCTATTTGAAGGCTTCAGTGAAGAAGAGCAGGAGAAGTACGCCGAGGAAGCCGCCGAGAAATGGGATCCACAGACTGTAAAAGCATCAAATCAGAAGTGGAAGGCCTATTCAACCGCCGAAAAACAGCACATTTTAACGGAAGGGAAAACGCTGTACTCTGACTTGGCCGCTGTCCGTTCCCATGGTGCTTCGAGCAAGGAAGCTCAAACCCTTGTGGCGCGCTGGCATAAGCACTTGCAATACTTCTGGTCGCCGAGCGATCAGCAATTGCTGGCGCTGGCGGACCTATATAACGATGATTTGCGTTTTCGAAGCAACTATGAAAAGGTGGCGCCCAACCTTTCCGAGTTCATGCGGGAGGCAGTCAAGGCGTACGTAGCCAATCGTACAAAATAGGAAATGGGCGGCCAGCAACGCGAATAAGCCAGCCGCAAGTGTTAAAGTTTGGGCCGTGCGATAGCGGGAGAAAATATCGAAAAATACTATGGCCAGCCCTAAGAGAAGAAAATTCAGCGCAGTAACCGGGGACATGCGGCCAGGGTAGAGCTTATTGACCTCCGCGGTTCTGGCCAGGAACTGGTCAATTCCTAGCTCCCAGCCCAAGATATATTCCAGCAGTGTAAATAAACCGACCAGGGTAATCAGGATTGCGCAGCCGCGCCGCAGGAGCAAATAGCTGGGATGAGGGGAGTTCGCTTTTAGGAGCCACAGGAACAGGCCTGCCATGAGGAAGGCCAGGGCCGAGTTTGGTTTCATGGTTTCGGTCCCCGCCAGCCCGCCCTTGAGGGCATCGATCTCGAGCCACCAGCCCGTAAGCACCAAGGCACCTATCAGCATCGTCAAACCGCCGGCAACTTTCGACCGGCGTTGGAAGGCTAGCACATAGTAATTTTCGGTATTCGGGAACACGGGTTGTTTTTCGGAGTTGGGCGTGACGGGAAGTCCAGCGTCGCCTTGGGGAAATGGCCCACCGTACAATTCTGGAACTGGATGCATCAGGCACCGCCCCATGAGTGGGGTCGTCATGGAGCGGCCCTCCGGCCGGGCGGACCCGCGGCGCCAATTAAGACGGTACCTTATTTTAAGCCCTTTAGCAGTGCTACCGGAAGTGATTTTTCCGGGTGGCAACCCTTGCGAATGTTTACGCTATCAATGGAGGCATTAGGTCTAAGCGCGTTTAGCGCGCGAGAAAGCTCCAAATGGAAGAATACCTTCAGTTCAGAATAATTTAGGTGAATATCCCTTAGCGGAAGGTAATAATAGGCTAAAATCATATCGTCATAGCCGCATGGGCCAAACGAAAGAAGGATGATGAGAGGCGAGCGATGATCACCAAACGATTCCTAATGGATGAATTCCATTCGTTGGGAATGCAGGTGGGGGACACGATTTTTATGCACAGCTCTTACTCGTCGCTCGGGCGCACGCCGGGTGGAGTGGAAGGGGGTCCCCAGGGCGTGATCGATGCGATCCTCGAGGTGATCGGGCCTTCCGGCACCTTGATAGTGCCCACCTTCAATTATGATTTTCTCAAGGGCGTTCCGTGGGATATTCGCACTTCGCCTTCACAAATGGGTATATTGACCGAATTGATGCGTCAGGATCCGCGGGCCAAGCGCATGTTCCATCCGATCTACTCGATGGCCGCGATCGGAAAACATTCGGACGAACTGGCCGCCCATCACAGCCAGGATTGCTTCGGAGACACCACCATTTTCAAGAAGTTTCGCGATTGGGAAGCCAAAATATTGATCATTGGCCTGGCCTACAGCAAGAGCATCACATTCCTGCATCATTGTGAGCAGGCTGCGAAGGTGGATTATCGTTTTCTGAAGGAATTCAGCGGTACGGCGATTGATTCAGGTGGCATGCCGCATGAGGTCACCTACACCATGTTTGTACGCGATGTGGACCGAGGTGTGGTTCTTGACTTTGAGCCTATGGGCGCGCTGCTCGATCAGCAGGTGGTCCGGATGATAAAAATCGGCATGGGCGACGTGCGCTTGATGAAGTGTAATGATGTTTTTCGCGTGGCTGTCAAGGCCTTGCAGGAGCATAAGGGACCAGGACTGACCTACGTGATCGAAACGCCTGAAAGGGCGAGGGATTGGATTCCAGAAATGAAACCGATCCGGAGCCTAAAGGAGGTAATGGCTGAGTTTGTGCCACTCCATCGTACGCTTGCATCCGAGGGATTGGATCAGGCGCTCGAGATCGTCGGCTCTTATGTGCCTAAGGCTGCCGGTTATCAGATCGAGACCTATCCACCTCTGGAGAAGGTCTGGACCTGGTATGTGCCCGAGCGCTACGCGGTACATGCCGCATATCTGGAAACCGCGGACGGCCGGAGGGTGCTGGATTTTGCGAACGACCCGCTGCACCTTGTTTCGTATTCATTGCCTGTGGATAAGATAGTCAGTTGGTCTGAGCTGCTCCCGCATTTGTTCTACAACTCGGAACGCCCGGACGCGATACCGTGGAAGTTCAAATATTACGAGCGGGATTGGGGGTTCTGCCTTTCAAAAAACCTTTTTGATACCCTGCCACGCGATCAGAACTATCATGCGGTGATCAACTCTGAATTCTCAACTGCGCCGGAACCGGGCTTCAAAGTAGCGACCTGCGTGGTGGACCCGCTCGGGGGAGCAAACCCCTCCGCGGGGGAAATGTTCATCATGGCTCACATCTGTCATCCAAATCAGGCCAACGATGATGCCGCGGGCGTGGTCACCGCTCTGGAAGTAGCCAGACGGCTAACGGTCAAACCGCTTCCACAAGGGTCCATGAGCGTTCGATTTTGGTTTGGACCGGAAACGATCGGCACGATTGCCTATCTGGCCCACCACGAAGATCTGATACCGGGTTTTCGCGGTGGAATTTTTGTGGAAATGACCGGTAATGATAATACGATTGCCCTCCAACACACGCGGCAGAATGACCATTTGCTGGATCGTGTCGGACAATATGTCTTGAAAAAGTCTGCGAAGGATTTCAGGGAGGGCGCGTTCGCCAACATTATTGCCAATGACGAGCGGGTCTTGAACGGACCGGGACTGAATGTGCCCTGTCTTTCGATCAGCCGTTATCCATATCCTGAATATCACACCACGGATGACAACCTGGAGATCATGCACGAGGACAAAATGCAGGAAGCGGCCGATATCATCGAGGAGATCATCCGGATCTACGCGAGCAACTACATTCCGAAGCGAAAATTCCGCGGTCCTGTATTTTTGTCCGGAAGCGGTCTATTCGTGGACTGGCAGGTCAACTGGAATCTTAACCGTGCGATCGAAAAGATGATGATGCGCTTTGAGGGCCGGGCGAGCGTTTTTGAGATTGTGGATGAATTGAACCTGGATTACTGGGAGGCACGCGAGTATGTGGGCAAGTTTCACGCCCGCGATTTGATCGCTAATTCTGCCGACTCAACATGCCGGCGGCGCCATCTTTTTTGGGTGCGATCTTGCTCATCGCATACTCGGCCATGGCCGTAATGGTCAAACTGGGATTAACGCCCGGGTTGGCGGGCAGGATCGAGCCATCTACGATGAAGATGCCCGGATAATTGAATACCTCGAAGTATTCGTCCACCACCCCAAGAGTTTCGTCCGCCCCGATGGGTGCCCCACCTAGAATATGCGCCGTTGTCGGCAGATTCAATAAGTTCTCCCCGAGCGATCCCAATCCGATGCCGTTGATGCGATTGGCAAAGTCGCGTGTCAGTTCATGAGAACCATTTACCTGCGCGTGGATTTCGAATCCCGGTTCCTCCTCCGTGATCAGACCTCGCCGGAACAGGGTTAGGGGGCTGCGCCCCAAGCGGATACGCATACGGTTGTCCGCATCCTGCATAACGAGCAGGATAGTAACATTATGCGCCCAGCCCGGCAGGATCAGGGCTTTCGCAAAATCGAGAGGATGCCTTGCTGCCCATGCGAGAAATCGCAAGATCCGGAGTGGTATGCCAACATCGGTATCGATCAGGGGTGCCGCGAGGTAACGCATCAGGGAGGAGCCATCAGGATAACGGACGGGCTCAACGCGCGTGATCGGGTCATGCCTGTAGATGGATGATATGGCTACACCTTCAGAATAATTCGTATCCGAATTCCTGGCCAGCGCGCCCAGCAGGGCTTCGGAATTCGTTCGAACCATGTCCCCCAGGCGCGCCGAGAGATTTGGAAGTGATTTTTTCTGATCCCGGAGCTTGAGGAGCAATTTCAAGGTGCCCATCACGCCGGCGGAGACAATGACGTGCCGGGCCCGCACCACCTGCCCTGAACCCGGCAGAATGCGCGTCGAGCGTTGGAACTCTACTTCATACAGTCGGCTCTCGAGGCTTGAATGGCGATCCACGCCACTCACCTCGCGGATGTCGGAGACCTCTGCCTCGGCGATAATCTTTGCGCCCTTCTTCACGGCAAAATAGAGGTAATTCTTGGGGAGAGTGTTCTTGGCGTTGTACCGGCATCCAACCATGCACCCACCGCAGTGGCGGCAACCTGCCCGCTCTGGACCTTCTCCGGAGAAGTACGGATCGGGTACGGTTATGCCGGCCTCGCCGAAATATGCACCGACATCGGCCCCACGAAAGCTACTCGCCATGCCGCGCTCTTCGGCAATACCCCTGAGGATCTCATCCGCACGCCACAATTTTGGATTGCGTGCGACACCCAACATTCGTTGGGCGGTCAAGTAATGCGGCTTGAGCAGGTTGCCCCAGCGGACGGACCGATTCCAGGCCGGACCCGCAAAAGTTTCGTCGGTCGGTATTTCGAGCACATTGGCATAACCAAGGCTTCCGCCTCCAACGCCGGCTCCGTGCAAGACCATTGCCCCTTTGAGGATACTGATCTCCAGAATTCCGTGGGCCCGGATTGCAGGCAGCCATAAGTATTTCCAAAATTGCCAATTGGTCCGGGCGAAATCAGGGTCCTCGTAGCGCTTTCCCTTTTCTAGAACTAATACGGAATAGTTTTTTTCGGTCAGGCGGAGCGCGGAAACCGAGCCGCCGAAACCGGAGCCGATGACCACATAGTCGTAGATCTGGTCGAGCATGCTAGGGGTATTGGGGATGATCGGACGATTAAGGTATGCTCTGCGCAAGGGCCGGCATCGGCGCGTGCACTCGTCGCAGCGAGTCCCGGCTGGATCCTTCCGGAACCTGGGGGCCTGCGGCCGAGGGTTTTTCAATCGGCATAGGTGTAAAACCCCCGTCCACTCTTCCGACCCAGATAGCCGGCATCTACCATCTTTCTCAGCAGCGGCGCCGGGCGATATTTGTCTTCGCCCAGATCTCTTTGGAGGACTTCCATGACAAAGAGAACCACGTCCAATCCGATCAGGTCGCACAAAGTGAGCGGCCCCATCGGATGATTCATCCCAAGCTTCATCACGGCGTCGATTGCTTCCGGCGAGCCCACATTTTCTTGCAAGGCAAAAATCGCTTCGTTGATCATCGGGCACAGGATTCGATTGGAGATAAATCCAGGAGAATCGTTCGCCTCCACCGCGGTCTTGCCCATGATTTTACAAATTTCCAGAGTTGTATGGAGCGTTTCCGAACTGGTTGCCAGGCCCTTGATCACCTCCACCAGGGTCATCAACGGGACGGGGTTCATGAAATGCATCCCTATGACTTTTTCAGGCCGCCGGGTCGCGGCAGCGAGCTTGGTGATGCTGATCGATGATGTGTTGCTTGCGATGATCACCCCATCGCGCGCCGCAGTATCCAGCTCGTGAAAGATCTTAAATTTGAGTTCGGGATTTTCTGTTGCCGCCTCAATAATGAAATCGCCGGCCCTGATACCATCGTACGAAGCCACGAATTGGATCTGATCCGCCTGATATTTCCCGGTTGGACTCAGGCTCCCCTTTTCCACTAACTTTTCGGTAGATTTTGCGATCGTCGCTCGGGCACGCTCGAGCGCCGCAGGGGCCACATCCACGAGGGTGGTCCGATATCCCGACGTTGCGGCGACCTGGGCGATCCCATTGCCCATGGTTCCCGCTCCGATGACGAAGAGCTGTCTAATTTCCATCATCGATCCCTAGTGCTTGCTTTCCCTCCAGGCTTGAACCGATCGCTGCAGCTGATCGATGTGGTCGGGGATGTGGCGCGAATAGATCTCCAGCCACCGGTCGAAGCTGTACGGCCGGTCATATTCAGGATGGTGCACCTCATGCTCGAAAACATTCTCAGGCAGGGTCTTCAGCAGGCGGTAGGTGGATTGCCGGGCAAACTTGATGATCTCCAGGGCATCCCCCATATTTTGGTCCTTGTAATGCAGCGCGTCTGCCCACTTCGCCTCATCGTAGCCCATCAATTGACTGCCTGGTTCGACGATCAGCTTGCGGACGCGCAGGGCCGCCATGGATTCACTATCCGCCATATGAACCACGATCTTGTGGACGCTCCAGTCCGCAGGGGTGGGTTTGAACTCGCGTGCCTCAGTCGGAACCTCGGCCAGAGCCTGGGTCAATAAGTTGAAGCCGTTCCCATATGCTTCGATCTTCGCATTTCGATCCTTTTTGTCCATCTGGCTCCTTTTCGCTTTATTCCCGGAGCTCGATCGCCAGTGCGACGGCTTCCCCGCCACCCAGACAGAGACTGGCAATGCCCCTGCGTGCACCGCGATCTTTCAGGGCGTAGATCAGCGTGGTGAGCAACCGGGCCCCGCTCGCGCCAAGCGGATGGCCCAAGGCAAGCGCGCCTCCATGGATGTTGACCTTATTCCAGTCCCAGCCTTGCTCGGCGAGAGCATAGCCATCGGCAAGTACCTGGGCTGCGAAGGCTTCGTTGAGTTCGATCAGATCTACCTCGGAAAGCTTCCAACCGATCTTCGCCAGCAGTTTGGGTATGGCCTGGGCGGGCGCAGCGAACATGAACTTAGGATCCACCGCCGCTTGCGCGTAGCCAATGATTTGCGCCAATGGAGCAAGGTGGTGATTTTCGGCGTACTTCCTATCCGCGATGACCACCGCGGCTGCGCCGTCATTCATGGGGGAGGAGTTACCGGCAGTGACTTTTCCGTCCGGAGTGAATGAAGGCTTCAGTTTGGAAAGCGATTCGAGCGATGTGTCCTTGCGCGGACCTTCGTCCGTGTCGAAGATCTTGCTGCCATTCATGCCCCCCGGAATTTCCACCGGTATGATCTCGGCTTTGAATTTACCGGCCTCGATCGCTTGAACAGCTTTTTGGTGGCTGCCGAGCGCATACTGGTCCATGGCGGCGCGGCTCACTTCAAATTCATCCGCGATAAATTCCGCTGCGTTGCCCATGCCCCAATTTTGGAAGGGATCCCAAAGCCCATCATTGAGAAGTGCGTCGGTAAGTTGCGCGTTGCCAAACTTCAATTCCCCTGAGCGGCCCGGGAAGAGGTAGGGCGCACGGCTCATGGATTCAAAACCACCGGCCACGAACAGCTCCGCATCTCCCGCCCGAATTGCCTGCGATGCGAGCACGACCGCCTTCAGACCGGAACCGCAGACTTTGTTAACGGTGGTTGCACCGACAGTAACAGGGAGACCGCCCCAGATCCCTGCCTGGCGCGCAGGTGCCTGGCCTTCGCCGGCCTGAACCACGTTCCCCATGATGACCTCTTCGATCTCCCCGGCTTCAACCCCTGCACGTTCCACAGCAGCCTTCAGCGCGATCGCTCCGAGTTTTGTGGCGGGTAATGCTTTGAGTGCCCCCTGAAATTTTCCAATGGGTGTGCGGACGGCGCTTAATATGACAGCTTCATGCTCTTGGTTCATCACACCTCTGCGACTAGAATGACCCTCGGGCCAATTATAGTCTCAACGGTGCAGAATTCTTGGAACCGATCGAAAATTCGTTCCCCAAAGCGCTGCGAACCGTTCGGGATTACTATCTCATTTCACCCTGTGGCGCGGCATAACGGACCAGATACGACCCGGGGGTTTGTTCCGCAAAGTAACTGAACGGTGTAACGATGATCACCCATGTATGGCCGGGCTTCAGCGCGGCGGGGGAGCCGTCCATGTTCACAAATTGCATCGGATGTCTTAAGGCGGTCTGTTTTTCGTACGCACCGGCCCGCGTACTCCAGCGGATCTTGTACATCTGGCCGTCCCGGAATAGGTATGCGTAGCCGTCGTTCCCCTCATCCAGGTGAATGTTCAAATTGGTCGGCGAGACCACATCCGTATCCGCCATCACGATGATGACATTTTCGAAATGGAGCTGCCTGCCCGTCAGCCGGTCGATCTCGGGGTGCAGGACCCCCGCACTATTTTTATCTGCCGTATCGACATAGCGCAGATAGGCCTGATAGAGCGGGTCATAGGTCCAACCGGATTGGTTCAGGAATGCATAAAAAACGTTGAGTTGCTTGGCCGGGAGCCCTCCGGCAGGGGGCTGCTGCGTAAACAAGTTGCTGGCATACTCGAACGCGGGTATGGCATTCTTTTCATTTTCCAGCGCGATCTTGTTGAATCGGTCGAGCGAGATCATCGAACCACCGCCTTCGACTTCGTGGGTGACAAAGGCGCAGTGCGGGATCTGACTGAGGACCTCGGGCGACGCAAACGCATCAATCAAACAACTATCCGTAAAGGAACCGGCCACATACTTATAGAATAGGCGGCCCGATCGAACTGGCCCCAGCGCGGCCTCCGGAGTGCTACTCGGATCAGGGGTTGGCGCAGAAGAGGCCGGGTCGGCGACCAGGCCTGCATCCCAGGAGAGATCATCCTGACTGAGCGTCATGTCCGCAGTCATTCCTGTGTTTGGGTCGGCGTTACTATCCAGATTCGGCTGTCCCACGTTTTCTTTCGTAAAGTTCAATCCAGACGGCTTCACGAAGCCCACCTTGTAAGTTTGGCTTGTCTGAACATTGAATCCATAGTAGCCGTTCGAATCCGTGGTGGTTTGTTGGAGCACCTTACCGTTCACGTCATAAAGATTGACACACACGCCCGCTACAACCTCCTCACCCGGATCTTGAAAACCGTTCTGATTCGCATCGAACCAGCCCCGGTTACCGAGAAGGAGGTCCGTTTGGATGAACGGCTCCCCCCGGACTCCGCAGTTGCCGGTCATGGGTACTTGCGGGGCAGGTGCCTCGCCATAAAAGACGGCAAGGAAGCGAGTTTCGCCGGTGGTGATCGAAAATTCGAAGACGTAGGGGGCAAATGAAAGTCCTGATTGTGGCCGGGCGCTGGGCGGGAAGTGCGATACGGAGACCAATACCGCCGGGATTGTCAGCAGCGATGGATCGGCAGCCATGAGACCGGTCAGAGTATTAAACCCTGATGGAAAATCTGTTTGACTTGGACCAACGGTCGCTCTCGTTGTGACCGGGTACGGGGTTGCCGTACTCGTCGACTCCGCCGGACCAACTGTGGCAGATATTTTCGTACTCGCTTGATCGATATGGCTGGACGGGGCAGAACTCGGCAAGGCGGCTGGGCTGCATGAGGTTCCCAGGACGGTCATCACAGCCAGCGCCAACAGCTTGAAACGGGCTTTCTTCATTTAGTAGCAAACCTCCATAACGTTCGAACACCGGAAGTTTACTCTCGAATATCCCCCGTCAAAGTTCTTTTGCCTTTCACTCTTGAAAGCCGGCCCTCACTCGCCGCCACGTATCGCCAAGATCCTCGGGCAGGACGCGCGTCTCGGCCAGCGTGGACATGAAGTTGGTATCGCCATTCCAACGCGGAACGACATGAACATGCACATGTTCTTTCACCCCGGCGCCCGCAGCCTCCCCAATATTGATCCCCACATTAAAGGAGCCGGTTTTATAGATCTTCCGAAGCACGCTACTCGAGCGCGAGGTGAGTTCCATGATGTCTGCCCGAATTTCGGAATTGAGTTCCTCGAGATTCGGTTTGTGTTCGAAGGGCACGACCATTAAATGTCCGCTGGTGTAGGGATATCGGTTCAGGACGACAAAGGACAACTTTCCGCGATGAACGATCAGATTTTCCGGCCCATCGACTTGAGCCTGCAGCTCGCAAAATAAACACATATCATGCTCTCTGGAATTTTCGATGTAGGTCATTCGCCACGGTGACCATAGATATCTCATGCTTGATTTAATTCTAGCAGAGAAGCCGGAATCAGTCGAACATTGGAAGCAACCCTTCTCCCATGATGGTGGTCGCAAAGAGCTTGTTAGATGAAACGGATTCGAGTATCCTATCGTTGATGCAGCCCTCGCTTTTCCCGCCTGAGCAGTGGACGGTCTCCAGGATCACGAAATATATCCGGGATCTGATGGAGGCGGACGCCGCCCTCCAGGATGTGTGGGTCAGCGGAGAGATTTCCAACTTATCTCGCCCGGCTTCCGGGCACGTCTACTTTACTTTGAAAGACGCAGGTGCCTCCCTGCGCTCTGTCATGTGGAAAACGAACGCCACTCGTGCCAAACTGGCCCTCCAGGACGGGATGGCAGTGACGGTTCATGGCAATATCGGCGTGTATGAAGTCAGTGGTCAGTACCAGCTCTATGTCGATCTCATCCAGCCTGCAGGGGAGGGCGCCCTGTATATGGAGTTCCTTCGACTTCGGGCGGCTCTGGAAGCCGAGGGCCTATTCGATCCGGCCCATAAGCGGCCCATCCCCGCTTTTCCAAGACAGATCGGCATCGTCACTTCCTCCACCGGTGCGGCACTCCGCGACATGCTCATCGTGCTGCGCCGCCGGATGCCGCTCGGCGAAGTGACCCTTGTACCAACGCCGGTACAAGGGGAGGAAGCGCCTGCAAGGATTGTGTCCGCAATCGAAACCCTCAATCGACATGAGCCGCGACCGGATGTGATCCTGGTGGCGCGCGGCGGCGGCTCGATCGAAGACCTGTGGGCGTTCAATGACGAACGCGTGGTTCGTGCGGTTGCAGCATCTGAGGTTCCGATTATCAGCGGGGTTGGCCATGAGACCGATTTTTCATTATCCGATTTTGCAGCAGATCTGCGCGCACCGACTCCCAGCGCGGCGGCCGAACTGGCAACGCCGATCACGCTGGTCGATCTGGGGGAAAATCTTCGGAGCCTTGAGGAACACCTCTCCCTGGAAATGTTAGAGCTGGTTCATAATCGACAGAATAGCCTCTTGGGCCTCAGCCAGAGTCTTCGTTTTGAATCCCCGCGGCGGCGGATCGAATCAGACCTCCAGCATTTGGATGCTCTGGCCCACCGGCTCGGGTCGGGGATATCGCATCGCCTTACATTGGAAATGAATCAATTTAACCACCTGGATAAACGCCTCCAGGCCCTGAATCCTCTTCAGGTTTTGGGGCGCGGGTACGCAGTCGTGACGCTCGTGAAAGACGATACCATCGTACGGAAAGCTTCCCAGGCGCGCGGCGCAATTCGAGTACGAGTCTCGGATGGAGCCTTCCAGGCGGACGTGAAAAAATAAAACCAGGGAGTCCGAATGCCAAAATCCTCGTCGAAACCCAGCGCGGGTCTTACCTTCGAAGCAGCTTTTGCGGAGCTGGAATCGATCGTCGCCGCTTTAGAGGACGAACAAAGCTCGCTGGACAGCTCACTGGCTCTGTATGAGCGAGGCCAGGCGCTGGTAAAGCGCTGCGGCGAGCTGCTCGAGAAGGCGGAGCTAAAGGTCAGAAAACTATCGGGAGATGAACTAACCGAGCTTGATGAGGAATGATATGATCCTGCCGGGCCTATTCCAAAATTTTATTCTCATCGCCGCACTCATCGCTTGGGCCTCGGCTCAAATTATCAAACTCCCCATCGAATACCTACGTTCGCGTCGCTGGAAATGGGGGTTGCTCTTGTCGACTGGCGGAATGCCGAGCTCACATTCGGCCCTCATCATCGGGGTCGCGAATTCGATCGGCCTGCACCTTGGCTTTGACAATCCTCTATTTGCCCTGGCGATTGCCGTTGCGATGATTGTCACCTATGACGCGGCAGGCGTTCGTCGCCAGGCAGGGATGCATGCTGAGCGGATCAATACTCTCTTCGATGAACTTCTTAAGGGTCACATCTGGGATGAAGATGAACTTCGGGAGGTCCTGGGTCACACACCCCTGGAAGTTACCGGAGGGATCCTGTGGGGGATCGTAATCACGACGATGGTCTGGTGGATCTGGAAATGAAGCCTGTCTTGAGTGCAGACGTGCCGGCGATCACTTCGAACCCTTGAGCCTGCGGGATATTGCTGCGATCACGCTCGATAATTCTGGGACCCTCAAGGCCCAGATTGCGAAACCATAGACCAGACCTCCCAGCACCACCCCGCCGATTCCCTGGATCCAGACCAGACTTTTCAGCTCGAGCCATAGGAGGAGAACGAGGCTCATCCCAAGTGTGCCGACCACCGCATAGATCAGCCCCGATCCGATTTCCGTCCCATTAATTCCCTTCAACTTGCGCCGCATGAGAATGAACAATGCGCTCATTTCCAGCGAGGTGGCCAGCGAATTGGCCAGGGCCAGACCCCCGTGGGGCATCCAACCGATCCGGGTAAATAAAGCTGAAAAGGCGAAACTCAGGATGATATTCAGGCTCATCGCCGCGGTTCCGACTGCCACCGGTGTGCGCGTGTCGTGCAGCGCGTAGAACGCGCGGGAGAGAATTTCCACCACCGAATGCCCTACCAATCCAGCGGTATACCACAGCAGGGCCCAGGCCACCATATCCGTGGAATGAGCGTCGAACTGGCCGCGTTGAAACAGGAGCGAGATGATCGGATAACGTAATAGGATCAGGCCCGCACTTGCAGGCAGCGACAGGAGGACCACTCCGCGGATCGTTGAGGCTAGCGAGTGCCGCATTTCGCCCAGCTCCGCCCGCGCCACTTGCGCCGAGAAGGTCGGCAGCGCGGCAATCGCGATTGCCTGCGCAATTGCCACCTCTGGCATGGTCATGATCTGAAAGGCATAGGTGAGGGACGAGACCGAGCCAACGGGTTGCCCGGAAGCAATAATCGTATTGACGACAAAATTGATCTGAACGACCGCCACTCCCAGCAAACGCGGACCCATGAGCACGAGCACCTCCCGCACCGCGGGATTCTCGCCCCCCAGTGTGAGATTGAAGCGCCAGTCGGGCAGACGGACAAGTGCCGGAACCTGGATAGCGAAATGCAAAACGGCACCCAGAACTGCCCCCCAGGCAAGTCCGAAAATTCCCACCGAAGGAACCAGGAATAGCAGGCCAAAGATCATACCCAACCAATACATGCTGGGGGCCAGGGCAGGCAAGAGAAACTGCTGATGCGAATTCAAGATTCCCATGAGCAGGCCGCTCACGCCAAAAATGGTGGGCGCAACCAACAGGACCCGAAGGAGCGAGGCGGTCAGTTGCTGTTTTTCGAGGCTGAAATCAGGTGCGAGGACCCACTGAACCACCTGCATCGAAAAGATGGCCGAGAAGATACTGATGGCCGTCAACACGATCAGGATCAGAGTGATCATCGCGGAGGCCAAATTCCAGGCAGAACGGCGGTCGTCCCGGGCGAGAGATCCAGTAAAGGTTGGTATGAATGCGGAAGCGAGTGCGCCGCCGGCGATCAAATTGAATATCAGATCCGGGAAGCGCGACGCAGCCACAAAAGCATCGTACGCATCTCCGGTGCCGAATGCGTGCGAGATCAATATTTGGCGGACTAATCCGATCAGATTGCTGAGCACAAACGCCAGCATCACGGTGCCCGCTGCACGCGCAATTTGACGATTCGCGGAAGATACGGCTTCTGCCTTACCCATGGGAGGTGCGGGATTATATCATCCGCTCCGTTCAACCCGAGATGGACGAGCTGCGGTGCGCGGTTTGTCTCTGCTAATCGATATTCGGGATGAAGAGCAGATCCCGAGCGGCGTCGCTGGCCATGTTCGGGAGTCGGATCATTCCTGGTTTCCACGGCTCGAATCTGGTCCTTGACGTCGCAACCTATCTTCGGTATAGTCTGCTGACCAGATTGTCTCTTTCGGCAGGAAAAGGCCTAAATCATGTATGATTTCGACAAAATCGACATCAAAATAGTAAATCTCCTCCTTGAGGACGGGCGGATGTCGGCCGCCGAGATCGCCCGGCGAATCGGCGACATCTCCGAGCGTACGGTGCGGTATCGCATGGATCGTATGGTTCAAGATGGGGTCATCCAGGTCTGTGCGGTCGTCAATCCAGAGTCGTTCGGGCTTTCGATCAACGCGGATATTTGGCTCGAGGTCGAGACCGACCAGATCATGGAGGTTGCCAAAAGGTTGGCGACCTTCGACAATATCCGTTATGTTGCCTGCGGAATCGGGGAGCAGGATATCAGCATTCAGCTGGTCGCGAAGGACACCGCGGAGATCTACCGGTTTATCACGGAGGTCGTCCGGAAAATACCCGGCGTT
>WNFI01069798.1_pt1 | contig 22147 bp, 16 predicted proteins | sample 5400471 | NCBI WGS metagenome assembly WNFI01 (sample SAMN13153348, study PRJNA577476) | soil metagenome | isolation source: 100 cm saprolite on Douglas fir-dominated hillslope | place: USA:California | collected 2013-09-17
ATCAGCGTATATGCAAGATTCGCAGACTTGTACCTTATGTCGAACACCTGATTTTCATTGGGTTTTTGAATGCTCGGAGAGAGGGTTTTGAAACATCCGACCCTATGTAGCGTGGGTGTGGAAAGCCCATTGAAGCGTCTGGCTTCTGGAGGCTTAAACCGCGACAGCTGTTTCTATAGCTAGAACCTTCTTTGGTCTATAGCTAGAACCTAATTCGTTTGTTTCAGTCTAGGCGGTGGCCCAGGCTTTGCGGCTTCAACAGGTAGCAGCTCCCAGACTATGGATGCCCCACTCTTCGCGGAGGAGCGGTTTTTGTTCTTCGCTCCGGAGAGAAGGGTGGGTCGCTGGAATGTTCGCATCGCGAGGCAGCTCTTTGCCTTTAGCCGTTGGCAATTCTGAACATGAGCTCCTTCGAGAAAGCGCGGATCGAACGGTGATCTTACTTCCGGAAGTTCGTAAACAGGACAAGGTCCCAGGTATCGGCGTTTCGGCTCAGGGCCAGACGCTTTCCGTCGGGCGAATATGCCAGGCTCCAAATCCCATCAGGTTTATCGAAACGCGCAATGCGCTGCGGTTCTTCGGCGTCGAGGGTCTGCCGCCACAGGGTTGCATCCTGGTTCACCCTGCGATAGTAGACTATGCTCTTGCTATCCGGTTCCCAGGCGTAAGCGCCGGTGCCTGGCAGGTAGGGCCACGTGCGCATAAGGGAACCGTCAGCTGTGCGCATAACAGCGAGAAAATTCCCGCGCGCGCCTCTTTCGTCTTCGGTGCCCCGGAAGAGCACCATATTGCCATCGGGCGAGACCTCTGGTTCTGTGGATCCGGAAGGTCCCACGGGAACAGCGGGTCCACCGGTGAAAGGGACCTTCATGACCCGGGCAGGCGAACAGTCGGGGCACGTGTAATACACCCACGCGCCGTCCGGCGAGCATGATCCGCCGCCCGTGAAACTTCCGCGGGCCAATTGGCGCGGGCTTCCACCATCCAGGCCCAGCACCCAAAGACCAGCTTGACTATTCCGGTCCACGCTGTGGAAGACGATTGCGCGGCTGCCACAGTGTTCGAGGCTATGCGCAACGAACTGGTCGAAGACCATGGTGCGATGGGAGCCGTCTGCGTTCATGGCGTAAACATGCAGATTCTCGTCCAAGGCAATTATTTGATCGTTGTTGATCCAGTCCACGTCCAGGCCCGCGAGTTTTTCGTGAGTGATCTGCGTCAGGTCTGCCGGGTTTCCGGCGGAAGCGACGAATACATTGCCGAGGGTTTCATGCTTCACAGAAACGAGAGTGTCGCGAGCGGCATCAACACCGACTCGCATATAGTGGTTTGTGTCATTGCTGAGCCGGACAGCGTCACCGCCCTGCAACGACTGATAGTAGATCTGGGCGCGATCACTGCCCGGGCCGAAGCCAGCGGAAAAATCGAAGGCTGCGGCCACGAAACCGTCCTCGTTTAGCCACGCAAATTGACCGAACGCTCGTTGCGTTGCCAGAGTGCGCAAGTCTCCTCCTGCAGCGGATACGACCACTATGTCACGCATCGCAGTGTTCCCCTCGTGGGTTGCTACTGCCGCCACGAATTTCCCGCCAGGGGACCAAGCCGGCATTCCTCCCATAAATCCTTCCTTGGAACCACGGGAGGCCAGTTCTCTCACTTCCGAGCCGTTGCTATTTGATAAGAGCAACAGAGTGCGACTGTTGGCGGAGTCGCGCCGGACGAAAGCGATCCGGGCGCCATCGGGCGAGACAGCTGCGCCAATCACGTCGGGCAGTACCCGCCGGGCGGGCCCGCCGAGTACGGGTACTGTATAGAGATCAAATACGTCCGGATGCTCGCTCGAGGATTGGGCGAAATAGACGTAGTTGCCATCCGGAGAAAACGAGATCGTGTCCAGAAAATTTCCGCCCGGCGCGGCAAACACTTCTACTTCGCTCCCGGTAGCGATTTGTTTTGTCCACAGAGCTGGAGGAAGTCCGCGTTTGATGTAAACGATGTAACGGCCATCCGGTGAGACATTCGCGTATACGGCCTTGCCATGTTCGGTTAGCTGATGGACCCTCATCTGTTGCGTGTTGAACGGCAAAACGGTCGTTTGACGGCTCAGGCGGTACATCGCCAGCGAGCCCACCAGCACACCAAAGACCGCCAGCAACGCTCCGGCAATTTTCCATGGACCGCGAATTCCATGCCGCTGCGGCAACACAGACGCATGAACTTGCGCGTTTTCTGTTGCGACACCGTTGGAGCTTGCGGATGAAGCCGTCTCCAGGAGAGGTTTTTCCAAAATTCCGATAAATCGGTAGCCCCGCCGGCCCACGGTTTCGACAAATCGCGGTTTGTCCGCGCTGTCGTCGAGCGCGCGCCGGATCTTACTGATCGCGGTATTCAACCCGTGATCGAAATCGATAAAAACATCAGAAGGCCAAAGCTGCTTCTGCAATTCGTCGCGGGTAACCACCTCATTCGCGCTCTCCAGCAAAAGAAGGAGCGCTCGAAAAGGACGTTCCTCCAATGGAACACGCAGCCCATCCTTGCGAAGCTCTCCGGCGCGAGGATCGGCTTCGTAAACGTCAAAGCGTAGCTTGCCAGTGAATCGGGATTCCGGGACTGGACCTGGTGAGGACATGGTTGAGCGATAAATTCTCTCTATTAAGTGCTCCCGATTTTACTCCGTAACCCTTCCTCATTTCATTGCTCTCTTGTTAAACGCCTTCTTTTGAACAGCTTGGGACCTTTACCCAAACTAGCTTTGGACGTTACCGTTCCGCCATTGCCAACCGCTGGTTCAGCGGAGAAAGTGAGCTTCATCAAGAAGTGCAATGCAGCGATCCTCTCCGGCCCCGACCTGACGAGGACAAACAAAGGAGACAGTAAATGACGCATTCAAGGAGAGGGACGGGCGCTTCATGGCTTGCGATGGTTGCGCGGACGTGGGGGAACTGGGCAGAGTGTGCCTTGAACCCGAAAATGCAACGACGGAGTCTCGCGGGAGCGGCAGCGGCGGTTCTGTTGGCCCATGCGCTCCCTGCGTTCGCCATCATGCCGATTCCACCCCAGACGGTCACCACCACGGTGAAGGTGGGAATCAACCCCGCCGGCGTTGCCGTCAATCCGGCAACTGGAAAGATCTATGTAGCCAGCTTCGGTAGTGCCAGCGTCTCGGTCATTGACCCAGCAAGCAACACCGCTTCACTGGTGACGGTCGGAACGCAGCCGATCAACGTGGCCGTGAACCCGATAACGAACAAGATCTATGTGGCGAACGCCGGCAGCAACAATGTGACGGTGATCGACGGAACCAACAACTCCACCACGGCGGTAGCTGCTGGGAACATCCCGCGAGCCCTAGCTGTGAACCCGGTCACCAACAAGATCTATGTGGTCAACTTTGGTGACGGCACTGTAACGGTGATTGATGGCAGCAACAACTCCACCGCCACCGTGACCGTGGGAGCCAGTCCCCGGGCCATCGCTTTGAACCCGGTCACCAACAAGATCTATGTGCCCAACTTCGGCGGCGCCACGGTGACTGTTATTGACGGCTCCAACAACCAAACCGCATCCGTGACCGTGGGAAGCAGTCCCATAAGGGTGGCGGTGAACCCGGTCACCAATAAAGCTTACGTGACCAACCTTGGCAGCAATACCGTCACCGTGATTGATGGGAACAACAACACTGCCTCTGTGGCCACCGGCGCCAGCCCTGACGGCGTAGCGGTGAACCCGGTCACCAACAAAATCTATGTCACTAACAATGGAGACAACACTCTGACCGTAATCGACGGGACGAATAACACCACAGCTCCGGCGGTGGCCGTGGGAAGCGGGCCCACCACAGTGCAAGTGGACCCGGTCAACAACCAGATTTGGGTGGCCAACTCCGGCACGAACACCGTGACCCTGATTGACGGAAGCAACAACTTTGCTTACGCGCCTTTGACCGTGGGGACCCAGCCCCTGGGCATCGCGGTGAATCCCGTCACAGACAGGACCTACGTGTCTAATTTTAGTGACGCCACCGTGATGGTGATTGATGGAGCCACAAACAAGCCTGTCTCTGTTCTTGCAGGCACCACACCTAGTGCAGTCGCGCTGAATCCCGTCACCGACCAAATTTACGTGACCAACTCAAACAGCAACAATGTAACTGCGATTGACGGAACTACTGGCGTCCCCACCTCTATAGCAACCGGTACTGGTCCAGTTGCGGTAGCGGTAAATCCGGTCACAAATAAGATCTACGTGGCTAACAGCGGCAGCAACAATGCAACGGTGATTGATGGGACGAACAATTCCACTACGTCTGTTGTCGTTGGCGCCGGTCCTTCCGCGGTGGCGGTAAACCCGGTCACCAACAAAATCTACGTAGCCAATTCCAGCAGCAACAATCTGACTGTGATCAACGGCGTCACCAACTCCACTACCACCATGGCTGTGGGATCTAACCCCGAAGCGATAGCAGTGAATTTGGTCACCAACAAGGTTTACGTAGTCAACACTGGCGATAGCACTGTCACAGCGATTGACGGCCTTACCAACGTCGCCGCGCCTCCCGTGGCTGTGGGCACAGGCCCGCAGGCTTTGGCGGTCAACCAAGTCACCAACAGGGTTTACGTAGCCAATTTCAGCAACAGCGTGACCGTGATTGATGGGACCAACAACTCTGTCATCGCCACCGTAACCGCTGGAACGGTGCCAGAAGCCGTGGCGGTGAATGCTATCACCAACAAGATTTACGTAGCCAACAACGGCGGTACTGTGACAGTGATTGACGGGACTAACAACACCACCGCAACCGTGCCCGCGGGGGTCGGGACAATCGCAATAGCGGCGAACCCGGTGACCAACAAAATCTATGTGGTCAACGAGACCGATGGCACTCTGACAGTAATCGATGGAGCCACCAATACTACTTCTCTGGTGGGCGCGGGCACAGCACCGAGGGCCGTGGCGGTCAACCCGATCACCAATAAAATTTACGTACCCAATTTCAGCGGTGGTGACGTGACGGTCTTCGCTGAGCAGCAGGTACAGGCGATACCGCTGACCACCGATATCAGCAGCGGCAATATTATTAACAATCGAACCCCTCTTCGCGCTCCCGCTTTCACCTTTACCGCTACAAGCGTCTACACGCCCAGCGCGCCCACTCCAACGAATGCTTATTTCCAGGTTGATACATGGCAGGGGCCTTGGCAGACCGCTTCCGGCACTGGACCCTTCACCGGCACAGCAGCCTCTCTCTCACTGGGACCGCACGTCATCTATGCCTACTCTACAGACAGCCAGAGCGCAGACAGCGAACAGTCGTCTACCATTGGCCAGATTCAGGCATTCCCATTCACCGTGATGCAGGTTCCCAGCAGTACCACGGTGGCTTCCAGTGTGAATCCTTCGGGTCTTACTCAACCCGTCACTTTCACCGCCACAGTCGTTGGAGACATTGCTCAGCCTACTGGAACTGTGACATTCGTGGACGGGGGCAACATCAGGCTGGGCACTGCCACGCTCTCCGGCACCCAGGCAACGCTCACCACCAACGCGTTGACGGCGGGAAGCCATTCCATTACTGCCGTATATATCGGGGATGCCAACCATCTGGGCAGCACATCGTCGCCGCTGACTCAGACGGTAAGCTCGCAGCCGCCGGACTTCGCCATGACATCGAACTCGGCCAGTGCTACCGTGGTCGCGGGCCAATCGGCCACGTTTAATCTCACCCTCACTCCCAGCAACAGCTTCAATAGCGCTATCAGTTTTGCCTGCTCTGGCCAGCCGGTTGGCGCGAGTTGTTCTTTCAACCCGCCGACTGTCACGCCCAGCGGCAACGTTGCGGTCGCTTCCACATTGACGGTGAGCACTGCGGCAGGCTTAGCTTCACTGCAAGTTCCGGCTCATCCCGGACGCGGACCCGAGTCTGTCTACGGTCTATGGTTCTTATCTATCACCTCTGGCCTGGCCGGACTGGTGCTCGCGCGTGGCCGCAGGTTCCACCGGCCGAAGGGCAACAGTAACGTGTTTGTGCTGGGAGTGATGCTGTGCTTGCTACTCGGAACTCTGGCCGGTTGCGGTGGCAGCAGCGCGCCGGTTACGCATCCTCCGGTGACTGCCACAATGAGCGTAACTGCTACCGGTGGTGGCGTGAGTCACACCACGAGTCTCACGTTGACCATTACTCATTGACGTCGGTTGCCGCATCGTGTCATCTCCATCGTGCCAGCGCGCGTTTCACATGGTGAATTCGTGCTCCTGTTCGGCGGCTTAAAGCCGCGGATGCTATCCTGTGCGGCTGAAGCTGAACGCTGGCAAGTGCGTTATCAGGAGCTGGATGAGAGATCGCAAAGGTATCACACGTCGCGACTTTTTGAAGTCAACGGCGCTCGCCACCAGTGCGGCGCTGGTTCCTCGATCGTTGGCGCACATTGCCTCTGCCGCCGGGACCACGGATGGTCCTCATCGGTTGGTTGACGGCTGGGAATACTACCGCGGCGGTCTGGGCGGGCCGTGGGACGTGTGGCGCACCGACAAAAATCTTGCTGCTTACTGGCAGCAGGTGCGGTTGCCGCACTGCTTCAATGCTCGCGATGCCGTCGATCCTGACGAGCCTTACTACACCGGGCCGGGGTGGTACCGCACCCGGTTGAAGCTGGCCAATCCATTCCCCGACGGACGCACGCTCCTGCATTTTGAGGGCGCGGGTCAGAAGAGCTCGGTCTTTATTTATCTGGACAAAGCCGGCCAGCATTTCGGCGGATATGACGAGTTCGTGGTTGACATCACGGAAGCTGCTTCCCTCGCTCTCAAAGACCCCAACATGAAGGGCGAAGTCCCCGTCGCCGTGCTGTGTGACAACTCGCGTGATCTGGACCTGGCGCCTTCCAGCTTGAGCGATTTCACCCGTGTTGGAGGGCTGTATCGTCCGGTGAACCTGGTCTATGCGCCTGCCGTCTCTCTCGAACGCGTCCACATTGACGCGGTTGCGCGACCGAGAAAGCGGACAACAGTCTCGGTGAAAGCCAGGCTGTACAACCCGGGAGCGCTGCACGATGACGTGCATATAGTCGTCCGCGTTTTCACTCCGAGAGGCACGGTGTTGCACACTGCGTCGTCGCGAATTCCGGCCTGGGACGGCATACGCGAGGTCGCGTCCTTTAATGTGCTCGTGCCGGAGCTTTGGTCTCCGGTGCGACCGGCGCTCTATCGCTGCGAAGTCACTTTGACCAGCTCGCACGGCGCCATGACCACGGCGGAACGTTTTGGATTCCGCCATTTTGAATTCGTCACCCATGGTCCTTTCAAACTGAATGGCGAGCGCTTGCTGCTGCGCGGAACGCAGCGCCATCACGACCATGCTCTCATCGGCGCTGCCATGCCGGACGAGCTCATCCGCAAAGAGATGCAGATGATCAAGGACATGGGCGCAAACTTTATCCGGCTGGCCCATTACCAGCAGTCGCGCTCCGTGCTGGAACTCTGCGACGAACTCGGCTTGCTGGTCTGGGAAGAGATACCGTGGTGCCGCGGCGGCCTGGGCGGAGAGAGCTACAAGCAGCATGTCCGCGACATGCTGAGCGCCATGATCGACCAGCACTATAACCATCCGTCCATTATTCTGTGGAGCCTGGGAAATGAGATTGACCTGCCCGGTGATTTCCCGGAATACGATAAAGAAAAAATCCGAGGCTTCCTCAAAGAGCTCAACGACCAGGCACATGCGCTCGATCCCTCGCGCAAGACCTGCATCCGGCGCTGCGATTTTTGCAATGACATTATCGACGTCTACTCGCCTTCCATATGGGCGGGATGGTACCAGGGGAAATACACCGACTACAAAGACCGGTCGCAAAAAGCCATGGAATCGGTCGACCACTTCCTGCACGCCGAGTGGGGTGGTGACAGCCACGCGCGACGTCACTCGGAAGATCCGGACAGCTTTCTCGCCAAAGTGGTTGCCGGCGATACCAACGATCCGAAAGGTCTGGATTACCTGTTGACCAGCGGGCAAGACCACGCGGCCACCGCAGGCGACTGGTCAGAGACCTATATCTGCAATCTCTTTGATTGGCACCTCAAGGAACAGGAGACCATGCCGTGGCTGACCGGCGCCGCTCAGTGGATATTCAAGGATTTTGCCACGCCGGTTCGCCCGGAGAATCCTCTACCGCGCGTAAATCAGAAAGGGCTGGTCGAACGCGACTTGACCCCGAAGGAAGGTTATTACGTCTTTCAGTCGTACTGGACCGAAAAACCGATGGTCCACATCTATGGACATTCGTGGCCGGTGCGCTGGGGCGAACCCGGCGAGCAGAAGCTGGTGAAAGTTTATTCGAACTGCGACACCGCGGAGCTGTTCCTGAACGGAGAACCACAGGGCAGCAGGAAACGAGACAGTCAAAACTTTCCCGCGGCCGGCCTGCGTTGGCTGGTGAAATTCAAAAGTGGCGAAAACCGTCTGCGGGTCATGGCTGCAAAAAACGGTCGCAGCGTTGCCGATGAAATCGTCTTGCAATATCAGACGGAAAAATGGGGCAAGCCGGAAAAGCTGGAACTGCGCAAGAAGACCGCCACGAAGGAAACCGTGACGGTCGAAGCCAGGCTGTTGGACGCCAATAGCGTTCTCTGTCTCGATGCCCGGAATGTGGTGCGCTTCGGCCTCACGGGCAACGGAAGATTGCTCGATAACCTGGGTACGTCGACCGGTTCGCGCGCGCTTCAGCTATATAACGGTCGAGCAGAGATCACCCTCCAGACCCAGGGCGGCAAGTCGGTGGTGAGCGTCAGCGCTACTGGGCTGCCTGCCGCATTCGTCAGCGTCGAGAGCTAGGCCGGCGCCGCAGAGACATGGAGTAGGATTCATCGATGATCGTTGTGCTCATGGGCGTATCAGGCTCAGGCAAGACCGTGGTCGGAGAGGCGCTTGCCACGCGGCTGAACTGGGCGTTCGAGGATGCCGACCATTGGCATTCTGCCGCGAACATCCAAAAGATGCGCCGTGGCGTGGCTCTGACCGATGCGGACCGCGAGCCCTGGCTTCGGTCGCTGAACGGCGCTGTCCGAAAATGGATTGCGGACAAACTCGACGTCGTGTTGGCTTGTTCTGCGCTTCGTGAATCGTATCGGAAGATGCTGCGCGAAGGCGTTGATGATCCGGAGTCTATTCGCTTCGTGTACCTCAGAGGGACTTATGAGGAGATCGACAAAAGGTTGGGCCTTCGTGCCGGACACTTCATGCCGGAATCGCTCCTGGCCAGTCAGTTTGCGGCACTGGAAGAGCCGGACTCCTCTGAAGCATTTGTGGCCGATGCCAGCCATCCGGTGGCGCACGTTGTGGACTCGATCGTCAGCGGTCTCCAACTCAGCGCGGCTCGTGGGCCGAAATTAGAGTCGAGGCGAAAACATCCGTGACTTCAAATCCAACGGCTACTACTGGCTCGGGCGCCATTCCGCTCCGGCGTTGGGGAATCGCCATCCTGCTCGGTTTCGGTGTGCTGGTGAACTACTTCGACCGGGTGAATCTCTCGGTCTCCCAAGAGGCGCTGCACCATGCATTCGGCATTTCTACCGTCACGTTTGGATACCTGCTGAGCGCCTATAGCTGGACCTACGCGGGGTTGCAACTTCCTTCAGGGCTCATCCTGGACCGGTTCGGGGTGAAGCTGGTCGGGCGGATCGCAACATTCTTGTGGAGTGTGGCCTCGTTTGCGGCGGCGATTGCGACTGGAGTGTGGGGCTTCCTGGCGGCGCGCCTTCTGCTTGGAGTGGGAGAGGCGCCCACGTTTCCGGCAAATGCGAAAGCTGTCGGGTACTGGTTCCCCACGGAAGAACGCAGCCTGGCAACGGCAATCTTTGATTCCGCAGCCAAGCTCGCTTCCGCCATTGGCATTCCGGTGCTTGGGCTGCTGTTGTTGCGATTTGGATGGCGATGGAGCTTCGCTGCAACCGGGTTCATCAGCCTGCTGTATTGTGTTCTGTTTTACCTGTTCTACCGGAATCCCAGCGAGGACAAATCGCTCTCCGCTGCCGAGCGCGATTTTATTCTGCGTGGCGGAGCGCAGCGCGAAGACAGAGTCAGGGCTCAAAAGGGCGCGCCGCTCGGATATTTATTGCGCCAGCGCAAAGTCTGGGGACTGGTGCTGGGGTTTGCGTCTTACAACTACACGTTCTATCTCTTGCTGACCTGGCTGCCTTCGTATCTTTCTTCTACACATCATATCGATCTGCTGCATTCCGCGCTGTACACCAGCGTGCCCTGGCTCTTCGCCACTTGTACGGACATCCTTATGGGCGGGTGGTTGGTGGACAGATTGATCAAACGGGGCCGGGATGCATCGCGCGTCCGGCAGACGATCCTGATCGCAGGCACTGTGCTCGGCGTGGGAGTGTTGGGCGCGGCGTATGCACAGAGCACTATCAGCGCCCTCGTCTGGATCACTCTGGCCATTGGAGGATTGTCGGCGGCCTCGCCGGTGGGTTGGTCCATACCGTCGTTGATTGCGCCGCGCGAGAGTGTGGGAACTCTGGGAGGAATCCTGAATTTCGGCAATCAGCTCTCGGCAATCACCGCGCCGATTGCGACGGGTTACATTGCGCAAGCCACGCACTCGTTCTTCTGGGCGTTTGGCGCAGCTGCCGGCTTTTTGGTAGTCGGCGTTGCAGGGTACATATTCTTGCTGGGAAGAATTGAGTCGATTCCCGAGCCGCTGTAGTTCTCGCGACGAGCGCATGGGCGTGAACCGAAGACGGCACGGCGCTGACCTCCGGCATCCAACTCGGCCCAGAGGATTCGGAACAGCGATTCCAATCGGCAAGAGGTCTCTGGTTTGCGCTTATTGCTGATTCATCCTTATTATTGATTCGGTCTCATGAAGATCGCCCGGCTGCTCGCGTTGTGCCTCCTGCTTACGGTCCTGCCTTTGCTCGCACAGACCGGCATTCAGCTCGATACCGGTGAGCATATCTATCACTCGGCCTGCATTGCCTGCCACGGCGCTGATGGCGCGGGAACCCCGAAGGTCATTGCCGGATTCGAGCCGCCCAAGACTTTCCCTGACTTCACTCGCTGCGACCAGACCACGGCGGAGCCGAACACGGCGTGGAAAGACGTAATCATTCATGGCGGACCCGCGCGTGGCTTCTCGCAGATCATGCCTTCATTTGCCGAGGCACTTAGCGCGGAGCAGATCGATATGGTCGTCAAGTACATGCGCGGGTTCTGCAAGAATCCGCACTGGCCGCGAGGAGAACTGAATCTGCCGCTGCCGCTGAATACCGAGAAGGCATTCCCAGAAGACGAAGTGGTCCTACGCACTTCGATCAATGCCAGGGGAGTGCCCGGCGTTACTACACACGTGGTGCACGAGCAGCGCTTTGGCGTGAAGAACCAGATCGAGGTCGATGTCCCGATTACCTTTCAGGACCAGAACCACGTCTGGCATGGCGGCGTGGGCGACAGCGTGCTCGGGCTGAAGCGGGTGATCTTCTCTAATTTGCGTTCAGGGTCCATCCTGAGCATGCAGGGCGAGGTCACGTTCCCTGTTGGCAACAAAGATAAAGGCCTGGGATCGGGCGTCACGACGTTTGGCATGTTTGCCGCCTATGGGCAGCTTTTTCCCACCAATACTTTCATCCAGTTCCAGGGCGGCGCCGATCTGCCGACTGACACCAAGACTGCGCCGCAGTCGGTGTTCTGGAATACCGCTATTGGCCAGACCGTCACCGCAGATAAAGGACTGGGCCGCATGTGGTCGCCGATGGTCGAGTTTCTGGGCGCCCGTGATCTTATTGACCGAGCAAAGACCGACTGGGACGTGGTACCGCAAATGCAGGTCACCATCAGCAGGCGACAACACATTCGCGGCAGTATCGGGTTTCGCATGCCGGTGAACAACACCGCCGGCCGGCAAAGGCAGGTGATGTTTTATCTGCTATGGGACCGCGCAGACGGAAGCCTGCTTGAAGGATGGAAATGAGAAAGCGAATCTGGTGCGTGATGGTTGTGGCGGCGTCGCTGATGGCGTTGCCGTTGCTCATGCGCGCCGGCGAACAGCACACTCTATTGAAGCCGGAATTCCAGACCTCAGACCGCTGTTTGGCTTGTCACAATGGGGTGACTACGCCATCAGGCGAAGATGTCTCCATCGGCCTGGCCTGGCGCGCCAGCATGATGGCCAATTCTTCGCGCGATCCTTACTGGCAGGCAAGCGTCCGGCGTGAGTCGCTGGACCATCCTGAATCGCGAGGCTTGATCGAGGACGAATGCTCCATCTGCCATATGCCCATGGCCCGTTATGAAGCCCAGATGCAAGGACGCAAAGGAGAGATTTTCTCCCACATCCCATTCGGTCCCGACAAGAACAAGAAGGACGACAAGCTGGCCGAAGACGGCGTCTCCTGTTCGCTCTGTCACCAAATCGGGAAAGAAAAGCTGGGGACGCGCGAGAGTTTTGTTGGAAGATTTGTGATCGATCCGCCTGTCGCTAAAGATAACCATCCCGAATATGGACCGTTTCAGATTCAAAACGGACAGCAGCGCATCATGCATACGTCCACGGGAGGCTTTAAGCCGACCGAGGCGACTCACATACGCGATTCGGCGCTATGCGGCACCTGTCACACTCTGTACACCACGGCGCTGGACGCGAGCGGCAAGGAGATTGGATCGCTGCCCGAACAGACTCCCTACCAGGAATGGCTGCACAGTGATTATCGCGACAAGACGAGTTGCCAGTCGTGCCACATGCCGGAAGTGAAGGGGGTTGCGCCTGCCACTGCTGTTCTGGGTGAGCTGCGCGAAGGAGTGCATCGGCATACATTTGTCGCGGCAAATTTCTTCATGTTGAGAATGCTGAACCAGTACCGTCAGGACTTGACGGTGCAAGCTTTGCCCCAGGAGCTGACCACCGCCTCCGATCAGACCATTACTTTCCTGCAATCACAGTCTGCCCGGCTCACCATCCAGAACATCGACGCGGCTTCCGGCCGCCTTCAGTTGCAGGTATTGGTAGAGAATCTGACTGGTCATAAACTGCCGACGGCGTACCCATCGCGGCGCGCGTGGCTGCATGTGGTCGTCCAGGACCACAATGGACAAAAGGTATTTGAGTCCGGCGCTCTGAACGCAGACGGCTCCATACAGGGCAACGACAACGATGCTGATCCGCTGCGCTACGAACCTCACTATCGCGAGATCACCAGCAGTGATCAGGTGCAGATCTACGAAAGCATCATCAAAGACCTGAACGGACGCGTGACCACCGGCCTGCTTGCAGGTGTGGGATATTTAAAGGACAATCGCCTTCTGCCCCACGGTTTCCAGAAACAAACCGCCGAGCCGGATATCCGGGTAATAGGCGACGCCGCCGATGATCCCAGCTTCGCCGATACCGGAGACGTGGTGCGCTATTCCGTCCCGACCAATAACGCTCAAGGTCCTTTCTACCTTGAAGCCGAACTCTGGTATCAACCCATCGGCTTTCGCTGGGCCCACAACCTCGGCCCCTACAATGCCGCTGAACCTCGCCGCTTCGTCAAGTACTACGAATCGATGTCATCGACGACCGCGACCGTGCTGGCGCGCGCCACTGCTACGCACTAGTCAAGCAAAACCAAACATCTTCGAAGCCCCGGAGGCTGATCGCCAATGACGGGGCTTGCTAATAGAAGTACAATATCGTCCGCGTGCTTTCGACCAAAAGGAACCTCTATGCGAGTTCGCTTTGCCTCATTGCTTATGGCGATTACACTCCTGGTGCAGGGGATGGGTTTCGCCCAGGCCCACGACCATAATTCTCCTGAGAATCTGGGGACGGTCAAATTCAATGTGTCGTGCAGTAGCGCAGTCCAGCCGCAGTTCAATCGGGCTGTTGCCCTGATGCATTCGTTTCAATTTGCGCGCGCCATTGAGGCGTTCAATGCCATTCTGGTGAGCGATCCCTCGTGTGCGATGGCCGACTGGGGTATCGCGCTGAGCAATTGGGGCAATCCCTTCGCCGCCGGTCTTAAGCCGCAGGCGCAAGTGGACAAGGGACTCAAAGCCGTCGAACAGGCGCGAACTACGGGCGCGAAGACGAAGCGGGAGCGTGCGTACATAGAGGCGGTCGCGCATCTCTTTACTGACGCCGCGACCATTGATCAACGTACGCGCATATTGGCGTATGAAAGCGCAACTGCCGCCGTGAGTGCGGCGTATCCTGACGACGTAGAAGCGAAAATTTTCTACGCGCTGGCGCTCGCCGCAGCCGCTGATCCGGCCGACAAGACTTATGCCAGACAACTCAAGGCTGGAGCAATGCTCGAGAAACTGTTTGTCCAGTATCCAAATCATCCGGGATTGGCCCACTACATCATCCACACGTATGACGTTCCGCCACTGGCTGCGCGGGCCGTTGACGCTGCCCGGCGCTATCATTCGATCGCACCTTCCGCCCCGCACGCCTTGCACATGCCGTCGCATACGTTTACGCGCGTCGGCTACTGGCAGGATTCCATTGACACCAACAGCGCCGCTGCGGCAGCCGCGGGAAGCGAAGGCCAGACGGCCGAACAATTACACGCCACCGACTACATGGTCTACGCATATTTGCAGACAGCCCAGGACAGCGCCGCGCAGCAATTAGTCGAATCATCGGTTCAGATATTTTCGCGCTTTGATCCGAAAGTGTTGCTCAGCGGAGCGGCCCCTCCCTCCGCGGGGTACTTTGCCCGCGCGGCGATTCCTGCACGCTACTGTCTGGAACGGCACGCCTGGGCTGATGCGGCAAAGCTGGAGCCGCTGCCCAGTTCGTTTCCATACACCGATGCCATCACCTACTTTGCTCGGGGCCTGGGAGCGGCGCATTTAAAAGACGCCGACACTGCGCGCTTGGCCATCAGTTCGTTGGAACAGATGCGCGACAAACTCAAGCAAACGAAAGAGAATTATTGGGCCAACCAGGTGGAGATTCAGCGACAGGAGGTAGCCGCGTGGCTCGCGTTTGCTGACGGTGATCGCGACGCCGGGCTTGCCACGATGCGCGCGGCAGTCGAAATGGAAGATGGTACAGAAAAGAGCGCGGTTACACCGGGGCCTCTCATGCCGGCACGCGAGCTGTTGGGCGAGATGCTTCTGGAATTGAAGCGCCCTGCGGAAGCGCTCAAGGAATTTGAAGCCACGCTAACTAAGGAGCCCAACCGCTTTCGGTCGCTGTACGGAGCGGCCGAATCGGCAAAGCTGGCAGGCAATCGAGCGACCGCGCAGACGCACTTCCGGGAGTTGCTCAAGGTAGCGGAGCGCGCTGATAAACCTGGACGCGAGGAACTGGCCGAGGCGCGTAGCGAGACGAGACTACAATAGCCGAGTTGCCCGTCTAGTTTTCAGGCTCGCGGGCCTTCGTCCGGAAAATCCCAGTTGAGAGCCGCCTGGCCACGAAGCCAGCGCCAAGGGATCCTCCTTATCCGTGACATTTTCACACCTGTGCCGAATCCTCCGTGCCTGATCGGCAATCTAACGTGCGAGGAAGGAAGGCCCATGGCAAGGATTGTTCGTTTTCATGAGATGGGTGGACCCGAGGTTTTAAAGATTGAGGAGGAGCCGCCGAAGCAGCCAGGCAAAGGCGAGGGTGCGCGCGTCACCTTCGATCCGGTTGCCGGACCATTTCTGGAAAAGCTGGCCGAGGCCGCGATGCCCGGTGGAATCATCTTTGAGTATGGCTGGCTCTCGCTGCAACCCACACCCTTCCCGCTCTTTTCGGCCCTGCAAAAAGGACTCAGCATTCGTGGCTATTCCCTGATGGGGGTCACGCGCGATCCGCAGAAGCTCGCGGCGGCAAAGAAATATACCTACGACCGCCTGGCCGATGGCCGGTTCAAACCGAAGATCGCGAAGACATTTCCCTTTGCGCAGACCGTCGAGGCCTATAAATATCTCGAGTCGAATGCGCACGTGGGCAAAGTTGTCATCACTGTTCCCTAATCAAATTTCACCCGAGAACCGAGGAGAAAAACGTCAATGCAAATAAGCGGCAACACCATCCTGATCACAGGCGGGGGCTCCGGCATTGGCCGCGCTCTGGCCGAGAGTTTTCATGCTGAAAAAAACCAGGTCATCATTGCCGGCCGCCGCAAGAAGCAACTCGACGAGACGGTAGCGGCGAATCCGGGAATGAAGGCTGCGGTCCTCGATATCGAAAACGCTCAAACAATCCAGAGTTTCGCGGGCCAACTTAAAAAGGACTTCCCCGCCCTGAATGTGGTGATTCACAACGCCGGCATCATGCGACCTGAGTCCGTGCAGAATGGCGCGACCGCGGATGCGGAGGCGATCGTGACGACAAATCTACTTGGGCCGATCCGCCTGAATGCTGCGCTGCTCCCCCTGCTTTTGAAACAGCCGCGAGCTACGATCATGACGGTGTCATCCGGACTGGCATTTGTGCCGCTGGCGGGGACGCCGACCTATTGCGCCACCAAGGCAGCGATCCATTCCTATAGCCAGTCGCTACGCTACCAACTCAAGGACACTTCCGTGCAGGTGCTGGAACTTATACCGCCTTACGTGCAGACGGAACTGATGGGACCGGAGATGGCAAAGGATCCTACCGCCATGCCGCTCAAGGACTTCATCGCGGAGACCATGAACATTCTCAAGAGGTCGCCCAATGCTCTCGAGATCTGTGTGGAGCGGGTGAAGCCCTTGCGTTTTGCCGAAGCGAGCGGGGGCTATGATGCCTTCTTCAAGAACTTCAATGATGCATTGGCTGCTCGGGCACACTAGCCAAATTGGGGCGGACGAGTTACCTGGCTTGCTTCCTGGCAAATCGCACGCTCAACATTGTGCTGATCGCAGCGATGCCGGCGAAGAAAGCAATAAGTGCTGAAGTGTGCCCGCTCGAAAGCCTTCCCACTCGAAACAGAATGTAACCGGCGACCAGATTCACCAGTGCCCACACAACGTTCACCGTGGGCGATGACAATCCTTGTCCGCGAGGGCGAGCGAATGGTGTCGGGAAACGGTCGCCGGAAATGCCGTGCACGAAATGAGGCACGAAATTCGCGAGAAACACTCCCGCGAAAAAACACGCGATGCAGTCGTACCAGGTCATTGTGATTTCGAGTGTAATCCAACCCTCACAAATGCGCTCTTCTGTCGCGAATGTGATGCCTATCACACCTATTGGCCTATCCTCTTGACCCGAGGTGTCCGCGGCGATACGCTTAAAGTGCTATGACGAAATCCCAGAGCAAGTACGCCAAGTTTGGCGCTGCCGTGGCCGTAGTTGTGCTCGCGCTCAGTTATCTGGCATGGACAGGTGTGCAGGAGAGCAAGAGCTACTACGTCACCATCAAAGAGCTCCACGCCATGGATGCCTCCGTCTACACCAAGCACCTGCGCGTTGGCGGAAACGTGGTGCCGGGCACGATCCGTAAGGTCGGCAGCAACGCGGAGTTCCTTCTGGTTGAGGTCGACCCCGCGACCAACGAGCGCCAGGAAATGCGCGTGAGTTACAAAGGCAGCGAGCCGCCGCCCGATACTTTCAAAGACAACGCACAAGCTCTGGTCATGGGCGAGTTCGGCAAAGACGGCACCTTCCACGCACATGAAATCCAGGCCAAGTGCGCGTCGAAGTATGCGCCGCAGCAGCAGACGGGCGCCGGCACTCCAGGCGCGGATTCCCGGAAAAACTGAGGCCAGCGCTGAACACTCAGACAGCAGCGCCAGTTCAAGTCGAAAATGTATCGAAGATTTACGGACGCACGGCCGCGGTGCGTGATGTCTCGTTGACGCTCGCCCCTGGACGCTTCTATGTCCTGCGCGGAGAGAACGGCGCCGGCAAATCAACTCTTCTGCGCATGATCGCCGGACTCAACGCGCCCACACAGGGTCAGATTCTTATTTTCGGGAAAAAAACGAAAGAAGCTCTAGCTGAAATCGGCTACATGGCGCATGCGCCTTTGCTCTACGACGAATTCTCCGGCATGGAGAACCTGCGCTTCTTCGCCGAGCTCTACGGTGTGGAATCCGAGCCGGCGCTGACGGAAACCATGCAGCGCGTCGGTCTCGATCCCACGCTGGCGCGCCGCGTGGGACAATACTCACAGGGCATGAGGCAGCGGCTCTCGCTGGCGCGCGCCATCTTTCATTCGCCTCGACTTATCCTGCTCGACGAGCCTTTTTCCAACGTTGATCCCGAATCGGCCGCGCAGATTGCAAAGCTCCTGGCCGACATGCGGTCTTCCGGCAACACTATTCTTCTGGTCACCCACCAACTCGGCCTGCTGGCCGATATGGCGGACGAATTCATTGTGCTCTCCCACGGAGAGCTCGCCGGCCGGACCGCCCGGCCGCAGGTGGGCGCATGAGCCTCTCCATCTCGCGGCTCACGCGCGTCAATGTTCTCAAAGATCTGCGGCTGGAGCTGCGCTCGCGCGACGTTCTAAACTCCATGCTGTTTTTCGCGCTGCTGGTGGTGGTGATTTTCAGCTTTGCTTTCGATCCCACCATTGAAGAATCGCGCCGCATCGCCGGCGGGCTCATCTGGACCGCAATTCTTTTTTCCAGCGTCATGGCGCTCAATCAGGCGTGGGCGCGCGAGTTGCGTAACGGCGTGCTGGACGCGTATCGCGTGGCGCCCGCTCCCACCGAAGCACTGTTCGTGGGCAAGTGTCTGGGGAATTTTATTCTTGTGCTGATCCTGGAATGCCTGATGACACCCCTGTTCATTGTCTTCTACGATCTGCGTCCGCTTGGATCGCTCTGGCAGCTCGCCGTTATCTTTTTGCTGGGAACCTGGGCACTGGTTGTCAACGGAACGTTCTTTGCCGCCATGTCCATCCGCACAAGGAATCGCGAGCTGATGCTGCCGCTGCTGCTGTTGCCGGTATCGATTCCGGCGGTCGGAAATATGGTGCTGGGGACTGCGCAAGTGCTGAGCGGCGAAGCGTCTGCCTCGCCGCACATCAAATTTTTGGCAGTATACTGTGTGGTATTCACCACAGCCTGCTATCTCCTGTTTGACACGGTGCTAAACGCAGAATGAAATCCACATTTGTCTTTTTCGCCGGACTCACGCTCGTACTGCTCGTCTACGGCACGTATCAGGGAGTTGTCGTTGCTCCCCGTGAAGAAACCATGGGCGAGGCCCAGCGTATCTTCTATTATCACGTGCCCGCAGCCACCGCGGCGTATAGCCTCTTTCTGATCAACTTTGTCGCGTCTCTCCTTTATTTATGGAAGCGCAGCCCGGTTGCCGATGCTTGGGCCATTGCGTCCGCCGAAGTCGGCGTGGTCTTTGCGACGGTAACGCTGGCGCTGGGCATCATATGGGCGCGCTACGCCTGGGGACATTGGTGGGCGTGGGACATGCGTCTCACCACGTTTCTGGTTCTCTGGCTGTTGTACGTAAGCTATCTGGTGCTGCGCAGCTCGGCGGAGGCAGGATCAACCTCAGTGCTGGCCGCGGCCATGGCGGTGATTGCGTTTCTCGATGTGCCATTCAACTACATGGCGAACCGCTGGTTCAGGACCAACCATCCGCAACCAGTCACGCTCACCGACCCAGCCATGAAGTTCGCGCTCATGTCCTGCATGATCGCGTTCTTCGCTTTCGCGATGCTTATCGTGTGGTTCCGCTTCGACCTGGAGCGCCTGGCCCAGAAGATCGCAGCCACCCACGTGCAAAGGGCCGCGCGCCGGACCATGGCCTGTGTCGCGCTTCCCGCGGTTTTCCTTTTCTTTCAGGACGCCGCAGAGCTCCATAAACAGCAGGTCTTCATGTACTCGGGCTACATCGTGGCATGGATTATCTACATTGGTTATCTGGTGCTTCTGATGAGCAAGCTGATGAAGCTAAAGGCTGAGGCGGCGGAGTTGGGCGCGTAGAGTCTCGGCCTAGAGCACACCAATTAGCGTGGCGGCGAATGGACGTGGAACGGCAACTCTCACCCACGGCAAACAGCACGCTGAACCTTGTGTTCTATGCTGCCGGAACTCCGCGAGCAGTCTTCATCGAGGTGGAGAGTGTTGACCCGGCGGCGGGGACGTTCGTGCAGCAACCCTGAGATATTCCGGCAGGCGTTGCGGGACACCTAAGCCTCTATGATTTTGTTGCGGATGGCGTAGCGGACCAACGCGCTCAGGGACTGCAGTCCCAGCTTTTCCATGATCCTGGCGCGATGGTTTTCCGCGGTCCGCGTGCTGATTCCGAGCGCCGCTGCCACTTCTTTATTGGTGTGGCCTTCGGCCAACAACTGAATGATTTCCACTTCTCGCGCCGTCAAACGGGGCTTGGTCCCGCCTGAACCTGACCCGGCAAGACCTTTGGTAATGGCCGCGCTCGTGGTAAAAAACGTTCCGCCTTGCAGAATCGTTCTCACAGCATCCACAATGTCTCGCTCGGCCTCAGACTTGAGCACGTAGCCGCGGGCCCCGGCCTTGAGCGTCATGGCGATCAACTCGTCGGCTGCGTGCATCGTCAGTATGAGGACTCTGGTGCGGGGAGACGCTTTCATGATCAGCCGCGTTGCCGCGAGCCCGTTCAACTCAGGCATGCTGAGATCCATGATGGCAAGATCAGGCTTGAGCTCCTTGATCAGGGCGAGCGCCTGCCGGCCGGTAGTCGCCTCAGCGACTACTTTCCACCCGGGCTCAGCCTGGAGCAGCGAGCGTACGCCCGCGCGGACAACCGGGTGGTCATCGGCGACCAGAATAGACGCAGTTTTCACGTCTTAATTCCCATCCGCGGTATGGTGCCACGACGAAGCGTGCCGCGCGGGCTGCTGTGGATTTCAAGCTCGCATCCAAAAGACTGCGGCCGCTCCGGCATTCCCGGAATGCCCACACCGGGCACATGCGACCCTGATCGCTTGCCGCGGCGGGAGTGCGGGCCGTGGGCAAAATCTTCGCGTCGTGCTTTCAGCGCGGCCCGATCAATCGGCAAATTCATCTCAGACTATCTCGAAAATAACCCTGGGCATTTCTCCACTGCGTGACCGCCGATTATACCTATTTGGATGTTTGCACCGCTGCAATGAAAAAGATTCAGCGAACAATCTTGGTATCTATTTATTAGAAATTTCTAAGCTAGCGAGAAAACATTCTTCTATTTCCTAGTTCGCCATGTTCTGCAATCTATAATCGCTGAACCGCATCCCCCCTTATCTCTGCAAATTGAGCAAGATATTCTCAAGGACGGAAACATGATGCGGTTGAACCCGGTTGTAGACACGCAGAAGGAACCAACACCGTGAAAGCGGAACTGATCCGGCACTTTCTGGAGGATGCCCCAGATGCGATCATCGCCACCGATCTAGAGCGGAAGATAATCTTTTGGAACAAAGGCGCTGAAGAGGTCTTCGGATATTCAAGCGCGGAAGCCGAGAGCCATTTAGTCTCGGAACTGATCGTCCCTCCCGACCGCTCGGAAGAAGAGCAACAGTTCGTGCACGAGGCACTTGCCTCACGTCCGGTGGTGTATGAAGCCATACGCCGCCGGAAAGATGGTTCGCTGATCTATGTAGACATCTCGCTCAAGGCGATAAGGAACGATCGTGGCGTACCGCAATATCTTCTTGCGACCAAAAAAGATGTGACCCAGCTGCGGGTGTTACGCGACGCCAAACTGATCGAAGCCAAATTCCGCGATCTGCTGGAGTCTACCCCGGATGCTATCGTCATCGCGAACCTCACCGGACGGATCGTGATGGCAAACGGCCAGGCGGAGAGGCTCTTTGGCTATGGCCACAAAGAGTTACTGGGAAGGCCAGTCGAACTGTTGCTTCCGGAACGGTTTCGCGGCGACCATGTCAGACATCGGGGCAACTATTTCGCGCAACCACGGACCCGCTCCATGGGCGCCGGGCTGGAGCTGTTCGGCCGGCATAAAGAGGGGACCGAGTTTCCGGTAGAGATCAGTCTCAGCCCGCTGCAAATCGACGAAAGCACCATGGTCATGAGCGCCATACGCGACGTGACCGATCACCGGCAGACGCAGGAAAGGCTGGAGTCGCTCGCGGCCAAACTGCGGGAACAAGCTTCACTCCTGGATGTTGCCCATGACTCCATCGTTGTGCGCGATATGGCCGGAGCAATCTCGTTCTGGAACCGCGGCTCGCAAGCGACGTATGGCTGGAGTAGCGAAGAAGCTTTGGGGAAACTGACTCATGAGCTCTT
>WNFI01679005.1_pt2 | contig 22145 bp, 16 predicted proteins | sample 5400471 | NCBI WGS metagenome assembly WNFI01 (sample SAMN13153348, study PRJNA577476) | soil metagenome | isolation source: 100 cm saprolite on Douglas fir-dominated hillslope | place: USA:California | collected 2013-09-17
GTCCGGCGGAGCTCGGCTACCTGCCGTTGAATCAGTCGCTGGTCGACATTCGTGATAGCTGTGCGGCGGCACTCAAGGAACGCATCATCGGAACTCTGCTCGCGGACAGAATCATATCTGCCGCGAAGGCCTTGCCATTCTGGGATCGAACGTGCGACACCATCCACGCCGAATTGCATTCGTTAGAACCGCCAGAATCCCGGGAGATCGATGCCTGGCTCGAGTACATGAGGAGCCGCTACGTCAGCCTCAAAGCCCGCGATGCAACGGCGCTGCTCGCCAAAATGAAAGATTTCATTGCCGAACCGTGGCAGCCGAAGCAGGTCAGCTTTGCTTTCGAGCACACGATCTTCATCGATCGCCTGCTCAACGAAATTGCGCTGGAGAAAACCCGCAAGTCCCTGGACTTGCCGCAAGAACCGGCGGATCGCGAAGCGCAATTGATGGATCGCCTGAGACGAGCCGCACTGCTGCGCGTGGTTGCGCGTGAGCAAGCCAAGCATTCGGGGTGGGAATTGAACCCGGTCGAGATGGTCGAGAGAGCCAGCGCGTTCTGGTCCGCAATGGGACTTACCGACGCGGAAGCGTGCCGGCAGTGGATGCAACGAAACGGCATCTCCGAGCAGACGCTCCAGTCCTATATCAGCGACGAACTTTATGTTGCGCGCTTGAATAGCGCCTACCGGGTCGAGGTCGAACGCGAGCTTGCGCTGCAAATGCTGATGATGCAGGCAAATCAGCCGAACGGTTCCGCCTGCTCTTCCAACTCATCCCGCGACGCGACCTCGACGTAGTCTTGCCAGAACGCCTCGTCGGCGGACCATGGGACCGCCAGTTCCGCCACGAAGCGGTGGCCGTCGCGATCCCGTACGATAAAGTCTTCGGGTGCTGGAAAAACCTCCTGCATCCGGATGGACGGGCCCTGCGCCCGAAGTTCCTGTCCCAGCAGCTCCACCGCGATGGCGCTGTCGGTTGCAAGCAGGCTTTCGGTCTGATGCCGTCCCTGAAAGGTATAGAGAAGGTCAGGCAAGCCGGCCTTGCGGACAAATCGACGCCATTGAATCAGTCGCTCGGCTCCGCACGCATTCGCTAACGTCGATCCGAAGGACGCGTCGGGAGTCCAACGCTCCGGGCTGACAACGGCATCATCGAGCATCAGTCGCGGCAAATGGTGCCAGCATTCGATCTCCCGCGTGAGCCGGGGGATCGGCGCCAGAAGCGGAGGACGTCCCAGGAAGAACGAGACTGAAGCCAGCACCGATGCAAACCGGTCGAGCCCGCCTAGATAGGCTGCCGAACGCGCGGACGGAATCAATAGCTCGATCGAGCCCGCCGAAGCGAACAACAGGGGGCGGCCGTTGTGATTGCGCGCGATCCTGCCTTGGCAAAGTAGCCCGCTCTCGGCATCGAGCGTATCGATCATCCGCGCGGCGACGCGTGGCCTCGCCGTCACGTTAGGATTGAAATGGTTTCGGATGGCAAGATCGAGAAATCGCAAACTCGGCCATCGCTCCGCGGCCGCCGCGACTTCAGCTCTCTGCCACGTACGGAACGCGTCGCCTTCGCCGAACAAATGCGAGAAGCGCGAATAGAAGAAAGATGGCTCCGGCGTGAGCCCTCCAATGCGCAGCCGTGTGCCCCTTTCCGATTGACCGAGGAGAAGCAATGCCGAGCCGGGCGGGAGCGCAGAGGCTGAGCCGGAAGTCTCTTCCGTTGTGAGGCGATGGACGCGATGTTCGACCGCCGGTTCGAGCTCCCGCTCCCACCGTGCGAAAGCTTGTTTGGCCAGCCTGGTGCACTCAGGGGATGCCTTGGACAACACCCTTTCCTGCCATGACCATGCGTGTTGAGCCGGGTCGGTTTCGGCCCCGCGGCTGAGGAATTCGTCGAGCGGAATGCGCGCCTCGCGCGGAATCCCGCCAAAGAAATGACCGATGGCGATTTTGGTCTCGATCTCACCCAAGCCATATCGGTCGAATTTCCAATAGAGGCGCAGTCTCTCCTCGATGAGATTGACCAGATCGCGCGAAATGGAAAAACGGAATGGCGCCGTTCGGTCGACGACCAGCACGTCCTCACCGCGGGGGATGACGGCGTCATAGCGACCGAGAACCACGCCCGCTGCTTGGCGCGCCTCCTCAAAGAGGTCGCGCAACGCACGCGTTTCGAGGCTATCGATCGCCGTCTCGACCTTCTCCGCGATGAGCCGCAATCTTGCCCGGCACTCGCGCCAGAGCGGCCGCTCGCTCTCCGGAAGGGTTTCGATCATGGCGTCCAACGCTTGCCATGTGTCGGTAAAGAAGGGGGGCAAGCAAGCCGTTGACCACAATATGCCGGCATCGATCCAGACTTCGCAAAGCCCCCGGGCGACCGGGGCTGTCATGCCGGGAAAGCGATCGCAGAGTGCGACCTCGATCTCGCGTAACGTCGGTCGATCGGCCAGAGAGAAATCTTTGCGCAGCAAGTCCATCTGCTCGCGATGGGCAATGCGCCGGACAGACCAGGTGCCACCGGCAAAGGTACCAAACTCCCAGACCTCGTCATTGAGCCGCCTGAGCGTGGGATTGCGGCGCCAGGCCAATTCTTCACTCCATGGGCGGCGGCGGTTCAGATGTTCCAGGCCGCGGGAGAATATGGAAAGAGCAGGGCTCACGCGAATGACGGACGCGGCAGCTCCCACCTGTAGCGGAACGGTGGCACCTTGCGCCATATCTTCCAGCACCACGCCCGCCCATAATCCATTCGGCGTTGCTCGTCCGATCGCTCGCATCAGGTAGCGATGAAGCGTGCTTTGCAGCCGCAGCCGGCTGCGCCGGCTGGATGAACCCTTGCGCGAATTCTGCCATTGGCGGAACACGGACGGACTGGCCAGATACAACGCGCGTTGGAAGCGCTCGTCGCTCACGAGTCCGTCGAGCACGGCGCTCGCGCGTTCCAGCTCGACAGTGTGGGCCCGCTCGATCTCGGCGCGTTCGGCGGCATGTCTGTTTCGACTCTCCACTGCAGCCAAAATGGGGGGCCCAATCGCAAGGTGAACGATCTCGTCCTTCAAGAGGCCTTCGGTCAGCCGTTCCGGCAATGGCTCAAGGCTACCGTGAAGGCTCCGTTTCAGCTCCAGCGCCAGCCTCCGGACCGTTCGGTCGCCAAGACGCGGGATGATCTTATAGAGCTCCGCAGCAAGTCCATCGCTCTCGCGGCGGATCTCGTCCTCATTGCCGATCCAGTCGTCGATCCGTTTCGTCAGCTGTTGTGATCGCAAACCATCAAGGCTCTCGATCGGCCAGCCGGCGACTCTCAGGATGGCCGGGCCAAGCCACCGCGTGTCCGTGACAGCCTCGCCTCCAGTATGACGGGGATCGGCATCAATCATCGGCCTTCGTCCGGCCTGCCAAGCGGCGCAGCCTGGCGCGCTCCCGCGACCGCCCGGCTCCTGCCCCTCTCCGATCCGGTTGCCCTCCTCTCAGATGTTGCTTCGGGTTCCGAACGGCGGTCATCGCGCTGGCAATGGCTACCATCCTGGCCTGATCGAAGCCATGCCTGTTCAGCGTGAATTGCGCGACGTAAGGCAGGATCGACCTTACACCGCATTCCATCCGCCCCGATTGCCATGCGCGCGACAATCCGTCCGCGAGCGCGGCATTGGCCTGCTGATACCTGGCAACAAGATCGGCCTCCGCCGCGGACGCGGTTCTTCGGATCGTCTCAAGCGACGGCAGGAACGCCGCTACATCACCGCTCGCGACCTCGCTCTGCAGCAGCACCGCCAGATTGCACCAGGTGTCCCAGACTTCGCCGTCATCGGCCAGCACGCGCCAGAAGAGATCGTCCAGAACCGACGCAATCAGCGTCGCATGCGGTATGGCGAAGGCGTTTCTCTCGGCGAGACGATCCATCGCGATCCATGCAAGGCTGTCGATTGACCAGAAAGAGTGGACCGCCTTCATGCACTCGCGGCCGCCGAACTGCCGATACTCAGGCTCGTACACGCTGTGGAAGCTTCGTACGATATGCCCTTCGAATTTCGCACGCGAGATCAGCGGGCGAAGCCGGCCCGCCAGGCGCTCGCGAACATCGAAGAAGCGCAGGCGCAGATCCGGCGGTTTGCGTTGGAAGAAGAACGACGCTGAGCTTCGACCTTTCCGTGCGAAGATGCTTTCGAGCGCGCGAAGGATAAAGCGCGCGGAGGGTAACGCCGAGCCGTCACGACGAGCGAGGGCCACGTTCAACTGGAGCCATTCGTGCGCGCGACCGGTCATAGGCTACGGAATCATCCGCTTCTCGAGATCATCCGCTGGACCGAAGCCGTGCGGCGCTGATTGCAATTTGATCGGGCACCAGCTCGTTTATTTCCACGGCGTAAGCCTCTTCGAGCAGGCGAACCACCGTAAAATCATGCATGGCTTTCGCAAAGGCGGCCTCCGTGAGCTTCTGGCATTCGATCCAGCGCGAAAAGTCCTCGTCTGCCAAAAGCCCGAAACCGCGGCGAAACCAATCAGACGTGGCCTTTATGTCGGCGTCGGTGACGCTGATGCCGGCACGATCCGTGTCATGGCAAGCAAGGATCCTCAGCAAGACCTTCTTGCGGACAACCGCCATGGTTTCCCCGCAGGCTGTGAGCCTTGCGGCATCATCCGCCTTTATCCAGTCATCGATGGTGCGATCGAAGCTCATGGCAATGTAACCCCCTGCGGATCGACATCGTGCGCAGGCGCGCGAACGAGATCCAGCAATCGTTGCCTGACCAGACCGACGACAAACTTTTCGATCGCGGCGCGGCTCTCATCGGTGGCATTGCGCCCGGCAAGGCCCGCGACGATATCGGGTCCCGGCCGATGACGGGGATCCTCCCCAAGCACCTGGAATGATCCTTGGTCGAGCGTGATGGTGCCTCTCCGCGAGGTCACAATACAATTGCCGTCCGACCGTTCGACAACTGCCGCAGGATTCCAGGCCAAACGATAAAGAGCGTTATCCGATCGGTCGGAAACGGAGACGCGATGCGGGAATGGCCTGCCGAAATATCTGCCTGCGTAGATCAGCGACCATTCCTCCTGGGCCGGCCACACGACCGGCGGCCATGCATGATACCGGGAGAACTGTGGCCCGATCACATTTCCGGCTTCCCCAAGCAGTGCGGCGACCTCGGCGCGCGTCAGCCCGTCCGTGTTTTCCCAGTTCGTTCCAATGCCGAACAGGAAATCCCTGCCTTGGATGGCGGCGTTGATGCGGATGCCGAACTTGTCGGCCTGGGAGAAGTAGGGCGTGTCGGTCAGTATCTCCAATTCATGGATGTCGAATGTGTTTCCCGGATCATCGAACAGTTCGGCATTGTCTTTAAAGAACGCAATGGTCCGCCGTGCGCTGTCGTGATGCTCGCCCGGAAAACCGATCATCGAAAAGACGTGGAAGCGGATGCCGGCGTCGCGGCAATTATGCAGTACGGCCGCCGCGTTTTCGATGCGGATGCCCTTATGCATCCGGTCGAGCGTGCCCTGATCGGCGGACTCGAGTCCAAAGTAAAGACGCCGTAGCCCCGCGCGCGCCAATTTGTCGCAAAGCTGCTTCGTGAAGCCCGGCTCCAGCCGCGCATAGCCGGAAAAGGCCAGATCCTGTCTCTGCAGCGGTTCGAGCGCGTCCGCAATCCGATCAAGGACGCGCGGCGGCAGCGCTTCGTCCGCCAACAAGAAATGCCGGCAATCATGCTTGCTGGCGAGCGCGTCGATGTCCGCGGCGAGTTTATCGGCCGGCCGCGTGCGGTACCGTTTCGGCGAGACACGATTGATGAAAGGAATGTCGCAGAAGGTGCATTCGTCGTGGTAGCACCCCTTTCCGACCATCATGGGCAGAACGAGTACGGGACTTAAATACCGATCGAGCGGCATGCCGTCGAAGTCCGGCGTCGGCAGCGCCGCATAATCCTCGATGTGCAGCGGGGTTGCGCGAACCTTGCCGCCGGTCTTGTACAGGAGGTTGGGGACCTTACCGAGGTCACGGGTGCCCTGAAGCTGGTTGATCAGTTCAAGCAGCGCCGTTTCACCTTCGCGGATGACGACAGCGTCAGCAAACTCCGTGAAGAACTCAGGCAGATGCGGCAACCGGTGCGATACTTTGGCAATCGCGGTGCCGCCAAGGACAACCCGAAATCCCTTGCGGCGCAGTTGCCGGGCGAGCGACAGGCCCGGAATGATCTGCCAGCGCAACGTCAACGTAATTCCGACGAGGTCGTAGCCGCCTTGCTCCAGCTTGGGGAAGATGTCCGCCTGCCAATGTTCGTCAAAGAGATTCGCGGCAGGGTCGGACGTCACCTCAAGCAGGTCGGAGAAGCGGCTCGGATCGATCCCGTCGACCTCATAGCGCAAGACCTCGGTCTGATAGCGCATGCGACGTTCCGCCGCGAGCGAAGCGAGATCCAGCGCATCGTAGAGCCGCTCACGCGCGCAATTCAGCCGGACGGGATCGCAGAATTGCACGGGATCACGGATCGTGGCCAGTGAGGCAGGAATCGTCTCGGCGAGTTCGGGAGCACGATATGCGGCCCGCTCAAGCAAGCGGCGCCGGTCCGGATTTGCGATCCTCGCCTTCTGCGTGAGCCGCTTACCAGCTTCAAGCAGGCGCGCCGGACGCAACAGATCCAGCACGCCTTCGATGTCGAGATCGAGCAAAGACACGTCCACGCCCGCCGGGCGTAGCACCGCGGCGAGCGCAGGCAACGGCAATCTCGGGGCTCTCGGATCCCCCCCAGGAGGGTAGATGAGAGCCACTCGAAACATGCTTCAAGCCAAAAGCAGCGTCAGGCTCTTGCGGATAGATAAGGCTACCACGGACACATGATCGTGGACGTCATAACGGGGCCGCCGATCCCGCCGGGATGTGACACAAGGCTCGAAACGGAAATCGTTCCCACATGCGTCATCGGCACATTGGCGCCACCGGCAACGGTATGCAAATCCTCGATACTCAACTCGCCCTGCTTGCCTTTACTGCTCGCAGCCAGTTCGTCTTTCAGTCGCTTGACGTCCTCGTCGGGCATCTTCGCCTGTGCAAGGATTTCAGGGCGGAGATAGTAAACGTTGCCGGCATCATCCGTGATAAACAAGCCATTCGGTTTCTGATCAGCCATGTCACGTCTCCATAAAAAATTCGAAATCAAAATCCCCGGCCAAAAGACTATCCAAAGCGGAGCGGATTAGCAATATGAGCCTCTGTGCTGCATTCCCCGCGGCTCGCCACCGCAACCCCTGAATTGCAAAATCGGCTGCAAAAACAAGCTGTCGGGCCAAGCTGAAAACTTCAGCACGCGCCTTCCAAGTGCGGTTCCGCTGGTATAGCTATCCGCGACGCGGACAACGGTGAACTGCAATGGGCGCTCTCCAACCAATTCGTTCAGGCCTGGAGTTCTGTGCACATTTTGCCGAGGGCGGGATCGCGAACCCGAAACTCCGATCCTGCTAGGGCTGCTTTGATAGACAGAAAGTTTGCGATGTAGTAACCTTGGCTCGCAATATCCGTCAGGTCAGCTTCGAGAAATCCCTTCGCTCAACACGGAGCGCTGCTTGTGCTCGCTGAGACGGCGTTAGATTTTTCAAATTCGCGGCGCATGCATAAGGATCGATGCGTTGTGCTTTTTCAGTTTCCGGAATTCGAGTTTCAATACAGCGTTATATAACTCTTGGGAGATTGGCGATGCGTGTTGCCGAGACCGTTGAGAGAACAAAAAATCATATTGCCCGGTGTGCACGGATTTCGAATTTACTCGCCTTATGGACGATGACGACCCCCGAGGCTGAGCTCAAGAGCGTGTTTGCTCGCCACTTGTATTGGGCGGTGCAGTCATCAGAACGTCTGAGAGTGCGATTGGCCGAACTGGCGGTCGACGTTGACCCGCGCATGGTCTTGTTGGAAGTGGGATCCGACGACCTATTGGCATGCGAACTTGCCTCGACGACGCCTGAAAAAATACGCGCGCTTTACGGCGTAGCGCTGGTCAATCTCAGGGACTCGATGACAGATCATCTAAATCGAACTGGCGCACTCGCTGACGAGCCAACAATCAGAATTCTGAGCGACCTGATCGCTTCATCTACAAGAATTGCCGAAGAGGCGGATACGGCGCTTCGACTGGTTTGTCAGATTTTTCCCGACATAGAACGGGCTTCGTCCTCTAATGAGGGACACCTGGCGGCGAAGGTGCCCCTTCGCCCCGCTCGCGATAGCCGCTTCGCGGAGACCGCGAGCAATCCGAATTTGACGGATACCGTCAAACTCTTGCACGTCTTTTATACCGATCTTGAGCTCGCGACGATCGAAGCGTGCAGTCGGTTGATCGTCGAATTTCCCGCGATGCCCTGGCAGTTCGTTGTCGATATGGCTCGTCAGTGCTGGGACGAGGCACGGCATGCGGAAGCTTTTCGCACGAGACTGCTTCAGCTTGGAGGACGCCTAGGTACCTACGCGATGTCATACGCGCTTTGGGATATGGCTGCCGGCGAACCCGTCGATGTCAGCCTCGCCGTACAACAGCGTGTGGGGGAGTGGGTCGGTGTAGACGGAGCCATCTGGCAGGCTCAGCAGCTGCGGTTTGGCGGTGATGAGATAACGAGCGAGCTCTTCGAGTTTGTGGCATTGGACGAAATCACGCATGTTTCGTTTGGAAACAAGTGGCTTCGCTTGGTGGCTGGAAGCGAGTCACGGGTGAGAGTCGTTCACGATCTGGCTCTGGACAAGCGTTCGGCCTGCGGAAAATCCGTGGATGGCCCGCTGACGTTTCCATATAACGACTGGGCGTGCGAGAGGGGGGGGTTTACCGAAAGCGAACGCGATGAATTGCGGGGTCGCTTTTTGAAATTTGGAAGTCAGTTCCAGAATTTGGACGAGACGCAGGAGCCCGCACGGGTCGCGAGAAGAAGATAATTTCGCTTTCGCGGTTACAACAGCGGCGATGGCCAAAAGTGATCGGGATCGAGCGCGAGCCGACCGAACTGCGACTGGAACAGAGAGGGGCTGAAATAGGCGGTGATCTGATCTCCGCGGCTCCCACCAGCGCTCCGCTTATAGGCGACGTAGGTATGGAGGCCGTCGCAGGTGCCACTACGTCTTGCGATCAAACCATCGGCGATGCGCCTGTAAGCGGAGGCGCCGAAGCCGGCTTGCGTAAGCAATGCTGCGATCCGCTCGGAAGCGACGCGATCGGTTGACGCATAAGGGTAGAGCGGGAGGTAAAGCGTCATTCCCGCTGGAGCGGCAGGGTCGGCTGCAGTCAGGTGATAACACGTCATCACCGGGCGCTGCGACAGGACGACGGCGCAAGGGCAGATGATCTCGCAGACATCGGAAAAAAGCAGACCAGTGTCGGCGCCGACCTCTTCGGCGCGCCGATCGAAGTTGGCCGCCGCGGCGCGGAAGTGCCGGACGTAGACCTTAACCCGTGCGTGCTCGGCCGTCACAAGATCAATCGCCAGATGAGTGATCATGTCATCGTCATGTAATAGCTTGAGAAGCCCGCGGATTGCGCGGCCGAAGCAGAGCCGGTCGAGCGCGGCAACAATCAGCGTCCGGGCCGCATCACGTCCGCGCGCAGCCGGATTGAGATAGATCTTGCAGAGCGGCGGCCCGTCTTTGCGGAACTCCAGCGAGTGCCAGATCGCGATCAGCGCGTTCGGATCTGTCGGCGAGAAGAGGTCCTTGATCGCCGCCATCGGCTCGAGCACCACATCGTGCATCGCCCCCAGATGCGCGTCAAGCCGCTCGCCGGCGGCCCAGTAGGACGCCGGCGATGCTGGATCGTCCTGCGCTTCGATCAGGAAGCGGACCCTAGTCCCGCGCGCATCAAACGATGTGGAGAACTCGATCGGCGTGCAGTCGTCGGTGACCCCGGACCAGCGCGGGGGCACCGGCAGCCGCCGAAGCCCCGCGACATCGCAGAGGCTGTTGAACATAGCGGCGATCCGTTCCGTCTGTTCCGCCAGACCAGCCGCAACACAAATGTCTCGCAGCTGCGCTACGCAGATATCGGCGGCGTCGATCGTCGCGTCTGACTGGGAGAGCTCCATATCAGTTCATTACGTCCACCACGAACGATCTCGCAGCAAATGCAGCGTCGTTCGGACCGTTGCCGACGGCGCCGATCAAGGCGAGCTGCAACACGCGTCCTCCAAGCATTTCGTTGATCATGCGCCGGATTCTGAGCTCGGCCCCCTCCCCTGCCCCGGCCAGGTTATGCGCCATGCAATCCGAAAAAAACTCCTGCAGTGTACGCGGCTGCCCCGACGCGAGCATGCGATAGGCCCTCTCCGAAATGGTGACCATTTTCGAGCGAGAGGAGACCCGGATCATTTCCCCGCTGGATTCGACCAGGGCGTCAGGACACCAGGCGATTGTGAAGCGCGAGGGATCACCTTCATCGGGCAACGCGGTTCGGAACGGAAAATCGCGATCGGCGTAGTGGTCGGCATAGAGCACGGCAAATTCTTCAAAGCCCGGCCACAAATGCAGATCGCTATTGTGGAAGCGACTGTAGATACGACGCAGCGTCTGATTGTACTCGCCGACGAGCCGCACGACCTCGCCTTGCGAAAGCCCGCGCGTATTCGACCATCCGCTGCGGACGCCGATGACGAATTCCTTGTTGAGTGCATCGGAGGGGATGTTCACCCCAAGCCGGTCTGCATTGGCGAAGTAGTCGGTGCGCAATTCGAGCCCGAAAGGATGGATGTCGAAAGTATTGCCGGGGTGGTCGATGATATCAGCGTTGTTTTCGAAGAAACGCAGCGTATTGCGCGCACTGGCTTCCGTCTCCTCGGGAAACCCGATGATCGAGAAGATATGAAAAAGGATGCCGGCATCGCGGCAGTGCTCGAGAACCGGTCGCACGTGCTCGAGCCTTATCCCCTTTTTCATATGATCCAGCGTCGCCTGATCGCCGGATTCAAGGCCGAAAAACAGCTTTCGCATCCGCATCCTGGCAAGCTTGGCGCACAAGGGCGCCGTAAAGCCCGGTTCGAGCCGCGCGTATCCGGTGAACGAGAGCCGCCGGCCGGCATGCGGCTCAAGCTCGTCGGCAAGCTTTTCCAGCAGGCGGGGCGGCAAGGCTTCATCTGTGATCTCGAAATGCCGGCATCCGAACCGATCGTTGAGTGAAAGAATGTCCTGCGCGATCTTCTGCGGGCTTCGGACGCGGTAGAGCTTCTTCGAAACGTGATTGATGAAGGGGATATCGCAGAACTTGCATTCGTTGAAGTAACAGCCTTTGCCGACCAGGACGGGCAGCACCGGCTCGGGGGTCAGATAGTCTTGCAGCGGAAGGCCCGCAAAATCAGGCTCCGGTAGCTCATCGACATCTTCGACATGGGTCTTGCCAAGATGTACACGACCGTCCCTGACATATAGAAAATTCGGTACCCGGGAAAAATCGCGGCCTGATCCAAGTTGCGCGACCAATTCCAGGATCGCGGTTTCGCCTTCGTACACGATCACGCCGTCGGCAAAATGCGCGAAGAACGCCGGCAGCTGCATCAACTTGCTCACGAACTTGGTGAATACCGTTCCACCCAGAACCACGAACAGCCCGCGCGCGCGCAATCGCCTCGCCAATGCAAGTCCAGGCAGCAATTGCTGCCGATTGACGATCGATATCCCGACAAGATCGGGATGCTCCGCCTCGATCGAGGGAAGCAACTCGGCCTCCCAATAATCCTCGAACAGATTGCCGTAACGGTCGGCGGTCACGGCGATCAGGTCGGCGAGACTCTGCTCGTCGACCCCATCGATGTCGTATTGGATCGGACAAAGGCTGTACCGGATCGGGCGGTCGGCCGTAAGGCAGGCGAGGCCGATTCCGTCAAACAATTGGTCCCGCGCGGCCTGAAACCGGTGAACGTCGTAGAAATCCTTTGGATCACGCAGGACGGCGAGAGCACGCGGTATCTCCTCAACCAGCGCTTCGCCGCGACGAACCAGGCGGGACAGCGCGCCGGCATCAATGCCGGCCGGCGGCCGCAGCTTCAGCTTCTGCACGTTGCGTCCGATCGCATCCGGGCGCAGCAACGCAAGCAAGCCGCCAATATCGGCGTCGATCAGCCGCGTCGAAATCCCGGCGCGGCGCAGCACGGCAGCCAAATAAGGAAGCGCCAGGTGCGGAGCTCTTGGGTCGGTCGCCGGTGGAAAGATCAGCGTTACCTGCATATGGCACACCGCTACCCGTTCGGCGGCACGGCCAGTATGACTTGATCTTTTGTTGCCAAAATAAGCACTCCTAGAAGGAAGCGAACGCAACGTCTCAAAACTCAATCAAAAATATCGCCCGTTTCGGGGCGGTCGAAAGCCTAACACAGACGCGGCGTTCCTGCCAGTCTCCCAGGCTGCGGCTTTAACTAGAGGCGCGGCTGCAGCGACTTCAAGACCGACTGGGTACTTTCGATGAACTGCGTTGCCTGTCGCGCCTTGTCGGCTGAAATCGGACTACGTGCGCATTGATCGGAGATTTCGACGAGGTGTTTGCGCTCGGTTTCGAGAATCTTCAGCGCATTTTCGACGGCAAAGCGAAAGACGCCGCGGAGAGCGTTGTCGTCGTCGAAATCCTTAAGCTCGCTCTCGATGGTAATGAGATATTCGTAGCTCTGCAACTCGCCGGCGATTTGCGTCAGGCTGCGCAATGTCGATTTGACGCACTCGCTGTCGGCCTGGGGAAGATCAGGTCGCCGCGACATCATGGTGATGTCGGTCATCACATCTATGGACAACTTTCTGACCGAAGAGATCTTGTCCAGATCTGCGTCGCTGAGAACACGGGCATTGGCGGGAAATTGCGCCGAAGTCGTCGCCAGCAGGAATGCGACCATCGCTGCCGATGGCCAAGCTAGAGACGCGGTTCTCGGCCGATAGACGGGAATGCGGGCGGTGCACATAACTGACCAACCATCTGACGACAATGGCAATTATAGGTGACGGCTCCCTGCGGCACCAGCGCCGTTTTCTGTTCTCGATCCAGGGCCTATGCTGGGCCTATGCTCCCGGCGCCCCGGCAACCGCCGCAAACATGATGCTGGTCAGCAAGGGTGACCTTCTTGTATGATTTCGGGTAGTTGTCCGGGAGCATCTTGAACTTCCGATCTGTTTGATCACACTCACGAATCGGAGCATCGCGGCTCGGCGAAAACGCGGGAAGCTTGGCCATGAGCGATCAGCCGAACAAGGCCTTTCGCGCACTTGCGCTTGAACGCGCCACATCGCTCGAACAGCTCGACCATCTCGTCACCATTACAAGGCCGTTCGACTGGATCCTGGCCGTGGTGATCTTCTTCACGCTCGGAACGGCGGTTGCGTGGGGCATTTTCGGGCGCGTGCCGACGCGCGCACAGGCCGAGGGCATTTTCGTCAGCAGTGGAGGACGCGTGGTCGATGCAGTTTCCGGCGCGTCGGGTCGTCTAGCCTCGATTGACGTTTCGGTCGGCGATCGCGTGATAAAGGGTCAGGTGATCGCGGGCGTCAGCCAAACCGAAGTCGAGCAACGCTATCGCGACGCCATGGAAGTGCGTCGTGAGCGCGAGAGCGAACACGAAACCCTGAAAACCAAGACGGCAGCCGAGTTGGCGCTGAAGACGCAGAATTTCGCCAAGCTCGAGGAAGCGTTCAACCAGATCATCAAGGCGACCGATCAACGCATCACCTATCTGACCAGCGATCTCTCAAATCTCGAGGGCTTGCTGGCAAAGGGATATACCACGCGGCGTAACGTCGAGGATCGCCGTCACGAACTCACGGACGCACAGCAGCGCAAGGAAGACACTCAGAACGAAATTCTCAAATTGAAAGAACAGAGGACCGACCTCGAGACCCAACGCCAGCGCGACATCGAACAATCCCAGTATCACCTCAACGAGGCGCGCCGGCAGGTGGACAAGCTGGCCGGAGAGTTGGGCCGCGATACGGCGGTGGTCAGCCCGATCGAAGGACGCGTGCTTGAGATCAAGGTGTCGCCAGGATCGGTATTGAACATCGGTACGCCGGTCATCGTGGTCGAAACCGAAGGCGCAACGCTCGACGCCATTTTGTACGTTGCGGCGGATCGCGGCAAGAGCGTTAAGCCGGGCATGGAAGTGCGCCTGGAGCCGAGCACAGTCAAACGTGAGGAGTTCGGAACCATGGTCGGCACCGTCGAATCGATTTCCGAATTTCCGATAACGCCGCAGGGCATGGCCGCAGTCCTGCACAATGACAGCCTCGTCACCCGCTTTTCCAAGGGCGGCGCGCCGTACGCGGCCGCGGTGCGGCTGAAGCGCGACGACAACACGGTCAGCGGATATCATTGGGCCGTGGGAAAGGGCCCGGCATTGCGGCTTACCAGCGGGACGCTGACAAAGGCGGAGATCACAACGCGCGAGAGACGCCCGATCGAGCTCGTTGTCCCCATGCTCAAGCGGCTGACAGGAATTACAGGATAATATTTTCTTCAATGAGATAACCGAGTTCATGTTTCGAACCATTCGACGCTGGTTTGGCCGCGGACCCATCAAGCGAACGCCGACCGTATTGCAGATGGAGGCGGTTGAGTGCGGGGCTGCCGCGCTCGCGATGGTGCTGGCCCACCACGGCGCCTGGATTCCGCTCGAACAATTGCGCGTGGCCTGCGGCGTCTCACGCGACGGCAGCAAGGCGAGCAATATCGTCAAGGCAGCGCATAACCTTGGGCTGGCGGCGAAGGGTTTTCGCAAGGAACCTTCGACGCTGCATGAATTGCCCATGCCGTGCATCATTCACTGGAACTTCAATCATTTCGTTGTCCTCGAAGGAATTGACGCCGATCGTGTCTCCATCAACGATCCCGCGATCGGGCGCCGTACCATGGATATGTCCGAGCTCGACCTCGCCTTCACCGGCGTTGCGCTCGCCATGGAGCCCACGGAAGCGTTCCGTAAAGTTGGCGGCAAGCCCACGGGGCTGCGACTCTTGTTGCGCGAATTGCGAAGCTCGCGCGGTGCCGTCGCGCTGGTGATCGCGGTCAGCCTCGCGTTGATCATTCCGGGAATCGTTATTCCGGGATTCTCGAAGATCTTCGTCGACGAAATTCTGATCCAGAACAACGAGAGCTGGCTGAAACCGCTGCTCATCGGCATGGGCATGACCGCCCTTCTCCGGGCGCTGGTAACGGGTCTGCAGCAATCGCTGCTGCTGCGCCTTCAGACCAAACTTGCGGTCGTCATGATCAGTCGCTTTCTCTGGCACGTGCTTTCGTTGCCGATGGACTTCTTCGCCCAGCGCCATGCCGGCGACATCGCGACGCGCGTCGGCACTAACGAACAGATCTCTAGGCTGCTTTCAGGCGGCATCGTCACCAACGCACTCAGTCTCACTTCGCTGGCATTTTTCGCCGCAGCGATGGCGGCGTACGATGTCCTGCTAACGGCGATCGTCGTCGGAATGTCGCTTACCAACCTGGCGGCGCTGAAAATTATCGGACAAAAACGGGAGGATCTCAGCAGCAGCCTCACTCTCGAACGCGGCAAGCTCGTTGCCAGCACCATCGGCGCCGTGCGAACCATCGAAACGCTGAAGGCCAGCGGGCTGGAGGACGAGGCTTTTGCCAATTGGGCGGGAATCCAGGCTAAAACACTGAACGCCGATCAGGAACTCGGCCTGTCGTCGAATCTTCTCGACATGCTTCCGACCCTGCTCACGGGTTTGACGGTGGCCGCAGTCCTCGGTCTCGGTGGACTGCGCGTGATCGAGGGCTCCCTCACGCTGGGAAGCCTCGTTGCTTTTCAGTCGCTGATGGCAAGTTTTTCCGAGCCGATCAATGTGCTCGTCAACCAGATCGGCAGCCTTCAGACTATCAAGGGCGGACTGGAACGCCTGGAAGACGTCTATAACTATCCGCTCGACGAGCGGACGAAGGACAGCCGACGACTGGAGGATGTCCCCCCGAAACTGAAAGGGCACATCGAACTCAGCAACATTGTGTTCGGTTACTCGATCCTGGAGCCTCCGCTGATTGCGGAGCTCTCGATCTCGATCGCGCCGGGAAGGCGTGTTGCGCTGGTCGGCCCGTCGGGCAGCGGCAAATCAACGCTCGGCCGTCTCATTTGCGGACTGTACAAGCCCTGGTCGGGAGAGATCCGCATCGATGGCTTGACGCTGCCCGAAATCCCGCGCGAGGTCTTCGCCAATTCTATTGCTTACGTCGATCAGGACATCTTCCTGTTCGAGGGAACGGCGCGCGACAATCTCACATTATGGGATTCCACGGTCCCCGATCCGGAAATCTCGCAGGCACTCAAGGACGCCGCCGTTCACGAGGAGATCGCCACGCGCATCGGGAACTATGACTGCTATGTCAGCGAGGGTGGAACGAATTTCAGTGGGGGCCAGCGCCAGCGAATTGAAATCGCGCGCGCGCTGGTGACGAATCCGTCGGTGGTCGTGCTCGATGAAGCGACCGCAGCGCTCGACCCGATTACCGAGAAGGCGATCGACGACCAATTGCGCCGCCGGGGCTGCACCTGCGTCATCATCGCGCATCGGCTCAGCACCATCCGTGACTGCGACGAGATCATCGTGTTGCAGCAGGGACGGATCGTCGAACGGGGAACGCATGAGCAACTAATGGCCATGGACGGCATTTACACGCAACTTGTGGCACAGCAATGAACGAACCGTTGCCATCGAGGCCGGACGCCGTCGCAACCGTCGAGCCGTCGTTCGTCGGCGCCGCGGAGCGCGTCACGCTTGATGGTCGTAACCCCGTGTTCCTCGACCGGCGCGGCCGGGCCATGCAGGTCGTTTCCGGCCATGTCGACGTTTTCGCCGTCGGCGTCTCCGGCGAAAAGCCAGAGACAGCGCGGCATCACCTCTTCCGCATCGAGCGCGGCGAGATCTTCGCCGACATGTTCGACGTCGCCGATGCTTCGGAGGTACGGATGATGGCGGTCGGAGACGCCGACACCGAAGCCCTGGTGATGCGGGGCGTAAACTGCAGCGATGAAGCGCTCCAAGCGTGGCTTGCGAAACTGTCCAGGTTGATCGCTGGTCCCAGTCCAAGTTGGGACATACAGGAGGCGACGAATCTCCTCGCTGTCGAAATGAAACCCGGCGACCGCAGGCGGGGGCCGGCGCGCAACATCGTCTGGATGTCGGTCGCGGCCGGCAATGCGCGCTTAATGGGTCAGGAACCGGCCTATCAACCCGACAGCCCGCCAATTCCTCTTTCCTCCGGCATGTGGGTCGTTGCGGGAGAGGCCGGCTGCACCCTTGGCAACGGCGGACACCCGACCGGCTCGGCACTCCACGAGGTGCTCGATCATTTCCACCGCTGCGCGGCGGCATGCATCGGAGAGCGGTTGCGGCAAAATGCAGACCTGGAAAGCCAGCGGCTGACCCGCCGCACCGAGCTTACCAGGTCGCGGGCTATGGACATGTTCGACCGCCTCTCGTCGATCATCATCCGCCCTTCAGATCATGTCGAATCAACGGCAGATGCCTCCGACGACCCTCTGCTCGCGGCATGCCGGACCGCGACAAGGGACCTGCAAGTTCCGATCCTTGCGCCGCCGGCGAGATCGCCAACCCAGCAGACGTTTACGGACCTCATCGAGATTGCGCGCGCCTCCCGGCTGCGCGTTCGTCGCATTCAGTTGCGCCGGGGCTGGTGGCATCGCGACGCCGGATCACTGGTTGGCTGGTACGGGGCTCGGCGAGACCCGGTCGCACTCGTACGGATTTCGGGCCGCTACACTATGATTGGGCCCGAAGCGGCAACGCGCCGCCCAGTGGACCGCGCTGTGGCGCAGGAGCTTGATCCCGAGGCCGCGACTTTCTATCCGACGCTGCCCTCGTCCGCGCTGAAGCTTCGCGATCTCCTGGTCTTTTCGCTCCGGCAGGTGCGCGGCGACGTGGCGCGAATTGCTCTGACCGTCGCTTTCATCGGGTTACTGTCAATGGTGACGCCGCTGATCACGCAGGCGCTTGTCAATTCCGTCATCCCGCGTACCGAGATCGACCAGCTCACCTTCTGCGCCCTTGCGCTTGCAGTCGCTGCGATCGCCATGGCCGGCATGCAGCTGATGGAAGGTACCGCGATGCTCCGCCTCGAAGGCTTGGTCGATTGGCGGTTACAGGCCGCGGTAATCGATCGGGTGCTCAAGTTGCCCGCTTCGCTGTTCCGCGAGTACACCGTCGGCGACTTCGTGAGCCGAGCGCTGGGAATCGATGCGGTCCGCCGGACTCTCACTGGACAAACCTTGCGCAGTCTGATGGCCGGTCTGTTTTGCTGGTTCAGTATCCTCCTGATGGTGATCTACGATGCAAAGCTTGCGCTGATCGCGCTCGCTCTATTGTTCGTCAGGGCCATCCTGATCGTCGGCACCAGCGCCCTGCGAATCTATCACGAGACCCACCAATTCAACCTGCAGGGTAAAGTCGAAGGCTTTGTGCTGCAGCTTCTGGCCAGCGTCGGAAAGCTTCGCGTTGCCGCGGCGACGGTTCGTGCTCTCTCCGTGTGGTCACGGCAGTTTGCAGCCCAGAAACGACATTTCATCGCCTCGCAGCGGGCCGCCAACGCGCTTGCATTGTTCGAGAGCTCGTATCCAACCGTCGCTACCCTGGTCCTGTTCGCATACGCCTCGTGGACCCAAAGCGTCCTCATTCACAACCTCGGCGCCTTTCTTGCTTTTCTTGCCGCCTTCGGCCAATCGATGGCCGGCGTCGGGTTGTGGGCCAATGGCATAAGCGCTTCACTGATTGCCATTCCTCACATCACCCGTATCCGACCGCTGGTCACAGCAGCGGCGGAGATTTCCGATGAACGCAAGCCGCCCGGTGAGCTGACTGGCGCTGTGGAATTTTCGCGCGTGACCTTCCGCTACATCGCAGGCGGTCCGCCCGTGGTCGACAACGTTTCGCTGCGCATCGCGCCCGGCGAGTACGTCGCCATCGTCGGTCCGTCAGGAAGCGGCAAATCCAGCCTGTTTCGCCTGCTGCTGGGTTTCGAGAAGCCGGAGGCCGGTGCTGTTTTCTTCGACGGCAAGGCGCTCGACACGCTGGATGTCAGCGCGGTGCGGCGACAGCTCGGCGTGGTCTTGCAAAACGGGAGACTGGCATCCGGCAGCATCTACGAGAATATCTGCGGGGGCCTACCGCTCCCGCTTGATCATGCCTGGGCTGCGGCGCGGATGGCAGGGCTTGATGGTGATATCAGGAAGATGCCTATGGGCATGCATACTGCAATTGCCGAAGGAATCAATGCCCTCTCCGGCGGCCAGCGCCAACGCATCATGATCGCCCGCGCCGTCGCCCGCCGTCCGCGTATCCTCCTGTTCGACGAGGCGACTAGCTCGCTCGACAACCGTTCGCAAGCCGTCGTTAGCGATTCGCTTGGAGCTCTCAATGTCACGCGGATCGTCATCGCACACCGGCTGAGCACGGTGCGTCAGGCCGACCGGATTGTTGTCATCACCGAGGGCAAGATAACGCAGACCGGAACATTCGCCGAGCTGAGCGAGACGAAGGGCATGTTCGCCGACTTCGCGCGCCGGCAGCTCCTTTGAAGGCATTTCATCCAAGGGTGGTCAGAGGTCAATCATGCGCAAGGTCCTGTACATATTTGGTCTGTTGACCGACGGCGACATCGAATGGATGGCGAAGAATGGAACTTGCCGGCGCCTGAGCGATGGCGAGCTTCTCATCCAGGAAGGCGGCACGTCCGATTCACTTATCCTGCTGTTGGAAGGCGAACTGCAAGTGACAGCCGAGGGCTATGGCGCCATTGCGCGCATGGGTGTTGGCGAGATTGTCGGCGAGGTGTCGCTCGTGGATTCGGCGCCGCCGTCGGCCACGATCACCGCTCACGGCGACGGTTTCGCCCTTTTCCTCAACAAGCGGAAACTCCTGGAGAAGCTGGAGCAGGACGAAGGCTTTGGCTCACGCTTTTACCGTGCGCTCGCCGTCTTCCTCGCTGATCGCTTGCGAGCAACACGGCAACCAACGGCAGAGAAGCTCTCAGACGGCGCGGCACTCTCGCTGGACGAACTCGATATCGGCATCATGGATCACGTCACTGCAGCCGGCGAGCGGTTCAACCGCATGCTCAGGATGTTACGTTTTCAATCGGTGAATTAGGCGAGGCCGCCTACCGCCGCGGCGACATGCGGGAAAAGCAGCGTCGGTTGATGGCCGATTGAGCGGCTTACTGCAAGAGCCCGCCGACGGCCGCCATAGCGGACATTGGGTCAGGCACGTAGCATGCCATTCGGTACTAAGATGCAAAGGTAGAACATTTCTCGCGCAAGGCTCGAAATTGTCCCGATTCAAGCAGCGGCGACCGAATGACCGCTTCGCGCCAGAAGCGGCCGTTCCATAATCGCTCATTACGCGAATCGAGGACGACGAGGAGATTGAAAAAGCTCTTCCCTATTTCACACCACTTGGATGCTGGACGCCGTCGTCACGTTTGCCAAGAACGATTAGGCCAACGTGTTTATAAAATGCTTGATTATTGAATATTTGCGAAGTTGACCTTGGACCCCGCCAAGTAAGCAGGCCTCCCGGTAGTCCGCTTGAGATAAGAACCGGCACTCTCGCAGATTCCGACGCCATAATCGATTGCCCAAGTCAGGCAGGTGGTCAGCAGAATGTCAGCCGTCGTAAATTGGTCTCCCATTAAATATGATCTGCCGTCCGACAGGGCTGCGTCGACATGTCGGAGCTGCTCCCGGAAATATTCTCCGGCTTTCGCGACTACTTGCGGTGCATCACCATAAATATGGGCGAGCCCTTGGTTGGTACCGTGTCGCCTCATGACATATCCTTGGTACGAGGGACTCTCTAGACCCCGGATACTTTTGAGCCAGATAAGCGACGATTGCAGCGCTTTCTCCAATGGTCAAATCCCTATCCTGCAACAGCGGGATCTTCTGCCGTGGATTTAACAGGGTGTATTCGGGCGTTTTGGTCTCACCGGACCGTGGAAGTATAGGCCGCATATCATAACGAAGCCCGAGCTCGTGGAGAGCCCAGTGCGCGCGGACCGTTCGGGTTGTGCCAACGCCCCAAAGAATGAGATTTTCCGACATATCACCAGGTCTCCACGGCAGGCCGCAGGTCAAGTTCGTGTGTCCAGCCGTCTTTGCTTTGACGGTGCGCGAACCAGTATGCTTCGGCGATCGATGACATCTTGGTCAGACTGTTGGCGGGAATGTCGTTCACTTCGATTCCGGTTGCGGCTTTCATTCGTCGATGGATCGCTTCGCTGTCGATACCGGCGTCGATCAGCAAATGCACAACGTGGACGTTTTTGGGACCAAGCTCTCGCGCCATGGCTTGCGCGACCGCGCGCAGGCCAAACTTGGCTGCAGCGAACGCAGCGAATCCTTTTCCGCCGCGAATACTGGCCGTCGCCCCCGTAAACAGGATTGTCCCGCCGCCGCGACCGGTCATGTAATGTGCCGCTTCGCGCCCAACAAGAAAACCAGCGTAGCACGCAAGCTCCCAGGCCTTAAAGAACAGCTTCTCGGGGGTTTCCAGCAACGGCTTGTTCACATTCGAACCGGCGTTGAAAAGACAGACTTCAATGGGGCCGACATTCTTCTCGATCTCCGCAAACAGCTTCTGGACTTCCTCTTGCTTGCGCGCATCGACGCTAAAGGCGTGAAACTCGGTGCCCCTGGCCCTCAACTCTTCGGCGAGCGACTTGGATTTTTCAGCGTCGCGCCGGGCGATGCAAACTATGTATCCGCCCTCGGCAAAGCGTCGCGCAACAGCCGCGCCAATAGCATCGCCGGCTCCAACCAGAAGAGCAACTCCGTTTGATTTCGACATGTCCATCTCCAGAACTTCCGACTTAATTCGACGCGATCCGCACGACTTTGTCCGCGACCATCCTGTCGATGGCGCCATCGCTGTAGCCGAGCTCGCGAAGAACCTCGTGGGAATGCTCGCCGACGCGTGGCGCGGGGCCAGCGATCGCCGCTTCATTGACCTGAAACCGTGCCGCCGGCTTCGGCTGCCGTACCCGTCCGACCATCGGCTGATCGAACTCCGCGATGATGTCGCGCGCCACGACCTGCGCGTTATGGATGATCTCGCCGCGGCGCAGGATCGGCGCGCAGGGAACGTCGGCTGCGTCGAGCCGTTCCAGCCATTCGGCGGTGGTATGCCGA
>WNFI01298645.1_pt1 | contig 22137 bp, 18 predicted proteins | sample 5400471 | NCBI WGS metagenome assembly WNFI01 (sample SAMN13153348, study PRJNA577476) | soil metagenome | isolation source: 100 cm saprolite on Douglas fir-dominated hillslope | place: USA:California | collected 2013-09-17
AAAGATGCTGATGCTGCGCAGGCGCTCTCACAGCTCTTCAGCGAGACAGATTTACAAGTGTCGCTGTCGTTTCAGATGGTGTATCTCTTTGGAGAGCCGATGCAGGCAGCTCGTCAGCCCAAACAGGTAGGAATGATCGAGCTACTTAACTATTGGAACGCACACCAGGTCGATGTCTTGACGCGACGTTCCCAGTTTGATCTGCGCAAAGCGCGCGAGCGCTTGCACATCGTCGAAGGGTTGATCATCGGTGCTGCCAATGCCGAGCGCATCGTCAAAATCTTCCAGCAGGCGCAGGATCGCAACGAGGCGCGTAAAAAGATCGAGGTTACGTATAAGCTCACGCCTATCCAGTCGGATGTGATTGCCTCTATGACCCTGGCACAGGTGACGCGGCTGGATGCAAACAAATATGCCAAAGAGAAAGAGGAGTTGCTGGCGCGGATAGCCGAGTTAGAGCGTTTGCTTGGAGATCGCAAGGAACTGATTGCGCTATTGAAAAAGGAGATGCAACAGCTCATCAAGCAGTTTGGCGACGAACGGCGCACGATTATCGAAGTAGAGGGACAGGCTCATGCAGCCGTGACAGAAGTTGCAAGTTTACACGAGCGCGAGCCGCTAGCGATAGCTTTTACGCGTAATGGAGCACTCAAGGCATTGCCTCCAGATACATTCAAGCCCAAGGGCAAAAATGGCGATGCCGCTTATACTCCGGTGCGTGGAGATGAGCAACTGCGCCAGGTTGTTATGGCTACCTCGCAAGACTATGTATTTTGCGTCAGCTCGATGGGTAGGGTGTTCCAGATAGCTGCGCATCGTATCCCACAGGGGACGCGTTCAGCGAAAGGCGAGCCTGTGCGCAGGCTGTTAGAGCTGGCTGCTGGTGAAGAGGTGGCGACGGTGCTGCCTGTTGAATCTTTCGACGAGGATCGCTACCTTGTCACTTTCAGCAAGCTTGGGAAGGTGAAGAAATCGCCATTAAGTGAGTATAAGTCGGCTGACATAGACGGCTTGCAGGATATGAAACTAGCTGAGGGAGATATCGTTGTGACGGCGCTGCTGTCTCGTGGGCAGGGTGAATACTTTGTGACGACAGACAACGCGCAGACGCTGCGTTTCAGCGATGAGGGGCTACGTGCGCAGGGACGCATCGGGCAAGGCGTGGCCACTATGGCACTGGCTCCTGGAGCGAAAGTGGTGAGTGCATCATACCTTGATGCAGAAGAACAGAATACTATGGACAATCCTTTGAGCCTCTTTGTGGTGACTGAGGACGGTCTGGGCAAGAAGGTGCCACTGAGCCAGTACCCGCAGAAGGGACGTGCTACTGCTGGCGTGGTTACTACGGAGCTTATGAGTAAGGATCGCGTGATACAAGCGATGATTGTGCATGAGCGCGATCATTTTCTGCTGATCTGGAATAATGAAAGTAATGGGAATGGCAGTGAACAAGTTACGGCGGTGAAGGCGTCGGAGTTAAAGGTGTTTATGCGGGCGAGGAAGGGTGTGCCGATGGTAAGCGGGAAGTTGGGGGGGGTTGTGAAGTTGGGGATATAATGCGGATCATAGGCCTTTTATTGCGGTGTATCATCAATACCTGGCTTCTGTCTAGCGCAAACACGTAATTAATGTGGCTAGAAAAGGTAGCGCTCATAGATTTCTGGAGCGTTACTGCTAAGCTGCCATTGCTCTTGTGTGCCCATCCTGTCCTCCTTGTTTTGTAGTTTACAAGCAGTATCTATTTTCTCGCGCCAGTAAACAAATAGATCAATCCGAGTACTGTCAGAGCGATTCCGGGAAGCCAGAGGGAGAGCATAAAGGAGACAAAACGACCGGGCGTGAGGCTACCTATACTATAAACTCCGACTAGCAGATATTCTATGATGCCTACTGCCAATACTATGAGGCCAGGAGTAACTGCTCCTGCACCAATATAGCCCCGACGAACCATCAAAGCAATACCCAGGAGTCCTAGCGCCATAGCGATAATGTATACAGAAAAGACCTGATTTCCGGGGATAATATGCTTATAGAAAAGGAATACTGCGATACCTAACAAGGTTACCATCAAGCTTGCTATCATCAGGCGATATGGGTTAATAATTGAGGCAATCAGCATTCCAACGCCAAAGACCACTACCCCTACTGGGTAGATCCCCATATTAGGATGCAGTAGCCACGCTGCCAACAAGCAAATTATGCCAAGAAGGAGCAACACATAGGCCTGGCTGCGATTTCTCGCGCGAGTGGTATCACTCATGGAAAACTCTTTTGACATAAGCATTCAGTTCCTTCGCAGAAAAATAGCGTGTTAGGGCCAGTAGCCTCTCTATTATACACGAATTGGGTGTTCCTGGTGTGCTTAAGAGGAAATAAGGTTCTATCCAAAATCAGGGGCTAAGGTGGTATCCCCACCAGGGCGATGCAAGCATCCCTACCCCTACGCGACTAGCCATCGCCACTCGCCCCCAGTAATTGGTAGAACAAGGGAATAAAGAAGCCAGAGCTTGATGTTGATGTAGCTCTGGCGCTCGATTGTTCTGTATTAGAGATTTTGGATGGCTCATCCTTACCCAACTCATACAGTGGTGGGTGGTTCCTCATTGATGCTAGAGGTAGGAGGCTCCGCGCGGACAACCTCAATTGAGCACTGGGCGATTAGTGCGCCGATTGCACCAACAGCGACCAGCACTGGAGCGGCGATAACGCCAATTACTCCAACTGCCAGGGGAATCTCCATGATGGTATTCCCATCTTGCTTGATGATGATGCGACGAACATTGCCCTCGTGAATGAGCTCTTTGACCTTCGAGAGTAGTTGCTCACCCATTACTTGCAGTTCTTCCTGGTAGGATCTCTGTTCCGGGTTCCTGTTTGATGTGTCTGTCTCAGTCATGGTAGTCGTTTCTCCTTTTTACCTGCTTCAATTAACGTTCCTGTTGTGCTTACGCTAGCCGATATGCTTCACAATCTCGAGAGTGATGTGCTATGCTTTTCCTGTAGTCTTTTAGCCTTGCAAGTGATGATTTCGACTACATTTCTATATACGGACGATGTATATAATAGGTTGGAAAAGGAAACTGTGATGGCATATTTTCTGGCGAAAACCGATCCCGAACATTATTCTATCGACGATTTGGAGCGTGACAAGAAGACGGTTTGGGACGGTGTGCGCAATGCTGCTGCTCTACTTGCTATTCGAGCTATGCGTCCTGGTGATGAGGTACTGATCTATCACAGCCAGGGTGTAGCTGCGATCGTTGGCCTTGCGCGCGTCATTTCTGACCCACGTCCTGATCCAAGCGATCCCAAAAGCTGGGTGGTGGATGTGGAGTTTGTACGACGACTTAGTGAGCCTGTAACGCTACGCGAGATCAAGGAGAGCCACCTGTTTGATGATTGGGCTTTGGTGCGGCAAGGGCGTCTCTCAACGATGAGTGTTCCTGAGAAAGTGGTGGTGTGGCTCAAAGAGAAAAAAGTGCTGTAGCAGGAGTAAGGTAAGGGGACATCACTATATGGATAACAACGCATGGTGGTATGTCGGTGGAAAGTGGGTGCATCCTCACGAGGCCACTCTTTCGATCAATGATATTGCTGTGTTGCGTGGCTATAGCGTATTTGAGTCATTACGAACCTATGATTGGCATCCATTCCACCTGGATGAGCACTTGTTGCGTCTCTATCGCTCGGCTGTGATGATTGAAATGGAGATTCCTTGGTCGAGTGAACAGATCGCCAACGTCGTGCGAGAAGTTATTGCTCGTAATGCCTATCGACACGCCGCCATTCGGCTACTCATCACAGGTGGTGAAAGCGAAGATGGAATCCTGCCCTCCGGCAAACCTACACTGGCTGTACTTATTACTCCTTTGGATGAACGCGATATGGGGCGATTTGCCAGAGGATATAAGCTTATTACGACAAGTTTGCAGCGTGTTTCACCTGAGGCGAAAACGGCTAATTATGTTGCTGCAGTGCGTGCGTTGAAGGATGCGGCGCGACGTAATGCGGATGATGCACTTTTCGTGAATGAGCAGGGACATGTGCTTGAGGCTACACGCAGTAATTTTTTCATCTTTCGAGGAGATACGCTGGTTACTCCGCGTGACGGAATATTGATCGGTGTCACACGCAACGTTGTGCTTGAACTGGCCCAGGGCAGTTTTGCTATTGAGGAGCGGCCCATTCTCCACGAAGAATTGCCGCTGGCAGAAGAAGCTTTTGTCACATCTTCATCGAGAGAAATTACGCCTGTTGTGCAGATTGATGATCTGACAATTGGTGACGGTAAACCTGGCCTGCGTACTTTTGAGTTGGAACAGCGATTTATCGAGATGATAGAACGGGGCAATCATCTGTGATTGCCCCTGAGGAAAATCTAGCTTACAGAAGTTATTGACTCTGCTTCAGCGACGGTGGCAAGGGCATCCTCAAAAATGTCGAGCCCCTTATTCAATTGCTCATCGGTGACGCAAAGTGGTACAAGCACGCGCAGCACGTTGTCGAACATACCGGCCTTGATCAGCACCAGGCCCCGGTGATGCGCTGCCGCAAGTATCTCGCTGGCGGCATGGGAATCTGGTTCTTTGGTGGTGCGGTCCTTGACGAGTTCCATGGCAACCATACCGCCCAGCCCGCGAACGTCGCCTACAATAGGATAGCGTTCTTGCAGGCTCAGGAAGCGCCTGGTAACGACATGGCCGATTTCGCGAGAACGAGCGGCGTAATCCTCTTTCGCAAAGAGGTCAAGAACGGCCAGTGCGGCAGCACAGGCTACCGGGTTGCCGCTGTAGGTCCCGCCGAGTGTTCCGGGAGGTGGAGCATCCATGATTTCAGCACGTCCAACCACGCCACTGATCGGCATACCTGCACCCATCGACTTGGCGATAATCACGAGGTCAGGCTCTACGCCGTCATGTTCGACTGCGAACATTTTACCCGTACGACAGAAACCTGATTGAATCTCATCTGCAACAAACAGGATCTTATGCCGTTCACAAACCGTTTTGAGCGCTCGTAAAAATCCTGGGGGTGCGACCATGAAGCCACCCTCTCCCTGTACAGGCTCAACCACGATCGCGGCGACCTGGTCGGGCGCAACATCGCCAACAAACATGCTCTCAAGCCCCTGGATGCAGTATTCGACTGCTTGTTGCGTTGTCATGTTCATGCGGTAGGGGTAAGGGAACGGCGCACGATAGACTTCTGGCGCATATGGGCCAAAGCCATACTTGTAGGGCTTCACTTTAGAAGTCATGGTCATGGTCATCAAGGTGCGACCATGAAAGGCGTTGTCAAAGACGATGATCGCGGGTCGGTCCGTAGCCCAACGAGCAATCTTGACGGCATTTTCGACGGCTTCTGCGCCGCTGTTAAAGAAGAGGGCTTTCTTCGGAAAATTGCCCGGAGTCAGTTTAACGAGGCGTTCGGCCAGAGCGATATAAGGCTCGTACATCATCACGCTAAAGCACGTATGTGTGAACCGAGCAGCTTGCTCAGCGATGGCCTGTGTGACTTCTGGGCGCACATGTCCAATATTCATAACGCCGATGCCGCCAGCAAAATCAATATATTGATTGCCATCTACATCTTCGATAATGGCCCCATCGGCCTTGGCCGCAAATACGTTCATGGTGGAAGAGACGCCCCGCGCCACAAACTCCTGGCGCCGTGCCATGAGTTCACGCGATTTTGGACCTGGGATGTCAAGATACGAAATGTTGTCGGACATAGAAGCCTCCTAATGTAAGAAGAAAGAGCAAACAGAGCCTAATGCAGACTACTCAAGGTTTTATAAGCCTTTTTTATAATTGTACCATATTCGATAGGGGGGCTTGAACGGCCGAGTTATCTATGAATAGTCAGCCATCATGCCTATGAGTCAGGAAAAGCAATCTTGGGAGCAAAGCTATTAGCTCTGGAGGCTTCTTTGGCTGGCTCATCAATCCTGGCCACAAAATGTACCCCAGGAAAAGTATTATTTCCTGGGGTACACCTGTACGATGCGTTACTCAGAAACGTGTGTTTCTGCTACTTTTAGAGTAATTAAGCTACCCCTCCGAGATGAATGGGCTGTGCATTGTCTAATAGTTTTGCTGCTGCTGCTTTTAGGCGTGCTTCGCTGCGGGGACCGAATCCGCGTAATTCGCGGATGTGCTGCTGGTGGGCTGCCCACCAGAGCTTCTCGGGTGAATCGATGCCCAGTTCTTCATACAACCGGACGGCAATATGAGGTCCGACGTATTCAACCGCCATCAGTCTCCTTACAGCGGGTGGAAGTGACTGAAAAAAGAGGTCGTCATAAAAAGTCATAGTGCCCGTATGAACCAGTTCCGCAATCCGGAATTGTAAACGCTGTCCCAAGCCTGGTACAGGCAATCTCTCTCCACGCGCAATGATCTCAACGGCAGGTTCGTTGAGTTCAAGCACCCCACGAGCTGCATTACGGTAGGCCTGAATGCGGTATGGGTTGCCGTTTTGAAACTCCAACAGTTCTGCAACGCTTGAAAGAGCCCCAGCAATCTGGCGGTTCGTAATCATGGGAGGCATGTCTTGCTCTGGCTCTAATCCTGGCAATGTGGGTTGCGTGGAATATTTATCCTGTCTGCTTTGAGAGGTAGGCAGAATATGTATTGTTTGTGTGAGCTGCATGATACTCATGAATGCCAGCTCCTTTCCTTCACGGGTCGATCGATTTAGAACGCTTAAATTTTGTTAGTCAAAGAAACGATAAAAAACAATGAGAACTGTACAATAGTGTAAAAAATACATAGAATTCACGTTCTAATTATAGCATGATACACAAGGGAAGTCAAATAAATATATGCAAAAAGCACAAGATGATATGCCAGGAAGAGGTACGACAACGATTCGTACAAATTTGGGCCATTTGCTCAGAACGGTCCTCTCATCTGCGCTGACGGCTTCACTCATTTCCGCAAGAGCCAATGTGTGAACGAAAGACTTTCCCAAGCTCAGATTTCTGCAAAGATTGAGCCGAAAGATCAGGGGAAAGACCTCTTGTCAATGGCCATCTTTTGCACTATAGTTCATTACATGAGTAACTAACCAGATAAGTGATGTAACAATGGAGTACTTAATCGACGAGAATCGCCCGATCTTTGTGCAGATTGCCGAGCGTATCGAAGAGGATATCCTCGCTGGCAGGCTGGCGGAGGAGGAGCAGGTGCCTTCGACCAATCAGTTTGCCGCCGGGCTCACGCGAACGCTTGACGGAGAAGCGCCGGGAGCTGTTCTTTGAGCACTATGTGGTGGCGATGGTGCGCGAGGCGACAAGGCTGGGGATTGAGGAGGAGCAGTTGATCGAGATGATTCAGAAGGGAGCGAAAGTGCCATGAGCACGATTGTCGAGGCCGAAGACCTGCGTAGAAAAGTGTTTGATGTTTTTTTCGCGAAAGGATCTTTTCTCATGGGACTCATGCTGAGAGGCGTTTCTAAATCGTCAAAAGTGGTTACCATGCGTGCTGCTTCATCACTGCGCGCTGGCATCACCAACCTTTATCGCCGCGCCGACCTCGCTCCCGCCGTGCTGATCATCGCTGGCATCTCATTCCTGGCCCATGTCCTGGTCGGCGACAATTACGGGTATTTCCGGGATGAACTCTATGTGCTGGCCATGAGCCACCATCCCGCCTTTGGCTATGTGGATTGATGGCCCGGCTCCTCGGCGGCACGGGGTGGGTCCAGGGACTCGCTGCCCTGGGATCGGCGACGGCCCTCGTCCTGCTGGGAACCGGCTCAATCTACACCTATGATGTCTTCGATGAATTCTGGTGGGCGCTGGCCGCCACCATCCTCATCGTCCTGCTGCGCGATGAACATCCCCGACACTGGCTCGCGTTCGGCCTGATGGCTGGCCTGGGATTATTGACGAAGGAGACCATCCTCTTCTGGGGGTTCGCACTGATCGTCGGATTGCTACTGACCCCACAACGCCGCCTGCTGTTCACCCGCTGGACGGCGCTTGGAGGCCTGATCGCCTTCGCTCTCGTCTTGCCATTCCTGATCTGGAATGCCACGAGTGGCTGGGCATCGTTCCAGTATTGGGCGAGCTATTCCCAAAATCACAGCACCGGTGGGACGCCCCTCGATTTCCTGACCAACCAGATCCTCGTCATGAATCCCCTCTCGGTGCTCTTGTGGGGGGCAGGACTGTGGTACTTCTTCTCCGCACGCGGTGCGCGCTATCGGGTCTTCGGGTGGGCGTATCTCATTCTCTTCGTGCTCTTCATCGCGATTCAGGGAAAATCCTATTTTCTGGCGCCAGCCTACCCGCCGTTGTATGCTGGTGGGGCGGTGCTGTTCGGTGAATGGCGGGTGCGCTGGCGCAGATGGGTCGCGGCCTATCCCGTGGTGCTGGCCGTGAGTGGCGTGCTGCTGGCCCCCACGGCGATGCCGGTGTTGCTTGCCGCAATCCCTGGCGGATCGCTTTGGCTGGGAGCAGCAGGTCGCGTTGATTGCTCAGGTGTATCACGGCCTGCCAATGGATGAGCAGCGGGTCGCCTGCATCTTTACCGAGAATTATGGCGAGGCTAGTGCGCTCGTGCAATTCGGTGGGCGCTATCATCTGCCCCCACCGATCAGCGGACACAACGCCTTCTATATCTGGGGACCGCAAGGGTGTACTGGCCAGGTCGTCATCACGATCAATATTGCTCCCCAAGACGCTGCACGGGGGTTCAGCTCGGTGACGCTGGCCGCCAGGACTTCCTGCGATGCGTGTGTGGACTTTGAGAATCAGGCTCCTATCCTGATCTTGCGGCAGCCAAAGGCACCATTCGCGGTGCTCTGGGCACAGGTTAAGCATTACGATTGAGGCCAGGCAGGGTTGGGATCACGACATTTTTTCCCCGCGAAATCCAGGCTTCGGCGGCAGAGCGCTCATAGACAGAGCTGAGGAGATTACGTCGTCCTGCTGCTTGAGCGCGGAGGATGTGGCGTTGTGGGCGTTGCTCGCTCAAAACGTCGTCCAAGGGGGCTTCCCGGCAGGGTGGTGAGGTACATGAGCAGCCAGCTAACCAAGCTTAACGGGGATTTCGGGAGGGAAAAATGTCGTGACCCCAAATACAACCACCTGCTCGCCAACATTGTGATCTTTGCCGAGGACCGCTCTGAGTAAATGGCCCAAATTTGTACGAATCGTTGTCGTATCTCAGGAAGCAAGGAGGAAGCCGAGATCTTAGATCTGCTGAGTCCTAAGCTACGTTAGGTACAGATTGGACAATACTGAGCCTGGTGGGCTATACTATTCCAGAAAATAGACGGTACAGAAAACGGACGACCACAAAGGCCGGTCGCTCGCTCTTATTCCTCAGACTTCTAAAGAAGGGTTTCATGCCAGAAAAGTGTGATGTTTTGATTGTCGGTGGTGGCCCTGCAGGTTTAGCTGCTGCCGAAACTACTGCCGGGCTTGGTGCACGTACAGTTTTATTAGAGCGCCAGAACGAGATTGGGTATCCAGTTCATACGAGCGGCGGAAGTTGGATAAGCGATATGAAGGCGCTTGCCATCCCCGAGAATCTTTATCACCCAATAACGAAGGTTATATTTATTTCGCCTCATCGTGAAGTGCACCTGGATTATAATTCAGCGGTTGCTTGTGTGCTTGATGTGCGAGGAGTCTACCAGCACCTTGCGGGGCGCGCAGTTGCTGCTGGTGCTACTATACGCGTACGCCATGCAGTCGAGCAGACGATTATGGAAAATGGACGCGTGCTGGGTGTGAAGGCCAAGAATCACGTGAGTGAGCGTATAAGCGTGCGTGCGGCCGTGACGATCGATGCCAGCGGTTTTTCGCGACATGTGGGGGTGCGTACAGAGATGGGCATGGCGTTCCATCGCTATGGCTACGGGGCGGAATACGATATGTACGCGCCAAACTATCCCCAGGATCAGCTATTTTTAATAATGGGGAGTCACTTCGCACCGCGAGGTTATGCATGGGCTTTTCCACGCGGGAATGGACGTGTGCGCCTGGGAGTGGGCGTACTCCATCCTGATTGCGAAGATGATGCGCGAGCCTATCTTGATAAGATAATGCTTGATCTTCCTCAACTGTCGGATAAATTCAAGGATGCCAGCCCGATTGAGTATCATACAGGCCTGTTTCCATCAGAGGGGCCGCTCGAGTGTTTCTCACGCGATGGTCTGCTCCTGGTAGGTGATGCGGCTGGTCATGGCTCAACACTGGTTGGTGAGGGCATTCGTTTTGCGATTTATTCAGGTCAGATGGCTGGCACAGTTGCTGCCGAAGCGGTTAAGGTTGGCGATACCTCTACTACATTCCTTGGGCGCTTTGACAGAAAGTGGAGAGCAAGGTTTGGCCGTAATATGGATATTTCCTACATGATTAATAAGCGTATTGCCAATTATAGCGATGAGCAGTGGGATAATGCGCTTGACCTGATGAAACGTCTGACACCGGCACAGATAGCGCAGGCGCTGCGTGGTGACTTCAGCGCAGGCCTGGTGATGGGCGTGCTTGCACGAAATCCTGGTTTAGTGGCTAGCGGCAGTAAAAAATTCCTGGATGTGATGCTGGAACGTATCAATAGGCCGGCGGGGAATATTTTGTAGTAAAAATATGTTGATTATTTTATACGGAAATATTCCTAATTTGGATTGCCTCAAGGAGCTATTTGTGCAGAAAATGTCAGTTAATTCTTCAGAAAACGAGAAAACGATCAACGAAGAAACGATCAAATTGTTTGCCACCACGTGGTGCGGTGATTGCCGCATGGCGAAACGCTGGTTCGATTCTCATGGCATACCTTATGAATATATCAATATCGAAGAGGACGACAAAGCCGCAGATTATGTGGTACGTGTGAATCGTGGTATGCGAAGCGTGCCAACGATTGTTTTCCCCGATGGCTCCATTCTGGTTGAGCCAACTGCTCGCGAGCTCGCTTCTAAGTTCTCGGAGTAAATTTAGAAAACAAACGAAGGGCGACCTCATAATGGTCGCCCTTTTTTCATGTTTTTGCTAGCTCATCGGCTGCTAAGCTCTACTAAGTCTCAACCTATTCACATTTTTTGCAGTAGAACCACTGCCTATCTCCAGTTTGCCTTGACCCATAACTCTCACTTTTCTTTTACCTCGACAGAGGTTGTGCTATACTAGTTCCGCTTTCATGGGGGTGAAAGTATCCAGGATAGTAATTTGAATACCTTCCAACGAGGTGTAGACATGTCACTTGAAGGACAGCAACTCGGTCGCTATCGCCTCTTATATCTTCTAGGCATTGGTGGGATGGGAGAGGTCTACCTTGCACAAGACCCTAGCATTAATAGACAAGTGGCAATCAAAGTGGTTCGAACGGAGATTGCTGACTATCCTGGGGCTGAAAGTTCGCAAGAGGGTACGCGTCTGTTTCAACGAGAAGCTAAAGCTATCTCCATGCTTGATCATCCAGGTATCTTACCCCTCTATGACTATGGCAAGCAAAGTGTGGATGGAGCTATGCTCACCTACTTGGTTATGCCATATCGAGCGGAAGGTTCGCTGGCTAAATGGCTACAAAAGGGCGGCTCTACCCTCCTATCGGTACAAAGTGTTGAGCAGATGGTGCAGCAAGCGGCGGCTGCCCTCCAGTATGCGCATGACCACCAGATTGTGCACCAGGATATCAAACCTTCCAATTTCTTGATACGCTCTAGCCGAGAAAATCCGAAGCGGCCTGATCTGCTACTGACTGATTTTGGTATTGCAAAACTCAGTATGTTGACTATCAAGGCGAGCCAAAGCATTCGTGGTACACCAACCTATATGGCTCCTGAACAGTGGGAGGGCCACCCTGTCCCTGCAACCGATCAATATGCGCTGGCGGTGATGGTCTATGAACTACTCACGGGTCGTTCTCCCTTTAACGGGACTCCTATGCAATTGATGTACGCGCATGTCAATACGCAGCCAGAGCCGCCAAGCCTTTTGAATCCGCGCCTTTCGACGGCTATTAATACAGTGGTCTTGCGAGGACTGGCCAAGAAGCCTGAAGAGCGTTTCCCCTCCATCATTGCCTTTGCCTTTGCCTTTCGACAAGCGGTGCGTAGTATTGATCCCTCGAGCCTCGTGGGAGCTTCAAGCCCCAATTGGCCCACATTTAATAATACACTGAACACTCTTGGAAGTGGCACTCAGTATGCTACGCTGCCTATCACCGAGGAAGAGGCAAGAATTGGCAGCAGTCGTACTTTGATGCTGCCCAGTGGAAGGCAGGTGCGCATCAAGATACCTGCTGGAGTACTGGATGGGCAGGTTATTAGTGTATTGGATCAAAGTGAAACAACCAATAGTGGCGGTTCAGCAGAAAGGTTGCGTTTAACCCTCTCAATTATGCGTGCAGCAAATAATGGTATGCCACTTCTCTTTGGAGGGAAGGTTACGATGCGCTTTGATCCTGCAACCTTGATGGGTGGTGATAGGGATAACGTAGATAATAGAACCACTCCGCCTGTCAAAGAGGACAGGATAGCTGCTTCTGCTCGCAGCGCTGCGAATCTATCCTCTAGTCAAGATCGTATGAAGCCATCCGCGGCACAATCATCCGATGCTATACCTGCCAAAATGCCGGTTAGCAGTAGCGCAGGATTGATTCCCTATCGTGGTGAGTCAGCAATTACTGGCCGCCATCGAAAGTCATCCTGGGGCAATGTAATGATGCTGGTTGTGCTGATATCCTTCTTGCTGGCCGGCAGTGCCGGGTTGTTCTATTATTTTGGGGTACGCCATCCCACGTCTGAGTCGGATATCAATACAACCGCCACTGCTCAGGCTGATGTTTCAGCTACAGCTAATGGAAAGGTTGTGGCCAATGCTAATATGACAAAGACAGCGGGTACTCAAAAGAATGCCACAGCAACAGCGATTGCCTCAAACATGAATCCTTATTCCCCTTTTACTGGGTCGCTGGTGCTTAATGACCCGTTAAGCGATAACAGTCGTGGGCACCAATGGCAGACATATAGCGATAGTGCTACTGGAAATTCGTGCCAGTTTGTAGGCGGGGCTTATCACGTAGTTGATGCACCCCATTTTCAGGGGGTATGTTTTGCAACTGCCACCGATTACAGCAATTTCACGTACCAGGTAGAGATGACGTTTGTGAGCGCGGGCCAATCTTTTGATGCGGGAGGCATAGCTATCAGGGGCAGTGGGAATAACTACTACTATTTTGAGATATTCGAGAGTGGCAGATATGTTTTTACTGGATGTATAGGAAATGATTGTAACCATACGCTCTCGGAGGGTTTAACTCAGGGGATATCTTCGTTCCACACAGGCTTAAATCAGTCTAATACTATTGCGATTGTCGCGAACGGCAACGGTTTTGATCTGTATGTAAATGGTCAGCATGTTGCGGGGCCCGTAAATGATCCTGGCTCTATCTCCAGCCATGGGATGATAGGTATTTATGGAGAGGCAAACGATGCGACGACGGAGGTGGTTTACCGTAATGCGAAGGTGTGGGTGTAGGGAATCTTTTCACAGAATGAGTGCCCCTATTGTAAGAAATGCCACTGTACCCAACACGAGGTAATCTGCTGTACTGAAGGACTTTTCGTGGAGGAGGGTTTGGTGGCCATCGACCTCATAGCCGCGTGCCTCCAAGGCGATAGCAAGTTCGGTGGCTCGCCGAAGGGTGCCCTGGATGAAAGGCAAGAACAGGGCTGCAAGGCTTTGTAAACGCTCGCGTATGGTGCCATGTGAAAAATCCGCTCCGCGTGCAGTCTGTGCTTTTACCAGTTGCTCCGCTTCGTCTATGAGCGTTGGGATGAAGCGGAGGGCTATCAGGGTCATCAACGCAAAGTCATCGATGGGCAGGCGCAGCCGGCGCAGGGGTTTAAGCAAGAGCGTCATTCCCTCGATCAGGGCAATGGGAGTAGTTGTTGTTGTGAGCAGAATCGAAAATGTGTAGAGGAACATGAAAACAACGAAGAATGCCATTACGATCCATACCCCACCGTAGGTTAGCACGATGTGACCTATAGGAAGTGTGCTGTTAGGAGGCGCATTGCGGTTGAGCCAGAGAAAGCCCAGCGCGTTGATTTCGAACAGAATGAGCAATATACTTACGCGCCTGAGCCAACGGTGTTGTCTAAAACGATGTAATACCGGAATTGGTAGTAAGAATAGGAGAATGAGTATTGCCAACAAGCAACTGAAGATTAAAATTATCCGGTGCATCTGAGTATAATAAATGAGCAGAGGGCCGAAAGAGTGTAGTGGTTTACTGCCAGGATCGGGGAAAAATACTGCTGGGATGGCGCCAATGAGAGCCAAAAGGACGAGTAACCGCATGCGGTGCCACAGGTGTCCCGGTGAGATACCGGAAAGAGCTATGGCAGTAAACAGCAGAATGATGGCGACAATGTAGGGGGCAAAGTGCCATTGACGTTGATTTGCTACGATAAAGAATATTATAAACCAGAGCATGACCAGTAACTTTGTTCTGGCCTGCAGGCGGTGTAACAGGCTATCGCCTGGATAATAGATGCCTAATGAAATGTTCCTAAACATGTTTAATTATCTTGATTGATTTGTGGAGCATGCAACAGTTTATCATAAGCTAAGTATAATTGATATTGCCTTTTTGTTTGCTATAGGCGAATGCTATCGAATCAGGTGGTCGTCCACGCTTTTTGTGATGTGAAAGCTAGTTCGTAGTTTATAATGATGATCTAGTGCATAATCCAGAGACCCATTCGGGAATGGGGGTAGTCCCCACAAAATCCCCCCGTTATATGCACCAGGAAACATAACGATACAACGGACACAACTGATACAAGTGATACAAACCTGATTGGAAACTAGACCCTGTTCTTATCCTAGTTCATATAGGCAAGAGTTGCATCAGGGCGAAAGAAGACTAACGAAGGTAATATATAGGGATTGATATGTCGCATAACCCCATTATTGTAACCAGGCATCTTTCGCATATATACTTATCGGGCCAATTTCAAAAGAAGGCATTACACGATATTAACCTGGAGATTGCGCAGGGAAGCTGCGTCGCAATTGTCGGCGTCAACGGCTCCGGCAAAACCACGCTGGTTCAACACTTCAATGGCTTGCTGCGTCCGACCGAAGGGACCGTGCTTGTGGATGGGATCGATGTAAGCGCAAAGGGTGTCGATCTGCGAGAATTGCGTCAACGCGTCGGCATGCTTTTTCAATTGCCTGAAACTCAGTTATTTGGACGTACCGTTTTCGAGGATGTGGCTTTTGGACCACGCCGCATGCATTTGAGCCGCCGCGAAGTGCGCTCGCGAGTGATTGGTGCATTAGAGACCGTGGGCTTGCCACACCACGATTATGCACTGCGCTCTCCTTATGATCTCAGTGGCGGCCAGCGCAGACGAGTTGCGCTAGCCGGTGTATTGGCGATGTTACCGGAGGTTTTGGTGCTGGACGAAGTCTCCATGGGTCTTGATGGAGAGGGGCGAGCCGAGTTCTACAGCTACCTGCGGCGTATCCGAGAAGAACGGGGGGTGACCATTATCCTGGTTTCCCATGATATGACTGAGGTCGCAGCAATGGTCGATTGGGTCTTTGTGCTATATGATGGACAACTGGTCATGCAGGGTACGCCGCGCAGTGTCTTTGCCGGGGGAGAGCAGTTGCATACATGGGGGCTGGCTGTGCCTCCTCTGAGTCAATTGCTCATGCTGTTACGCAAACAGGGTGCGGCTATCCCAGAGGGAACATTGACCATTGACGAGGCTTTTGCTTGTCTTGCAGGTAATGTGAATAGGGGTCGATAACATGGGAGCCAGCACATCTCTTTTTTCTTAATGACACCTTTCCCCTTATTTGGTGTTGAGATCGGCCGGGGCAAACCGTCATTCTTTAAGAAGAGTGAAAATCGATGATGAAGGAGGTGAGGTGTCATATGGAAACCTTTGCATACACTGTTGAAACGCTCTATGCGCTCTATCACCGCGATATTGTGCGTTTCTTTGCGGAGCACCAGGCCGATCGCGAGCGTGCCTGGGACCTCTGCCACGAGGTGTTTCTGCGCCTGTTGCTCACTCAGGCAGCAGGAGTCACGCTTGAAAATCCGCAACGATGGCTTATGCGCGTCGCAAAAAATCTGCTGATCGATACCTACCGGCAGCGTGCAGCATCGGCAACGTTGCCAACCTCTTACCAGGACAAGCGGTCGCTCCTGGCCGATGATGCCACCACGTTCTGGGAGCTGATCGAGCGAAGGGATGTGCTGCAAGACGTAGAGGAGACGCTGCGCAGGTTGCCGACGAAATACCGTCGCCTGCTCTTCTGGCGAGAGATCGAGCACCAGACGCTCCAGGAAATCGCCCTGCACTGTCGTACCACGGAAGCCGTGATCTCGACCGAACTCTGGCGAGCACGTAAGCGCTTTCAGCAACAGTACCTGCGTCTGCGTTATAAGAGTCTGCTTAACGCTGATGAGGAAATCTTTGACCACATGGATGCACTGACCTCGTTCAATCTCACGACTGCGCCTGAGGTGCAGTTGCAGCACATCGGGACACATGTGCGGGACTATTTTGAGCATATTGCACCACGCTGGGATAGCTACGTCGCCAGCGCCTACGAGAAGGATCTCCAGGAGCGGCTGAGCAAGCTACTCCCCTGGCAGCAAACTATGAGCGTGCTTGACGTGGGAACCGGGACAGGCTATCTGGCAGAGGTCGTTGCGCCGCTCTCCGGGGAAGTAATTGGGGTGGATTGTTCCCCCGCTATGCTCAGACGTGCCAACGAGAAGATGAGTGCCGCAGGCCACCAGCATGTTTCCTTGCGGGAAGGGGTTGCTGAACGGCTGCCGCTCGCGAACGCATCCGTCGATGTTGCCATGTGCCACATGCTGCTCCATCACACCGTGAGTCCACGTAAGGCGCTTGAGGAGCTTGTGCGCGTTGTGCGTCCTGGTGGCTACCTGCTCATCATCGACGCCGATGCACACCGGCACCTCTGGACGCCGACCGAATTTGGTGATGTCCACTATGGGATTGAGCGCAGGAAGCTGAAAAAACACCTGGCCGCTGCACAGGTCCAGGTGCTGCATGAAGAAGCAGCTGGCATCTCTCGCTCAGGCAGTTCCGTTGGCCGCGATGCAAACTTTTCCAATTTTCTCCTCCTCGGGCAGGTGAGGAACAGGCGAACCAGGAGAGGTGAGCAATGAGGAGAAGGGAAGGAAACGGCGGATGAAACAGGATAGTGCGGGTGCCCCATCTGAGCGTGAATCACAGCAGCTACGCCGCGTTTTGAACCTGCGCGAGGCAGTGGCATTGGGCATTGGTGGCACCATTGGCGGCGGCATTTTCGTGCTGGTTGGTACCGCTATCGGGCGGGCAGGCCCAGGAGCACTGCTCTCCTTTGCACTGGCCTTTCTTGTCTCCCTGCTGATTGCCTTGCCGTATGCCGAGCTGGCCTGTCGCTACCCGCTAGCCGGAGGCGGCTACGCCTTTGCCAAAGCCGTGCTGGGGCGGCATTGGGGCTTTCTCATGGGCTGGGACTACTGGGGTGCGTATCTCTTCATAAGCGGCTATGTCACGCTCGGCTTTGGGAGCTATTTGCACACCCTGTTGGGAATTCCTCCACTGGTTGGCGCCTTTGGGCTGATTGCCTTCTGTACGATCATCAACCTACTTGGCGTCAAGCTCTCGGGCCAGGTTCAAAGCTTCATCGTGCTGCTGGCGCTGGTTACCCTGGTTGGCTTTGGCCTGCTCGGTCTGCCGCATCTCACGATGCGCTACTTTACGCCATTGCTGCCCAATGGCATTGGTGGCGTCATCAGTGCTGCTTTGTTGGCCTTTCTGGCCTTTGGCGGCTTCGACATGGTCGCCGCTGCCGGAGAAGAGATTCAGCGACCAGAGCGTACGCTCCCGCTGGCTATTCTGTTGACGCTCGGCAGTGTCCTGGGTGTCTATCTGCTTGTCACCTTTGTGACTGCTGGCATTCTTCCCTGGCGCATGGTGGGGGCATCTGCAGCGCCGTTGGCCGAAACGGCTGTTACTCTCCTTGGACCCGCTGGACGGCAGTTCATGGTGATGGCAGCCATCCTGACCACCGCCGCAACGGGAAACGCTGTCCTGGTGGTGACCTCACGCATCTCCTTTGCTATGGCGCGCGATGGACTTCTCCCGCCGTTGCTGTCGCGCGTAGAGCCACGAACCAACGTGCCCTGGCTAGCCATTGTGTTAAACGGCATCTTCCTTGCGCTGATTGCCCTCACCGGTTCCATTGCCCTGGTTGCCGCCATCGGAGGCTTCCTGTATGTCCTGCACTTTGTCTTCCCCCTCGTCGTGCTGGTACGTTTGCGAGCCCATGAACACATCTCGCCAGCGTTTCGTACGCCATTTCCTTTCCTCGTCCTCCCCCTGGCCTTCGTGGGTTGTTTACTACTGCTTGTCGCCAGCGGTTGGATCGGCATGACCATTGGACTGGTCTGGTTGGCTGTCGGGCTATTCGCTTATATGGGAGTCCGGCTCTTGCAGGGAAAACAAAGAGAGGAACTCCTGTAACAAGCCTTCTATTTTCTTGCATAACCTGAGAACAAGGCGTGGGATTGACTACGCATGCTTGCTGAGTTTATAATTGCTTAAAAGCAGGAATAAGATTATGTCCACTTTGGTGATCTGGTGGCGTGGACGAGCCCCTATCATATGTGCCTGCAAGTGTAGGAGAGGGGAGTAGGCAGAAGGAGAGATGCGATGTTGAGGCTGTGAAGAACCTGACAAAGAGAAAACACGAGCTGACCTTTTTGGAACGATCATTATATTAAGGAAGGTACAAAGTCATGGCTACTCAACCGGCTCAACTCAAAAGCCAGGCGCTTGGCCTGCGCGACGTCGTGTTTCAGGGGATCACCCACATTGCCCCGGCTATCAACGTCGTGTTCACCTTGCCTGTGATCGCAGCCCAGGCGGGGGCAACGATGCCCATTTCCTTACTTCTCGCGGTCATCGTCTGTTTCTTTATTGCGAACACCGTAGCTCAGTTCTCGCGCTATGTACCATCGAGCGGTGGATACTACACGTTTGTCTCACGCGGCCTCGGACCACGCTACGGTTTCCTGACCACGTGGAGCTATCTGATCTATGACATCATCGGGCCAGCAGCGGCGGTTGGCTTCCTTGGATTCGCCGTCTCCGGCTTTTTGCAGAGTGGCACCGGCCTCAATATCCCTTGGTGGATCTTCTCTGTGGCCACAGCCATTATCGTGTGGGTCCTCACTTACTTCGGCATCCGCCTCTCAACTCGCACAACGGCTATCCTCGGCGGCCTCGAGATACTGATTATGTTCGCGCTCGGCGTGACTTTCCTCCTGCATCCCGGGCCGGGATCATCGGCGACAGCGCCTCTCAATCCTGCGGCAGCGCCGACAGGATGGGGTGGTGTTCTCGGCGGCATGGTGTTTTCAATCCTGGCGCTAAGTGGTTTCGAGGCTCCAGCTCCTCTGGCCGAAGAAACGCAGCGACCGACCAGGTTTATCTACCAGGCCGTCTACGCGTCGCTGATTATCGTGGGTATATTTTATATCTTCATGGCCTACGCCAGCGCCATTGGCTGGGGTACGGGGAACATAGCAGCATTTGCCGCGAATGCCAATCCCTACTATACGCTGGCCCAAAAGCTCTGGGGAGTAGGATGGTGGCTCGTCTTCTTCGCTATTATCAACAGCACATTGGCGGTAGGGATCGCCTGTACCAACGCTGCTAGCCGCGTGATGTATACGATGGCACAAGCTGGGACGCTCCCGTCTGCCTTGAAGACGATCCATCCGGTGCATAAGACACCAGCCGTAGCGATTCATGTCGAGCAGATCTTTCAGATTGTGAGTTTCCTGCTTGTCGGCATTTTCTTCGGGGCAAGCCAGATCTTCGGCTTCCTCGGCACCATCACCACGCTGGCTGTTATCGTGCTGTATGTGCTGGCCAATTTCGCGCTCACCATCTTTGTCAGACGCGAACACCCTGCCGACTTCAATATATGGCGGCATGCCATTGTGCCAGTGGTGGGAACGTTGTTACTGTTACCGGTGATGTTTGTCACGGTGTGGCCGGTTCCCCCCTATCCACTGAACTTGACGCCGTACATCTTCGTGATCTTGATGATCATCGGTTTCGTGGCGATGAAAGTGCTTGAAGCGCGGCGGCCCGAGGCACTGGCTCAAGGCAGTTCAATGCTTATCCGCACCGTGGCGGTAGAAGCGGAGGAACCACAGGTTGGCTAGAAGCCTGCAAGGGCTTTCTGCAGCAGCTGGAGTAACGGCCTACAATTACAAAGGAGCGTAGAGATGCCTGGTGCCCATGTTGAGCTTGCCGATATAGCGCTGCCGGAGTTTGGTCTACCAAGTGGAGAGCCGACCATCCCGGCTGCCACCTATGAAGCCCGCATCACCTCGGCCCGCCAGCGCGTGGTTGACGCTGGGTACGATGTGCTGATCGTCTATGCAGACCGTGAGCACTTCGCTAACCTGGCGTACCTCACGGGGTTCGACCCGCGCTTTGAAGAAGCATTGCTGATCCTCGTGCCAGATCGCACTCCGACGTTGCTGGTCGGCAACGAAGGCATGGCATATACCGCCATCAGCCCGATACAGTTACAGGTGGTCCTGTACCAGACATTCAGCCTGATTAGCCAGCCACGCTCGTCAAGCGCCCCACTGATGACGATCCTGCACGATGCCGGCATAGGTATAACTGGCAGCAAACGAGTCGGTTTCGCCGGATGGAAGTATTTTGTCCCTGCTGAAACCCTGCTGCCCGATCATTGGTTGGAAGTTCCGGCATACCTTGTCGAGACGCTACGGGACATGGGCTGTGAAGTGCGTAACGCCAACCAGATCTTCATGGAGCCTGAGCATGGCCTGCGGGTGGTCAACGATGTCGATCAACTGGCCTATTTTGAATTCGCGGCCACGCACGGTTCGCAGGGTCTGCGCAACCTGTTGTTCAATGTGCGTCCCGGTATGACTGAGTTCGATGCGTTCAGGTTGATGACACCGATTGGCCTGCCATTGAGTTACCATCCCGTCCTGTTCAGCGGTGAGCGAACGGCGTTGGGGCTGGCCAGCGCGTCCAGCCGCGTGTTGAAGACGGGCGACCCGGTATTCGCGGGGCTGGGGTATTGGGGCAGCAACAATGCGCGTGGGGGATTCCTGGTGGAGAGCGCAGAGATGCTTCCAGCGGCGATCCGCGACTATGTCGACAAGCTGGTTGCACCCTATTTCCGCGCGATCGTGGAGTGGTACGAGCACGTCGGGATCGGCGTAACTGGGAGTGAGTTGTTCGACATCATCGACCGGCACCTGGGCGATCCTTTTTTCGGTGTCAGCCTGAATCCCGGCCACTTGATTCACCTGGATGAATGGGTCAGCTCGCCCATTTATCACGGCTCAACCCAGCAGCTGAGATCGGGGATGGCGCTGCAAGTCGACGTCATCCCAGCGACGAAAACATCCTACCACACAACCAACATTGAAGACGGCATCGCGCTGGCCGACGAGGCATTGCGCCTGGCATTCGAGCAGAAGTACCCGGACGTCTGGTGGCGAATCCAGCAGCGCCGCACCTTCATGCACGACATCCTTGGCATCCGGCTCAAGCCAGAGGTGTTGCCATTCTCAAACATCCCGGCCTACCTGCCCCCGTTCTGGCTCTCTCCACAGATGGCGATGCGCTTGGCGTGACCTGGGTGTGAATCCTGGAATTGCAATCAGGATCAGTAATGAGTACCACATCGATCTTGAGCGGGCCTGGACGGAACTGCTCGAGGAGGGACATTCGGGTTTAAGCAATGAGGCACTTGTTACCATGATGCGCGACACCATACGCCAGAATCAGGAACGCCACCAACAGGATTAGCTGGTCGCTCGTTTTGAGACCACATCATTCAGACCGCGACCATCTACAAGAGCAAAGAAAACGACACAAGCGTCGCAACTCCCTCTTGCAAGGAGGCCACATCCTCCGGTCGGAGTCTGCTTCCCAGACCTGATGAGCATAGCAGTGTTTGTAAGAAAAGGACTCGCTGTGGTGCCATGTGTTACCCGCGTGGTGTTGTGTCCTTCGCCAAGTCCTGGACGATAGAGAGGATCGAGTCTGTCCGCGCTTTAATCAGTTGCTCCAGCA
>WNFI01078673.1_pt1 | contig 22122 bp, 12 predicted proteins | sample 5400471 | NCBI WGS metagenome assembly WNFI01 (sample SAMN13153348, study PRJNA577476) | soil metagenome | isolation source: 100 cm saprolite on Douglas fir-dominated hillslope | place: USA:California | collected 2013-09-17
GGGATTCAGCCGCCAAACCGTGCCCTGGGCAAGATTGGAAAGCCAAACCGAACCGTGCCCTACTCGTATGCTGTCGCCACCCTTTCCTACCCACTGTTGCACCACAGCGTTGGAAGCTGGGTCGATGCGAGAAATGGGAAATCCGAAAAGCGTGGCCCATATCGACCCCTCGCCAAAGGCGATCTCCCCACCCGGCCCCTCAATGCCTGCGGGGATCGTTGCCACAAGGCGATTGGTTGCAATATCGACGCGCGAGATTGTGCCGTCTTCTTGGTTCAGCGTCCAAACCGAGCCAGCCCCGGCGGTCAGAAAACGGGGCTGCGGCCCAATAGGAATGGATGCCACGACTCGATTGGATTGGGGGTCCACACGCGTCAACAGATTGTGCTCGGTAGAAGTAATCCACACGGCGCCTTCGGCGAACGCGGGCACGTAGGAGCCTGACGGTATTTTGATCGTGGCCACCACCTTGTTCGCCTCTGGATCAATGCGCGCCAAGAGGCCCTTCTTGCTTGTGGCGATCCATACGCTCCCATCGTCGGTAGTTACCCCGCCCTCAGAATCGGCCGGTCCTGCGGGAATCCGCGCCACAATCTTTCCCGTTTTCGTGTCGACGCGGAGCAAAGTATGCGCACCGCAGCTCGGAACCCATACGCTGCCAAAGCCAGACGCCAGTCCCGAGCAAGGCTTATCGATGTTGACAATCAGACTGGTCTCGTTCGTAACTGGATCAAGGCGCACCACATGATTGACGTTGGAACTCGTAACCCACACCGCATCGCTCGTAACGACGAGCCAGTCCGGCTTACCCTCCACCGCAAAAATCGCTTCCGGATGTACGTCCGCCATTGTTCGTTGTATGCCTGGAGTTGTCACACCGTGTGGATGAGGATGCGAGCTTTTCGTCGGTTCATTACCTGGATTGCCAACGATAAATGTCGCGATAAGGAACACGGAAAAGCGAGAAAAGAACACGCTGTTCAAGTGCATTCGTTTGCGAGCCCCACCTGTGCAGATGCCGCGGAATCATAGGTCACATCGTGTCCGATAAATGATTCATTATGGTGATACACCGCAGAAACGAAACCGCATCTACTTCTTCTATCCAATACAGAAATGAAAATCGATTGCGCTTGCCGTCCCTGGTCGGTTAAATGTGCGTCATTGTTTCCTGCGGGTTGGCTCTCGGCCACGAATCTATGCGAGTAAGTTCCTGATGAAATCATTTTCGCTCATCACCAGCCTGCTTTTGCTTGCATATGGGGCGTTGAACGAGTCCGAGCCCGTACTCTTCGGCGCCGGGAATCCTTCCACAGCCGCTGAGGATGCGCAGTTTTTCCAAGACAAGGTGCGGCCGATTCTCGCCGAGAAGTGCTACCCCTGCCATACAGACACCGCCACAAGTCAGTTGCGCCTCGACTCCCGCGAGGCGCTCTTAAAAGGCGGCAGTCGAGGGCCAGCCATTGTGCCCGGGGAGCCGGACAAGAGTCTCTTGATTGAAGCGGTACGGCAGACCGGAGCGCTAAAAATGCCGATGGGCGGTCAACTCACCCAGCAGCAGGTTGCCGACCTGGTTGCATGGGTGAGAATGGGCGCGCCGTGGGGTCCGGCGGAACATGCGGAGTCGATGGTTTCCGCCCCAACTGCTGCGAATACCACGTCCTCGACCGGACAGGAACTATTTGAGACCAAGATTCGCCCGTTGCTTGTCAGTCGATGCTACCCCTGCCATGAGGATGCAGCGACGTCGGGCTTGCGTGTTGATTCGCGCGAGTCGCTTCTGAAGGGCGGCACCAGAGGGCCTGCGATTGTGCCCAACGACGCTGACAAAAGTCTTCTTATTCAAGCTGTCCAACAGACCGGCGAACTAAAGATGCCGAAGAGTGGAAAGCTGGCCCCCGAGGAAATTCAGAGTCTGATCGAGTGGGTGAACATGGGCGCTCTATGGAGTGCGCGGGAGCATGCGGAACCGGTCGCGCCAGCGGTAAGCGCCGCCAGCGCCAATTCCTCGATCGGAGAAGACTTTTTTGAGACCAAGGTCCGCCCAATCTTCGTCAATCGCTGTTCTCCTTGTCACGGCGATTCGGCAACCTCGGGTTTGCGGGTCGATTCGCGTGAATCGCTTCTGAAGGGCGGCAGCAGGGGGCCGGCGATCGTGCCCAGCGACGCAGAGAAGAGCCTGCTGATCCAGGCTGTCCGGCAAAGCGGCGAGCTAAAAATGCCGAAGGGTGGAAAGCTAGCGCCAGAAGAAGTTCAGAGCCTGGTTGAATGGGTCAAAATGGGTGCCCTATGGCCGCGGTCAAAGCCGCTGCTTGCCATGTCTCAATTCAAGATCTCGCCGGAACAGCGCTCTTTCTGGTCGTTCCTGCCGCTTCAACCGCCACCCCCGCCGTCAGTGAAAAATGCACATTGGGCGAAGACGGCGATCGACAAATTTGTGCTTGCCAAGCTCGAATCTCAGGGAATCCAGCCCGCTCCAGCAGCGGACCGGCGCACTCTGATCCGTCGTGCTTCGTTTGACCTCATTGGGCTGCCCCCAACTCCGTCAGAAGTCGACGCTTTTGAGAAGGATAAGTCTCCCAATGCCTTCGAGAAGGTGGTGGATCGGCTGCTAACGTCTCCTCGCTATGGGGAGCGCTGGGGCCGGCACTGGCTTGATGTTGCCCGCTATGCGGAAGACGATGTGCGCGGTCTTGATCCAAAGGACCGCGGATACATGCCGTTCCGCGGCGCACATGTATATCGTGACTGGGTGATTAAGGCGTTTAACGACGATCTCCCGTACGACCAATTTGTGCGCATGCAACTCGCCGGGGATCTCCTGAGTGGTCAGAACCCGCGGCAGGTTCTGCCAGCAACGACCTTTCTCGGCGGCGGCCCGTGGCTATGGGATCAGGCAGAGCCTGTGCAGGGTCGGGCGGATGAGCGCAATGAACGTATCGATGCCGTTACGCGCGGCTTCCTTGGGCTTACGGTCGCGTGCGCTCGCTGTCACAACCATAAGTACGATCCCATCTCCCAAAAGGACTACTATGCCCTGGCCGGAGTTTTCGCTAGTTCGACATACAAGGAATACCCACTTGCTTCAGAAGCTCAGGTAGCGGCTTGGCGTCTAAAGGAACAACAGCAACTCGACCTCGAGGAACAGCTCGAGGATTTCACGAAAGTGGAGAGCCGGCAGCTTTCGGGCATTCTGGCCGCACAGACGTCGCAATACATGCTTGCTGCTTGGCGAGTTTCTGGAAAGTCGAAGGCAACCGTAGCCGAGACGGCTGGACAAACGCACCTTGATCCCGAATTGCTTGATCGTTGGGTGAAATTCCTCGCGCAGCCGCCGAAGTTCTATCCGTTTCTAAAGGACTGGCAGGCCATGGTCGTGGCTGGAGGTTCGGAAGACCAGGCTAAGACTCTGGCTGACGCATTCCAGAAGCTTGTCCTCCAAGTGGAGACCGCACAAAAAGAGATTCAACAACAGAACGACATTATCAAAGCCAAGGGTGATGTGAAGAAGCGCTCCCGACGTGATGCGCTCCCCAACGAATTCGAGACCGACGACCAGTTTTGCCCCGGGTGTAACCTCGAATTGAAGACACTTCCCACCGAACAAGCGAGTCTTTGGGTGGACCTTCTCGACCGCTCGCTCAATTCACAGGAGGGCGAGAAGTCAGAGCCGGGACTCTTTGTTTTCCGCGATTGGGCTCTCAAACGCAGGCTGAATTCGGAGTGGCGAGAATATATAGCCAATCTGGAACATCAGATCGAAACTCTCAAGGAATCGCTGGAACCACAATATCCCTTTGTACACGGCATCAGCGACGAGCCCAAACCAGTCAATATATCCGTTAATCTACGAGGCAATCCGCATACCCTTGGCGATGAGGTGCCACGCCGGTTTCTGGCAGTCTTGAGTCCGTCGGACCCGCAACCATTTACAGAAGGCAGCGGACGCTTGCACTTGGCCACTGACATAGTCAACAGTCCAATTTCCGCAAGGGTTTTCGTCAACCGCGTTTGGAAATGGCATTTCGGGAGCGGCATTGTCAGCACTCCAGACAATTTCGGCGTCGCTGGCGAAAGACCATCTAATCCTGAACTGCTGGAATACCTGGCTGCCAGTTTCAAGCAGAACGGGATGTCTCTGAAAAAGTTACAGCGCCAGATTATGTTGTCGGCCGTCTACCAAACGTCTGTCCAAGAGTCTCCTGAGGCCCGCGAGAAGGATGGCAGTAACCGCTACTATTCCCATTTCAATCGTCAGCGGCTGGATGCCGAGTCCATCCGCGATTCCATTTTGTTTGTAGCCGGTGATCTCGATCTCAAGGAGATGGGTGGACCTTCGAAGGAGTTTGGCCCGGACAATACCCGTCGAACGGTCTACTGCAAAGTAAGTCGATTCCGCTTGAACAACTATTTGCAGGTCTTTGATTTTCCAAATCCCAGCTTTACCGCGGAACACCGTTTCTCCACGAATGTTCCCCTGCAACGCTTGTACTTCATGAACAACGACTTCGTGTACGCCCAGGCCGGCAGATTGGCGCAGCGAGTCTATTCGCAGCCCACCGAAACCGCCAGAATTATGGAAGCGTATCGTTTGCTTTATGGAAGAACGCCGACTACGAAAGAGATCGAGTTGGGACTGCAATTCCTGAAGACAACTCCGGAAAAGCCTGGCAACACAGTGAATGGAGAACCTGTAACGGCCTGGCGCGAATATGCGCGCGTGCTTTTGAGTGCCAATGAGTTTGAGTTCGTAAACTAAAGCAGGTATTGCAAAGAGCGTTTTAGGATGTGCTGGAGGACCCCATGATTCATGCTCCGCGTCCAAGGCCAATTACCCGGCGTCAAGCGCTGTGTACGATGGGCGGCGGGTTCGGCATGCTGAGTTTTGCCAGTCTCATCGGAGAGTCTCTGGCGCAAGCATCTGAGAATCTCTCGGCCAGCCCCTGGATGATTCAGGACCCAAAGTTCAAGCCAAAAGCTAAGCACGTCATTTTTCTCTTTATGAATGGCGGCCTTTCGCAGGTCGATAGCTTCGATCCGAAACCCGTGCTGGAAAAATATCATGGCCAGCCTCTGCCGGGTGAGACGCCTCAACACGAAAGGAAGACCGGAGGACTGATGAAGTCCCCGTTTACGTTTAAGAAGTACGGTAAAAGCGGCATTGAGGTGAGTGAACTTTTTCCCCACGTTGGGGAGTGTATCGACGACATCTGTGTAATCCGCTCGGTCCATACCGATATCCCAAATCATGAACCAGCCCTGATCATGATGAACACTGGGGCAAACGTCGCGGGTCGTCCATCCATGGGTTCCTGGCTCACATACGGATTAGGGACGGAGAACAAGAATTTGCCCAGTTTTGTCGTTCTCTGCCCGGACGTACCTACGACAGTAGGCCCTCCGCTCTGGAATTCGGGCTTTCTGCCGCCTATGTATCAGGGGACCTATGTCACGGACGACGCTCGGTCGAAAGAGTTCGATCCTCAGAAGCTAATTCCGAATATTCACAACGAATCTTTCGATCTGACGCGCCAGAGGAAAGAGCTCGATCTCATCGGAGAGCTTGATCGGTTGAATATGGGATCAAGCGCTCCGTTTGATCCCCAGCTGGAGGCAACGATCGCAGCACTGGAAACGGCCTATCGTATGCAGACCGAAGCTCCGGATGTATTCGATGTGAGGAAAGAAAGCGAAGTGGTGCAAAAACTCTATGGCGAGGGAAGTACCGCTCGCGGTTGCTTGACCGCTGCACGCCTGATCGAGCGTGGCGTCCGCATGGTGCAGCTGTACTACGCCAAGGGCGACCCTTGGGATCACCATTTCGACATCCAGCTGCATCGCAAGACAGCACATGATTCGGATCAACCCTTCGCCGCGCTCATCAAAGATCTGAAAACCAGAGGGCTATTCGATGAGACCTTAGTGGTGTGCGGGTCAGAATTCGGCCGAACTCCGGTAGTCGAAATGGGAAGCGGCTTCATGGGTGGCCAGACGCACAACGGTCGCGACCACAACCCGCATGGATTCACGATGTGGTTAGCGGGAGGCGGAGTGAAGGGAGGCGTCACTTATGGCGCCACTGACGACTTCGGCTGGAAGGTCGTCGACAAGCCGGTACATGTCCATGACCTTCACGCCACGATCCTCTATCTGCTTGGGATCGATCATACGAAACTGACTTACAGATATAGCGGTCGCGACTTCCGATTGACAGACGTTGCGGGCAGCGTAATCCACGACATCATAGCTTGAGCGTCGCACCAGTTGGCTGCTGCGAGCCTGACTGAACTCCACAGCAATCGGGCGGTCGGCTAATGGCTTGCCACACGAAAGCCTGCTGGTTATTGTTGTGTCTGGTTCCACATATGATCGAGCTGTTGCTTCTGGGTCTTTTCGAAGAGCGCTTTAGTCGAACTCGACATATCGAAACCCGCGCCAACGGGCCAGATGCTGAAATCCCGCAACGCGAGCCGCGCCGGCTTGCCATGCAGCGACAACAATCCTTCTTCTAATTCAAGCAATGCGCCTCTGGATAGCGCCAATTCGTGTTCATCCGGCTGGTACATTGTGCCGACTGGGTAGTCGAGATAAGGAGTTCGCGTTTCCTCAATATGGCAGCCGAGTATGTGCGCGACTACCTTGCCTTCGGTGAAGTGAATCAACCGCTCGGTGCTCCTTTGAAATTCGCCGAAGTCGCGAACGTATAATCTGCCGGGATACAGACTGTCGCCGGTGAACAGAATTGCGGTGTTGCGGTCATAGAGCGCGATCCCCACTGTGTCGTGGCCCGGAATCGGGACGGCATCAATAATGCGATTACCAAGATCCACACGCCCAATTTCGTCGGGCCAATTACTGATTCCGTAGAAGCGCTTGGTTGCTTCCAATTCCGCCGGAACAAAGGTTACGGGCATCGCGGGGTCGTGCATTGCCTGAACCTCCGCGTCTCCTGCGACGTGATCCGAGTGCGAATGGGAGTGGACAGCCACTAGAGAGATCGTTTCCCGCTTGGTTCGACGTAGCCAGTTTTTCACTACCCGCTGTAGTGTTGGAACGAGGTTCCCGCTTCTCGAACCCGTATCGAAGAGCAAGGCCCGCTGTTCGCCCAAGAGAAGATAAACAAACGGCTTTTCATAGTCGGTGCATCCTGACTGCCGGAGAATATAAAGATCTCTGTTGTACTCGTGAACTTCCCATTCCGGACCCTCCATGCATTTGGGACCGCCCGTCATCCATTGCTTCGGCAAACTACCCGCCTGTATGTTGCCTCCGTCGGGCTGTGGCAGTTGCGCACGAACAACTTGCACGGAAAGAGCGCACAGTAATGTCGCTAAAAGAAAAATCTGCCTCGTTTTCATCATTAAGTCCCGTTTGGCCAAGGCTCGATGGCGCTTTCCCGTGCTCGCTGAGGCGGATAGAAGACACAAAGATCATGCCGAGAGACCATTCGACCACTCCGCCTAGATTCCCCGAGTCTAAAATTAATGGAAACGGGGCCAATATACTTACGGACCGTGAGACCGTCAATGCGAAAGAGGTGATTTGCTAAAGAGATCAGATTGCTGCGATAGTTCGCGAATCTTTGTTGTGTGAGTGACCCACTTGTGGGAGACTACGCACCGTGATTTCCGTTTACTCAGTCCGTAACACAAGAGCTCACATCTCGATTGTCGTATATCTGCGCCTGACCAGAATGGACGTCTGCTGCGGCCCTCCACTCTCCGCTTTCTAATTCTCTGAACGAGCTAAGTTTCAGACTCTATCCGAAGAGGTGTACATGAAGGAAACTTCCCCACTCTGGGAGGAGACCATTCCGGGCGGCGCTACATGGTCGCATGTGCTGAAGCGCGAAACGTCTCTGCGCATTGTCAACCTGGAAGGTGGAGCGAACGTTGCTGCCATTTTTTACAACTTCGAGTGCCCGGTGGAACGGTACAACATGCCCGACACGCTGAAGGCGCAGCATATCGCTCGGCTCACCAAAGGTTTTGTGTTGTACTCGGACATGGGTCGGATCCTCTGCTCAATAATCGAAGATACGGTTGGCTGGCATGATCCGATCGGCGGAACATCGAGCGCCAAACTGGTGAGCGCAAAATACGGGCCCTCCGCCCATCAGGAGCACGGCAACGACTACCACAAGAATGGGCGCGATGGTTTTTTGATTGAGCTAGGCAAGTGGGGACTGGGACCCCGTGACTTGATGGCCAACGTAAATTTCTTCAGCCGGGTCGATGTCGCAGGGGAAGGCGGCATGGATTTCGTGCCGCGCAACTCCAAGGCTGGCGATTACGTCGAGCTTCGCGCGGAGATGAATGTGCTCACAATTCTCAATACTTGCCAGCACCCGCTTGATCCCAATCCAAAATACGAACCGAAGCCGGTGCAGGTGTCGATCCGGCGAGTTCCGGCGCCGGGTCCAGACGATGCGTGCCGTATTTCGCGTCCTGAAAACGTACGCGGCTTTACGCTGACGGAGAGGTATTTCCTGTGAGAATTCGGAAACCATGAGCGGAATTAATTTAGTCGAGAGCAAGCTCGATCCCGAAAGAGCAATCTACAGCCAGATCATTCCCGCGGGCGAACCATGGATACACGCCATCGAAAAGGGCCAATATTTTCGCATTGTCGATCTCCACGGCAACCAGGCGGTAGACACTCTGTTTTACAACGCGCACGACTACTCCGACCGGTACAGCGTCCAAGACACGATTCAGCAACAGCGCAACATCTATCTCACCACCGGCACGAAATTGATTTCGACCAACGGCGCGGTGCTGCTCACCATTGTGGCCGACACTTGCGGTCGTCACGACACCTTAGGAGGGGCCTGCGCTACGGAGAGCAACATGGTGCGTTACGCCATCGAAAAGCGCTACATGCACGCGTGCCGCAACAGTTTCCTCAAAGCGGTGATCGAGTGGGACCACGGCATGACCAAGCGCGACATTACCAGCAACATTAATTTCTTCATGAATGTGCCGGTGACGCCGGATGGCAAGCTCACCTTTGAAGACGGCATTTCCGATCCCGGCAAGTACGTTGAGCTGCGTGCGGAAACGGATGTGCTAGTCCTGATCAGCAACTGCCCGCAATTGAACAATCCGTGCAACGCTTACAATCCAACTCCTGTCCAGGTGCTGATCTGGGATGGGCCCGAGACGTGAAGTTTCGCAAGGTCCTGATCGCCAACCGCGGCGCGGTTGCTTGCCGCATCATTCGCAGCTTACGGAAAATGGACATTGCCTCGGTGGCTGTTTTTTCGGAGGCCGACCGGCATTCGCCGCACGTCGACCAGGCCGATGAGGCGGTCTTCATCGGGCCGCCAACGCCCGTCCAAAGCTATCTCTCCATACCGGCATTGCTGGAGGCTGCGCGAAAGACCCAAGCGGAAGCCATTCACCCGGGATACGGGTTCCTCAGCGAAAACGCCGGCTTCGCGGAAGCTTGCAATTCACAAGGGACCGTGTTCATCGGACCAACTCCGGAGCAGCTGCGCGCCTTCGGTTTGAAACACGTGGCACGCCGGATCGCGGCTGAAAACAATGTGCCCTTGCTGCCCGGCACAGCACTGCTCGATAACGCGGACGCGGCAATCGAAGCCGCCGAACGCATTGGCTATCCCGTGATGTTGAAGAGCACTGCCGGTGGCGGGGGCATTGGAATCCGCTTGTGTACATCTCCTGAGGAAGTGCGCGAGTCCTTCGACGCGGTCGGGCGACTGAGCCAATCGAACTTTGGCAGCAGCGGCTTATATCTAGAGCGATTCGTCGCTCAGGCTCGGCACATTGAGGTGCAGATTTTTGGCGATGGCAGCGGCTCAGTCATCGCCCTTGGAGAACGTGACTGCTCCGTGCAACGCCGGAACCAAAAAGTGATCGAAGAGACGCCCGCGCCGGGCCTCGGCGACGTGGTACGGCAAAAACTTATGGATGCCGCGGTGCAACTCGGCAAAGCAGTCCGCTATCTATCGGCTGGAACCGTGGAATTTATTTACGACAACGCTAGCGCCGATTTCTATTTTCTCGAGGTCAATACCCGCCTGCAGGTAGAGCACGGCGTCACCGAAGAGGTGGCCAACGTGGACTTGGTGGAATGGATGGTTCGACAGGCGGCGGGGGAGAATCTCCATCTCGACGCGCGCGACATTAGGTCCTCGGGGCATTCCATCCAAGCACGCGTCTATGCGGAGGACCCCGCGAAGAACTTCCAACCTAGCGTCGGCAAGCTTTCGCACGTTGTCTGGCCTCCTGGAGTCCGAGTGGAGACCTGGGTTGAACCGGGAACCGACGTGACGCCATTTTACGATCCTATGCTGGCGAAAGTGATCGTGCGTGCGTCCACACGCCAAGCTGCCCTCGACGCTCTTCGCACTGCATTGGGTCACTGCCAGCTATCTGGACTGGAAACTAACCTATCCTACTTGCGCCAAGTGTGTGACCACCCTGCGTTGGCCGCTGGCGGCGTTACTACTTCCTTTCTGCAGGATTTTTCGTACCAACCCCTAAGCATTGATGTAGTGGAGCCCGGTACGCAGACCACAGTCCAGGACTATCCCGGCCGCTTAGATTTCTGGCACGTTGGCGTGCCGCCTTCGGGTCCTATGGATTCGCTGGCATTTCGTCTCGCCAATCGTTTAGTGGACAATCCGCCGAGCGCTGCGGGACTCGAAATCACGCTGACTGGACCGACCTTGCGTTTCTCCTGTGATGCCAGGATTGCGCTGAGCGGCGCTGATTTTGGGGCTCGGTTCAATGGCCAGCCGCTGGCACGGTGGCGCTCAGTGTTCGTGCCTGCCGGCTCACTGCTGGAGCTGGGAGCGGCTTACGATGCGGGCGCACGCTCCTATCTCGCGGTTGCAGGCGGCATCGAGGCCCCACAGTACCTCGGCAGCCGCTCGACCTTCATATTGGGAAAATTCGGCGGCCAGTCGGGTCGCGTGCTAGCCGCAGGAGACGTGCTGCACATTGGCGAGTCTCAGGGCAACTTATCAGAGACTCGCAGCCTTCCGGACGAACTGATTCCGCAGTATAGGCACGAGTGGGAGATTGGCGTCCTTTATGGACCGCACGGCGCGCCGGATTTCTTCACGCACGAAGACATCGACATGTTCTTCTCGACTGCGTGGAAGGTACATTACAACTCGGATCGGACGGGCGTGCGGCTAATCGGCCCGAAACCCCGATGGGCGCGTAGGGATGGCGGCGAAGCTGGCCTGCATCCCTCCAACATTCACGACAACGCGTACGCTCTCGGCACGGTCGACTTTACCGGCGATATGCCAGTGATCCTTGGACCCGATGGTCCCAGCTTGGGCGGCTTTGTTTGCCCGGCGACGATCATCGAGGCCGAGCTCTGGAAGATCGGGCAATTGAAGGCCGGCGACCTCGTGCGCTTTCGCGCGCTGTCTCTCGATCAGGCCCTGGAACTGAGGCGCGCCCTCGAGGCTGGAGTGGAAACGCTTTCCGGAGGACTTCCTTCTCTGCCGGCCATCGACTCTCGCGTCGATCCTGTGTTGCGTCGCTCCGAACCGAATGGCGCGCCAGCCGTGGTTTGCCGAGCCGACGGCGACAATTATTTGCTGGTGGAATACGGACCGAACCTACTCGATCTTAACCTGCGCTTCCGCGTCCATGCTCTGGAACAGCGATTACGGAGCATGAATCTGCCGGGGATGATCGACATCACCCCGGGAGTTCGCTCGCTGCATATCCATTACGATGCCCGCCTGCGTCGTGAGGCATTGCTGGAAGCGTTGGACGATTGTGAGCGCTGCATTCCCGACCTAGAGGACATCGTCGTAAAGTCGCGGGTCGTACATCTGCCGCTTTCCTGGGACGACCCGGCTACGCAACTCGCCATTCGCAAATATGTGCAAGGCGTACGCCCAGACGCTCCATGGTGTCCTAGCAATATCGAGTTTATCCGCCGCATTAACGGCCTCGACTCCATAGATGAAGTCCACCGCATTGTGTTCGGTGCCAGCTATCTTGTGCTAGGGCTGGGTGACGTCTACCTTGGCGCGCCGGTGGCCACGCCCGTGGATCCCCGTCATCGCTTGGTGACCACGAAATACAATCCGGCCCGCACCTGGACGCCGGAGAATGCCGTGGGAATCGGCGGCGCATATCTCTGCGTTTACGGAATGGAAGGGCCCGGCGGTTATCAATTTGTGGGCCGCACGGCGCAAATGTGGAACACTTTTCGGTCGACCGCCGAATTCTCGCCGGGAACGCCCTGGCTTCTGCGCTTTTTCGATCAGATACGCTTTTTCCCGGTAAGCGCGGGCGAGCTGCTGGAGATTCGCGACGCCTTCCCGCGCGGTCGCTACTCGCTTCGCATCGAACCGACCGAATTCCGTCTCCGCGACTATCATACGTTTCTGAAGTCCATCGAGGCAGACGCCGCCGTATTCAAGGCCCGCCAGGTTCATGCGTTTGAGGCAGAGCGCGAGCGATGGGCGGCCGCAGGTCAAGCTGAATATCTCGAACCCGCGGATGCGCCCGCAGCATCGAACGGTGATTCCGATACCCCTGACCACTGTAAGCCCGTACGCTCTCCAATCGGCGCTAGCGTCTGGACAATAGCCGTGGAAACCGGGCAAAAAGTACAGGCCGGACAGAAGTTGCTTGTGCTCGAGGCGATGAAAACGGAAATTGCGGTTGTGGCGCCGAGCGCCGGCATCGTCGAAAAACTCAACTGTGTCCCGGGAGCGGTAGTATCCGCGGGACAAGTATTGCTGGCGCTTCGCACGGAGCCGTCCGGATGAAGATTTCGGAGAATGTCGCAGCCCTGTATGACCGTCTGGAGAGCGCGGCTCTGAACCCGGTGTGGATTTCGCTGGTTCCCCGGGAGAGCGCGGTAGCTCGGGCGCGCAATCTCGAAAATCGCCCGGGCTTGCCTCTTGCCGGCATGACCTTCGCGGTAAAGGACAATATCGATGTCGCCGGGCTGCCGACAACCGCTGGCTGCCCGGCCTACGCCTACACGCCTGCCTTGAGCGCAACGGTGGTTCGGCGCCTCGAAGATGCCGGCGCCATTTTGGTCGGAAAAACCAACATGGACCAGTTTGCCACCGGGTTGGTCGGGACGCGATCGCCATTTGGCGCCTGCTCCAGCGTGTTCGATGAGCGGTACATTTCGGGCGGCTCAAGTTCGGGTTCAGCAGTAGCCGTGGCGAAGGGGCTCGTAACGTTTTCTCTCGGCACCGATACCGCCGGGTCGGGGCGCGTCCCAGCGGCTTTCAACAACTTGATTGGCCTCAAGCCTACTCGAGGCCTGCTTAGCACCGCCGGCGTGGTTCCGGCCTGCCGGACGCTCGATTGTGTGTCCATCTTTGCCTGCACCTGCCATGACGCGCATCAAGTCTGGCGTGCCTCCAGCGGCTTTGATTCCAGCGATCCATTTTCGCGTGCGCCTCGTCCCGGTGAAAATGCCGCGCCATGGCTAGATACTCCTTTCCGGTTTGGCGTGCCTCCGCCCGACCAACTGGAGTTTTTCGGCGACGCAGAGGCACCGGCTCTGTACGCGGAGGCGATGCGGAAAGTCGAGCGGCTCGGGGGCCAGCGCATTGAAATCGATTTTTCAATCTTTCGCGCAGCCGCGGACTTGCTCTACCAAGGACCTTGGGTTGCGGAACGTCTGGCTGCCATTCAGTCCTTCCTCAAAAATCACTCAGACGAAATGAATCCGGTTGTCCGCGGCATTATTGCAGGCGGGGATCGCTACACCGCGGTTCAGGCTTTCGAGGCTGAGTACCGCCTGCGGGATTTGTGCCGGGCAGCCGCTAAACAATGGCTCAACATCGACTTTCTCGTTTTGCCCACCACCGGAACCATCTATACCCACGACCAGGTGGCTTCCGACCCCGTGAAGATAAATACGAATCTCGGCTATTACACAAATTTTGTAAACTTGATGGACTTGGCCGCCGTTGCCGCTCCTGCTGGCTTTCGCTCGAACGGTCTGCCGTTCGGGATTTCCTTCATCGGCCCGGCCTTTTCGGATGAAGGTTTGCTCGCGCTTACGCATCGCTACCTTGGTGCGCAGAATCCCCTGCTTGAAAGAACACCTGGAAGCCTGGAAGTCGCGGTGGTGGGGGCCCATCTCACAGGCCAACCCCTGAACTCCGAGTTGACCTCCCTGGGCGCCCGGCTGAAAAAGACCTGCCGCACGGCAGCAGGTTACCGGCTCTATGCGTTGCAGGGAACCAACCCACCCAAACCCGGCTTGGTGCGCGACGAGCAGTTTGCAGGTCCGGGCATCGAAGTGGAAGTTTGGATTGTGCCGGAAGGGCATTTCGGCGGGTTCATGGCAACCGTTGCTCCCCCGCAGGGCATTGGTAACGTCACCCTGGACTCTGGTGAATCCGTAAAGGGCTTTATCTGCGAGCCTTACGCGATCTCCAACGCCGTCGAAATAACCCGTTTCGGTGGATGGCGCTCCTACCTGGGAGCATCCAAACTCTGAATCTCTCCTATAGAAAAAATGACGGATGAGGCGCACGCCATCGCGCTAAGATTCCGCACGATGCAAGTCCGACAAGTCCCCTTTGGCTTTCGTCCCGCGGGAATAAGCGGCCGCTTTGCGGTCACTACATGAAAACGACGCTGTGCGCTCTTGCCCTCCTTCTTCTACTGGCGACTTCCACCTTTGCTCAGAAACCGACATTTACCGTCGGTTGGTCGATTTACGCAGGCTGGACACCCTATCACTACCTCGCAAAGTCTGGAATTCTTAAGAAATGGGCGGACAAATACGGCATCACCATCAAGGTCCAGCGCTTCGACTATGCCCCTTCGCTGGACGCCTTTGTCTCGCGCAACATCGACGCCTGCACCATGACCAACATGGAAGCCTTGGACATGCCCGCGGCGTCGGGCGTACCCACGACCGTTGTCATCATTGGTGATTATTCCAATGGCAATGACGCTCTGCTTGTGCGCAACGGCCTCCAAATGAAGGACCTGCCGGGCAAGAAAATGCTTCTAGTGGAGAAAACCGTCTCAGAATACCTCTTCGACCGCGCCTTAACCATGAATGGTCTGCGCAGCCAGATTAAGCAGGTGCGCAAAATCAACACTTCCGATTCCGATATTCAGTCCGCGTTCCTCAGCGACAACAGCGCTTCCGCCGTAGTCACGTGGAAGCCAATGCTCTCTCAGCTCTCGAAAGAAAAGGGCGTCTCTTCCCTTTTCAACTCATCGCAAATTCCCGGCGAGATTCTCGACCTTACCGTCGTGCGTACGGACGTCCTCGACCGGCCCGACGGCTCTGGACAGAAATTTGCCAAGGCCCTGGCCGGCGCTTGGTACGAAATGATGGGACTGATGTCGGCGCAAGATCCCTCAGCCGACAAGGTGCTGGCCGCCATCGCCGAAGGCTCCGCCGATTCTCTGACTTCTTATAAGGAGCAGCTCAGTACCACCAAAATGTTCTACCAGCCGCAATCCGCCGCGCAATTCGGCAAGTCGCCAGAGCTCAAGCAGAAGATGGCTCTGGTCCGGCAATTCTGTTTTGAACACGGCCTCTTGGGCGAGAAGACCGGCTCCGTCGACGATGTCGCAGTTCGCTATCCGGATGGTTCCATACAGGGCAAGGCAGACCGTGTTCGTTTGCGTTTCGAGACCGCTTTTATGGAGATGGCGTCCCAAGCCAAGCTGTAAGCCAAGTGGCAAGAGAACCGATGGGACATAAATTACAGCTCGTCCACGCCAAACCCAGCCGGACCTGGGCCGTTGTTCTTTCCTGGTCCCTGTTCGCGCTAGGGATCGGGCTTTACCTTCAGACCGCCCACAGACGCCATCAGGACAACACCGACGACCGCATCGTGCCAACCATCCGACAGATGGCACGCAGCACCTACGATGCTGCGTTCAAGCCCGCGGAAGATGAGGAGCAAGCCATCGCGGAAAATGCGAGTCTTCCGCAACGCTTTTTCTCAAGCATGCTCTGGAAGGACACCAAGGCCACCTCGCGCCGCTTTTTCTATAGCTTGCTGCTGCTGATTCCGGCCGTCATCGTGGGCCTCCACATGGGCCTGTTTCCCTACGTAGGAGTCTTCTTTTCGCGTTTCGTGCTCTTCTTTGACAAAATTGTCGCGCTTTCGCTCTTGCCCATCCTGTTTATTGCCTTCGGCATCGACGAACTGTCCAAAATCATGCTGATTGTCATCGGCGTGACTCCGACCATCATTCTGGACACCTGCAACCTTGCGCGAAGCGTCCCCCGCGAGCAGATCGTGAAAGCCTTCACGCTAGGCGCTGGCGATTTCGACGTCGCCTACCGTGTCGTCCTCCGGCAAATCGCGCCGCGCGTGCTGAACAGCATCCGTCTCAACCTGAAAGCGGTCATGCTGTTTCTGTTTGCGGGAGAGATGATCGCCTCCACCGACGGGCTAGCGTACCGTATCGCCTTGCTGCGCCGGCACATGGGAATGGATGTAATTATCCCTTATGTGCTGTGGGTGGCGTTGCTGCTCTTCCTGGTGGACCTGGCGATGCGCATAGTCAATCGCAAGCTCCACCCGTGGTTCCACGAGGCATAAGAGGCATGGCTTTGATTCACATCGAGAATGTTTCCGTCGCCTACGGTTCGCCGTCTCGCCCGGTATTAAGCAATATCGATCTGCGCATCGAAGAAGGTGAATTTGTCTGTCTGTTGGGTCAAACCGGTTGCGGAAAATCAACGCTTTTGCGGCTTATCCTCGGCTCGGAACAACCGACCGCCGGCCGCGTCTTAATCGATGGCGTCGAACGCCGCCAGCCCGATCGCACGTGCGGCTTCGTGCCTCAGAAATATTCGTTGTTTCCCGATAAGACGGTTCTCGGCAACATCACCTTCGGACCGGAAGTCAACGAATTCAATCTGCTCACTCGTGTAACGCCGCGTTACTTCCGCCGCCGTCGCCAATTCCGGCAGGAAGCCATGCACTATATTGGCCGGCTCGGTTTGCACGATGCGGATGCTAATAAATATCCGGACCAACTTTCCGGTGGCATGCAGCAGCGCGTCGCCATTGCCCAAGCCCTCATCAACAAACCCAGGATTCTGCTCTTAGACGAAGCGTTCAGCGCGCTCGATCCAGGCACGCGCAAGGACATGCAACGCCTCATTCGCCAACTCTGGCGTGACACCGGAATTACGGTTCTCTTTGTGACCCACAACACACAAGAGGCGTTGTATTTGAGTTCTCGCGTGATCGTTCTCGCCAAGGAAGCACCGGATCAGGGCTCCAACCTCAGCTCAAGGGCGTGCCGTTGCTGCAGGAAGCACTCAGAATTCATAGCGCAGGGCGAACTGCATCACGCGGGGATCCATCACGCCCTGGAATTCGCCAAAGGTCGATGGCGCAGTCAAAGCCAGGCTTGGGTTTGTGAAGTTGACGTTATTAAACACGTTGAAGGCCTCCGCCCGAAACTGAATCCGCTGGCTTTCCCGAGGCAACTTGAATTCCTTTGTCACCGCCATATCCGTGTTAAAGAACGAAGCCAGTCGGACAGCAGCGCGCTTCCCAGTGTGCCCTGGAAGCTCGTCCGCGAAAGAATTCGAGGCACTCGTGTTCGCAAAGATGCTGGGATTCCCGTTCTGATCAATATGCACTCCGCTTTTGACGGGACCCGTTATGATCGCGAGCGAACTCAGCCAGTAGTTGGCGTTGTACTCCAGACCGCCTGCCACCGTCGTAGGCAGCCCTGTCCGGAACCGAGTCAAACCGGAAACCTGCCAGCCACCGACGATCGCATCTAACCACCCAGGAGTGTCGCGGAAAAAGGCCCTGCCCTTGCCGAACGGCAACTGGTAGAGCACATTGCCGGTGATGTTGTGCCGCATATCGAAATCGGAGGAACCGCGGAATTCCCGCGTTTTGAATATGTTTTGAATCGCCGCGCCTTGTTCTCCTGCTCCGGACTCCGCGGCCGACCCGTCATCGATCGAGTGCGACCAGGCGTAGTTAAAGTCGAAAGACAGGCCGTGAGAAAACCTACGTCGCAGCGACAAGGTTAGTCCGTGATATGCGGCCGTGCCGCTATTCATCCACGTTGGCATCGAACTACCTTGCCGCGGGAAGAATGTGTAGCATCCAGTGACTGTCAGGCATTGGCCTGGGTAGTAGGAGCTCGTGACGTTGCGATCCAACGCATGGAGGCAGTCGAGATAGCTCCCCCCATAATCCTGATACACGCATAAAAAGTAGTTAGCGGAGGCGCTTCCCGTGACGTCCACATTCGCTAGCGTGGGCCACATGTCCTCGACGAACGGCAGCGTGGGCACGAAGCTCGGATTGGCCTTCACTTGGTTCACCGTCAAGCCCGAATCAAACATTGCCCGCACCTTGGCCGCGTTCTGTTCCCAAGTAACCCCAGACTTCGGATCTTTGAAGTACTCGAGCGGAGTATAAACATCCCCTTCCATTAGGAGCCGATGAGAAAGGCGACCGGCATAGCCGATCTCGATCGTCATCCCGCCGGGAATTTCCCGTGCAAAGCTGACATTGAAAACGTATGCGTACGGCGGCTTCAGATTGGGCGAAACGCCCTCGAAGTCCCCAGCGATGGCGGCAATCTGAGGCGGGGTGTAGGGAAACGTCTCTTTCGCAGGAGTTGGTAACGTGGGCGCGGCCCCGGTATAACGCTGGCTAGTGCTGAAGCTGTACGAGTCGGGGAAATTCTCTTTATTGGCCACACCCAGAGAGCCGTTCTGATCGTATTGTGTGATCAGGTCGCTGCCAAACCGATCATAGACCATGCTGGCTCCAACTCGGAACGCTCCCGTCCTTCCGAACACCTTTCCCGGCCACCCGTCACGGCCGGTCGGGGCGTAGGCCAATCCGAAGCGCGGTCCGAAGTTTAGATTGGAAGGTTTCCACCAAGTTGGTTTGCCATTCGCCGGGCCATTGAGGGCCCAACTGAGCGTAGCGTTGGGCATTGCGTTCTGTGGCACGCCCTGGCTCTGCAAACGATCGCGCTCCGCGAAGTATTGAGGCAGAGGAACGGTGGATGTCGACTGCAATCCGTGTGCCTCGTACGGCGGCCGGTAATGCTCCCAGCGCAAACCAAAAGTCAGCGTCAGACTGCGGTTTATGCGATACGAATCCCCAACGTAGAGCGCATAATCGTGTTCGATGAAAGAGCGCACCTGCGGCGCACCCAGGCTGAGAGGGTTGCCACTCCGGTCGAACTGGTTGGTATGAAAATCATCGTTCACCAGCCCCAGGATGGCGCCCATTCCATTTGTGACCGAGGCCGTATCGGCGAGCCCCGGATTCGCCCCGAACCTCCCGGGATTCGACGCCATGAAATTTGTCAGCGCATTATCAATATCCGCCCCCAAGCCGATCAATTCGGTGGCGCCGTAACCGTATCGCGGGAAAGAGTTGGCATACGAACTCGTATTGTTGTGAATGACCCGGAAAGAGAAGCCCGCAGTGATCGTGTGTGGGCCCTTGGTCCATGTTACGTCATCGTTCGGATTCAGTGTGGGCAAGGTCTGAGCGAACGGGCGCGCATAGGGATTCTGCAGTGGGTCCAGACTGGTTTGGAATAGAAGCGGCCCCGTCACTCCAGACAAAGCCTGGCCAAATCGTGTGTAACTCACATTCAAAACATTGATCAGATTAGTCTTCAAGACCGCCGTGTACTGCGCCGCAAAACCTTTGCTGTTGTCGCGCAGCGTTGATGCAGGGCTTTGCCCAGGGAGTTGCGCCAGGATCTGGTCGTCGGTGTTGTCCGCCAGCGTTCCGCGCACGCTCAAAGTGTGCTTGGCGGCTCTATCCAGGTGCACGTCGATCTTGCCGACAATCGCATGATCGCTGCGATGACTCGGCGCATTGAACCGATAACCGCTAAAGTTTAGCCCTCCGTCCTCACCAAAAGACGGAGCATTGCCGTGAGGATATTGATTTAAGACGGGAAGGATGCTGGCGTTGACTCCCTGATTCAGGGGATCCACGGACTTGAGGTCGCTGGCCGAGAGAGTTTGAACAAGAATTGTGTCCTTGGCCGGATCGCAAATGCCGTTGAGTCCGCTGGGGTTGTTGCACATCGTATATTTAAAGATCCCTTGGCGCAAAGTATCCGAGGGCACCGCACGAACCTGCGCGACACCGCTGCCGTCCTGCCGCTGCTCGTAATTGAAGAAATAGAAGGCACGGTCGCGCACGATTTTGCCGCCAGCGGAACCGCCGAACTGATTCCGCACCAGGGGTTGCCGCTGCACTCCGGCTTGATTGTTGAACCACGTATTCGCGGCTGTGGCGGTGTTGCGGTTGTATTCATAAACGGACCCGTGAAGTTGATTCGTTCCGCTCTTGGTCACGAGCGAAACCTGTCCGCCCGACGATCTCCCCTGGTTGGGGCCTTCTCCAGCCACTGTCACGCGGAATTCCTGGACCGAATCCAGCGGAATTGGCAACACCGCATTAAAGCCGGAATTGATATTTGCACCGTTGGCGTTTGATCCCTGGTATCCCCCCGTGCCGGTTGCCGTCGTCTGCGCGACCAACCCCGAATTCTGGTTATTGTTTACATCCGCTCCGTCCAAAGTGACGTTGTTCTGGTCGCGGCGCGCCCCAAGCACTTCTCCATTGGAAGTAACGCCCGGCTGCACGCTCAACAGCTCCACGACGTTTCGCGTTTGCAGCGGGATTTGTCTCACCTGCATCTCGCTGAACGGATTGCCAATACTGGCGTCCGTCGTATTCACCTGCGACACGTCCGCTTCCACATTCACGACCTCACCCGTTGCGCTGACAGCCATGGTCATATCGAGCGCGCTCGGTGTGTTCACCAGCAGCTTCACATCAGACCGCGTCATCGTGGCGAAACCCGCCTTTTCGACGGTGAGCTTGTAGGTTGCGGGGGCGACCTGAAGGAAATTGTATTCCCCATTAGCATCCGTAACGCTTCGCCGTACGGAACCCGTTTCCGGGCTGCTAATCGTCACTATGGCCCCAGGGATAGCCGCCCCGGAAGGATCCGTGATGACTCCTCGTAATGACGTTGTCGATTGTGCGTGACAATTCAAAGCGAAGGCACAAAGCGGGACCAGGACCACAGTCAGTATGCTTTTCATAACCACCCTTACTTCACTTCGAGAAGAGAGAGGAATGACCTGATCGCATCATTAGCACGGATGCGTCTCGCGCTGTCAAAACGATTCTTTCGATTCGATCAATGAGCGTTTTTTCTCAGACTACGCTGTTCTTTCCGCATCATCTTACGTTCGCTGCTGCAGCCACTGTTCCAAGGAGAACTCGGTCTTTCGCTGAACCAAAACCCAAAGTAAAACTCACTGGTTCCCTGCTCCACGGTGGGACTCATTTCTCAAGCAAAGTAGAACTTCATCTCAGCTTGGCATCCGTATGGGTTGGTCAGTCTTCGCTGGGCATACTCCAGGTGATACTGCGCCAGGCAGCGATCTACGATGAAATCGAATAGAAGTACCGCTCGACTAATTAGGCCTTCAAATCTGTCGCGAGTATATTGAGAGCGCTCTCGTAGTCGAGAAACCAAATGCGTCGCTTCGCGTGAATGATCTGTGGAGGACATCGCCCGCGGAACACCGACTGCGCGCCCGATGCTGATGAAAACAACTTCGGAAGCGCGAACAGCCTCCGTGATTGACGTGGAAAAGTTCAGCCGCTTTCGATGATGACGCTTCAGCAGCTCCGGAAGAAAATGTTCGTAAATCGGAACTTCTCCACGCTCGAGTGCGTCAATTTTCGTCGCATCGTTGTCCACGGAGGTCACTTCATGGCCGAGCTCCGCGAAACATGCTGCGGAAACCAGACCGACGTATCCAGAACCTATCAAAGCAATGCGCACCCTTCCTCCTCTGATATTGGTACGGCAAATGAAAAGTTGGCAGCAGATTCAGTCCAGCACGAGTTGGTTGTTCAAGCCGCGCCTGAACCTTTCGCCACGGCCGGTATCGTTCTCGCCAAAATCTTTAAATCGAGCCAAAGCGACCATCCGTCCAGATACTGAATGTCCCGATAATCTTTGCTGATGGCGCCGACGGCGCGCCACAATCACTGCGATGAATGCGGGGCGCCGAGCAGGGCCAATTGGATATCGATGATTTTCTCGAAGTCGGCCGGAGGTACCGCACCACTCAGAAAAA
>WNFI01044619.1_pt1 | contig 22119 bp, 21 predicted proteins | sample 5400471 | NCBI WGS metagenome assembly WNFI01 (sample SAMN13153348, study PRJNA577476) | soil metagenome | isolation source: 100 cm saprolite on Douglas fir-dominated hillslope | place: USA:California | collected 2013-09-17
ACACAACAAAATGCCCGTGGCGCTTCGCCATGCGACCGCGAGCCTGTGTAGCCGAAAAAAATCCGTTAACCAACCGAATACGCAGGCATTTCGCCCGGATTAAGGCGAGCGGATGCGGCATACAGTCATGGTTACCGTGATGGAGTTCAGGAGACGCTCAGGAGACGTCCTGCGGACGCCTGCGGACGCTCGGGAGACGTCCTGCGGACGCTCGGGAGACGTCCTGCGGACGCTCGGGCGACGCTCAGGAGACGTCCGGGCCATAGGCCGGGGCCACCATGCCGCCGGCCATCCCGCTGACGGCTTCGGCATGGCCGCGCGACCGCCGCCGCGCCGGCTCCGCCTCGACCACCCGCCAGGCATTGCGATCAGCCACCAGGGCCGACAGCACCGCGTGGTTGAGCTTGTGGCCACCGCGCACCGAGCGATAGGCACCAAGCAGCGGCAGACCGGCGAGCGCGAGATCGCCGACCACGTCGAGCGCCTTGTGCCGCGCGCATTCATCGGCGTAGCGCAGGCCCTCGGTATTCAACAGACGGGTCTCGTCGAACACCACGGAGTTCTCGAACGAAGCGCCGAGTGCGAAACCGGCACTCCAGAGCCGCGCCACGTCGTTCATGCATCCAAAGGTCCGGGCACGGCTGATGTCGCGACGGAAGCTTTCGGGATTGAGATCCAACACGAAATTCTGGCGGCCGATCACGGGATTGGCGAAATCGATTTCGACTTCGGCGCGGAAGCCCCCGGCATAGGGCCGCAATTCGCCAAACGAGTCGCCCATCGCGACCTGGACCGGCTTCAACACCTGGATGAAGCGGCGGCGCGCGGCCTGCTCAATGATGCCGGCCTGATCGATCGCGGCGACGAAGGCTGCGGCGCTGCCATCCATGATCGGTACTTCGGGACCGTCAAGTTCGATGGTGGCGTTATCGACGCCCATGCCGCGCAACGCGGCGAGAACGTGTTCCGCGGTAGATACCAGCGGGCCGTCGCGATCGCCCAGCACGGTGGCAAATTCGGTTGAAATCACTGATTTCGCGTTGGCCTGCACTTCACGGTCGGGCCCATCCGGACCGGTGCGGACAAAAATAAAACCGGCATCGACAGGTGCCGGTCCAAGGGTAAGATTGACAGTCATTCCGGAATGAACGCCGACGCCCGTAACGGTGGCTTCCGACGAAAGCGTAGTCTGACGGCTGAATTTCATTCGCAAATTGCCCACTACTGACCCACTTTGGCGATCAGACCGATCCAGATGTCCGGCGATTCGTCTCAAGTGTTCCCCGAGTCAGCGCGGACCATAGCCACAGCCACAAAGAGCGCCAACTCACGCTTTTTTACCGATTATTACCCTAACTCTGCCGCATTCACGCCGCGCGTTAACCAATTTCCGCCACAGATGACACCCCCCATGGGCCTTCCCGCTTTCCCAACGTTACAATTCATCGTTTAAAATCATTTACTTAACAAGATTGCCAAGAAGATAATCTTGGCAGAAAAAAGGGCCCCGGCGAGAGCGCCGGGACCCCTTCTTGTCGTCGGAATTGTAACAAAGCTCAGGTGGCCTGGCGGCGCAGGAACGCCGGGATATCAAGATGATCGTCGCCCTGTGGCGCGGGAGACACAGGTGCCGGCCGGCCGTGGGCATCCAGACCTTGCGGCGCCGGGCGCCTTGCATACTCCGATACCGGCTCGCTTGCCGCGATCTGTTGCGCCACTGACCGCTGCGGTTTTCGGTCCGGCAGCGGCGGCATCGGCGCCATGGACGGACCGGAAGCGCGGGCCGCGATCGGCGGCTCGGTTTCCTCGTCACGGCGGCCGAGACCGACATTGGCGAGCCGTTGCAGCAGCGACATCCGGACCTTCTGCGGATGATCCTCCTCGCCTTCACCGCGGGCCTGGCGAATCTCGTTTTGCGCAGGCATCGGCAGCTCCTCGAATTTCGGCATCCGCGGCGCACGCAGCGGTGGCCGTTCCGCGGGCTGCGGGATGAAGGTCTGCTGCGGCGCGGGCTCGTGAGCCTCGACGCGCATGGCCTCATGATCCGGGAACAATGACGGCTTTTGCGCGATCGGCCGCACCGTGACGTCGCCATAAGATGCCGGTTGAACCGGGGTCTGCGCCAGTTGCGTCGATTCCGGACCCACCGCGGCGGCGATTGCCGCCAGCGCCGCACGCTCGACATTGTTGGAGGGAGCACGCTGCGCTGCACCCGGAGCCGCCTGGGCGGGACGCGGCGCGTCCGGCGCCTGCGCGGTCACGGCAACGGCGCGCTGATTGTCGGCACGCAGCCGTGCGGTGAGATCGGCGCGGCCGTCCGGCGTGCCCGGCGCGGCCACGGCGGGGGTCACGGTTCCGGCCGGTAACGCGGCGTTGCGCGAGATCAGCGCCTGTTCGATGCCGGTGGCAACCACCGAGACGCGGATGATGCCATCGAGGGTCTCGTCGAAGGTGGCGCCGACGATGATGTTGGCGTCCTGATCGACCTCTTCGCGGATCCGGGTCGCAGCTTCGTCGACCTCGAACAGCGTCAGATCCTTGCCGCCGGTGATCGAGATCAAGAGGCCCCGGGCGCCCTTCATCGAGGAATCGTCGATCAGCGGATTGGCGATCGCGGCTTCGGCGGCGGTCAGCGCGCGCTTCTCGCCGGTGGCCTCGCCGGTGCCCATCATCGCCTTGCCCATCTCACGCATCACGGCGCGAACGTCGGCGAAGTCGAGATTGATCAGGCCTTCCTTGACCATCAGGTCGGTGATGCAGGCGACGCCGGAATACAGCACCTGGTCGGCCACGCCGACGGTGAGAATGCCCATGTCGCGCGCGGTCTTGGCGATCACCGGGGCTGCACCGGTGCCGGTGCCGCCGCCCATGCCGGCGGTGACGAACACCATGTTGGCACCGGAGAGATGGTCGCGGAGCTCATCGATCACTTCCTGCGCCGCGGCGGCGCCGACATCCGGCTGCGATCCGGCGCCGAGGCCCTGGGTGACCTGGGTGCCCATCTGCACGATGCGCTGCGCTTTCGACATGGTGAGCGCCTGCGCGTCGGTATTGGCGACAACAAAATCCACCCCCTGCAATCCGGCGGTGATCATGTTGTTGACGGCATTGCCGCCAGCCCCGCCGACGCCGAATACGGTGATACGCGGCTTCAGCTCGCGGATGTCAGGGACATTGAGATTGATGGTCATGATTGCCTCTCTAAGCGCGCGTTGATCCGCAAAGCCCCCGGGCCGATAACCGAAGGGGTTGATGGAATTCGAATGGGTCGGAGTAAATTCATCAGAAGCCTTCGCGAAGCCATCGCCCGACCTTTCCGAAGTAGCCGTCAGTCCCTGTCTTGAGTTGCCGCGTATGCCGCGGTTCGACGTGTTCAAGATGAGCGTATTGAGGGTAGACCAGGAGTCCGGAGGGGACCGCGAAAGACGCGCTCTTGGCTTCGCTCGGCAGCCGATAAAAACCGAGCGGACGTCCGATCCGCACCGGCCGGCCGAGAATCTGGCTTGCGAGCTCCACGAGGCCGGTGAGCTGGGATGCGCCGCCGCTCAAGACAACTCGCGCCCGCGGTTCTGCCGCAAAGGGGGAATCGGCGAGCCGGTCCCTGACCATTTCAAAAATCTCCTCGGCGCGCTGGCGAACGATGTTTGCGATCGTGGCGCGGGATACCAGCTGGGGGGCATCGCGTTCATTGTCGCCGGCCGTCGGCACCAACATCAATTCGCGCGCATCGGACCCGCCGGTCAGCACGGTGCCATATAACGTCTTGATTCGCTCGGCATCTGCAATGCAGGCGCCGATGCCGCGCGCAAGATCCATGGTGATGTGTTGCCCGCCGACCGCAAACCCGCTGGCATGCACGAACCGGCCGGCGGAATAGGTCGCGATCGTCGTGGTGCCCGCGCCCATTTCGACGACTGCGGCGCCCAGATCGGCTTCGTCGTCGGTCAGCACCGACAGGCCTGCCACATAGGGGCTTGCCGCCATGGCTTCGACATTGAGGTGACAGCGCTCCACCACCAGCATCAGATTCTTGGCGACCGTCGCATCCGATGTCACCACGTTCATGTCGACGCCGAATTGCTGCGCCACCATGCCACGCGGATCACGAATGCCCTTCACGCCGTCGAGGGCGTAGCCGACCGGCAGCGCGTGCAGCACGGTGCGGCCGGGGCCGGTGGCATGGTGCATGCCGGTGCTGGTAATGCGGGTGACGTCGGCCGGGGTGACCGCGCCGCCCTTGATGTCGGCAGACGCTTCGATCAACTGGCCCTGCAACCTTCCCCCGGCTACCGACAGCAACACGGATTCGACGCGCACCTTGGCCATGCGCTCGGCGAGCGCCACGGCCTGACGCACGGCCTGCTCGCATTCGGCGAGGTCGACCACCGCGCCGGCCTTCACGCCGCGCGACTGGATCTGGCTGTAGCCGATCAGCTCGACGGCGTGGGTGCGTCCGCGCAGGGCATCGCTTGGCGGGCATGGTTTCAGACGCGCGATCAGGCACGCGATCTTGCTGGTGCCGATGTCGAGGGAAGCCACCAGCGCCGTGCGCTTGTTCGACATCGGCCGTGTCTTCGGCGTCTGGTTGCGGTCAAGGCTGGTCATGCTTCACCGGCCTTCTTCTTCGGCTTCTTGTCCTTGAACAGTTCTTCACGAGCCTTGGCGGCGTCTTCGGACAGCCGTACGGTCAGCCGGTCCGGCAGCCGCATGTCGATGGCGGTGATGTCGCGCGAGAACAGCCGGTCTTCCTTGTCCAGTTTGGTCAGCGTCGCCAGCGCGTTGCCGACGTCGTTTTCCGGCAGCCGAACGTCGATCCCGTCATTGAGCCGCAAGTTCCAGCGCCGCTCGCCGACCAGAATGGCGGCCTTGGTCACCGAGCGCACCTGCGGATAGCGGTCGAGCAGGGCGAGAAATTCCTTGGCGCGGGTCTCGGCGCCCTTGCCGACCACGAGCGGCAGCGAGGTAAAGCGGCGCGCCACGTAGGATTCCAGAACCGCGCCGTCGTCCGATACCACCGACAGGCGTCCATCCTGCTGCCACAGCGCGAACGGCGAGCGCTCGGCGATATCGATCTGGAGCCGGCCGGGATACAGCTTCAGCACGGTGGCCTCGGCAATCCACGGATTGGCCATCAGCTTGTCGCGGACCACGGCGGCATCGAGAAACAGCAGCGATGAACGGCCGTTGACGCCGCCGACCGCCAGAATTTCATCCTGGCTCAGTTGCTTGCGTCCATTGATGGTGACGGACGCGATTCTGAATCCAAAGGCATTCGCTGCGGCATTGCGGGTATCGCTCAAGGCCGCGGTCAATTCATCGACATGGCCGCCCTTCACGACACCAAGGCCGACACTGCCGAGCAGCATCAGGACGGTCGCGGCGACGCCGGCACGGCGCGGAAGGGCACGCTCCAGCATGGCGATCAGGCGGGGCGTATCCTGTTCGCGCGCCACAGGTCGTTTTTTGACGCGCGGACGAGCGAGCACGGCAAGCCGCTCACGGAGCAGCACGGCTGCGCCAATGGCAGCCCATTTCAGGTCAGATCGGGGCCTTGGCGATCTCAGCGACCGATCGAGGCGTCCTCCACCATCCATTGCACGAGCTCGTCAAATGTTATGCCCGCAAATGCTGCGAGCTCTGGCACAAGTGACGTCTCGGTCATGCCGGGTTGGGTATTGACCTCAAGGCAGATGAGGCCACCCGTTCCCTCGATGCGGTCGTCGAAGCGGAAATCCGCCCGGCTTACGCCCCGGCAGCCGAGCGCAATATGCGCCGCCAGCGTTAACCTTCGGACTTCCTGGTAAACAAAAGGTAAAATAGGTGCAGGCAGGATGTGTTTTGATGCGCCGGGTGAATACTTTGCCTCGTAATCGTAAAATTTTACCATCGGCACGATCACGAACACGCCGGTGGCTTCGCCTTTGACCACCGCGCAGGTCAGTTCCTTGCCGGCGATGTATTTCTCGACCAAAAGCCGGTCGCCGTGGGGCCAATCGTCGCGAAACAGCTCCTGCGGCGGGTGAGCGTGCGCCTCGGTGACGATAAAGACCCCGACGCTGGAGCCGTCCGCCACCGGCTTGATCACGTAAGGCGGTGCCATCACATGCTTTTTCGCGACTTCCGCACGCGACAGGGTCAATCCTGCCGCCACCGGGATGCCCGCGGTCGCCATCACGGTCTTGGCGAGATCCTTCTGCATCGCCAGCGCCGAAGCCAGCACGCCGGAATGCGAATAAGGAATCCGCAGGGTTTCGAGCACGCCCTGAATGGTCCCGTCCTCGCCCGGTCTGCCGTGCAGCATCAGCAGCGCCGCGTCGGGTTTGAGATTGTCCAGCACGGTGGCGATGTCGCGCGCCACATCGATCCGGGAGACCCGGTAGCCGCGCCGCTCCAGCGCATCGGCGCAGGCGTTGCCCGAACGCAACGAGACCTCCCGTTCCGATGACCAGCCGCCCAGCAGCACCGCGATGTGTTTTGGCATCCTTGATGACCTCACCATTCTCGTCATTCCGGGCTCGCGCAAGAGCGCGCCCCGGAATGACGATCTCATTTTAAATCGGCCGTCTCACGCAATCCCGATCCGCTTGATTTCCCACTGCAGCTCGATACCGCAATGCGCCTTGACCCGCGCCCGCACCGTTTCGCCCAGGGTCTCGATATCATGCCCGGTGGCGTCGCCGGTGTTGATCAGAAAATTGCAGTGCATCTCCGACACCTGGGCGCCGCCGACGCGCAGGCCGCGGCATCCCGCGGCATCGATCAGTTTCCAGGCGCTGAGACCTTCCGGGTTCTTGAAGGTCGAGCCGCCGGTCTTCTCGCGGATCGGCTGCGCGGCTTCGCGATGGCCCTGCACCTCATCCATCCGGGCGCGAATGACTGACGGATCGGCGATCATCCCGCGAAACTGCGCCGAGGTAAAAATGATCGAAGTATCGACGCCGCTGTTGCGATAGGCGAACTTCATGCCGCCATTGCCAAAGCTGTGTTTCGTGCCGTCGCGGCCGATAGCGGTGGCCTCGACCAGCACGTCCTTGGTCTCGCCGCCATTGGCGCCGGCATTCATGCGCAGCGCGCCGCCGATCGTGCCGGGAATGCCGAAGTAGAATTCCAGCCCGCCGATATTGGCCGCCGCCGCGGTCTCCGCGACGCGCCTGTCGAGCGCCGCGGCGCCGGCGCGAACGCTGTCGCCGTCGGCTGAGGTTGCGCCGAAACCGCGCGGGCTCAAGCGAATGACAACGCCGGGCATGCCGCCATCGCGCACGATCAGGTTGGAGCCGACGCCGACAACGGTGATCGGAAGTTCGCCCGCAAGCTTCGAGAGAAAGTAAGCGAGGTCGTCTTCATCGGCGGGCGTGAACAGCACCTGCGCCGGTCCGCCGACGCGAAACCACGTCAGCGGCGCCAGCGACTCGTTGCCGAGCAGGCGTCCACGCAGTTCCGGCATCGCGGCTTTGAGGTCGGGCGTGATGTCGGGGAAGGTCAATGAAGCCCCCTTGGAGGAAGCAACACGATCAAGCCTCCAAGTTCGTCACGGCCAGCGTTGTTTTCTCTGTTCCCTCCCCCCTTGTGGGGGAGGGTCAGGGAGGTCGAGACGGGCGAAGCCCGCTCTCTGGGTGAACAACAAATGCTGGACTCGGAGTTACCCCCCTCTCCACCTCTCCCCCACAAGGGGGGAGAGAGCCGGCTGCGACGCGCTGCAACCTTGATCTCGAACATGAGAGCCCTCACCCCAGCGCCTTCAGTTCGCCCGGCAGCGCGTAGGCCCATTGGGTGATGTTGCCGGCGCCGAGGCAGACCACGTAATCGCCGCTCGAGGCGATGCCTCTGACGACGCCGGCCAGCGCCGCGGAATCCTGCAGCGGGGTGACCTCGCGATGACCGTGCGCCCGCAGCCCGAGCACGAAGTGATCGCGGTCGATCCCCGCGATCGGCGCCTCGCCGGCCGGATAGACTTCCGCCACGATCACCGTATCGGCATCGTTGAAGCAGGTGCAGAATTCCTCGAACAGCGATTGCAGCCGGGTGAAGCGATGCGGCTGCACCACGGCGATGACCTTGCCGCCGGTGGATTCCCGCGCCGCCTTCAGCACCGCGGCGATTTCCACCGGGTGATGGCCGTAGTCATCGATGATGGTGACGCCGTTCCATTCGCCGGTCTTGGTGAAGCGACGGCGCACACCGCCGAAGCCCGCCAGCGCCTTGCGGATGGTTTGGTCGGCTAAACCGAGTTCGTGCGCCACCGCGATCGCCGCGGTGGCGTTGAGCGCATTGTGCCGTCCCGGCATCGGCAGCACGAGGTCGGCGATTTCATGCGCAGCATCGGTTTTGCGATCGCGAAAGGCGACCTTGAAGCCGGAACCGCCGCCCGTCGGATTGAGATCGATGAGCCGCACATCGGCCTGCGGATTTTCGCCATAGGTGATGATGCGACGGTCCTCGATCTTGCCGACGAGGGTCTGCACCACCGGATGGTCGATGCACATCACCGCGAAGCCGTAGAACGGCACGTTCTCGACGAAATTGCGGAACGCGTCCTGCACCGCCTCGAAAGTCTTGAAATGATCAAGATGTTCGGGATCGACATTGGTGACGATGGCGACATCGGCCGGCAGCTTGAGAAATGTGCCGTCGCTTTCGTCGGCCTCCACCACCATCCACTCGCCGGCGCCGAGCCGCGCGTTGGTGCCGTAGGCATTGATGATGCCGCCATTGATCACGGTGGGATCGAGATCGCCGGCATCGAGCAGCGCCGCGACCATCGACGTCGTGGTGGTCTTGCCATGGGTGCCGGCGATGGCGACGCAGCTTTTCAGCCGCATCAGTTCTGCCAGCATTTCGGCGCGGCGCACCACCGGAATCCGGCTGGCGCGCGCCGCCAGCAATTCGGGATTGTCGCGCTTGATCGCGGTCGACACCACGACGACGTCGGCGCCGGCAACGTGCTCGGCCTTGTGGCCGACGCTGATGGCGATGCCCTTGTCGCGCAGGCGGTTGACATTGGCGCTCTCCGAGGCGTCGGAGCCCTGTACCGTGTAGCCGAGATTGCACAGCACCTCGGCGATGCCGCTCATGCCGATGCCGCCGATCCCGACAAAGTGGATGGGTCCGATTTCACGCGGCAGTCTCATGGGCTCGTCTCTATGTTCCCGTCATGCCCGGGCTAGTCCGGGCATGAACGAATCTCGTTCACTTCATGCAAGACGCGGATGCATAGGCACTCGGTATACCGAGTGCCGTTTTATTTAAAGGATGAAGTCGGATATATCCGACTTCATCTGACAAGCCCGGCCATGACGCAAAAATACTGAAATTCGCCCTTGCTCGGCTAAATTCCCGCCACTTTTGCCACCAGATCGGCCAGCCGTTCGGCGGCGTCGAGCCTGCCGACGGTGCGTGCGCCGGCCGCCATCGCGGCAAGCCGCGCCGGTTCGGCGGCGAGCGCGGAGATCTCGGCGGCCAGCCGGTCCGGAGTGAAATCGGCCTGCGCGATCCGGATCGCGCCATTGGCCTGCACCAGCACGCCGGCATTGGCGAACTGGTCCTGATCGATTGCGCCGGGCAGCGGCACCAGGATCGACGGACGGCCGATGGCGCCGAGTTCCGCGACGGTGCCGGCGCCGGAGCGCGAGATCACCAGATGGCTCGATGCCAGCCGCGCCGGCAGGTCGGCGAAAAACGGCGCCAGTTCGGCGGCGATCTTGAGGCGATCATAGACCGCGCGAACCCGCGCCATATCCTCTTCGCGGACCTGCTGCACCAGAATCAATCGGTTCCACAGCGCCGGCTCCAGCCGCTCGATCGCCGATGGCACGATATCGGCCATCACGCGGGCGCCCTGGCTGCCGCCCACCACTAAGAGGCGCAGCGGACCTGTCAGGTCGGGCGGCGCGAACGGCACCGCGGCGGCGGCAAGAATCGCCGGCCGCATCGGCGTGCCGGTGGTGGTTGTCTTCGCGCTCAGTGCCGGATCGCGATCCAACACGCCCGGCAGCGAGGTCGCAATCGCGCTGACGCGGCCCGACAGCAGACGATTGGCGCGGCCCATTACCGCATTGGCGTCATGGATGAGGGTGGGAATGCCGAACAGCCGTGCCGCCAGTAGCGGCGGCACGGTTGGATAACCGCCGAAGCCGATCACCGCAGCGGGCCTCACGCGTCTCATGAGATTGAGCGCGATGCCGGTGCCGGCGGCAAGCATGATGGCGGTGCGCCCCAGCGACCACGGCGTGCGGCCGCGCACGGTTTCGCTGGGCACCACGTCGATCGTATCGGGCGAGAACAATCCGCTGTAACGCAAAGCGCGGGCATCCGTCACCAGGCGCACCCGCAGGCCACGCCTGATCAGCGCGACGCCGAGCGCCTCGGCGGGAAACAGATGTCCGCCGGTGCCGCCCGCGGCCAGCAGAATGAGGGGCGCAGTATCCATCGAGGCAATCTTTGCAAATAAAGGTCCGTCAGCCACCGGGCCGCGCGAACGCGCGTCCGATGACAAACTCCGCGAAGCAATCCAGAGGCTGCAGGACGAAGGTGAACTGGATTGCTCGTCTCTTCGTTCCTGGCAATGACGAAAAGCGCGTCTTCGCCGCAAGGTCAAGCGTAGCTGCGCTCGGCATTGGCATCGCCGATGGAATCCATTTCGGTGCGCGGCCGCTGTCGCGTCAGCGCCAGCATCATGCCGACACCATAGGCCAGCGAAATCATCGAGGATCCGCCATAGGAAATGAACGGCAGCGTCATGCCCTTGGCGGGAATCAGGTGCAGATTGACCGACATGTTGATGGCGGCCTGCACGCCGAACAGGATCGCCAGCCCCGACGCTGCAAACCGCGCGAACATGTCCTCGGTGGCGTAGGCCCGCGTCAGCGCGCGGATCACGACGAAGGCGAACAGCGCCAGCAGCGCCAGACACATGATGATGCCGAATTCCTCCGCGCCCACCGCGAACACGAAGTCGGTGTGGCTGTCCGGCAAGCTGCGCTTGGCAATGCCTTCGCCGGGTCCAAGCCCGAACCAGCCGCCATTGCCGAAGGCCTCCATGGCGGTATCGACCTGGAACGTGTCACCCGACGCGGGGTCCATGAAGCGTTTGATGCGCCCGGCCACGTGCGGCACCAGCAGATAGGCGCCAAACAGTCCCGCTCCGGCGGCGCCCGCGAGGCCAAACACCCACACCATGCGCATCCCCGCGATGAAGAACAGCGCGCCCCACACCATCAGGATCAGCATGGTCTGGCCGAAATCCGGCTCCAGCACCAGCAGCGACACCAGCGTCAGCAAAATCGTCAGGGCCATCGAGGTCGCCGGCATTTCGGGCCGGCGCGCCGATTCCGCGAACAGCCACGCCGCCAGCACCACGAATGCCGGCTTGGCGGATTCGGAAGCCTGGATGTTGACGCCGATCAGGGTGATCCAGCGCCGCGAACCCTTCACTTCGGGTCCGATCAGCAGCGTCGCCACGATCAGCACCACGCTGACGGCGAACACGATCAGCGCGGTGCGTCTAATTTGCCGCGGCGACAGAAACGACACGGCGATCAGCACGATGAAGGACGGCAGCAGGAACAGCACGTGCCGGTTGAAGAAGTGGAACGGATCGAGCCCGATCCGGGTCGCCACCGGCGGACTCGCCGCCAGCGAAAGAATGATACCGGCGAGCATCAGCGCGATGATGGCGGCCAGCATCAGCCGATCCACGGTCCACCACCATTCGCTGAACGGCGTGCGTTGTTCACGGGAGATCATGGGCGTTCCCAAAGGCGAAAGACCCGCCCATTGGTCCCCCATCATAGTTGCCAGAAGGTTAATGAATCGTGGAAGTTTATCTTCACCTCGCCCCGCTCTTTGCGGGGAGAGGTCGGAGTCGGCGCGTAGCGACGGCTTCGGGTGAGGGGCGAGGCAATGCGCAAGACCCGACGAACAGATTCTCAGGTCGCTCCTTCATCAACGAGAGGCCGTGCATGTTGGTCAGCCATAATCTTTCGGCAACCTAAGCGGCAACGCGCGACCGACGAGGCGGCATCGGTCCCCGGATTCTCCTCGGCCGGACCACGATAGCCACCTCCTGGTCCAGACGACGGACACAGCGCAGGAGGCGCTCCAGTGAGAATTTATCAACGCGCCCCGTTGAGAGCGCAGATACGTCGGGCTGCTTGAGGCCCAGCAAGGTCGCAGCCTTGGTTTGGGTAAGCTTGCGGCGTTTGATGATGTCGCGGATTTCACGCACCAGTTGGGCCTTGAGCTTTTCTTCCTCTGGATGATCCAGACCAAGGTCGGCAAACACATTCCCGCTGCCGCGCTTGCCGGCGATTTTATCGGTCATGTCTTGGCTTCTTTCACATGCCAGGCAGCGCCATCACCGGATTCGGGCACCGTCACCACACACATTCAGCCTCATCCTGAGGGGCGGCCTCTTGGCCGCGTCTCGAAGGATGGCCGCGAGTCCGTGCGTTGCGTCCATCCTTCGAGACGCTTGCTTCGCAAGCTCCTCAGGATGAGGTCGGTATTTCTTCCGGCTCGGCTAAAGCGCTAGCGGCCGACGGCCCCCGCGACCTGAGACGCGATCGCCGCGGCGAGCATGTGGTAGCCCTCCGGCGTCAGATGCTGGCCGTCGGACTGATGTGGCAGTCCGCGCAGCATGTGGTTTCCCATCATGATCACCCGAATGCCTCGGGCCCTCAGGCGGCTTTGAATCTCCGATGTGCGATCGGTTGAGCCCTTGCGCCGATCGTTGCCGCCGGGCTGCAGGATCACGGCGCTGGTCCCGTTCGGCACCGCTGAGTCGAGACGGTTCAGCATGCCTTCGGTGGTGTCGCCGTTGATGCCGGCGTTGACCACATGAACGCTGGACCCTTTGGCCCGCAAGATCGCCTCAAGCTGCGCCGGGTAGGCCTGATCGCGCGCCACGCCCTTGCCGTATGTGTTGCTCGCACCCAGCGCCACGACCGTTGCCGCGTCGGCCGACGCGGTCCCGAAAATCAATACGGCAAGCAATGCCAAGCATCCGGGAATCCCTGACGCAAGAGCAATCGATTTCATGTCTAATTTCCCTTAATCAGTGCACCAAAAAGGGCTTTTAAAGCTGCCAGCATATACCGTAACTGGCTTCACCCACTTGGGTGAAGGCCTATCGTCGCAGCTTTTGTCGAACGTGAACATCCCCCGCTGGCATCATGTCCAATGACGGGTTCGCGCTGCCTCGTTCGACCAATATCGGCCTGACGCGCGGCAGCGCGGTCACCGGATCACCGACGCCGTCGCCGAGAGACTAAGTCACACCACCGGCTTCACGCCGGGCAGCGCCGTCACCAGGTCGCGAAACCGGGCGCCGCGAATTTCAAAATTGCGGTACTGGTCGAACGAGGCGCAGGCCGGCGACAGCAGCACCACCGGCCCGGCCAGGCCGGACGCGTCGGCGTCACGCGCCGCATTCGGCACCGCATTGTCCAGCGTCTCGCTGATTTCGTAAGGCACCCTGCCCTGCAGCGTGGCGGCGAATTCGCTCGCCGCCTCGCCGATCAGATAGGCCTTTTTGATTCGCGGAAAGAATTCGGCCAGGCCCGAGATGCCGCCGGTCTTCGGCTTGCCGCCGGCGATCCAGAAGATATCGGCGAATGATGCGAGCGCTTTGGCTGTCGCATCGGCGTTGGTGCCTTTTGAATCGTTGACGAACAGCGTGTTGTTTCGTTGTCCGACCTGCTCCATGCGATGGGCGAGGCCGGGAAAGCTGCGCAGGCCTTTTTGCAGCGCGTCGGCGCTGACGCCGAGCGCCAGCGCCGCAGCCGCCGCACAGGCGGCGTTCTGCGCGTTGTGCAGCCCGCGCAATGAACCGATGCCGCCGATCCGCGCGATTTCGCTGCGGGCGCCGCCGGCCGAGCGCACGATGGTTTCATGATCCACCGTGATGCCGTCCGCCAGCGGCTGCCTGACCGAGACCCGCACCACGCGCTTGCCGGCCTGCTCGATCCGGTCTGCGGCGGCGCGGCTCCATCCGTCATCGACGCCGACGATCGCGGTGCCTCGCGGCTGCACGCCTGCGATCAGGCGCTCCTTGACCGCGGCGTAGTGGCCAAGCGTGCCGTGGCGATCAAGATGGTCCTCGCTGACGTTGAGCAGGATGCCGATGGAGGGATCGAGCGACGGCGCGAGATCGATCTGGTACGACGACATTTCGATAACGTGAACGCGGCCGGCGCGCGGCGGCTCGAGCGACAGAATCGCGGTGCCGATATTGCCGCCGATCTGCACGTCATGGCCGGCCTCGCGCATCAGATGCGCAACCAGCGCCGTCGTGGTGGACTTGCCGTTGGTGCCGGTGATGGCGACAAATGGCGCGTCCGGCACGTGACGCCGGCGTTCCCGACAGAACAGTTCGATGTCGCCGATCACTTCGATGCCGGCCTCGCGCGCGGCCAGCACGCTCCAGTGCGGCGCGGGATGGGTCAGCGGCACGCCGGGCGTCAGCACCAGCGCCTCAAAGCTTCGCCACGGGATCTTGCGCAGATCCGCGGTGATGAACCCGGCCTGGGTGGCCTCGACCAGTTTGTCGACGCTGTCGTCGCCGGCGACGACCTCGGCGCCGCCCGCCTTCAGGGCATGACAGCTCGCGAGCCCGGAACCGCCAAGACCGAACACCGCAACCGTCTTGCCGGCGAAGGAGGTGACGGGGATCATCTGTGAATCTCGACGGTCGTACTGGGGACAAGAAAATGGCCCTTAAGTTCGTCATGGCCGCGCTTGGCCCGGCTATCCACGTCTTTCATGATCGTCCCATGACCGTTGGCGGGTACGTCTATATACTGACCAATCGACCGAACGGCATCCTCTATGTCGGGGTGATGAACGATCTCGTTCGCCGCATTTTTGAACACCGGTCCGGATTCGTTGACGGCTTTACAAAACAGCATGGGTTGAAACGCCTGGTCTATTTCGAAACATTCGACGACATTCGAGCAGCGATCCAACGCGAGCACAACATCAAGCATTGGCCCCGCGCATGGAAGGTCCGTAAGATTGTCGTCGCAAATCCCGACTGGGATGACCTCTATCCCACGATTACGACTTAAAGACGTGGATGGCCGGGACAAGCCCGGCCATGACGCGTTGAGAGGGATCGCACCAATCATCAGGACGAGCGTCACCTCAGCTTCAACGTCGAGAGCCCGACCAGCGCCAGCATCACCGAGATGATCCAGAACCGGATCACGATTTGCGGTTCGGTCCAGCCGAGCTGTTCGAAATGATGATGGATCGGCGCCATCCGGAAGATGCGCTTGCCGGTGAGCTTGAACGAGGCCACCTGCACGATCACCGAGACCGCCTCCAGCACGAACAGGCCGCCGATCACCGCGAGCACGATCTCGTGCTTCACCGCCACCGCGACCGAGCCGAGCAGGCCGCCGAGCGCCAGCGATCCGGTATCGCCCATGAAGATCGATGCCGGCGGCGCGTTGAACCAGAGAAAGCCTAAGCCAGCGCCCAGCACGGCGCCGCAAAGCACCGCCAGTTCGCCGGTGCCGGCGACGTAGCTGATCTGCAAGTAATCCGAGAACACCGCGTTGCCGGCGAGATAGCAGATCATGCCGAAACTCGCGGAGGCGATCATCACCGGGACGATGGCGAGGCCGTCGAGACCGTCGGTGAGATTGACGGCGTTGCCGGCGCCGACCACGATGAAGGCGCCGAAGATGACAAAGAACCAGCCGAAATTCAGCGCCACGTCCTTGAAGAACGGAATCACCAGCGCGCTGGAGAGCGGGTCGCGGCCGAGCCGGACGAATGCGTAGCAGGCCGCGGCCGCGATCAGGCTCTCGATCGCCAGCCGGGTGCGGCCGGAGAAGCCGGCGTTGGTCTGCTTGGTCACTTTGAGATAGTCGTCGTAAAATCCGACAAAGCCGAAACCGAGCGTCACCGCCAGCACGATCCAGACATAGGGATTGAGCGGATTGGCCCACAGCACGGTGGAGACCACCAGCCCGGACAGGATCATCAGCCCGCCCATGGTGGGGGTGCCGATCTTGGTGACGAGATGGGATTGCGGCCCGTCCGAGCGGATCGGCTGCCCCTTGCCCTGACGCAGCCGAAGATGGTCGATGATCCAGGGCCCGAACAGGAATACGAACAGCGCCGCCGTCACCATCGCCCCGCCGGTGCGGAAGGTGATATAACGGAACACGTCCAGGACCGGAATCGTACCGGACATGTCGACCCGCCAGTAGAACATTCAAACCGCCTTACATCGCCGCATCGTCGAGCGCGGCTTTGCCGGGAAAGCGCTTTTCGAGCGCGTTGACAATCGTTTTCATGCGCGAGCCGAGCGAGCCCTTGACCATGATGACGTCGCCGGCCCGGATCGCGGCGACCACCTGCGATTCGAGCGCGGCCGCGCTCCCGGCATAGCCGCCTCGCTTGCCCGAGGAAAGGGCGTCCCACAGGCCGCGCATCATCGGTCCGCAGCAGAACACCGCGTCGATGCTGTTGGTGTTGACCGCCTCATTGAGACCGCGATGCAGATCCGCGCTGGCGGGGCCGAGTTCCAGCATGTCGCCGAGCACCGCGACGCGCCGTCCGTGACCGCCGACCGCGGCATGACCGAGCACGTTCAGCGCCGCGGTCATCGATGCCGGATTGGCATTGTAGCTCTCGTCGATCAGCGTGGCTTCGCCGTCCTTAAGCTGCAGGGTGCGGCGGACGCCGCGGCCCGCCGCGGGCTGGACCTGCGACAGCGCCAGGCCCGCCAGCGCGAGATCGGCGCCGGCGAGCTGCGCTGCCGCCAGCACGGCCAGCGAATTCATCGCCATGTGCCGGCCGGGCATGCCGAGCCTGTAGGTCATCTCATGGCCGAGGATACTGGCGTGCACCGCAGAGCAGGCCGGATGCAGCGACACGTCGATGAGCCGGGCGTCGGATCTTTCGTCGGCGCCGAACGAGACGATGCGCGACACGCCGGTCTTCTCGGCGTGCTTCCGCAACCGGTCGAATTCAGGATTGTCGCGGTTGAGCACCGCCGCCCCGCCGCCTTGCAGCCCCGCGAAGATTTCCGCCTTGGCGTCGGCAATCGCCTCGACGCCGGTGAAAAACTCAAGATGCACCGGCTCGACGGTGGTGATGATGGCGATATGCGGCCGAACCAGCTTGACCAGCGGCTCGATCTCGCCGGCGTGGTTCATGCCGATCTCGAAAATGGCGAAGTCGGCCGCGGCCGGACATCGCGCCAGCGACAGCGGCACCCCCCAGTGATTGTTGAACGAGGCCACCGACGCATGGGTCTTGCCCTGCGCGCCAATACCCGCAGCAACGCTTCCTTGGTCGAGGTCTTGCCGACCGAGCCGGTGACCGCGATGACGCGGGCGCCGAGCCGCGCCCGCGAGGCGCGCGCCAGATCGACCAGGCCGCCGAGCACGTCGTCCACCACCAACAGCGGCGCGTCCGCGGCAAAGTTGTCGCGCTGGACTGAGGCGACCACCGCCAATGCGGCGCCGGCATTCAGCGCCGCGGCGACAAAATCATGGCCATCATGCAGCTCGCCCTTGATGGCAAAATAAGCTTCGCCCGGCGTGATGGTCCGGCTGTCGATGGAAATGCCTGTTATCGCCTGCGGCAACGCGCCGTTGGTTGCGGCACGCATCGCCTCCGCCATCGCGAGCGAAGTCCATAGCGGCTCTGTAGTCATGCCACCCTCGAAGCCAGCGCCGCGACCACGGCATCGTGGTCGCTGAATGGCAGCACGCGATCACCGACGATCTGTCCGGTCTCGTGGCCTTTGCCGGCGATCAGCAGCGCATCGCCGGGCTGCAGTCCGGCAATCGCGGTTCGTATAGCCTCGGCGCGATCGCCGATCTCCCTGGCATTTCTGGCGGACGCCAGGATGGCGGCGCGGATCAGTTGCGGATTCTCGCTGCGCGGATTGTCGTCGGTGACGATGACGCTGTCGGCATGCGCCGTTGCAATCTCTCCCATCAGCGGACGCTTGCCGGCGTCGCGATCGCCACCGGCGCCGAACACCACCACGAGCCTGCGCTTTGCATAAGGCCGCAGCGCCTGCAGCGCCTTGGCCAGCGCGTCGGGCTTGTGGGCGTAGTCGACAAACACCGGCGCGCCGTTGTGCTCGCCGACCAGTTCAAGCCGTCCCTTGGCGCCTTCCAGATGTTCGATCGCGGCAAAAACCTTATCCGGCTCGCTGCCGGTGCCGATCGCGAGACCGGCGGCGACCAGCGCGTTCTCGATCTGGAATTCGCCGACCAGCGGCAGCCTGATCGCGCGCCTTCGCCCGCGATGCTCGATCGTCATGCGTTGCGCAAAACCGTCGATCGCCACATCAACCAGAGCAATGCCCTCGGCCCCGCCGTCGCCTTTGCGGCCCACCGAAATGATCCGCAATTTGCGCACGCGTGCCGCGTCGATCACTTCGGGCGAGTAGTCGTGACCGGCCGAGATCACCGCCGCACCATTGCTCGCAACCAGGTCGCGAAACAGCCGCAGCTTGGCGCGAAGGTAATGCGCGATGTCGGGGTGATAGTCCATGTGGTCGCGGGTGAGATTGGTGAATCCGCCGGCGGCGACCCGCACGCCGTCGAGGCGATATTGATCAAGCCCGTGCGATGATGCCTCGAGCGCGAGGTGTGTGACGCCCTCGTTTGCAAGTTCATCGAGCTCATGGTGCAGCGCAATCGGATCCGGCGTCGTCAGCGAACCGTAGACGGTGCGTCCGGGCGACACCAGTCCGATGGTGCCGATGCTGGCCGAGGAAAAGCCCAGACGTTCCCAGATCTGCCGCGTGAATGCGGCGACGGAGGTCTTGCCGCTGGTGCCGGTGACGGCGGCGATGGTCGCGGGCTGGCGCGGGTAGAATCTGGCTGCGGCAAGCGCCAGCGCGCGGCGCGGATTTGGCACCGTCACGAACGGCACGCGGTGATCGCCTTGCGGCAGATGATCGCCGGCGACGGCGAGCGCGCCGGATTGAATCGCAGAATCGATGAACCGCGCGCCGTCGGTCTTGCTGCCTGCGAGCGCGAAGAACACATCGCCGGCTTTCACCGCGCGACTGTCCACGGCGAGGCCGGCGACAGGCAACTCACCGGCGTGGCCGGCCATCACGGCGTCATCGCTGAAAAGATCGCGAAGTCTCATGCTGTTCCAGTTCGGCCGGCGCAAATTCGCGCGTTGTTTGCCCGCCATCGGGGATGACGCAACGCCACGCAAACCGCATTTTCCACCGGCTGTAAAGTGCCGAACGCCTACTGCGTCGCCCTCGATGTCGCAAGAATAAGGCGGTCGGACGGCGGCAGGTCGAAACGCGGTTCGATTCCCAAAAGCGGCGCGATGCGCGCGATCACCTTGCCGCCGGTCGGCACCGCGTTCCAGCCCGAGGTGATGAACCCGAAGGTCTCTTTGAGCGGCTGCGGCTCGTCCAGCATGATCAAGAGCTGGTAGCGCGGATTGTCCGCCGGCAGGATCGCGGTGAAGGCGTTGAGCACCTTTTTCTTGGCGTAGCGGCCGTTGATGACCTTTCGGTCCGCTTCAGGAACGTCGGCGGGATCAGATAGCCGCCATTGACCAGCGCGTCGATACCCATCACCGCCTGCAACGGTGCAACGGCGACGCCGTGGCCGAAGGCGATGGTCACGGTGTTCAATTCGCTCCAGCGTTTGGGAAGGATCGGCGAAGCGCTCTCCGGCAATTCGGTGCGCAGGCGTTCGAGCTGGCCCATTTTTCGCAGGAACGCCTTGTGCGCTTCCACCCCCTGCGACATCGCGATGCGCGCCGCGCCGACGTTGGACGAATAGGTGAACACCTCTTTCATATTGATCATTCGACCCATCGCATGGTCGTCATGGATGGTGAACTTGCCATAGTGCAGCGGGCCGCGCGCGTCCCACATCGAATTGAGATCGGACTTGCCGGAATCCAGCGCCATCGCCAGCGTGAAGGCCTTGAAGGTCGATCCCATCTCGTAGACGCCGGTGGTGAGGCGGTTGATGCGGTCGGGATCGTGCGCCTCGCGCGGGTTGTTCGGATCGAAATCCGGCACCGACACCATCGCGACGATCTCGCCGGTCTTGACGTTCGATACCAGCCCCGATGCGGCCTTGGCCTTGTACTTTTCCTTGGCCATCAGAAGTTCGTCGCGCAGCGCGTGTTCGACGCGCAGATCGACCGAGAGCTCCACCGGACTCTGCAACCGGTCGGTGGCAAAGCCGGCACGATGCAGGTCGGCAAGACCATTGCTGTCGAGCCACTTCTCCATGCCGGCGATGCCCTGGTTGTCGATATTGACGAGGCCGATCAGATGCGCGACTTCCGCGCCGCTCGGATAGACTCGCTTGTTCTCGCGCAGGAAGCCGATGCCGGGAATGCCGAGGCGGTGAATTTCCTGCTGCTGCAGCGGCGTGATTTCGCGCTTCAGCCAGACGAAGCCCTTTTTCGACGACACCCGGTCGCGAACTTCGGCGGTGTCGAGGTCCTGCAGCGTCGCGGTGAGCAGCTCGATCGCCTCATCCTTGTCGATGATCCGGCGCGGCTCGGCGAACAGCGATGGCGCCTTCACATCGGTGGCGAGTATCTCGCCGTTGCGGTCCACGATATCCGGCCGCGCGGTCGCGATCGCGTCCTGCGCCGCCGTGCGACGCGCGCCATGATTGTCGCCGACCACGGCGAACATCATCAGGCGAGCCGCGATCACCGCATAGATGACCGCAAACGCCACGATCACGAAGCCGACGCGGGCGCGCGCCTTGGCGGCGCGATCGACGTTGCGTCCGTACAGCAGGCTGCGGATCAGCCGCCGCCGCCAGGGTTCGACCGGTCGCCGCGGACGCGCCATGGTGAGTGCCTGATCGGTCACTGCGCATCCTCCGGCGCCGGCAGCGATCCCGTCACCAAATCGGGATCGATGGTCTCGATCATGGCGCCGATCGGATCGGGATCGCCTGGTTTGGCGAAGCTCGGTGGACGTTCGGGCAGATTCTTCAGCTGATCGTATTGGGTGGCGCCAATCGGCTTCAGCGTCAGGTGGCGCTCGGCGAGGCCCTGCAGCCGCAGCGGCGCGTCGAGCCTGGACCATTCCGCGCGCAACGCCGCGATCGCGTCGCGTTGTTCGCGGACATCCGCGTGCAGCCGCAGCACCCGCTCGGTGCGGGCGGTGGATTCCATCTTGATGCGATAGACATAGGCCGCGGCGAACACCAGTACGCCGATCACCAGGAGATGGATGATCCGCATGGTTCAGCCTCCCCTCATGACGCCGACCAGGGTGGGCCATTCCGGCAACGCAGCGGCGTCATGCGCCGGCGCATCGGTGCGCCGCGCGGCGCGCAGCTTCGCCGAACGCGCCCGCGGATTGCTGCGAACTTCGTCGTCGGCGGGCGTGACCGGGCGTTTGGTCAGAATGCTGAAGCTAGGCTGAGCCTGCGCGAGTTCGGGCAGGTGCCGCGATCCGCCGCCCGACTTGCCGCGCTCAACGAGGAAGTTCTTGACGATGCGATCTTCCAGCGAATGGAACGACACCACCGCCAGCGTGCCGCCCGGCTTCAGCACGCGCTCCGCGGCTGACAGCGCCAGATGCAGTTCGTCGAGTTCCTCGTTGACGAAAATCCGCAGCGCCTGAAACGTCCGCGTCGCCGGATGAATTTCGCCGGGCTTTGCCCACACCACCTTGGCGACGATCTCGGCGAGTTGCCGGGTGGTGGTGATCGGCGCCTCCTTGCGCGCGGCGGCGATGGCGCGGGCGACGCCGCGGGAATGGCGTTCTTCGCCGAAGATGTAGATGATCCTGGCAAGATCGGCCTCGGAGGCTCGCGCAACGACGTCCGCCGCGGTCGGGCCGTCATGGCCCATGCGCATGTCGAGCGGACCGTCCTGGCGAAACGAGAAGCCGCGGTCGGCTTCGTCGAGCTGCATCGAGGACACCCCGACATCCATCACGACGCCGTCGACCTTATCGACGCCCTGCGCCGCGCAAATTTCGGCCAGGTTGGAGAACCGGTCCTCGACCAGCGTCAGCCGGCCACTGGATTGATCGACGAGGTCGAATCCGCCGGCGATAGCGGTGCGGTCGCGGTCGATGCCGATGACCCGGGTTCGCGCCGCGTCGAGAAGTGCCTTGGCGTAACCGCCGGCCCCAAA
>WNFI01428083.1_pt1 | contig 22117 bp, 31 predicted proteins | sample 5400471 | NCBI WGS metagenome assembly WNFI01 (sample SAMN13153348, study PRJNA577476) | soil metagenome | isolation source: 100 cm saprolite on Douglas fir-dominated hillslope | place: USA:California | collected 2013-09-17
CGCATTTCCGGTTCATAGCAATCCCACGCCACGAATGAATGGATGGTTTAATGCTTCCTTCGGAGTCAGGCGCTTCGAGGGATCGAGCGCAAGACACTTGTCCAACAAGTCAACGAATGACGAGAGAGATTTAGCTTCATCGTCAGAGAACTTCGATGGGCTCGGCATAATACGTGCACGCAAATCTTTGCTCGGTTTGGTGACGGCAACTTTACGAATGACATCCTGTGGTACAGATGAGTTTTGAAAATGCGTGGACATACACCAAGCATACCTTGCCGGTGATCTTGTCCATCTCTACACTGATGAATAGCCCGCCTTCTTCGAAGTGCACGTCTCCAAACTTCGCTTTCTTAATCACCTTGCTGTTGAAACGACCTTTCAGTTCCATCATGAGAAGCAGCATTTGATTGTTGGTCCTTCCCGGGAACAGAATCTTTCCAGTGGAAAGCTCGTAGAGTGTGCAACCGATTGACCACATGTCTAAAGCACAGTCATAAGGAAGACCGAGAACTGGTGAAAGGTGTTGGTGAGCCTTATCACCAGCAGCAAATACGGGGATGATACGTACTTATTTCCGGAGCACGATAAAACCTTGAAACGAGGTAAGGGGCTATGGCATTTTCTGACACATCTGCTGCTGAACCTAAGTCGCATAGTTTGACAACACTCTTTTGCTCGTTTACCTGAATAAGGAGCGTTTAGGGATAGCAATAGAAAGTTGTCACAACAAACTCACCAATATATTATCTGGTTTGATGTCTGCATGCATGATATTGGATTTCTTCAGCAATGAAAGGGCCAAGAATAACTGATACGCATAGGCGCGAACTGCTCCTATATTCAAGCCAACATCTTTCCCGAATCTCTTTATCACTTCTCGTAAGTTCATGCTAGCAAAGCGAGATCAACTACGATAGTCGGGTTTACTAAATCTGAGGACCAACCTTAAGGATTCGAAAACAAGACATAAATGTCCACGATGCTCGAAGGTGCGGTCTAGCCGTATAATATGTTTTTTGTCCTCGGGATCCGCCTGAGCAAGCTTGTTCAAGATTTGGACTTCCTTCATTCCCGCTTTATACCTGAATTGAGGCATGAAGTTGCATCATTTAGTCGCAAAAATGTCATGACTTACATTGACTCCTGGGCACGAATTATTTTGATAGCAACCTCTTTGCCCTGGTTCTCCCCCTGGACAATTCGAGCTCGAACGACAGCAGAGAACATGCCCTTGCCCACACTACTGAAAACTTGGTATCGTCCACCGTCAAGAGCCTCGCCAAGGACAATTTGGTAATATCCCTCCGGGTCCGATGCCGCGTCAACATTGGCTAGAGCCAGGGGCTGCATGATCGTTGGAATGGTCGCAGATTTCTATATCGCTCAACTTCAATATAACTAGTAATGTCTTAGACAATAAACATACATGAGCTCTCCTCTTTTTCTTGGGTCCCGTGTCCATGGAAAACATATCAAAGTCATCATCTTCTTCATTGGAGCCTTCTTCCTGATCTTCATCAAGTCCGACCGAAGTGTCCGGAGTGTCCGAAGTGTCAGGTTTGTTTGCAATCTCCTCAATCCCATCTGCCAAAGCGGCAGCAGCATTATGCTTAGCGCATCGTTCCTGATCCTCTCGATGGTCCTTACTAGGATCATAATCAGCAGCAGAAACTTGGAGGTCGTTTTGCGTGCCATCCAAAGTCATATCTACTGTGCTAGGGAGTTCAGAAACCTGTCCAGTCGTCAGCTTGGAGTGCTCTGCATCTTTCGCCAGGGGAAATAGTTCCGAATCATCGAACTTTTCAGGTGTGACCTGTCCTGAAGAGTGCATCTCAGCATCTTATTTCACGTGGAACACACCATCGCTCACCATCACTTGCCACTGCATCATTTACAACACTCTTGGAAGTAAGCGTAAGCGGTGTTGAAGATCCAGCGGACTTAGGACCTAACGATGTTTCGAGCTTGGTCACTGGCGTCAATTGTCGGCTAGGCCGGATTTCTGGGGCCGGCGTGCTCGATTTCTGCGCTTCATACTTGGCCAGAATGGCGGCGCGCTTCGCCCGACGAGCTGCGGCAACTTCTTCAATTGGCGGCGGAGAGGTAAGAATCTCGACCTCTAAATCCGGCCCTGGAGCTTTGGGAGATGGAGGCCTTTGCGGTAAGATACTCTGTGGATGATGCGGTCCTACAGGCTTGTTCAATGGGTCCGACGGAGTTATCCTGGTGAGGGACGTGAGCACCAGCACATAGTAAGCGGATCGAAACGACGCACTCCCCCTCTTCACGATCTTCACTCCCTCTCCTTGATGTGTTTTCGTGACGTGGGTGAGGTAGTGGGGAGGTCGAGCGTCGTTCTTTGCTATGGTCAACTCTGTTGTTTAGAAAGGGAGAACTATTTTTCGAGTGTGAACCATGACCATCACGGTGGGGATGGTATGATTGATATTGATTTCGACCATAAGTTGGAGTGTCATCTCGATAACTCCCCGGCCCTGCATGGAATGCGTAAGCTGGGTTGGGACAGACCGATGACACAGCTCACCCTTTCGTACGTGACCATACCTATTCGCGTCATACCCTTTAGGTCTAGGAGCACCTCGCGGATCATTTTCGCGGTCTTCTGGTCCATCTTTTCGCTTTGGTGGAGCTAGAAAAGCATCCCTCCAATCCTTTGGCCTGCCATCGTTCTCTCTACGAGAACCTGCTGACATTTGAGTGTTGAGGTGGTTAGCTAGTATGCACTATTGATAATGGCGATAAACACCGCACGAGTGAACAAAGAGAATCTGGGGACGAGGGAGTAGATATTTTTGACTTGGTGAACCCGACGGATCGAACGGGGGCTCGGCAATTTCCGAAACAGACATAGTGGTATGTGACATATATTACACTGCCACTGAAGTAGGCCAGAAGCTTCGTCCAATTAGGGATAGTCTGGTTCCCGGGATCTTCTTCACTTGGGTGTAGATCCGCGTCAGTATTGACGGTTCGTTGGCACCTTTTTTCCGCTCTCAGAGAAGCTCTGAGGACTCTTCGAGAAAAGCATGAGGGTACTAAACCACCTCGCTCCCTTGGGCGCCAGAAACTCAAAGCCCCAAGAGGCTATGATTTCTGTCAAAGATCAGGATCCTCGCGATCGAAGCTAAGAACTACTCGCGCGTAAGCCGAGGTTGGAATCCGAACCCTGTTCAACATTAAGAGTTTGAATAATGGCCTAATGCTACTAAGGATGACCCCACACCGAGACATCGTCCATCTACATTGACTCGGGTTCAGGTGGATCATGAAACTGGCCGTTCCAGACTTGAGTTGTTTCTATGGCCGCCTTATCCATAACCTAGGTGCAACGCGAAGATCGGGAAACCGGGCTATAGTATAAAAATTTACCTTGTATTACAATCTTGCTACAGTATGTATGTGGATAATGTTCAGGCGGATATTATTAAGAGTCGAGTACCTTCTCGTAGAAAAGTAAATAAGCTTTAGATTTGAACACTTCTTCAGCTTCCGCAAGCCTTACAATAGTGTCACTGATATAACACCATTGCCGTGGCGGCGGGGGCCCCAACCCCTCAGATGAATTGGGGGATCTCTCCGGAGTATTGGAGGTTGACGTCGGCCCCGTGTTCTTCGGAGAGGTGGAGGCAGGAGCTGGTCGCGGTGACAACGCGGTATAAGTGATGTAGTGGCCTCCAATCTATTCCGCCAGGAAGAATTAGATCCGTTCAATGTTTAAACCTTACCCACTCACCATACTTCCAGTATGCACAACGATGGCATACAAACGATACCAAGTAGGTGGCTCCTCCTCGTCTTGCCTAGTGAACAGACGGTGGTGATGATGTTTCTTTTGCTGTACAGATACATCGCGAGGTGTCCTCCCGCGTTGGTTCAACCCATACCGCTCTTTCTTCGGAGCAAGGAAGGGCCTTAGGTCGAGGTACTCGGGGAAGGATATGAAGTCATCCAACTTTTTCGCACTGCCCGCGAACAACGACTTCGATATCTGTTGGAAACGCTTGAGATGAATAACCAATACTGGCGGGAGTGCATCAATCAAGTAGCGCTTAAAGGCACGTCTGAGGGCAACTTGTTCGGAACGCTTTGGGACCTTAACTGGAGGTGACATCGGACACCCCCTCTTCCGACCTTACGTTCAATGCTAGCGGAGTCGTAGATCGCCTCTGGAATTCGGGTGCCGATACGAGCGACTCCCTCGAGACATGAGGTGAAAGGAACTTATCTACGTGAAAAGAGGAGAAGCGACGAAACCTCGGTACGAGGGTCCCATCTGGTGATGCTTCCGTTGGAGATGTCTTAGAGATGGAGGGCACAATGAGACCACCAGCGCTGGGGAAGGGGAGAGAATTTATTTCGTCCATGTCGGTGACAAGTTTCTCTATTCCATTTACTAATATATCTCTCGGCGGAGCATTGCCGATGGACGATTGAATGGTGAGATCCGAGAGCCTTGGGGGAGGCTGCTCTGACATAGAAGAGGGTACAGTGTTGGCCTCTTCCATTGATATGGCTCCTTTCCTGTCTGGACCAGCCTGAGATGGACGAGGAATGTTCCCGTCTGGTGATGGGGGTGGCATTGACTGAGTATCGAATGATGATGAAGAAGATGACGAGGATGAAACCCCGGAATTCGAATGTCTTCGTCGACCTCTCACTAAGAGGGGATTTTCAGCCTTCCAGCAATTATGACATGCGAACAAGTTATCCCCGTCCAGTTTTTCCACGGCTGTAAACATACGGAGACAGTCAAGCAACCCAGAACCGTGGCTGAATTTCGCCGAAGACTGTGCGAAAGCAGCAGGCACCTCTGTGGCAGATGAGGTAGATGATCGAAGAAAGGCCAATGGAGTAGATGCATGAACAGGCTCGTCCCGAAGCAATGCACGGAGATAAGCCGCTTCCCCTGGAGTCTGTTTACGCGGCTGCCTCATTGGAGTTGATTCACGTTCAGCAGAGGTCGGTCTTGACGTTGAATACGAAGGACGGTTGTGCTTCACACGTTCTCTGCTCTTCGGCACTTTAGCCGATAAGCTACGTCCAAAGCGCAAAAATCTATCCGTCTCAGCTTCAGACCCCTTCTCAGAGTGAGATCTAGAATCAGATGTTCTCCCATCAGTCGAAGTAAAGGTAGCCGCAGCTCGCGAGGCTTGATTGGAGGATGAGAACATCTGGGCAAACGATCTTAGCCGACTCTTCTGTGAAATGAATTATTAGCCTTCTTTGGAAACACTAATTTCATGAGGATACCTTGCGTTCTTCCTCTGTCTTGATAGGGATAGAAAGGTCGAGGAAGTCCTCATACGTGTGTGAAATCTATCGCGACGAGGTAATATAGAGCAATGAAACCAGGGGCGAAGCAGTCTAGCACTCACATGCTTGCAGGTATTGCACACGATGGTACTGAATGGAAGAGGCGCCTGCATTCACAGCAATTGGCTTCACAACAGGGAACGACGCACCTTGCCAAGCGTCCCCCGAAAATAGCGGAAGAGAATGGGATCATTTTCGGAACATCTACAACAGTATCCAGCGAGCCAGCACTCGGAACGCCCCTCGAAGATGGTCTATAATAACTAGATATTCTATGTGAATTGCGCTTCTTTTGTTCTGGAAGCGGTTGGCGTTTCTTGATTATCTTCGCGTGTGTGATGCATGCTTAACTCTAGGGTACGAGATATTTGACACTAGAAATTACTTACATCCATTTCATCCATGTACATGGCATCAAGAAGGTGGCGCAGCAATTCATGAGCGTCCTGCTGCCGAAACTGCACCGTGTCAGACACGCAGGTCACAAACCATCCCAGTAAGAGAACGCACATCAAGGTACTGATCAAACTTGGTACCGAGACGTCTTATGATATCCCTGAGAAGTAGAATTCTCAGCTCAGCGCTGTGACCTGATGTTGTAGAAGGGTGTCACGTCTTTACCTGGGATTCAGATAGGCACCGTTGCCATCGTCACGAGCCTCATACGCGGTCTCCATGAATTGCAAGAATAGATCAGACAGCTGCATTCCATTCGTCCATTCTACCTCAGCTGGGCCAGCGATCGGCCGTCCGTTGGTGAGTGCAGGACTCAGAGAGGGATCCATCGAAGAATTGTTACTACTTTTACGGAAGCGAATGAAATCCTCCAAGAGAGAAGTAGCAATGAGCTAGAAGGACTACGCGTTGAGCATGTACAGAGAGGCATCGAGCTATAGCACACGTACAGCCTGCAGCACACTATTACAGAAGCAATCATTAGCAGCGTTATTGATCCCAGGGGGTAATCGACCACGGCTGATAGCATTGGCGTGTTTCCCATCAGAGCCTTTCTTAGATGTCCATTGGAAAGACACTGGTCGTTGGGCCATCATCGAGGATTGATGTTCGGAACAAAGAAGTACACAAATGAAGGCGGCAACACCCTATCGCTTATTTCGGCGGATTGAACTCCATTGTCACTTGTAGATATGCCGATCTCGGGTCTTGCGCCTGACAAACTGGCTACCTATCCTCCTCATTTTGACATTGAAAAAATCATCAGGCCCAATATTCTTGCACTCCAGCCATACCGATGTGCAAGAGATGACTATCAAACCGGAATACTCTTAGACGCCAATGAAAATGCTCTGGGTCATTCAATACCTTCAGGGACGGATGAGCTTCAAGCACTGCTGCAGGAGAACCTTCACCGTTATCCCGATCCTAGTCATGACGGAGTCAAGTCTCGGATCGCCGAACTGCGTGGTATTCCTGGTCCAGATTTTGTCTTCCTTGGAGTTGGATCAGATGAGGTTATTGATCTACTCATGCGGGTGTGCTGCAATCCTCAGAAAGATTGCATTCTTACAATGCCTCCAACATATGGAATGTATGCAGTAACTGCGCATGTCAATGACGCCCAAATCATCAAAGTTCCATTGGATGTTGAAAACGGAATATTCCAACCTCGAGTCGATGAGGTACGCGCTACTCTAGCGCCTCCGTCAGAATAATATTGAACTTTTTTCCAAAGATCCGAAAAGTAGCACAATTAAATGACACTGCCAAACTTATTTTCCTTTGCTCGCCTGGAAACCCCACTGGGACGGTTATTCCGCTTTCGACGATCATCACTATCCTGGAGGAGCCGTCATTCAAGGGGGTAGTTGTAGTGGATGAAGCATACATCGACTTCTCCGCTGAGGGCTCAAGCGCCGTCCCTCTCGTCGGGAAATATGGGAATCTCTGCGTTATGCAGACATTAAGTAAGAGCTTCGGACTGGCCTCAATACGGTATGTATTTCATCAGAGACCTTCTGAAGCAATTACTGATAACAATCGGGGGCAGCCTCGGTGTGGCCATTGCCCAGCCACCCTTGATACGCATCTTGTCGAACACGAAAGCACCTTACAACGTATCGGGCCCGACAGCGTCACTGGCGCTCCGAGCACTGTCTCCTCAGGGGCTTGCAGGCATGCAAACCAATGTCAAGACCTTGGTTTCATCCCGAACGTCACTCATCTCCGCCTGTGACCATCTTAAGCCACTCGGAGTAGCCTCCGTAATAGGTGGTAACGATGCAAACTTTGTCATGCTCCCCATCTTGAGCCGACCCGAAAATGAAGGCGGGGTACCCGATAACAAGCGAGCGAAAGAAATATATCAGACACTTGCGGAGGAGCGCGGCATCGTGGTACGATATCGGGGAGGCGAGCTAGGATGTACAGGCTGCCTTCGAATAACAGTAGGAACGGAAGACGAGAATAAGGTTCTATTATGCAGGTTGCGTGAGATCCTGACTGAGACTCTACCGACCGTCATGTCATGATATGTCCTAACCTTGTATAATCCAGTCCGTAGAAATAATTATAACAACATGGGGCCAACCGAGTCAGGACCAGCCAACCCGAACTTTGCCTCGTATTCGGGCCACCAAGTTTTTGTAATGTACTGCAGCTATCCGTCTTGTCCGTGTGAATACAATGAAGAGACAGACTACGGCAAACAGCACGTTACAAAGCTAATCGGACCGATTATAGCACGAAGGAATCGATCATGGTCCAGCGACTTATAAAGTGACATCGTAATGCAGTGGACAAGACGGCGATTTCCTGTGGCTTCGCAGGCGGATCCTGAAACCTGGCGAAGGGAGCAAGAGCTAAGGGATAGAGACATCAGAAGAAGAGCATACGAGCTCACTGCATGGGAGGGGCATGCTTCGCATTCTCCCACAGGCTTGCATATGTACTGGTCTTGTTCCACATTACCACCTACGGTCCTTTGAACGAAGACAAGTATCAAGGAAAGGCTGTTGCGAGCTCAGGGACGCGCAACTAATCCTTACCACAAGCGCAAACTTACGCTAGGAGATTGGCATTCATCATTGGCATCTCATCACAGGTTCTGAGAGCACAGGCTGCACAAGTTACGCGTCTTGATCAGACGAGCACGTGGCTCTTGGAACACAAAACAACCGGTTTTCTCCGGATCTCCTTTCACACCAGCATGGCGCAACATCATCGAGCAACAGTCGAGGACACTTTTGATGACGACTTCGATCTGCCCCTACCGTCGCGCCCTGTACCTTCTCAATCTTCAGCAACAAGCTCATCAAGCGCAGCACCATCTAGTATTCTCAGTGGCTCAACGACGAGATTGACCGCTGCAAGTCCTGATGTCCAGGTAGTAAATGATCCCACTCCGTATAAGACGTACGTAATAAAAATTTTAAACCCTTCTTTGTTTTTCACTGCCTCTTCGTCTCACTACAGGTGGACATCCGTTTATCCCATCTACATTGACGCGAAGCAGCCATACCAAACAGGGTGTAGACGAGTGGCCCGAGAGAAAAGTTGCTGGTGGCCGCATAGCCAGCTTATAGCTGATGCTGCAAAGGGCTTACAGTTACCCGTATTTCATGAGGTATGTTCGAACACCAGGACTCACTATCCTCTATCCTGACTGTGGTTGCAGCCAATGAAGTGTCATCCAAGAAATTGGGAGAATCCTGGGAGAGTTAAGATCTTGTTTAAGGAGGATGGGCGACTTGCTAACGCCCAAATAACCACAAGTTGATTGAACTTACTTTTCGCTCATATCAGAGCTGATGTTGGTTCGTTTCTAGAAAAACAATTATTGGAAGCTATTAGCGTGAGGATCCAGCAGCAGCATGCCCGACAGATCCCCCTCCCAGACCAGATCAAATCGACCTTGCAACCAAAGCTGGGAGCTGCCCAGTCAGGCAGCTTGTCCTTTTCCAAGTTGAAGTCATCCAAGAGCGCATCTGCATCACCTTCACGAAAGTCGCGCCCCAAAGCCCCCAAACCACCTGAGCCATTGCCTTCCATGGAGGAGCGACACGGCGGCCATTCGCCTCTCATCGAGTCTGGCATGCTCGTTAATACTATGAAGGTGGCACTTAAGCAGCAGAAAGAAGATGAGAAGAAAGCGCCCGAATCTTCGCTCGCCAACAGCACTGCTGGTAAGGGGAAACGCAAGGTGGTTCGTGTTCGTCCATAGTGAGCGTTGTCCCGAAAGTGTTGTATATTAGACTATTAGTTCATATGAATGCAAACAAACCAAGTGAAGAAAGAACATAGACATGCGGAGACAGTGAATGAGTGTGTTATTTAAAGTACAAATTGCAGAGCTATGATTGAAGGCTAATTGATGTTCGAACTGAGATGCTGCAATTAGTAATCGGATTAGAAATGAGTACGAAGGGGGTTGACAAAGTGCCAGTAAAGTAATGAAGTGATAGGTTCTGTAACGAGAAAAATTAGTCATCCCAATCGGGGTCCACTCGAGATGTGAGGCCATCCAGATATGCACGCTCCCCACCAAACCACGGAATGATCCCTCCCTTCGAGTTACTTTGAACCCTACTCATCGGCAGACGCGACGAGCTCCATTCAGGACAATTGAGCCATGAATCTCGCTCATCTACAGGAGTCCCAATCGTATATTGACTCTTCTGAGAGTTTGAAGTCCTTTTGCTCATTGTACCGGAATGGGGACACTGCTTGAGGTGAGCGCGGAGGGACTGGATGGACTGCTGGCGTCGAGGGAGTAGAGAGGGATTGTGAAGGGACTGAAGAAGTCCTGTGCCTTCTTGGCTCGAGCTCATGAGAGTACTCTCATCCGTGGACGGGGAGGAGACCGAGCCGTAAATCCGTGAGCTCAAAATTTTATCGAGAACGTTCCCAACACCATCGGCTTCTTCGTCATCTGAGTCAGACTCAGTGGCATGGACGTCCACAGTGCGGAAATGTGAGAAGGATTGACCATCTTGAGGTGCCTGGCGACTAATCCACTGGTTGAGACTGGAGTCAAGTACCTCCGGGGAAAGAAGAGGAGGTACGGGAGGGATATCCTCGTCGTTCGATGAGCATCGAACCCGGGACGCAGACCGTGAATTCGGTCTTGAGCGACACAGAACATCCCGTGGATTCAACACGGGAGAGAGGGGAGTTGCAGCAGACAAGAATGGATTCTTCCTTGAAATTTTTGACTTTGTCAGTTGAGAATCCCTAGCTCTCGGGTGATGGGCAGATGATGGCGAAAGGTAGGAGTTGCGATTTGGTTTATTGGGCAGTCTCCTTCCCCTTGGGGCTCGAGCTTCCAAATGCGAGTCCAGGCCATCGCGCGGAACTAATACTTTGAGAGGACGAGGATCCTTCAAATTTGGAGATGAAGCAGCATTGCGGAGATGGTGCTGGAGCCTTTCGGAAACGCGCGTATTGTGAACTGGGGTAAGGGCACGTTGAGCCGCGTCGCCAACTGACTGGGTTGACACTATAAAATCTGAAGGCAGCTTGGGACGACTTCTTGAGATGGGTCTGGGTTGCAACCTGCCTCGTCCGTCAGAAGGACTGATGCTCCGTCGGGATTGGACGCGGTGTTCGGGCTTATTGGGAGGAGATTGGGGAATTATATCTAAAGCAGGAGCTACAGTGCAGTGGGAACCACGCGGACCTCTGGCGCCCCTTCGTGCAAGCTGGGCACCCTGTGCACGACCGAGGCTCACGCTAGCTCCAGGAACCCATGACGAAAGAAAGTTGGCAACTATGTTACCGATCTTTGTGCTACTGGTAGGAGACTCAGATTCGATGTTTGCGTCCACAGGACCTTCCGCGATCACATCCCGGACGCGATCTGTCTCTGGCGTGAAAATACGAGTTTCCTTGTAGCCCGCAGCGGTCAGAAGGTCTTCAAGTGACTCGTATTGCTTAGACGGGCCATGTCGTCGGTTAGGAATTGCGCCAGTCGCCACAACTCGAGATAGAGTAGCAGGATATTGCTTTCTCGGAGTGGAGGGATCACTATCATTATGGTCCATTATTGCTAAGAGTTTGACGTAGGAATTGAGCTGTGCACAACAAAACCGCTGAGTTACCGAGGTTTGTCCCCCGAAGCCTCTAACTCACAGTAGGGGGTAGGTTTCGGTGCTAGACTTTGAGGAAAAGTTAGGCCCAACTCTCTCACCGCTGGTACCCCACATTTCTCGTCAGCGGTGATGACCAGCCTGTATATCCCCTCTAGAGTTGAGGGACGAAGAGGTCCTTACCAAGTGTCTACTGCGCGACGCGTTCCCGCACTCCCAGATCTTCGCTTTGAGTACTCATACCTCAAGTCCATTTCCTCAGTTTTCCGGCAACCCTCAATACCACAATCTTCCCGGGACGGAAATCTTCATGAGAGGCGCTTCGTAGCCGCAGAAGCCGCACTAGTTGGCTCAACTGACGTACAGCCAGGAGCGGAGGTGGCAATCACTCAATCCTTGTGCGGAGTACCAATGTCCATAGATTGGGGGCAGCTTGTTTGGATAACTACCAGAGACCAGGTGAATAGGTATTTTCAAGCCTGTGGCATGCGTTTGTGGCTAAATTTGTGTAGGTCTTGAGTCCGTTCCTTCAGGGTGCGCTCTGGTATGTGTAGAGCCTGGTCACTCAGAACTGCCTGGCCACCTTACCCATAATGCTCGTCTTTCAATGGCAGGGGAGTTGCGAGCGTGATGATTCTTCAAATTGCATCGCGGGCGCGATCGTACTTACGTTCACAAATAGCCGCATTCTTGGGTGTCGATCGATTCCGCAAAGCAAGACGTCCATCGTCTGAAAAACCAGGTGTCTTACGTCGCTGGATTCATGGTCTCCATACTGATGCGGAGACTTCTGCGGCATCTCCAAAGTAGAGTCCAGCAATTGATGTGCCTATCCCCATCTGGCAGAGTTCTGACTGCAACTCGCAGCTCAGGCTGTTTCCCTTTCTCACTATGAATTACATTGAATACATGAGAACATCACATCAAGACTGGTTTCTACGCCATCTGGTAAAGTAGATAAGTAACGCATTTTCAAATAAGCTTGCGCACCCTACACTCGCCTTAAGAGGTACCCAGTCATTCACCCACATGTACCGCGAGAATATCAAATAAAGCCATCGGAACCAGACAAGTTGCGAACGATGCTTCCACATAGCACGGAAAGCGGTTAAGTAGCCAGCTAGGTTTGAGGAGCGGCTCCCTGCTGCGGCACAGGCGTTCCTATCGAACGCCATGAAATGGCCTAGACGGATGAAGAATGGGGTCAACACCCCAGAGTACTTGATAAGTAATGTATGGGTCACAAGGGAATATGCTTTAAGTTCAGCATATGCATTAGTATTTAAGGCAGAAGCAAGCGCGTTGGGTATCGCGACATGATTTGGGTGTCCAGACACTCCGTATTCATCGAATGTGAAGATCTGGGGTACCCTAAGATTGGAAGAACCATGCATTTAAGTAGATGGACTTACGGTACTGATCTCATGATGCTCCAAATATTCCTGTATTATACTAGCGAGAAGGTTGCTGTCCCACTGTAGGGTAATGTTGTCGCGTAACTGTCTAATTCAATTGGTCGAGGATGTATAGGATGCTGATGACAGTAGCTCACGGATGATCAAGAATCTGGACACTGTGAACTCCTAGAACGGCATATGCTTCGTGCAACTCACGCCCACGGATGGACCCCAAGCCTTCAGAACCACCTATTTGTAGAGAAATGGTTGACTTCTGAATAAGATTCATAGTGGGGGGGGGACAGAATCTGCACCATTTGAGAGACAAAGAGCCTCGACTGGAATGTTCTGCGCGACAAGCGATAAAATAGAAGGCGCAAAGAACATGGTTTCGTCGTCAGGATGGGCCGTTATAATAAGCGCGCTCCCTGATCGTGACACACTGTTGCCAGAGCCCATTGGGCAGGCATCCATTTCCAGAGACGGTATGAGGACAGAAATGGAAACAACAGTCGTGAAGAGCAGTATTTCAAGCCATTTTGCCATCGCTCGCCAGCAGGTACAATAGTTGCAATGCAGGGCTGAAGCGGAAGCAAAAGACGCCTCTCTGAATCTCATGCTCCGCTGCACTGTACCTACTTGTCGACGACCACCCACATTCTATGAAAATGCTCATTGTGCTCCATCAATAACAGAGCTACCTGTTTTAATCCAGGTCTTCTATACACCCAATCCTTGATCCCAGGCATGGCACTGCGCGGCCCTGGAACTCCATGGAGTTTGAGAGGAAAGAAACCCTTCTGGGTGAACACGGGGGGACTATTTGTTCACATGCATGTAGGTCAACCGTCAAATGGCATTTTGTGCTCTTGAGAAACGGGACGGTGGGCCAGTTTTTGAAACCACAAATACAATGGTGATGGGCGATCAGCACCGCTTGATCCAACAGTCCCTATTCAAAGCACCCTACATCATGATCGTGTCGAGTGTGAGTTGATTTGAAGCCCCCAGGTTCGAACGTCTGGGATCAGCGGATGCAAAAAATTGGGGGTGACGGAACCGAAGTGTTCCCACCATAAGCTTCTTCTTCTGTAGCCTGCGGGCTGCATTTCTCGTAGCTCGCGTATGAATGAGGACCTTCAGGACGGGGAGCAGCCTGTACAGGCTCGGGATGATACGTTCTAGTGCGTGAACACGCGGCTGCTCGTGCCCCGTTTTCCGGATTTGCACGCTAATCATCTGGATTGAAATCTAGTGCCCTCCTAAATATTCCCCGTGATGCATCCACGGAATTGATTAAAGAAAAGTATAGACAGTTAGCAGGTAAGTATACAAAGGCATCTTTCCAGATATCCACGCATGTCTGGTCCATTGACGGAGAAACTTGGTGTAGTCCTATTACATCCTGACAAGCAGCAGGATGAACATCGCCGTGCTACCGCTAATGACCGATTCCAACGCGTAAAGAGAGCGTATGAAGGTGTGTGATGAGCTAGGCGATGATCTATCCTGACAAATAAGTCAACTAGTTCTTTCCAACCCGCAACTACGATCTGTATACGATGCATTAGGCGAAGAAGGATTAAAATACGCGGGAGAAGTGGGCCAAAAATACAGAACTGCAGAAGAGGTTAGCTCCCATTTAGTTCTGTCTTTCAACTCCGTTCTGCGGCACCCGAAAAGAGATGGGAAATTGCATGGTGTTTGGTTGGGGAATTCTGACCCTTGGTGCCATAGATTATTACCGAAATTGAACGTTTGGCCCGTAGAAGTGGAGTTCAGAAGTCGCTGACGACTGCTGACAATGTCATCATCGGGGTAGATGCCCGTCCCCTAACCTTTGACGTTCCTCCCGGCGTGCGCACTCTCACCTACCTGGAAAGGCTCTCTGGGATTGGGGCATCACACTTTAGCGTTAGACATGTCCACCACGTGGGTCATCCTGTTCTTCTGCCTTAATTTTCTTCCTTTACAGGCTTCCTCCCTTAGTCTTTAGTCACTCCCTCGACCAAGTTATCCCTCGCTGCGAGGGCCGCTAGTCAATCAACACGCGGCTCTCTTATCGGAACTGTGCGACATCAGTTTTCACCACGACTTACGATTGAAGTAAGTCCCCCCAATCTTATTGCCTGTAGCATCTCGTTAATTCCATGTATCGTACAATGCCATCAGTCCAACATTGGGTTTCTGTACCCCCATTTCGCAAGCATCAGAGCCAACTATGAAGTAAATCCGCATACGTGAGTGATAGTTGTCCGCTTGAGGGCTTTTAGCCCGAGCTATTACTGATACGCGTTAGAACCCTACGTGATTGTCTTGATTCGAACTAAACTGACCGGACATGCATTTTCGTTACCATCCAACCAAATTAAACCAATTCTGCCGTCAACTTAATGCATCTTGTGCAGGGAGCTCTCATTTTTCACCCGATTTACCCCCAGTCGATCGATTTTCTTTCCTGCGTATTCGTTGGCTGTATCTCAGGTCCTCTATCCCCGAACTATCGGGACCGTTACCTTCAACAGCGGATGGCCACCCTCCTTGGTTGGCAGTTTCTTAGATCAGACGACCTCTGACACCGATGTTTCTCCGAGCTCATTCGAAGTTGATGTCAAGTCTGAAGGCTGGAGCCTCGGCACAGCCTTAAGCGGGGATGGGAGTAGTGGCAGCATGGCGGTAAATGGTGCCTATACTTACCAAGTGACTGAGACCACGGATGTTAGCATGGGTGCTACGATCGGTATAGGGAGCGGCCTTGGTGTCATATTAACCGCCATTCAGCGATTTGGATTGCAACAGGCTGGGGTTTCCCAAGCAACTCTTAGTGTCACCGCCATAGTCAGCGCAGCGGGTATCGAAATGCGAATTCGGTGCGTAAGTTTTGATGTAATGTGATTCTTTTCTCCTGGTTCGTCCCTTTGCTTATCTCAGGGTTCTCTTTTCCCATGCCGACGATGGTCGACATCCATGGGCAATTGATTTGTCGTGGCGTATGATCTGCCCCCTTGTATCCTTTTTCGTCTAGAATCGCTCGGGAAAGCCAGATTCTCTTGATTCCAATCAAGCTCTCAGATGATTTCAATTTCACACTAGCTCTGTGGACGACCCTGATTCCGGCCTTGTGTACCACAGCCCTGGAGTACTTTGTCTTACTCCCTGCTCGAGCGGAACAAAGGTGTGTCCTCATAGTCCCGATAAATTCCTCATTAGCTTCTCGCGCTTCTCCGTGACGTGGAAAGAAGACGATTATATTACTGTATTATTCGACTGAGCCAGCGCGAGAGCTTGACGTTTTCGTCTGGCTGAATATTTAAGCAGCCGCACTGCCCAGGCTCAAGCCCGACACCAGGACGTCCTTACGCGACGAAAATTGGAAGCCGAGCAGGAGGTCGAGCTTCTTAGGGAACAGATCACGAAACGAGTGGAAACCGAGCAGAGAATTGGTAAGTGGGATATACCCGCTCGTCTACCCATATTGGCTATCTCTGCTGCCCTGCCCACTCGATCTCCCCGTATTCCGCCCCTCTTTCGTTCATTTCATTATAAGGTATCCCCTATTATGAAGAGTCTTTACTCATTTTGTCCATCACTTTTTTTATGCTGTGCAATGTCTCTGACCGGATAGACGGCCTGGTTATCCTGGAGGGAAGGTACGGATCCTTACGGGCCTTGAAATCTGTTATATCGGCGGGAGGTGCCGAACAATCTGGAGTGGTGGACGTGACAATCGCGTGTCAAGCGCTTGTGCACAACAGTCAACTAACAATTCCAGGGGGTAGATCCAAGGTGAGATTGTTTCCACACAGTTCTATGTATTCCTTCCAAGCGGGTAGCGTCTGTGTTCCCTGCGGATCTATCCGTCGCCTCCTTGCAATGAAATCATTGGAATGGAATGGCATATTGGTATTTACTCTCTCTCTTTTTGATTCCGTGTTATTTAGTTTGTTATTGACGTTTCCTATTACACGGGGATATATCCCCTTACTGCCGTTCATTCTGGACTTCGCAGGCGCTCCTTGTTGGGTTCTACGATCCATGCTACGGGGAACCAAAGTCGTTGTGGATTCGATACTCTTTCAAGGGCAGGGTGCACATGGCAGAGGCTGGGGATCTTGCGCCACTAAAAGCGCCAGTCCGAGGTACGACCGCACATCGTTTATGTGATGAGAACACTTATGGGAATCATTTTTGTCGGTTGTTTGGATGGATGAAATTGGGTCCATATTCGAACTACGTTCACATAGGCCACTTGATCAGCTGAGGGAACGTATGAAGGGAAGCGTTCTAATTTAGCGGGTCTAGAGTATCAAGGTGTATTGGGATTGTATACTATGTATACCAACGCAGATCCCGTTACGCCATCTTCCGTCCATGTGTGCTGAGAATGTAATCGGGCGCGCTAACGTCTCCACGGTGGATATGAAAGGACTCAATACCGGTAGATCAGGTTCAGTGTTTATGCGAATGCTAAATCTGACCATGATGAGGCAGTTTTATGCCACTGAGTTGGAACGTTGCATGTCGTGCTGCTCGGTAGATGCCAAGAAGGCTCGGAGGGAGAGACGGGGCGTTACCTTGAAGACTGTCGAGAGACTGGATTACCTGCACCATCCCCGCATCGGCGGGAGATGGAAACGAGAAGGCTTAGGGTGGCAATTTGGGAAAGGGTCGAATGTCCCAAAACAAATGTATGAGTAAGATTCATATTCAGATACGTATTTTCTTTTTTCAACGTTCCTGTTTGCAATTGTTTTTCGGTCCAGTCAAAATATTTTCACCTTCTGGGAAAGGAAGTGAGCAATAAACAAATGCAGAATTCCTATCCTATATGTAAGATTTGGTACTCCCGATTCGCTGGAACTTTGTATTTTGTCTTTTTCAATCTAATTCCAATCTATAACAGGCCTCCGAACCAGTTCCCCATCCACATCCTCCGCGTCCCCCTCGTCTCCCCCTCCTGTACGCCATCTATCACGCCTATTATCACCGTATCGCTGCCTTCTGACGCGTGGGCGACAATCTCGCCATGGACCATCATCGTCAAGAACCCACCCACTCTGAACTGCGTATCGTCAGCTCGGGAGACGCTAAGGCGGCTCTCTTCCTCGCGGAAGCGGGCATCCTTCATCTGGTTAGACGCAGACCAGATGACTCCGAGAAAACCCACATCGGTCATGGAAGCGTCTTTATCTGGCGAGACGGTGTGAAAGGAGAAACCGGTCTGGAGGTAGGCGCCTATTTCGCTCGCACCTCTCTCTCCTAAAACAAAACCATCTGATCTTCTACATGCAGAGGTGGACTGATGGTCGCCAGTGGGGTCCATCTAGGTGTCGTGATGTATGCAGACTCGACCGCGCCTCCGGCATGCCGGACTTCGTTTTGCTCATCCATCCCTTACTTTTTCTTTGTATTTCTTAGGATTTCCTCATCTATGAGGAAAAGGATGGCCCATTCCCTCGACTCGTGAAAAGCACTTTCACTGCGAGGCGCAATACTGTGGATGATAACGGGGCACTATGGCATCTCAGTGAGCAATTGCTTCCTAGCTCTCGCCTCAAGTGTCTGACGCAAGCTTTCCTCACTGTTCCCGACCCACCCCAGTTGCGTATTACTATCAGCAGCACACCGCTACTCTGCGGGCGCCAGACACTGATCCCGAATATGCCCCGATCGTTGCTATGATGCCATCGGGATACTTCGTCTCGAACCGCAAGGACAAGAGCCGTAAAGCGAAGGAGGTCCCGCTTCCCGTATCGAAAGTCGATTTTTCTCGCCTCTCCTTGTCCTCCCCACACGCATCGTCTAGCAGCACACAATCCTCGGCGTCCCCCATCTCCCCTTTTCAGCCTCCTCGCCACCGCCAATACGATCGACCACAACTCTCCCTCCTCGTACCCCCATGTGAGGCAACTGTCTCAGCCGTCCCCTGCAAATCTGCAGGCCTCGTCCACCCTCATCAAGACCCGTGTCTTGTACCAAATTTGTACCATGGCTCCGGGCGCCCGGGGCGGAATGGTTCGGGGCCTAGGGCAATCACCAAAGCCCCCACGTATGACTATAACTTTCCCGGGCCGTATGCACCCCGCAGTGGTGGAGGGAGCGGTGATGGTAGCTCGTCTGATTTATACAGCTCCTCGCCTTCGCCCTCGCCCGGCCTCTCGCCCGCCTCTTCTGGGTTGTCGCCAGTCGATCGCCTTGATGAGCTGGTGTTGAATCCGAACGGTGGCACCCTCCACCAACCGGCAACAGCGCGTTCCAACAACGGCTACAGCCATCTGGGTGCTCGTAAGCAGACTGGCACTTCTGGTTCTCCTATCGTTTACCGGAAGTCCTGCACGCCATTCTCCAATGCTTCAAACGGTAGCACTGCTTCCGTCTCACCTACCACAGGCAACAATGTGGTATTTTTGCCGTCAATTATTGATACGGTTGCCCGTGTCGGTGAAGATCTGCTCATCGAGAATGTCGAAGGTTCTACGCGTATGGTTGAGGATGAGAAGCAGCTTCAGAAATTGAACACGAGCCTCGCTCATCTCTTCTGAAGCAGCATTGGAGGCTCTCAATGTTGAATTTCAACGTCCTGAGGTGGTACCCCTTTCCCATTTTTTTCGATCCCGTTAGTCTGTTACTGGTCGCCCCTTACTCCGTTTCTTTTTCCAAAAACCATTGCTCTGCTAGGTTGTGGCAGCTTGCCTATTTCTTTCGGATCATAGGATGCCGCCCTTGTATTGTCTGATTCCACCCCCTTTCCATTCTCACTCATGCGTCCGGAGACAAAATCCACTGCCCGTTGCAGGAATATCTTATTTTCTTCCTCGGTGATAACCACGCGATGGAACGTGAATTGCGACTTCTAATAGGCCCGATTCATCGCAATCACGTTTTCCGGGCCCTTCACTTTGATGAGTATTCTAGTTTTTGGGGATTTCCATCTTCCTTTTGCCCATTCTATCTTTGTACCTGTACCCGCAGTCCTTCGTCTTTTCTTCAGCCATCTTGATTCGCCAATCTCACCGTACTCTTTCTCTCTTTCCCTTTGCTCTGTGATCTTTCCAACCCGATGATTGTACCAACTCACTACAACCTTGCAATTTCTAATGGGGTTGAGTTTTTTTTTTTTCCTTTGGACAAGCTATCTCGTAACGCATATCTCGAAGAAGTAGGCCATTACTAAATTTCAAATCAATTTTGGGTGGGTCGGACCCTTCTTCCCGCCGTCAAATGTTTGGATTGGAAGTCAGCAAAAAAACCGATCTTTCATTTCAATGATGGAAAAAAAAACCATCTATCTATTGCGTGCTCCTTGATACTGATCCAATCTAGCTGCCGGCCCGTCTGTTTTAGCTAGCTAGGTAGTGTGTTGTTGCGCTAATCTTGGGAGCTAGGAACCCCCGTTCGTTGCCATCATGAGAATGAGCCGGCGCATCACAAACGTAAATATAGACGTCGCACGCCACCCCTTCTGCACGGATAGACGGTCGGAGTTCATCTAGCTCTCACCATCCTGGCCATGGGGATAGGGAGGATAGGGATGGAGCTGGCTAATTCCAAGCAGCTGACCGGTTTAGCCAATCATGATCACGAAACGACGTGTGAAGCTTTCAAGTTAGACCATATCGAGTTCATTCGTTTAGCGATTTCGATGCGAACGCCAACTACGATCTAGAAGGAAATGAAGGGGAGAAAGGTGGTGTGTGTGCGTGTACATGTATGCGAGGTCAGCAGGTCCCCCATCATCTCTCAAGAGGGTAATAGTAACAAGATGCCAAGCTAAATAAGTAATAACACATGGATGTACACCATTAATTCTTTATCTACAAACATTAGAGCTCCAGGCCGCATAAATGTATTGTACTGCTTAACCGACCGGTAATGAAATTTAACTGTTAGTAGTGTATTCGGACCTCTGATGAACGAGAGAACACGGATGGGAGTCCCGGGCATTATAATGACCCTGTAGATAGGTGCTGGCTTTACATTTCGATCACGCAGATCTAGATTCTCTCGCTCGATATTCCCTGTGTTTCCCCCCCCCCAAAAAAATTTTTTCATTTCTCTCTCCCTATTTGCCTGTTTATTTTATTCAGACCCTCCTTCTGATTAGCCTTACATCATGCGCGCGCTTCCTCGGCTTGTAAAAAGTCCCATGGCACGCACCATACGATTATCAATGCATTGGTATTGGTTGCTCATACACGTGTAGGGCAGCGATCTGTGTGCATCGCACTTTGTGCAAATACACGCTTCGGCCGATTCACCTTGGCGTTACTCGGCGCGAGCCCCATGATCCCACTTGTTTTTTTGCCAATAGGAGCCCCAGCCGATGGAGGAATGGTAATGCGTTTAGCTGATAACGAAGTGTTACAGTAAACAACTACATCGTCATAACGGCCGCTAACCCAATTAATTGCCTGGGTTTGCATGGCGTTGCATGCAGGCATGCAGCTGGGCGCGTATATTCCATTGTCACCTGCTTCACAGAATGGAATGATTTGCAGCTGTGTATTCTTTTATTTCATGTGGAATCTGCCGTCCTTTGCGCAGCAAGATCACATCGGCACAGTGCATGGTTCGAAAAAATCGAATTCACTGCTGGTTTGGACCGGGTGAAGAGAGGAACCGGGGAGGAAGGGGAAAGAGGTAAGGCTCCAGGCGAGAAGTCGCATAAGATAGGAATGATGAATAATCACTTTTTCGCGTCGGTTGACAGCCTATTTAACGGCAATCAATCCAGACGAGCCTAACGTAACACGCCTAACATCCGTGGCCTATGCATGGACTTGAGTGAATCCATGCGCCACGGACGTATCACCCGAGGTTCAACGGCGAAACGCGAAAACGAGCGCTAGTACCCGGCGTACCAGTTACCGTTCCCGGCTAGCGTGTCCATCCAGCTGATGATAACCCATTGGTCAAAAGGCCATAATAGCGCGAACGGAGATCATCAAGAGACGTCCGCGCCCGGTCTTCAAAGGGCCCTTAGGGGCCCCTTGTACAATGAGATTTCATATGATGGGTCCCTCCCCCTCGGCCAGCCACATGTACATGCCTGGGCCCATATACATGCCCATGCACCATACATTCAAAGGCTATAGCATATCTACACATGTAGGCATGCGGCGTCAGAAGAGCGAATAGTGCCATTTGTGCTTACCTGGATGGATAGATCCAGGCCAGCTCTATATCTAGTATAGTACTAAGGAGAAGTAGCTAGATTCGGTCATCACCGTCAAGAGGGTGAATTGCACGGCGAGACGGTAAGGCGATTCATCTAACTGTTTTCAGCCAGGGTCGATGCTGCTGCTGCCATGTTTCAACCTTTTTTTTTTGTATTGCAAT